>JAAUYH010127310.1_pt1 | contig 26191 bp, 15 predicted proteins | sample 7278061 | NCBI WGS metagenome assembly JAAUYH01 (sample SAMN14350203, study PRJNA611818) | marine sediment metagenome | isolation source: surface marine sediment (0.6m) | place: French Polynesia: Moorea | collected 2018-08
ATACGACGCCCGTCACATTCAAATAGAATTTGCAGCTCAATCGCGTTTGTTATCAAATTCACAAGATGTCTATTCAAAGCTAGTGGTAAAGTACTTTTGCCTGTCTTTTTGTCTTCGGTTGTAAAACAATAGCCTTTGTTTTTGCTTTCTACTATTTTTGCTTATCTCTGTGGTATTTAATGACTAACAGATCTGTAACACCGCTCGCATTGACATAAAGACGAGTAGTAATCGAACTAAGGTTGCGTTCCTCTGCCAATTCACGGGTAAGAGTTTAGAGTAGCCAAGAAATCGGGGTAAAACTGACCGCCAATTCTCTAGATACAAGAAGCGTAACCCAATCAAGGAAGAAAAAAACTACAAGACGCGGTATCTTGAGAAAATCAACCATAGAATCGCCCTTCAAGTAACTTACAAGAACTACATTTGCATACTGTAGAGGTGGCATTCTACTATCTTTCTCTAGTCTAGGCTAGAGTTTCACTGTTGCCTCGTAGCCATGTATCAATCGTTGGAAACAATACATGAAGCACGTTTCGAGAGAATTACGAACCTGCACTAGGGAAATTTAATGGACTATTCGCATCCAAAGGTGACTTGAGAAGTCTTTTTGGATGATTTCCATAAGTCCAGATCCGGTTTATCAAGTTTCAGTAAGTTTCTTGTGTCGCTAGTCGTGTACTAGCGAACAAAGAATTGCTTTTAGGCAAGCTGAATGCTCTATAGCAGATGCATAAAGCATACAAAACAGAATATAAAGCCGAGCAAATTACTTCCAAAGTGAGGTACATGATAAGAAACGTTATAGGCGGTAAGGCGAAATATGAGAATGAGGATAAAGAGAAGGACGCAGTAGAATCAGGGAGTACAATAATAACTGGAAACGACACGCAGTGCTTCAGACGACTAAGAAAATGGCGAAGACCACAACGCCGTATAGCACACGAGCAAAGTAATAATAGAGACTGAAATTCATTGTTATGAGTGGCCGTGAATTTAAAAATTATGAGCACTCTGTCTTGGGAGCAGTCAAAATGATAATGAAATATAGCATGGAAAGCTTCACCCCATCAGAGAGAGCAATGCCAAGTACAAAATGATGCGGACAGGTGACTTATAGGTATGAGATGTAAGGTAGAGTAACAATGGAACCTACAAGAACCTATAAGAAAATGAATTTCTTCGTTGACAGACAATAGCCGATTGATGTGAATCAAACATAAGGTAAAGATTCATTTTAATTGTATAGATTCTAGACATTGGCACAAGTATACTGTTCAAGACTTTGATTTTCAAAAATTAATGAAATTGAAGTTCATTTTCACTTGCCAGATTGTGAACATCCACGGAAATTCAAAACGGTTAACTTGCTTTGAATGACAAACTTTTCAAATTTATTGGGATGAGATTCATTCCCTGATCATTAAATGAAATCATGTGACGGAAGTTTTCTCTAAAATATGGAATATCGAAACAATAAACCGTAGATCTACATAATTTGAAGTTTTATTCCATATGGGTGTGTTTTCGGATCAACTCACATCCGCTAACGACATGAATGTACTTCCTGCAATACACTGTTCGTACATAATACGTAATGAAGAGAGCATTACCGTTATTGCACGACTTGAAATTTCGTTCAAACTATGAAACCCCACCTTCATGACTTTGACATTCACACTATTCAATTTAACTCAAGCGGTGCTTGAATAAATAGTTTTGAATTTGGCACACGGAAATTGAGTAAGTCCAACATATTTGTCGAGGTAAATAAATAGATGGCTCGAATCGGATGAATTCATTTTTACAAAAGCAATTTTCGAACAATACTGTACTATTACTTACTTTTGTGGGTGACACATACAGAATTATTTATTTATTATGATTTCACCCAGAATGATTTATTTCATTGAGACAAAATTATCTCCCACTAAATTATTCTGCACTTTTCACGTCGAAACTGGACAAACATCATCAGAAATTCACGGAATCAGGGTTAAATTACTATAGCTAAGTCTTGTGAAAACTGATCTTCTTGACCTTATTATCACGAAGCACTTAGACAATTCACAAGATTTATTTGCTATGCTTCTTTCGTAAAATGAGTAGATTGTATTCGAATACTTTGACCGCAGAGTTTCCGCATATTCCCTGATTGGAAATGGCTAGAATAGTGAACCAAGTTTATATCCTGTAGAAGCCTATGCTAACCACTGTAGTACCGCCCATTAGCAACAAGCAACTAAAAATTACTAATTGCTGAGGTCTTTCACTCGGTGTAGTACAATAACCCGGTTCAAGTACACCTATCTGGACACTAATTCCCTATTGGCTGTAGCGTCTCTACGTTCTTTTTATTTTAGAACATCGTATTCACATATACTAGTCATTTGGTTGTTCATCTTCTTTTTTGTGAGGTATAATTTCCGTATACATATATTCTAGTAATATATATGGGATCTATCCTATTTTCCATAAAGTTAGCTTCTCCGCTGTCCTACTCTACCCCTGGACCTGTTGGTTCTGCTGTGGATGGCGCTTCCCAGGGATTGCTCACTACTCTTGCGAGAGTTTCTTAGTAGAGTTACATCTCTCTCTGCACCTAGGTGCGCCTCATGCATTACCACGCATGATGGCTATTGGATGTTAAGTCGAACTTCTTTATATTGCTTTACACTCGGAACAGATGAATAAATTAAAATTTTTTAGAAGCACAAAGAAAATAGACATATTCTACGAGTTTCATTGATACAAGAGTTCACAAACAGGTTACGAGGACTTGATTCAATTTCATTTTATGTTTCCGATAAAAAAATTGGCAATTTAAACCACCCAATTTTACTGAAGCGGAGAAATCTGCATGCTGACTTAATTTAGAAGATAAAATTGTGTAACTTGGAGGCTAAAAATTTATTGGTAAACAAAGTTAGCAGATTCGAGAAGCTCGGTTGTGTTTGCCATAATCCATTTTCATAGCCACGGTCAGTAACTTTTCCTATCCATTTCAGGTTATCGGGAATTCTATTGACCGGGAATAATTTATTCTCCTTTTAAGCGAAATAAATTGATTTACGATTTCTTACACGTTTCTTCTGCCGATAATAAGTTCCAAATATTATTTTTAAATGTCTGTACACTATTGCATTCTCCTGATGACTTACCATCAACAAGACCGTCCGTGGGCAGCACCATTACGACCACCTCTATTACAACCATAGCTGTGTCGCTACAATCTTGTTGTGGTCGCAGCGAAGATATGGGTGATTAGGGAACATTAGAGCTTAGAATCAAAAGCTGTGTATTTGCCTAAATATTATGTAATTCGGAATCACTCAATATTTTTAGAAATGACGGCCATGTTTTAGTCATGACGATCAACATCCAATTTTACTGAACTTAATGCAAACAATCAAGCAGAAGCGTTATGAACAATAGTAGATTTCCAGGATCACTGACGACAACTTAATTACTGTCTCAATGCGCAGTCGACCGGCAAAGAGCTGTAAAAATTATTCGACGTCGCTCATATCTGTCGTTTTTGCTGCTCTGTATTGCTTCTAAACGACTCTATCTCTTTATACAATGCTTCGACAGTTGCTTGGAACGATTCTTCTTCTTCTTCTTCTTCTTACCAAGAGAATCCAAATGAATTTTAGGGCGATTAAACAATTATAGTCATTGTCACGAAGTTTTGCATAGAAATATGGAAATTACTCAGTGCAAATCCAATAGAAAAGAATTAATCATACAACTTTTCAGCTCACACATACCTTGCTGATTGAATTGCGCAGAGCTGGCCCATTCTCTCGAATATATATTTCAGCAAGTATTTCGTCAGCTCAAGATTCTTGAAAATTTCACCATTCTTTCAATTCAGGAAACCGGGATGAATCGTATCGCGACGAAGAAAATTATCAATGCCTTGATCGCCTCAGTCAATTAATAAAGTCTAATGTTTAGGATACACTTCATGAAATGAAAATTCGTTTTCGAATTCTTCATATTCTTTCTTTGGAAGCCTTTTTTGGTGTTTCGCAATTAGATGTGAAATGATCGGGATTATGCCAGCTGAAACCGGAAGCCAGTCCATTCTGCTGCTCAGCTACGTCGACTTTGTATCGAACGAGTTCATGCCTTCCAGAAACGTAGAATTTTTGCTTGCATATGGCCCGCCAGTCTTTTCGCTAATTGAAAAAGATGTAAATCGCTTCCGATTCGGACGGATAAGACTTGAACCTAGTTCCAGATTCGCAAAGAGACGCCATTTTGTATTCATTTGAGACACGGTGAACAAAATGATGAATACATCTGTTAACAATCCTGTCAAAAATTCCGAGATCAGTCGGACAAAAGTAGTGCTGTTAATTGAGGAGAACTTTGCGTGGTGGCTCTAACTAGTTTTGTGCATCATCACAATCAAAGTCATAAACAAATCGTTCATCGGTTTAATGGAAAGCTTTCTGCTTCTTCCAGTGTTTCAGTAGGCTACAATAGTGACGCGGAGAATGTCGTACAAGTTTCGAAACTCAGTGGGGGTGATGTCAGTTATTTTAGCAATCGCTTCCGATCCACTTGAATTGTGGAAAGAGTCAAAAATAGGGCTTTCTGCCTTAGCCTCTTCGTTGAATATAGCTTCCCTGTTCGAAGAATATAGGTACTGTTCATGTTCACGACCCGTTGAAGGTTCTGCAATTTGCATTAGGACATGACATACACGACTACTGTCCATTGTTGATGTTGGTGCTTTGAGCGAAGTGAAAATTATCGATACATTGCAGTTCTTTAATGGTAAGCGCGTTATCAGATAGTGGGATGATCCAGGAATCCCGCTACTCGCTACTGGTCGGGGTTACGGAAAAGTAGCACGTTGTACAGTCCCGAAATAAGTATAGCTCGATTCTGACATTTGGCTACCGTGCCTCACCCGCGCGACTCATCTCCAAATGAATCTGCGCTGTGTGCACTCAGTCCATGTAAGCACACTACTCAAACCGCACATCATGACCGGTCTATCTCAGTTTGCACTAAAAGAAAATACCTATAGCACGTCCATTTCGCTCTATGCTAAATAGCAACTCTAACAATTTTCGCACAACACAAGCAGATTGTAAGATTGTCTTATCAGTTTAGAACAGTGTTGAATCAACAAACAAGTAACTTATCTATGCTACTCTTAATTAAGTCGAAAAACGGGTCGTGGAGAAGTTTGAAATCAAAGCCTGGACAGAAGACAAAATGACTACAAAAATAGCTCATCGTCTCGGTCGCTCGCGAAAAGCAGTCACAAACGATAAGCAGACATTGCGGTTTTGTCGACCGCCTGCTAAACAGTACCGTCCACGAAAAATTTCGCCGAAAGTGAATCGAGTAGTAATACGAATGGCTCGTACAGGTTTGTATTCTGCTCGCGGTTTGCCACAGATGTTCAGCTTGGATCTGGGCGTGCGGCACGCGCAGCAGATACTCCGTGATGCAGAATATTTGGAGTAAAATAAGATGCTGTTCGACGCTCCATTAACACTAGACCACAGAAAGCCACGTATGAATTGGGCTCGTGATTCTTTACGCGCGAACGATCGTGCGTGGCTGCGAACTATTTGGTCCGATGAGAAAAAGTTCAAGCTCGATGGAACTGCTCGTTTCGCAAAGTATTGGGAGGACAGAGATTTGCCACGCAGTTAGTTTTCCCACAGCCAACCTTCTCGGCTATGGGCTAGGCGAAAATTCTGTTTTGTGACTCAAAACAGACGTTATAGAAGATTCACTGTTCCTGCTTGGGAGCGATGTTCGGTACAGGCACTATTATTTCCAACAAGACAATACACCGGTATATGTTCCTGTCTACACAAAGGAGTTTCTATCTGATATATATGTTGATTTTTTGGACTGGCCTGGGCACTAACCGGATTCGAACCCCCATTGAAAACCTCTGAGGCATTCTTTTGCGCGCTGACGACAAAGATTTCAGGCAGTTTGATGATACGAAATCGTTGAAAGAGGATATTGTCTACGATTGATAAAAACTGAAGTTGGAATGCTCCGTTCGCTTGTTGGCTCAATGCTACAGCTTTGTGTTGATGTTATAGAGAAGCGTCATAGACTTGTTAAGTACTGAATTATTCGAATAAGTTTTATGTTACGCTGTAAAATTCATGTGTTCTGATTTGTTTCGTGCGAAATGGAAATGCTTCAGGAGTTTGTTTGTCTGGTGCCGTCCAAGACAGATTGGACATGGTGCGAGGCGTATGTTGGTTCTATTTACACATTGACAAGGTGTTTGCGATTAAGACGAAGCTCATGTGTATTCCACAATTCTACAACTAAAAGATTGCCATATTTCGTAATAGCAAGTACATGTGCAAAATCTGAGCGTCATACAGACACGTCTCTTTTAAATGCAATGGAAAATACTTTCGAATCTACCTCTCGAACTGCCGGTGAAATTAAGCCGTTCGTTACCTTACGATAGAATAATTTAGGAGTTCGATACCGAAGCAGGGTAATGCAGATATTATAATTTGCGGCACGATGCAATAGAGCTGAAAAATCAAAGTATGCAATAATCTTGCACACTGGCTCCGAGTACATTTTCTGACCTAAAACCAGAGCAAAAAAGTCGCATCATTGTGGAATATGAGCGACGGTCAACCGGAATCGGAACAACCAGCTATCAATTGATATGAAAATGGGCTGCAGGGAGATTCAGCGTAAATCCTGTACCGAAAACTTCAAAATTTCCCCGCATTATTCGAGATCAAGTTATTTCTATGCAAAAGAGAAAAGGTTGTGAACTCTATTCAATAGAAAATGTTGATTTTTTGGATTTGGGAAGTAATTGAAAAAAATTGTGGCAATAACTGACTCTGTAATTCAAAAAAGAGAATTTAATCCACGACAAATACTCTGCCATGTGAAAAAAATTTCTATGAAATTCAGCAATGGATTTTTGTGCCAATTCAAACCATTTAAGTCATATAGAAAAGTGTAGACGTAGATGGTTCACAAATGGTTCGAATAATTCCTATTTTTCGAATAAAACCCTCGAAATATCGCTTAAATGGTTTATGGAATGCTAATAAATTTAGATTAATGTATGAGTCAACTCCTAAGTCCACAATTGGCATCGGAAAAATTCCTGGAGAAAAGAAGACGAAGCAGCGTTTGACCTTTTTAGCATGTGCGAATGGTAATAGTACAGAAAAATTTCCTCTATTTATAATCGACAAGTCTCATAAGCCGCATATCTGTAGAAGAAAAACTAACCAAGAGCTTAGTTTTGGTTACTCAAGCAATCCGAAAGCTTAACTGAATCAAGACATTTTCAAGAGCTGGCTACTAAGACTTAATTTTATATTACACAAACACAAGGTCGAAAAGTTGCTTTCTCTTGACAATGCCACTTCTCATACAATTGAAAAAATTTTATTCATTTTTTTATGTTGAAATTATTTTGTTAACGCCAAGTGCGATTTTTTATGCAGCCAATGGATACTGGAGTGATTGCATTATTGAAACGTCGATACAGGCTTGTTTAAGTCCATAAATCGTTACAGAATTTAGAACGTAGATCGAATAGGAACTATGACATGGGTACAATATATTTGGTCAAATGTGGAGCCCAGTATTATTGCCGATTGTTAGTTTAACACTGGTCTCATTTTCAATTCTCACACATCGAATTCTGAAATAACTTCAAGTATAGATGGGGCACAATTACAATAACTAGAACAGGATTCGTATCGCCTATTACCTTTACAGTTACATTCCGAAGTTCAGAAGTGTTTAGAATCTACAAATCAAGATAAATAGATTTCAACTTTTTAGCATACTTAGTATTGTATTTGCTCAGTTTCGCTCAAGAGATTCATATTTTATCACAGCAGAGTACACTTTTTGATGGATGTTAAAAGATGCAAGGGTCAAACCATCAAAAAGCGAATTTCTGTGGCGGTAAGAGGTTTTTTTTATTTAGGAACTAGAAATACAATTAATAATTGTTCACAAAGAGGCCATTAGACAATATTTTCTACTGCAAACCAATAACACTAGGCGGCTAATTTGCTGTATTGGTGCTTCTCGATGATTTAACCACTTATACCAAATGCTTATTAAAGTACCTAGAACACTGATATTTACTAATACTGAAAAGTAGAAGAGCAACCACTCATTGCTCAGAAGCTTTGACTTCGATTTACGATGCTACTGTGACTCTTGATGATGTAGTTGTCTGAAAATGGATTTACGGAACACGGGCTGAGCATGTTAAAATCTAACCAGATTCCATAGTATGGTGCAGCCTCATGCAGGTCGACGCAGAAAAAAAGTGGATCCTAAATTTGTTGTTCTAGACCTAGAGTAGTTTCAATCAATATATAGGCCTCTAAAGAACGTGATCGCTCATAGAATTTCCCAAATGTACCGTGCTGGTATCGCCCACAAATGCGCGAATAAACAATATTGGAGAAAAGGCTCTTACACAGCAACCGGGCGATGTCATTGAGTTTGTAGACTGGTGCTGAAGAGGGAGACCTCTATTCTAATCTGTATTGTTGCGTAGAAACTGTAGTTTTCTGCGTGCAAATAAGTAAATTATAGTACTAGAGTACAGCAAACTAGGGTATTGAACATTGGCATTTCGAAGAGGGGTGTCTGTACAGTACTATATAAATCGCCAGATACGTATTGTGTAGAGATATTGCGAGTGAAGAGTTAAACTGCGCAATTGGTCTATTGGTTATGCTTCATGGCGGAAGTCTCATCACCACATTGTTATTGCTGAGTGGACAACGGCACAGCTGCATTAGTGAAATCCAGGAGTCCAATCACCATTCCATGTTCAGCGGCATGCACTTTCCGACCCGAAAAACAAGATGACCGTCCTGTTACTTCGCTCGACAAGAACCCTGCCCGAATTGCAAACTCGGTATTGGTCAACCTGTGCGGTCCCGCTGCGCACATCTGCAAAAATATAGAATGCTACAGTACAGTACTAGGGGACACCTGTACGGTACGTATTCATCCCATTTGTTTAGCGTCAACCCGCATCACACCTTGCGCATCCCCAATTATGTCGCCGACAACTCCTGCAAGCGCAGCCACGATGTTCGCTCCAACTGCCGAAATACGCATTTTGTATCATCGGGGACGACCGTGGTCGAAGTACAAGTCGGTACACATTCTATTTGCAAGCCGCATCTACTGGAAAAAGGCGAAGAAAGATGGAAACAACCAGCCTCAGTCTCTTGTCGATTTTCGGAGCACCAATTCGCTGGAATTGGTTCGGCTGGGAGGCGATGGAAGTTGGAAAGAAGTTGATGAAGTGGTTGTGGTGGACAATCATGAGGGGAGAGCGCGCATCACCGTACGAGGGCATCTGCATGGACGGACACGTCGGAAAACTCTTTTTCTCATTCGGGATGTACGAATCGAAATAATGCCCGACACATGCCAGCAGCAAGAGGTTTGGGTGAAGCGAATACGAGCTCTCATCGCCCCGTGGAACCTCTTGCAGAAACAGGTGAGGGACGCAGCTAGTCGTGGACCGTCAGCCGGAGTGGAAGAATTTGAAATTGGTGTTGGTGGATTGACTACTAGCACGGTTGTCAGCAACCATTCCTCGATGTCGGCGGAGAACAAATGGGGCGACAATCTCGTGCTTCTCCCCGAACAGATGCAAAAACTAAGCATCGTGGACGAGCTGACTGCGCATGGTACAGCAACAGTGGAAACGGGTGCTGCATTGACCAAGTTGGTGGCCAGTGTGGAGCGTGTGGCGGAAACCGCCGAGTTAATGGCTGATGTATCCAAATGTGTGGCTGGCGTGAGTACCGTGTTCCATCTGGTTGTGCTTAGCGCGCAAGCGGTTTCGATGTGTGCAGAAGCGAATCGTGGGCGCAGGGTGCTCCCAGTTGCACTTGGTCGTGTCGTGATTCTACTGCGCTATGTATTGGAAAGTATGGGAGAAATAATGAAGCCGTCGGGCAACGCGAATGAGCTGCACAAGGAGTTTGTGCTCAATGTCTTAAAACAAACGGTATGTACGATGGGCAAGGCGGAGACGCAGCTACTTCGAGGACGAGGCAGTCAAATCATGAATGCAGACGATGTGAAGGAGGTGGAGAGAAAAATCGAACATCTGGAACCGCTTGTGGTAACAGCAAGTAACACGTCGAGGATATGTGCGATGACGCAGTTAAAGGAGAAGGGAATTGGGAGTGATGGACTCCATCATATGCGGCCATCAGTTTCGGCGTTCTTCTCGGGACGTAAGAAGGAGCTGAAAACTCTGAAGGACATATTGGAGAAGTGGGGTAGTGCGGTGGTCACCCAGTATGGAGGCGCAGGGAAAACAGAATTGATGATCGCGTTCGCGGATCGATTGGAGCGCGACGGGGAGGTCCCAGGAGGAGTATTCTGGGTGACGGTAGACGGTGGTGAGAAGGACGTGATTGGTTCGCTTGCTGGATTGGCGGAAAAGCTCACGCGGAGGAAAATGAGCGAGGACGAACGCAGAAATGGGACCTTGGTAATCGCGTCGTTGGAACAAGGGCTAAGTGAAAGGCAAGGACGGTGGCTGTTATGCTTGGATAATGCAGACGATAGCAAAGTGAGAGGTATACTGAATGAAGTGTGTGGGATAGCAGGACCATCGGGGAGAAACGGTTGGGTTGTTGTAACATCGCGACAAGGCCAGCCGCACGTATGGGACCGAATGAAGAGTGAACAGAAATTGACTCTCGACCCACTGTGTCCAGAGGACGCGATGGTGGCGGTATGGCGACAAATCCGGAAGACGGAGACGGTTGATGCGGACGACGACAAAGTGATGAAGGAGATCATGGAACTGGAGGATGGCGACGAAGCCGAGTATCGTGCGCTGAAGAAGCTGTGTGGAGGTGATAGTGGGGAGGGACTTGGAGGTCTGCCACTTGCACTTGTTCAGGCAGGGTCGTTCATCGCGCAGTTTGAGTATTCCTTTGCAGATTACCTGGATTTGTTCGAGAGTGCGAACAAAGAAGATTGGGAAAGTGTTATGAATAAGACGGAGGAGGTGAAACCGATTCAAGATTCGCAGAGATCGATATGGACAACGTGGAAAATCAGTGTGCAGAAATTATCGGAGAAGGCACGCGCGGTATTGCGAGCAATGGCAATGCTTGGACAGGGAGGTATTAGGGAAGCGATAGTGAAGGGAATACTGAAAGCAGCCACGGCCACAGAAGATGGAAGTAGTAATTTCAAGGTGTTGTTTCAAAATGTTGTGATGAAAGAGTTGATGCATGGCTCGTCACTGATTTGGCGGGATAAAGGGGAAGGAGAAGCAGAAGAGAGGTGGATGTATATGATGCATCGACTTGTGCGGCGATTCATTCTGAACGATATGGGACGTGGTTCTAGAGTCTGGAATCACGTGTATAGTGTCGCGTTACCCGCTGTACGGGAAGTCGTGAAAACTGAACTGGGAAAGGAGGGCAAGTCATTCACAGCGTTGCCCGATATATTCGAAAACAATCATCGCGAATTGTGGACGCACTCTCTAGCGCTAGTGCATCATTATGTGCTTCCAGCGCAGGGTAGTGAGGTTCGGGATGTTCCAGAAATGAAAGACATTCATCAATATAGCGGGAGGGTAATGCGGTTCATGGCGAAGTTGGAGGAAGAAGCTCAGGTATGGGAACAATTGCTAACCATTCTGCACTATCAGCAGGCGAAGACCGGAAGGAGAAGCAGTAATGAAGGTTTGTCGGACGTACTTAATCAAGAAAATGATGGGAAAGAGGTGAAAAGTCGTATCGCCGTGGGATTCGATTTATTAGGAAGTGGACCCAAAGCAATAGAAGAATTGAACAGCGCAGCTTCAAAACAGGAGAAGGGCCTAGAAATGGGACAAATGGTCCACGGACACACCAAGCCGCATTGTGACATCGCTAAGGCTCTCAATGATCTCGGAGTTGTGTATCGGAAAATGGGTAAACTAGACAAGGCTCTGGAAAAGCACGAACAGAGTCTGGATATGTACTCAGCGGTCCACGGACACAACACGCCAAATCCTGGCATCGCGTCGTCTCTCAACAATCTCGGAGTTGTGTATCGGAAAATGAATAAACTGGGCAAGGCGCTGGAGAAGCACAAACAGAGCCTGGATATGTACACAACGATCCACGGACACAACAAGCCGCATCGAGATATCGCATTGTCTCTCCGCAGCCTTGGAAATGTTTATCGGAGGATGGGTAAACTGGAAAAGGCGCTGGAGAAGCACGAACAGAGCCTGGACATGTACTCAGCGGTCCACGGACACAAGCCACATCCTGACATCGCGTCGTCTTTTAACAATCTCGGAATTGTGTATCGGAGAATGGGTAAACTGGACAAGGCGATGGAGAAGCACCAACAGAGCCTGGATATGTACATAACGATCCACGGACACAACAAGCCTCATCGAGACATCGCGTCGTCTCTCAACCATCTCGGATTTGTGTATTGTTTGATGGGTAAACTGGACAAGGCGCTGGAGAAGCACGAACAGATGCTTGATATGTACCGAGCGGTCCACGGACACAACAAGCCGCATCCTGAGATCGCGTTAGCACTGTGGTGTGTTGGACGAGTTCATCGCAGTCAAATGAATCTGAATCGTGCTGCCGAATTTCTGGAGGAGAGTCTTGAGATGTTACGAATTGTGCATGGCCGAAATTCATCACATCCAGATATCAAGGGATTAGTGTCGTCCTTGGCAGGTCTGTACGATGAGCAAGGAAGAGGGAATGAAGCGTTGGCTGTACGCGAAAGCGAAACCGAGATAGGCGAAAAAAGTGGTGGTGAGGTTTTGAATCGTACGGTTGGAAACTAAGGTAGATGGAGCGTGAGGTATTCTTTCAGTGGTGTTGCGCGGGCGTATACGGTGGGATAATTTCTTTCTACATGTGGTAAATGATGAAGTGGTGGTTGAATGTCGTCTAGCGAGATCTGTGCCACAGCGGAGGCACAGTGTCGATTTTTCTACTTGCTGTTCAGTTTGTAATGTTTCGATAAATTACGGAACACATCATCGGATCAAGTCGAGATCGATTGACCACAGAATCACTAGATCAACTGCGATGTTCATTCATTTGATGGTAATATTTAGGTTCAATACGTATGCGCCGATTAATGTAAATTTATAGATGCACTTACATAGATGTAGAGAATACGTATTTACTTCGTCTTTTCCGAAGCACTATGTCAATGTGCAGATAGCCTCGTTTACTCTGCTCGAAGTGCGCAATACAATGTGTTGCAGAGGTAGGAAAAATATATATTGTATTTAAATGGGAATAGGGAATATATATTGGACTTATTCAAGTGAGTTGTTTAATCCAAATAGCAACCAAGTAAGAATAATCTATTCTCGCCAATATCTGTTCCTAATTATTTATTCCTAAGAACTGGAAGTTCTATTCTATGATCGATTTTATCTGTTCCAGCCAATTAAAGTGCTCAAACTTCAAAATTTGAAACTTTTCGTAGACTATTAGGTGTGTCGCGGAGTGATACAAGGGCCTATAACACGATCAAAGCTTACCAGAACAAAAAATCAGCATAAGAATTCATTAAATAGAAGCTTGCTCCAGCGTGTTGAGAAGCAGATGCTGTAAAGGCGGTTCGATTGCCGACAATTAACTTTGCGGCCAGTGTTTTAAATAATTCATACTCTTTCTGTAGCTTACGCCTGGAGAAATTGTTTATTCTTGCTTCAGCTATAGCGAACTGATATATATTTCGAGGGGAACATCGACACAATATTCTAGTGGAATAAGTCATTCACTACCTCTGATGTGTTGTAGTGCATGTTCTAGCGGATTTTTGCATGATTCCTAATTATTATGATTGTTTATTTGGATACAATTCAGTAAAGTCGAATGATGGTCGTCGCTACAAAATCAGGGCCTTCGTACCGAAAAGGGTTGAGTGCTTGCGCAAATACTCTGTAATCGTGCATTTAATTTTAAACTCACGCTCTAATGTTCGCAGAACTCTAAATTTGTACTAGGAACTTCCAAATTCTGCAAAATTGAAAATACAGAGCTAATTCCAACTATCCGGATTTGATGGAATTTCTGGGGTTTGCTAGCAAGTAGCACGGTACATATCCCAAAAACCTTTTTCACACCCGCAAGCGCATGTACTTGACAAGGTGAAAGAAATGCTACTGTAGTTGATAGGAAAAAGACTGCGAAAAGAGTTTTGTACGGACAATCAACAAAAGTTGAAATGAATAAGCTGAAAAATTTAATTCTGGACTGTATTAACTAACGTCAATATTCTCGAGGCATGTCAACTTTGGAAAGTTCTCCAAGGGTGTATTACAAACATCGCTCGTTCAATGTTTGATACGATAAGGTAAATTGAATGTTGAATTTCGACCAAGAGCCTAAATAAAGTAAAAATATAGTTTTGAGTGAGATCTGGAATCGACTACACCGAAGCTGAGGCCAAATTAACAGCCAATAATTCTAAAAGTAATTCCAATTGTACTACATACTTCTGCGACAATGGCGGTCAGCTACAAAAGTCAATTTTTCGTATGCAAAATTAATACTCCCACTTGCGAACTGATGAATTCTTGTACCCTTTGAGCTTTGTAGGCGCATCTGAAGCATTAAAAGCACTTCGAGATCAGTCAGGAATATGTTGCCACAGATTGAGCAAAAATCTTGGTAAGTAGAATACTGAGCATACTGCAGAGTTTCTTTCAGATCATTTACATAGATAAGATACATATCATTGTTGTACAAATGCCGTACCAAACTTGTCGAAAAGTGATCCATCAAATTTTTATTCACGTTCATATCGAAAGAATTGTTAGCTGGTGTATTGAAGCGATTGTCAATTCCCGAGAAGACAGATAATTCATATAGAATCTACCGCTCTCAATGTACAGGACCTTCCTGCATCATTTTGGTAGTATCAGAGTAAGTTTTACCGAAGACCGCGGCAAATCCAAAAACATTTTCTACCTAACGAAATTCCTCCCAACTAACTCATTCTTACCACAATCGTAGTCATCAAGACTCTGCCTCTTTCCAGCTGCATTAAAGTGTTCTTCAAAGAGCATTTCCAGAATTTTTTTAAGGTCTTTAACTGGACCGTATAGTTTTCTGTTTTTTTGAGACCAACGTAACGCAATGAGTCTTAGTCTCTCGTTAATATCACTCTCTCTTCTTTTTCATCTCGATCATTGTATTTAGTTATATTTGAAGTTTTGACTATGTGAGCTTCGTAATTAATGTAATTCGCAACGTCTTGCGGACAGAACGACCTTGTTCAAGCAATGTTATCTTAACTTTCACTCTGATAAAACAGATACACTATCCTGTCCATATCATGGAATAATTTCCCGGACTACAGTATTTATCATTCTAGAAGTTCTATAAGAACACTTCGCTTCGGATAAAGTCCGAACCAGCAAAACTACGACAGTAGTTCCCATAAAATTTCCTTCTACTGAATAAGAGAATGGTTTAAAGTAAAAGAACACAGTCGAAGTATGATTCAACATGGGTTAAGAATAAACTCACATAATTGAAGTTGTGCAGCAAGACATTTTGTGAGAGATAATCGAAAATCAGGAATAAATCAATAGGTTCGTTCTGAAAAAGAACTTCATCATGGAGTGGAGAAATATAGTATGCGTGACAAGCAACCGTAGATTTCAGCACATGGGATACATAGATGATCCTTGGAAGGCTTTTAACAATCTTCTCCAACATTTCGACGCTAAATAGAAACGGCAGTATAAATATTTCGCCTCCTATTATTTTTCCAAAAATCTTATTTTGGAATCGATATGATTGTTCAGAGACTTTCTTGGTGTCGATTCTTCAACTGATTTCTCTCTATTTATCTGTTCTCAGAAATACAGCCAATTATACTGTATGAGAGAATCATTTACGGAAACTGAAGTACAGGTACAGCTTTCCGTATTTTGCGGGTGATCTAAATTCGAGCATTACGTCTTAAGAAGCCTTTTGATGTCGCCATGACTATTACTTTTGCCTTAAGTGTCATACATCATGGAAACACTTATTTTCGTGTTATCTTCAAATATGGCATCTTCTGCTTGTCCGAGCAGATATTCAAAATCAATGCCGCATTCGCTAATAGATGAGAAAAAAGCAACTGTTTCTGATTTCATTTCTCTGTTTTATGCCTAAACTTTATGTATGGTCACATCGCTCAAAACAAAGTCACATTTTCCTGTCATTAAAATATTGCGTTGTTCAATACCTTATAACTAATTAATTTTTTGTTTACGAGTAATTTATTCATAGAATACTGGGAAATCACTGAGAATTGATGTGTACAGCACATGGGGTTCAAACAGCATTCGGCGTGTATCTCTGTTGTAAAATCGTTGGGCACGACGGGATAATCCGATGTAAATACCGAAGATAGAATCTCATTAGCGCGAATTCCAGTTTCACATGTCCCGTTATATTTCACGCTGAATTCGGATAAGATAGTCGTTAATTTTGTTCTTCACCACTTCTGCTAGCCGTGTAGGCCCTAAGTCTTGACTTGGTTGTGCTAGAATATGACAGTGATTTCAACCCGTCGATTTGAAATGCAAGCGTGATAATTGCGATTAAGAATGCTCTCAGATATTTTTCAAATGGAAAATCACTTTCCAAAAAAGCCTGTCTCCAGAAGTACAGCTTGTGCTTGCATTTTTTGCGTTTTGTTTGAAACAGTTTTTATAATTCTAGATCGATTGACATTAGTGTTCTCTTAAATGGCTAACTAATTGCAGTAGAGTACTTGAATCTTACTCCAATCCCCCAGCATTTTGACAAATATTTACAAGACTATTGATTCGGAGAATTTCAAAATCAAATTATCTAACTTATGCCATATGTATTGAGTTCAGGCGCTTTAAAAAACCATAAGAACGCCTCCTGATCGGCTTCAGCATGTTAAGCTGGAAATTTGACACAAAAGAGTTGCGGAAATAGTTTTCAATAACAATCAATTCGGTGGTGCGCAACTTCTCATGTATCGGAGAAAGTACATGCTGTTATTTTGATCCAAATGAAAACTAAATTATGAAGAAACGTATCATATATTTGCTCAATCACTTCTAATGCTCACGAAAAAATATTTCTCCTGCTTAAACTTTGACCGACTGTTTTGTTGTTTCATTTCCTTTTTCCTAGATGAACATCCGTTCTACAAGGAGATCAAATACGAAATCGATCGTCGACCGACTCCAAAAACTCGATCATTAGCAATTGTTGTCGGTAAGCATACCGAAGATCGAAAGGAAACGAATACATTAATTCTTGGAATTGTTTTTTGGATCAAAGAACTTGTATTGATGAGCTTGAATTATTCTTTCTATTTAGATTTAAATTCTTTTTGAGCATAACGGGTACTATTGTGCAAAATTTTTTGAGTCAAAGAGCTTGTATTGATGAACTTGAATTATTCTTTTTCATTAGATTTACATTCTTTTTGCGCATAATGGGTACTATTATGCAAAATTGTGTTGCTTGCGTGAAACAGATATTTTACGAGTAAAGATTTCTATATCTACGTGAGCCGACATTCTTATTTCCCAGCCTTGTTGTTTTCTTTGCCGACTTACATCTGTCGAAAAAGTATGAGTTGAATTTTTCTTTTTTCCACAGATGATATCAGACTCCTAGCTTCATCGCACTAGTGCGCCTGACATTTGCTGATTCTCAATCTCAAAATTTAGCTTCTGCGTTTTACTTTCGAAAAAGTTGTGGCATCAGGAAAAGTTCTAAGGTAACTGCTTCATATTGATTAATAGACCAGGCATAGCAATTCAGTAATTCCTCCTTATTAGACATCTTGTATGAATATGCATCCATTCTTCAAGATCACAGACAGATCACGGCGATCTATCTCTTTCGAGATTTCTAAATCCAAGCTATGATCAATGTATTAGGCTATGCGAACGGAAGCTAATGAAGCGTATTAAAAGTGTAACTTCAGTTTCTGCCCGCCAATTTCGCTAATTTCCGAATTGACTGTTGCTTTAGAATATTTTCAGGTTTACAGTTGAAATATTCCATTGAATAATTCGTTGGTTCGGCACTTGTAAGTGAAGTTCACCAAGAAACACCGAGTAATGCCATCATGTAAATATCTAATTGTCCACGGTTTACTGTTCAAAAAATTGCATGACAGTGTCGCACTTCTGCACTCTATGGCGATACAATACTCCCGTGAAACAGAATTATTTGGTGTTAGAACATTGCGAACAACAAATTGAATTTGTATTTTCCAATCAGATATATGTCGCTCTTGCTCGAATAAATTTCATATCGACTCATCGTAACTTAGGCTGATCTGCGTGCTGCTGAGTAACATTACACATTTAAGGTTTTATGTGATGTCATGGATGGTTCGACATACTTTAGAAATGTAGGACGGATAGTAGAAAAATCTACAAGTGAGGATTATTGAAACCTAGCATAAGCCTATAGAACGAATCACTGAATTGAGTAGATGCCCATGATATGGTGGTGGCCCAATCCTTATGTCTACGCGCGCAGCCTAAAATGGAACGGTAAAAATAGCAATTCTACCGAAGTCGATCTCATTTAAGGTCAATTGAGCATGTGGGCACTAGTATTCTGGACTCTATTAATAAGATAGTACAAGTGCTTTCTCGATTATATAAGTAAGTTATGTACTTAAATTTCTTTTCAGATACCGTGAATTGTTGTTTGAAGAATTTTTTCAAAGGAATCATTATATAAGCTGAATATGTCCATAGCTGTTCACCGAGAAGTTGTAAAATGTGCTCTTTACCATTCCGGTGAAAAAACCTAAATGTTTAAATTACTTCCCTTTTTATGCTTATTTTCCGTCTGTCATATCGTTTAGCGCATGCTCATACAAATGAATGAGACAAACTGTACTTATGGCTCCCTATTTCTCTGATCTGCTGCAGTCTCGCGTGACATTAATTCGTCCATTTACATCAATACTGCACAACTGTAATAGTTGCTATCGTAGCAGTAAACGTTATGGCTAGCCTTGTACTAGATTTCTATGCGCAGTTGAATTGTAGGGTATTACAATCTGAGCATACCGCTTCACTAGAAAACACCATTCATATAATGCATGAAAGTTAGCTAATTATTTCAAATAGTATAATGTTGTATGCTTTCAAATCTGTTAACGGGTTGGGTACAACTCTTCTACAGATAATTTAATCACAGCTGATTCAAGAAACTGTTGGATTGCGAGAAATTTCGTGTAAGAACTGATTTTTGTTGAAAGAAATGAGTTATACTATCGGATCTAGATTGGACTTTTCATAAAATATTTCAATGTACGTAAACCTGTGCCTTATTTTTACCTTCTACCATTAAGTCCCGTACAGCTTGGATTTTATTTCAATTTTAAAAGATTTTTCTCACTAGATCCAACGTTTCTATTGGAACCAAATGCATTCACTTTGTGCTAAGTGCTTGATGTTTCTGGTTGTTTCAAGGCTATTGAATAGCCAATGCTTGTCTTTATCGGTCCACAGCTGCCATTCTTCGTTCTTAAAAGCCCCCATTTCATTTAGAGATTTCGAAAACTAACCTACGATTTACTAAATTGCGAGAAAAACCGATTGTAATAGCTGAACCTTGGTTGGAATTGGTTCCATCTAGTCCATTCAGATGTATTGCCAATAACAAGTACTCTGGAGTGTTCTATGACATTTTGAAAAAGGCAGGTCAGAGCAGTCCTCCAAAAAATATACTCCGTTGAAATATATTTGGATGATATTCATACGAGAAGACAATTGCATTTTCAAGCTTCGACTTTGAATGTATTATTCAGTCATATTGTTTTCTACCTTGCATCGAGCAAATACAAGGGTGATTCTTATTGAAATTTGAGTTGTTGGAAATATTCTACAAATTATGATTAATTTATATATTCTAATTGAAGTCTCGAAAAAGGTATGTATCTAACAATTATCTTGAGTCCATACTATTTCTTATTCCCTAGCGTTCCTGAAATAGAAGAAGCTATGAGCATTTATGGCTGAACAAATTGTTCGTTCGATAACACGGTTCGTTTCGATGGGGGCACTTCGAAACTCAACGCCGGCTATTGCTTCATTGCCGGCGGCTCATTCATTTTTTTGCCTACATTAATAGACGCACTCCGTGCACTTCTCACTCACCGCCGTGGGCGGCGGGGAAATGGTTGTTCTAGGCCCAAAAGATGGGGAGTAGTGTTCATTTCAATCCGATGGAAGTAGATATTTCAGCGGTTCAGTATACAAGTATGGGTCGTCCTAGTCGTATACATGTTCGTGATTTGTGTAGCACTTGCAATTCACATGCGTAAATTTTCGCAAGCTTCATCATTTCGTGAACTGATACGATGGTTTCCATTGTCATAGCTCTCCACATGGGGACTACATGAAACTGTAACATGAGTTTATTACGCCTTGCAGTGGTTGTAACCTTTGCAGTCCCGACCTTGCTATACGAAATATCGTACATCATGTTGTCGGTTAATGAGAATATCAATAACATTGAAGAACTGAGAAGCTTCGGATTGAATAATTATACTGTGATTGAAGGAGACATCTTTTTAACTATATTCAAGCATACTGTTGGTTGGGAAATCAAGAAAGAAAAGGTTCAATGGGTTCAAGTGAAAACACTAGACGATGTTCTTGCGTCGGTACGAAACAATACCGTGAAATATGTTTTTTCATTCGACTTAATGGAAGCCACCATATTTCGATGTGGCGGTCTTTGTGATGCGGCATAAGAGATCTCTGTGAAGAAGAGGGATTCTGCAGGTTGGTACTAATCTGTAAGAATTAGGTGTGAATTGATGAGTAAATCGGCCAAGCACTGGGCAAATTGGCTTTAGAAGACCTGCCACGAAAGTCAATGAAAGCTTTTGGCATGTCAGAACTTAATTGTGGGATTTTTCGGGTCAGATAGACTCCAAGGTTTTACTGCTTATATTTCTGTTAACTGCTGGTCCGATTCTTCTCAAACGAATTGCTGCATTAGTATTATTACGCAACTACCCGGATATTCAAAAGCCTGATGTTCTAACAAGCGAGCCACCTGAAATGGGACCAGATGCGGATCAAACTGATCGCATTTCAGAAAGCATCAAACTCGAGTTCAAGATTTTCTCAGGTTTCCAAATGTCACGTATCTCGGAAAATATTCCTTTACAACAATCTACTTGAAAACCTCATAGAAATAGGACCAATGATATCATATTATCTCTCACGAGCTAGAACTATTGCGCAAGTTTATGTTTCATTCCCAATAGTCATTGTAATGTTTAAATTATCTATTTACGGTATATTCAACGTAAAACAACTGGACAGTCTACGATGGTGCTGATGATGGGCAAGGACGCGAGGACTTACTGTTGATGGTTGGAGGATGGATGGTAGGACAACTCTGAGGTACTTAGCTTAAAAGCTTTTAGACGCTGCAGTGTTTATTAAAGCTGGAGGGGTTTACTCCGGTTGTGCCTGCCGAAAAAGCAAGTCGGAAGAGTCCCTGAACATTTATACTAGTTGCTTAACTACCGTGGTTAACTACAAATCATCAATTCTAAATAAAACTTGAACGATCACACTGTGATCACTGACTTGAATGGCTAAAAGGCCACTGAACAACTTTAAGATATTAATTAGGGACGTAGTGTCATTTTATCATAGAACATACAGCCAATAAAGTGTCGATTTTCTATTAACGGCTTTGAGTGTTTTATAGGTTTCTTGACCGGTGTGGAACTCGCCTTTATAGACAACATCATCTGGTTTAAAGATAGAAGTCTGCGGCATAAAAGTACCACATCCAGTCCTGCTGTCCGAACTCGTGGCGGTTAACTTGCCACAGACGTCTTGCAGCAGTGCTGTTAAGGCTAGAGTTCGTTAGATTTAAAGTAGTCTAATTAACAAGCTAGGTTAGTTATGTTACACACCTGATTCCCATTAATGTTTAATCTAAACATAGGAAAGTAGGTTTTATGACAACTAGCAATCAGAACTACCTCTAGTCCGTTACACACCATAAATGAGTATTCGAGTTCAGAAAAACGCTTACAGCAGAATGCACTCCAAGCAGCAAACTTCAACTCAGTGGTAGTCCGTTTTATGTGTGTACCATGACTCTTCTTCTGGAATAAACTTTTAGTTTTAAAATCTCTACATTTTCGTTTTAATTGTAACTTAAAATACTACAAGACGTATTATTTTCTCTCTTGCAATTTTCTTGTGTCCTAGCTTATCACTGCTCATATATAGTTTTCTAAGCTTTGTACAAAAGAATTTTCTATGGAAAGCATATGGAAGATTGTATTGCAACGCTTATCAGATTTATTTTTGGAATTGTTCGATATGCAGAGCCCGGCGGTCGAATTCTGAAGAATGTACCTTACTTGCAATAACGATGCTCAAAGGTAGATTAACGCAAAAAAACAAAAATGAATACCCGGAACTCGATACATTTCGTAAGGCAGTGACTAAGCGCAGTATAAGTAAATCAGTCACTTAGTCTGAACCCATGATGATTCCCCATATGCCGTAAGCCTGTTACTCAAATCCCATTTTAATTGTCATTTGCCTTGGACCTCGATTGCTAATTAGTAATGTCATTGTCATTTAAAATTTCACATTGTGGTATTTACGTAATTCCATTTTCAATTACTGATGTAAACCAACGAAAAATATTGCACTCGAAGAAGCCTGACAGTCGAACATTTCTCGGACAAACGGAACACGAAGCGTTATGTACTAAACAATATAATTGCGTAACTAGTCTGTGCCATAGAGGGATAGCTTTACTTGCAAGCCTGGATGAAGGATTATTGGGCACCTGCATATCTAACAAAGGAATTGAGATTTTGAGGGTACTCTTATTCTAATTAACTCTGATCAGGATACTAATTGAACTAGAATCAGCTAGAAAGTATGGGACGTGCCGGAAGAACTCAGAACTGCATAGAGGATTGTGATAGGCATGTCACTAAAGGGTTGGGATCCTGTTTCAACTCAAAAAATCTTGATCTTGTCCTACGACGCAGCTGTACGACTTGTTCTATCTCATAGTAGCAGATATATTAAAACAAGATATAAAGCGATAACTGATCCCGCAGTTTTGTTCTTAGGCTTGGAGGTTACTTTGGTTACTTTGTGTAGCTCTAATAGTACTTCATTCTGTTCGAAGAAGCCTCACACTATTTACTGAAGGCTCCGTTGTTCTGGGCTTAGTTATGTAAAATTTACAGCAATTAATTCAATGAAATGCACATTCATGAAATTTTTGCGAAGAATAGTTTGTTTATCAAAAATCGGGATTCTGAACCACATAATATTAGTGCATCCAATGAGGGAAACATGAAATCTTAGCTTTTGGACTCTGAATAATGTACATAAAAAAGCTAGAGTGCGCCGAAGATATATTCGTAAACTATTTTTGTGAAGCTACTCAACAGACAATATTTGTTGTCATGCAAGTGTGAACATCGAAAAACTAAATTCTGAGGTTTTTCAATCTCTTCTTCACTCTGATACACTTTCTAAAATTTCGAATCACCAAGAAATTTTCGCTTGGAATCCATCTAACCACGTTCAAACTTTTGCATTGTCTAAGACACTGCAAGCTTGTGCAAATATTTGGATCTGGTTGTACAAAACCTGCAACCTCGTCTTAACTTTTGCAGTCTCTTTCGTAAAATTCATACTACGCACTTCCAATTTTCGGGCTACGTTAAGCAAATATTCACAATTAAACCCTTCACGCTTCTCGGGAGCGATTTGGAGTACGTGATACGAAAGATTGATGCATTTTCAACAATAATGTATCCAATAGAGTCAAATTTAGAATTGACTTCTCCCTACCAATTCGATTTAAGTTGCATAAAGTCATAATTTCTACGATTTTGTAATTTTATAGGTGAAATAGATCCAACGATCTAAAAATAAGAGCCTGTCATCATCAGAACCATTTCTGCCTTCCTTAAAATAGATCAGCCACTAAGTATTGGATGTACAGCTCAGTACCATGGAATTTATTCAGTTCAAACCTTTGGCAGAGGCCCTAGTCTCTTTGGACGAGAAAATGATCGGAAGATGCGTAGATGAATGATTTGGTTGAGCCAATCTGCCCATGTATATGTTTAGGGCAAAAAATGGAGTGCTAAAAGTTTATTTCGAGAAAAAAGGACCAGATAATAGATGCTCATTGACGGTATTCAAAGATTGCGTTAAAAGATGAGAGTACCTAATTAAAAGCATCAATAAGTACTGAAACGAAGAAATAAACACATGCAACAACTTACAGCGCTCCTAAACAAGTTCAGGTGAGTGCGAAATAGTATGAAGCCTTTGTGATCCTCTCACCTATTAATCAGATTACCGTACGTGACACTGTCACGTCATAATACGATATTCCACAGCGAGAAGGAGGTGAATTAGCTTCCTTCTTAACAACGTTCTACCTCTTTTTCCCACTTGACGATATCGCTACGGAAGTACACTATAAAGCGCTAGAATCATAACGTAAGCATCCTGAAAATATGCATATGCAATCCTTGCAGGCTCCTGCAACCTCAAGAATAGTGCTCCTAGTTACGTCTGCTCCAGCATGAGTGTAGTTGCAAATTGGTCGCTATCAATCAATGCAGAAGGACCTCGATTTTTACTACAAACGCTTTATGCATTCCACCTTGTAGTATAGTGGCCGTTCGAGGCCGAAATATATAGTTCTTGAAGTGTTGAGGTCCTGTTACCCTCGATAATGGCCCTGAAGGGCGAGTTTGGTTGCACTGTAGATGGCCAAGAGGCCGAAGAACTGTGGTGTCTTTCCCCTGTATGTGGCTTGATCGACCAAACCAGGCCAAAGACTTCGGTGTAGCAAGAGCGGTAGTGATCCTTACCGATGATCACCCAGCGCGGTTGGGGGAGTGTGAGCGCAAGGACCTTGGCGGTCGTGCCCGGAGGTGAGGTCGCGCGTAGTGGTCCCGTAGACCTTCTCGTCGAAGTCACTTTCCAGTCCTCAATAGTTTACGCCCTGCGACGGCCGCCGAGGCCGTATAAGTTGTGGGGATCTAATTACACTATAAGCTAATTACCTCAATCAGCAATTACTGCAGCTCAATTAAATTATGTACGATCAATTGCGACGTCATATGTGAGTACTATACCACACACCTCGATTCTAATCCTTCCAATTTCAGTCAATGTACCGCTGCGAATGTTCGGTCTTGAACGGGAAGACTTTATCCAATTCGAAACTTTATTTGTTACAAACGAATCAAAGTTAAGAACCACAGCAAGAGAAGTTATTATGTTCTTTTATCAGTGAAAATTGAGTTCATCTTAATTGTAATAGAGATGGTATTTATGATCAACCAAATTTTCGCTCTGCTAATTGAGCCGTTTTGAATTATCCGAATAAGGCTAAATTTAGTTAGGGCGAAATCCAACTCTGTTCTTGTTAATCCAGTTCATTCGGCTTGGAGAAATTGATTTTACACGAGCTATATTGAACAACTATATATAAAACGATACAAGAAAGAAAAATGGGAGTGTGCAAAAATAAAATATACGTACACTACCATCTCCATCACCATACCGTTGATCGTTTTCATCTTTCTGAAATTAATGAAAAGCAAACAAAACACAAAAGACGAAGAATATGTTTAATTACTGCTATTTTTGGAAGTAATTAAATAATGATACTGGTCTCATTCCAGAATCTTCAGGGAAACTATCACGATACAAACAATCATTCAGATTTGAATGCTAATAACTAATTGAATTAGTTTGCGAATCATTTGCTGCCAATTCAGTATTGACTACCACTAATTCGTCCGGATAATGCATAACACGCCGCAAATAGGAATATAAATTCTAGAAAACATGACAGCATTGAAGGTTAAAGTCCTTCCGTTAGAATAGATGAACAATAATGCTGAGACTGCAATTCAAGAATAAGCTGAGAAACAGGCTTTGAAGTTTTTTAGCACGACAAATTTTAGCGATGTACATCAGAATTGAATAGAGCAGAGTGTTACAGTGATGAATTTGATCGATCTCTGCACAGTCAATACTCGTTCATGTTGGTCTCGTAATTTACAAGTTTTCAGTGGAAGTAGGATATGGCGCGAACAGTTTTGATGAGTCTGAAAT
>JAAUYH010255519.1_pt1 | contig 26171 bp, 19 predicted proteins | sample 7278061 | NCBI WGS metagenome assembly JAAUYH01 (sample SAMN14350203, study PRJNA611818) | marine sediment metagenome | isolation source: surface marine sediment (0.6m) | place: French Polynesia: Moorea | collected 2018-08
CTCAAAAATATAAATCATGGTATTAATCGAAGAAATTGGAGAAGATGATGAATAAATTTGAGCGACAAATGATTAAAGAATTCCCTGAGATACGTTTACTTAGAATAGACTCAGAAGCAGTACAAAACCCAGAACATCCAGCATATCAATGTACCTCAAATCTAAATGAAGTGTTGAAAGATTACGATATAGTTCTATCAACACCAACCTTAGAAACAGGGGTATCAATTGATATCAAACATTTTGATGCAGTATTTGGGATATTCTCAGGAGTATCAACGGCAGATAGTGTAAGACAATTCCTTTCCAGATACAGAGAACCAGTACCAAGATATATTTGGGTAAAAGCAACAGGAATTGGTTTTGTAGGTAATAAATCTAGCAATTACAAAGGATTAATTGTAAGCAGTAAGCAACTGGATAAATCAAATAGAAATAAACTAATTGATGCAGCATTAGAAGAGACAGTAAATGGTAACTTTGAACCCATATGTCTAACAACTTGGGCAAAGTTGGGAGCAATAATTAATGCTGGGAAATGGCATTACAGAGACGAAGTAGAGAAAGGTTTAGCAGCAGAGGGACATAATATAATTCCCGAGTCAGAATGGGATATCAAATTACCAAATGATTCAGAAGTAGACAAGGTTGATGAAGCAGTCAAAGACAACAAGAATGAGAATTACGAACAATATAACAATGATGTATCTAATGCATATTCACCAGATAATAATGAATTAGAGACACTATCAAAAAAGCAAGCAAAAACAGAGAAAGAATTATTATCTCTAAGAAAAGGCAATTTGGAACGCAAGTACAAAGTAGAAGTTACCCCTCAACTTGTGCAGAAAGACGATAATGGTTGGTTCTCACAATTAATGCTGCATTTCTATTTTGATGAAGGTCGCCAATTCTTGCAAGAAAGAGATTTGAGAATATTAGAAACGGCTATTAAGCACGGAGATGGTAATTACTTTTTGCCAGATTTTAATAAGAAAGCAATTGTCTCCATGATTGTGGCTTTAGACGCCCTAGGAATTAAGAAGCTTTGGGAGCCAGGTCAAATATTCCATGAGAATCATCCCACAATCTTAGAAATATTCAACTTTGCCAAACAGAACCAATGGACATTGACAACTATAGGGTTAGACTTTAAGAGATGTGAAGCACCGATCCAATTGGTACAAGGAATCTTACAAAGACTTGGTTTAAAAATGCCTCGCCTAAAAAGAAAAGGTGATGGCAGAAAGAACAAGCGCGTGTACATCTACGGTGCGCCAGTGGCTGATTGTCTGAAGATTGATGGTAAGCCCGTGATGGATTGTAATGGTTTTGCAATTCCCCTTGACGACGGCAGAGAAGAAATCTTCAAGCAGTGGGAAGCTAGAGATTTGGAACTAAGGAATAAGAAACTAGCTGAAGAGATGGAAGCAGTCAAAGCCTTAGAAGAACAAAGGTTAGTGCAAGAGGAAGAAGTGAAAAATATCCCACAATCTGTGCTCAACAGTAAGCTCACCCCTTGGATGGAAACCATTACTGAATATTGGAATGATCCAGAAACCGTAGGGATAGCAGCCAGAGATTTAGATCTCACAGATAGGGGATTATTTGACCACATGGTTGGGCAACTTACTTGTGAGCAAATCAATTACATCTATGAATGTATGGGAGCGGCTGCGTAAGAGAAGTAATAAGCTTAATTTACTAATTGTTTAAACGACTGGCAATAAATTAAATATTATTTGATAACGGCGTAAGACGATGTTTTTCTAGATCTGAAAACGTCTGCTTTGTTGTGTCTATTAAAAGTGCGTCTACACCCTATATATATTAATTATTAAAATAACTGTTTATATAGCGTCTACCCTTGAATAACGTCCACAGAAGAGTTCGTGGCGCATACCGTGCGTTTCCCAGAGAAGCTATATTGGGGTACAAACAAATCTCTTAGCTTACCTACCGGGTTAAAAAGACATATTCAAGAAACTATTAGCCAGATATAATTGCTCTGCTCAAAGTCCCCAGGCTACCTCGAACTAAATGTATATTGGGGATTAATTTGTTTTTAAAATCAATGTTTTTCTAAATAAGTATTTATAAAAGGGGTAGACGCAGATGTTTGATATCAAGCTATATAGATCAAGCGTGGATTCTTCTGATTCAGGTTGTGAAGTCATAATTTTAACTTGCTTAATTTTCTACAGGTTAAACAAGAACATTATTATCCCCTGAGACTATTTGTATCCAAAGCATTAATACTTATTAATATTATGGTAGGTGTGGGCTTTTGGTGGTAAAATTTTAATTTATTCTTATTTCAAAGTTTTTTCGCTTTAATTGGATTTAGTTGAAAAAAAAAAACGAGGCGGTCTTAAGAAAGCTATTGTTTTTAAGTGTTGGTTTGATTATAAATAGAATCTTTATGACATATGAAGACATGCAATTATTTTAATTTTGATTGTTTAGGAAAAAGATGGGTAGAAAAAGTAAATCACCATTAGGTGAAGTTAAAAAACTAAAGCCAGTTTGATTATCAAAAGTAGATATTTACTTATAGTTGTATCTCGTCAAGGGTGAAAGTGTTAATTTAGGGAGTAGTTAAGGATTATGGTTAATAGTGAAATTTATAAGCCAAAGAAATATAGTTCAAAAGAGTTTGCTAAGCTTTACGAAAAAGTAATAGAAGAATTTTTGGCAGCAGATTTAAAGGGTGTGATTGTAACGATCTACTACTTACCTTATTTTGATGGGAAAAAACCTACGCTGCAGATAGAATTTAATACTGTTCCAAAAGTAAGGCAAGACCTGGATAAAATTCAAGAGCTATTCTCTCATATAGCGTTTATTGATTATTACAGAATCAGAGAAGATGAGAAGGATGATATCCCTCAAGGTTATAATTTTATGAATCTATTTTATTTGGTAAAAGATGAGTCGAGTGATGGTGATGGTTGGTATTTTTCCCATGAATCAACTTTAACATCTGATGATTTCTATGAGAGTCTTGAAGGGAAGGAAAAATGGATGGGTGAAGTTATTGAGCGTATAAGAAATGGAGAAGAATTAAATTCTATTGTTGCACAAGAGGAGAAAAGACTGGCAGGGAATAGAGCAGCTAATAGACTTTTACGTATGAAGTAAGTTTTTGGTGCAAGTAATTTTAGTACTTTTGGATCTATGTAGTGAAACAGTCATATGAGATTTTAACTCCGGTATTTTCCGGAGAAAAAAACAAAGTGTAGATGCAGATCTTTGTTCTCAAGTGGTGGTTAGTTTTTTGCAAGTATCTGAGAATTGAGCTAATTGTTTGATAATACTAATTGTTAGGAATTGTAGTGTGACAAACAAAAGTGTAGTGTGATGGGAAAAGCTTGGAATAGTGTAGAAGATGAAATAGTAAAAGAATATTATCCAAAAGAAGGATCAAGATGTGCTTATCGGATGGAAGATAGGACAGAGGTGGCTGTAGCAGCCAGAGCAAGAAAACTAGGAGTTACCTCTGAGAAAACAGGGAAGAAGTGGAGTAAACAAGAGGATGATATCATCCGAGAGTTCTACCCAGAAGAAGGGATTAAAACGGTATTACGTTTGCCAGGAAGAACGAGATTATCTGTGCAGTCACGAGCAAACAAATTAGGATTTTATTCCAATAACAGAATAAAAGAATGGAGTCAAGAGGAAGATGAAATTATGATAAAGTACTACCCAATAGAAGGTTTCAGCGTGTCAAAGCGTTTAAGAAATCGCAGTAAAGATGGGATTAAGTCTAGGGCCGCGAAGCTATTTCTTCGCAAAAAGAAGTAATAAGTAATGTCGTGTTTAAATAGGAAGTAAACTTAGGTTTAGCTATTTCCTAAATGATATTTAGTTTCAATAGTACTTTATTACTTAATTTATTAGATTGAGCAAATGTAAATATATGGGTTTTGTTATTATTGAAGCATACATTTCCACAAATACATAACAGCATATATTTGATTTAACCAATTATCAATAGTGCGATAAACGCCTTTATAGGCGTTCTGCGAAGCGATGCTCCGTTTGGACGCACTTCGTGTATGTTCACGGGGTGATAAGCACCCCGTGAATAATTTAGGTCTAATGTTAGATGAAGAGGATGACTATGATTTGTTTCTGAGTAAGGCTGACGAATTTTGGGAGCAAGCAGGAGAGGAGAATCGACTTTGATTGTTACCGCGCCCTTGGGGACTTCATATTTCTGACTTCGGTGAGGGAGTGTGTTTGAATTTTTATGTGAACATCTACTTTTATAAAAGGTTTGGATGTGTCGAAGTGGTAAATATTGTAGTAAAGATGTGATTTTTCGTAGAGTTTCTATCTTAAGGATTCACAAATAAATAATGTTAAGGCAGTAGGGAGTGAAAGCTTACAGTAATGGTGAATGTTTTGAGAAATGATTAAAATCATCTGCTCCAATGAAACAATAGAATTTAATATAGAAGAATTGTTAAAAATTGAATCAAACAAAACATCAATTGAATTACATTTTGATAAAGTAATAAAAACTGTAACTCCAGATATTGAATATTTGGATGCAATAAATAATGTGCAAAACTTAGGAATTCTTCTAAGAGTTTTCCAATCAAAGACTTATGAGATAAATCGAGAATTTGAGTTGAAAAATTGCATGTTATTGACTTCTATAAAATAGGATTGGTTAGGATTATGAAATACGCTTCATCATTAGTTTTAGGTGGAAATCTGATTGAAGCAGTTAATGGAAATCATTCACAGTACAAGAAACTTTATCTCTTGTGCCCACATTGTAAAGACCCTGTTTTCTTTCAAGATAGAAGCTTAAGACAGACCCAGAATAAATTAGTAGTAGTAGAAGAGCATTTTAAGCACTTCCCAAGTTCTAATAGCAAGGATGATTGCGAAAATCGTTCCAGATCTATAAACCAGGAGAAAATTAACAAACAAGATTCTAGAGAACGGAAACAGCGACTAAAAATACTGCAAAATAATTTTTGGTTTCTGTTCTTAAATAACGCCTCATGCTTAGATGGAAGGGAAAAAGATTCAATTACCCCGAAAAAGATGGAAGACTTAATAGAAGGGATTTTAAAAAACCAAGGTGCTTTTCTTCCATTAGGGCCTTTTCAAGGTAATCATGAAGAAGCAGAAGCCTTCTTTAACAAAGTTTGGAAATATGACTTCAATACTTATATCAGTAGCAAAGAAGGAAAAGAAGACATGTTATTTATGCTTCAAAATTATGTCTTAACTCCAGAAGCGGACTGTTGTCGAACAAATATGAAATTGAGAAAAGAACAAACCAACTTTGGGTTATACTGCTTGATTCTTAAAGAAATAATCGATTTCTTGTATGTGGAATCATCTAGAGGACTACTAAGAAAATGCCTATTCTTTGGGTTTGCCAAAGAATTAACCCGCAACTACTTCCAAGATTTTGTAAGAGATGTGAGAGAATACGGTGCAGCACCAATAATGCAACGTTCCTTCTTTGCAACATTAATGGATATTAATTGGGTTCAACTCTTTAAGGCAGGGAAACAAAACAAGTACAAGGGTAAAAGTTTACGGCATAGCAATCAAGGAATGCTTAGAGCTTGCACATTCAGATAGTTATTTTGTAAGGTGTTGAGGGTTTTTGGAATTAGCTTATGATGCATATTTGTTTTATTTATCTGGGGATAAAATCCCAGTAGTTTATGGTTAGGGTAGAGTGACAGAAGATGATAAAAAATACTTCAATTATCAGATAGTGCTTAGTGGGATTATTAGAAGAGGTTGATTTGGATCGTAAGGAGTTGATAGAAGGGTTGCTAGAAAGACACAAAAGTCGAGACAAAATTTAATTTGAGGTATTTAAAGTCCCCAGGCTACTCCCGAACTATCCAGATAGATATTGTGGAATTAATTTGTTTTAAAATCAATATCTTTCTAAATAACTATTTATAAGAGGGGTGGACGTAGGAGCGTGATATCAATTTACATAGTAATTTGGGATGTATTAATGAAAGTTGATTTAATTGTTTAGGGACGAATAATAAATAAAGCAAGTGACGGTTATTTTTTGCAAGTATTTGAGAATTAAGGTAATTGTTTGATAATACTAATTGTTAGGATGTAGTGCGAGAAATAAAAGTGTAATGCTATGGGAAAAGCTTGGAATAGTATAGAAGATGAAATAGTAAAAGAATATTACCCAAAAGAAGGTTCAAGATGTGCTTATCGGATGGAAGATAGGACAGAGGTGGCTGTAGTAAAAAGAGCAAAAAAACTGGGGGTTACCTCTGAGAGAGCAGGGAAGAAGTGGAGTAAACAAGAAGACGATATAATTCGGGAGTTCTACTTAAAAGAAGGAGGTAAAACAATATTACGGTTGCCAGGAAGAACAGAAGCATCTATGAAGTCACGAGCAAACAAATTAGGGTGTTATTCTCGTACAAAGGCAATGGAGTGGAGTCAAGATGAAGATGAGATTATGGTGAAATATTACCCAACAGAAGGTTTTAATGTGTCAAAGCGTTTAAAAAATCGGAGTAAAGATGGGGTTAAGTATAGAGCTAGGAAGTTATTTCTTCGCAAAAAGAAGTAATCAGTAATGTCGTGTTTAAATAGTAAGTAAACTTAGACTTAGCTGTTTATTAGATGGTATCTAGTCTCAATAGTATTTTATGATTTAATTTATTAGATTTAGCAAATATAAGTATATGTATTTTGTTGTTATTGAAGCACATATTTCCACATATAAATGATAACATATATTTGATTTGGAATGATAAAAAATTAAGATTTGGCTTAGTTAACTTTTTTGCGTTGGGTATTAAGTGTGCACTTTTGAGTGAAAACGTGTACTCCGAGTGTCAAATTGGGCAAGGGCATAACTTGATTAGTTATCTCATAGTTTAAGTAGGTTTTTACTGTTGTATTTGGAACAATTTCCTTAAAAGAAGATGTCAAATTTTAAAAAAGGGTAGGATAGGTTCGAGGTAAAGATTCCTGGCTGGGATAACTTCAGAATATGGGTCTACTATCTGGTCAACAGCGTAAACAATTGCAAGAAGCTTTAATTGATGCTTTTCCTGATAAGGCGTCATTAGAGCAAATGTTGTCTTTTGGATTGGAGAAGAATTTAGATGCAATCGCTTCAGAAGGAAATTTAAGTCAGAAAGTTTTTCAGTGGTATTTTGGATTATCCCGTTGTTCTACCGATGCGTAAAAAGCATCCATATCGATGTGGATAATTTTTCTTTGGTTCACATTAGCTACTGATTCTCAAAGGTGCATTAGTACTATTGATGATAGCTAAAAAGTGTTGATGTGAGTGCTTTTAATTACAAATATATCTATTTTCTGGGGTTCCACAGCGATTTAATTTCTGTCTGTGCACAAAATTTACCTATTGGTAGTGGAGCAATAGAAAGTTTAATTCGTCAGGTTGTTAATTTACGGATAAAAGGGAATGGCAAATTTTGGTTACGAAGTAATGCAGAAATTATGTTGCATTCTCGTTGCCAATGGGTTGCTGGAAATTGGAATAAATTCTGTAATTCAATTTTGACTTGTTTTTTAAATCCTGGAACTACTGGATAAAAAATTTTACTTCACAATCAATGCATTTTCAGAATACAAGTTACAAATAGTACTTAGTTCTGATAAATTACTTTTGCTTAAATTTATTATTTAAGACTAAACCCTTATATCAATTGCTTCTTGAGTATTTTAGGAAGTAAATTCATCATGCTTATTATTATGTATTACTAGTATCTATATTTACATAGTTACTGATTTCTGCTACCAGCGAATGCTTTCGTAATAACTTTCCTATCACCATTTTTTGTCGATCCAACTTTTTTGCGTTGCTCCCCCTAAATCAGCCTGAACTTGTAACCATTTTCCTGGCTGTTCTTGTTCTGCTAGTAGTGGAAAAAACTCCCAACGCGGTTCAGCCATGAGTAGATTGTTAACACTCAATCACCATGACAACAGTGTACACTACATGTAAACAGCGTAGAAGCATTGTTACATATTTTGTTGTTGTTGTTTACACTAACTTTTATTACAAATAACTTAGAGGGATACGGAAGAAGACATAAGCAGGAATATATACAATTTCTCCACATTGCCTTAGGCTCCCTTAGAGAACTCGATACACAATTAATTATTGCTAGGGAAGTCGATTTAATCAAAAAAGACCTTTTCACTCCCATTACCAATGAAGTTGAAGAGATGCAAAGTATTTTAGTTGCTACCTTAAATAAACTCAAAAACAAGGATAAATAAGGATAAATAAGCAAAAATCTACAATTTTAACTTCTTACTTCTTTCTTCCTCTTCCTTCTGCCTATTGCTAACGCAACGCTACGCTAACTGCCTTCTGCACTCTGCCTTAAAACGCGTTTCTCTTGGTTTCACCAAAAGTTGCCAAGACTCGAAATACCTTGACAGGCAATGCCCACTCAACGAGTGATCGCACTCAAGTATTTCTAGATTAGCTTTTATTCAGCAAGCCCTACTTAAACTCGGCAACAAGTTTAAGTAGAAGGCGTTCTGTCCCTATTAAATGACAATTCAAGTTAATTGTCGTCGTATACACCCACTGGTGTACCACCCAATTGTAAGCAATTTTCGAGAAGAGCTGTATTCAAATGGAAGTCTTGAGTGCTTTTCCATTTAGTAGTGTATATACCTTTTTTCAAGAGAGCAAATGATATTTCCAAATCTTCTGCAACACTCTCAGCCTGGATTTCAATCCAGTTAGGAATAGCGACAATGATTTCCTCAATAACCAGTACAGCGATACCTTTTATGATACTCTCAGTGATTTTTCCTACTCCAAAAGCAATCACAGCGGCAATAACTCCTGCTACCGCCTCGGTCACAATCACCCATGTAGCAATATCTACGTGGTGATCTGTGTCAGGGTCTCCATCTCTGACAAGTGTTAGCTTTTGAGTGTTTTCATCAAATTCCATTTTATACTTACTAGTGGCTTCCATATGGCCAACAATTCCAGGGGATATGTCCATAGTAGCCTTAACGTTAATCACAATACGACCATTCTCCAATTTAATAGTAAAATCTTGGGCTTCTGAGTAAGGATGGTAAGTAATCCCTCCATACTCAATTGTGTCAATGGTAAATTTCTCCTCATTGGTTAATCCATACACAGAAGTATCGAATTGAAAATCCGCGTCTGCGGCATGTTCAAATTTGTCCTGGTCCTGCAATCCAGGTAACAACATGTTTTCCATGAATAACTCGGCTGAAATGAGAAAACCGGCGTCGCTACCTATAGGAATAGCCCCCGCTGAAACCTCCTGTGTAAGCTTATTCAGCCGAGCTTCAGCATCTTCCTCATCTCCAGTCAAGACTAGCACCGCCAAGAAGCTCGAATCAGGAACCGCTGTGTTGCCATAGAAGGCATAACTACTAATTGTGGGTGCTACCCAACCATAGCCATCATCTTCCAAATGATTGTTAAGGTTAATAACTGCGAAGGTCTGAAGAATTTGGTCAAAGTTCTGATCCAAATATGCTTGCAAAAAGCCATTAACCATAGATGTTTCAACAGTGTCAAGATCAGGAAGATCATCGAGTTCTTCAACATGTACTTTATAATCACCTTCTTGATTTGGCGCAGTTTGTAAATCTTGGTTTGATCCTTCTTCTGAGTCAGTTGGCTGATTTGCGGAGTTGACATAATCTAGGTTCACCTCAATCACGAAGGTGCCTCCATCCAAGGTGACATCCGTAGGTTTCCCCTTCTGGTTAACTACTTTCCCAGAGCCTTGGGTTATGGGAAGACGAAAATGGATATAAGATCCGCTACTATATTCCGACATCTCCATAGCAGCAAAGGTAGCTGATGCATTATAGTCACCTGCTGTGTAGCTAAAGCTATCAATAATCTGCGGAGGCGTGGCACTTCGTGCATATTCCAGTTGTTGATTGATATAGGGTACTTTAATTGCGTATACAGTATCCCAGCCATTCGTTTGAACGTAAGGAATCGAAATCGCGGTCGCATCTGTAGACCTGTCCATAAATTTATAACCCCTGCTGTAAAAGCATTTCAAAGATTATTTATCGCCTTCGGCGGAAGGAAGAAGGAAGAGGGAAGATGTAAGAATCTAAGTTTAATAAAAACAGTACAACCAATTACAACTTTGGGGTAGTAAATGGGTTTTAGACCCCAACTAATTGTTCGCTTTAGCACGTGCAAACTTCTTCCTTCTTCCTTCATACTCCTTCCTTCGTTTATATGTATTCATCAACGTAAGAATCAGTGTTTGAGATAGTTGATGATAGTTTAGAGAAAAAAGATAGGATTTTCAAATTTTAAGCATAGATATTTCTGGAAAGCTAATTCTATAAGGCTGGGAATGCTTGATTCCCGAGCCACCGATATTGTCACATTCTCCTAAATCGCTCCAATGCCATTCCCCATTCCACCAGTGTTGCAAATAGTGGAAGTTATGCGAGATTCCGAAGATGTCTATCTGTTTTTTTCCCCAAGAGGCAGCAGATATCTGAGTAAGGAAAAAATTCTCAGGGTTTGCTCCTGGAGTTTGGCTCCAATGCCATGCCCCATCCCAAAATAGCCGTGCTACAGTATGTCCACTGGTTAATACAAACACATCAATTCGGTTTTCCCCCAATGAGGTTGCGGTGACAGAATGAGCAATAAGAGAAGGAATTTCTTGAGGCGATTTTCCAAGATTAGCCCAAATCCATTGTGCTCCATTCCAGTAAAGTTGTGTAATTTTGTCATGCAGTCCTACACCAAATATGTCATAGCGACCCTCTCCCCATGAACAAGCTGCAATTGTTCCAGTAAAAGGACTTACACCTTCTGGAGCCTTTCCAAGATTTGACCAGTGCCATTGACCATCCCACCATATTTGCGTAATATTTCCATCATCTGCAACACCAAAAACATCAACACGATTGGAACCCCATGAAGCGGATGTGAGACGTGTGCTTTTAGTAAACGGTGCAAGATTGTGGTCCTCAGGTTTTCCAAGGTTTGACCAATGCCACTTACAATCCCACCACAGTTGCGTAATACTGCCATCACTAGCTACCCCAAATACATCGTAGCGATTTTTTCTTCCCCACGAAGTCGCAGTCAGTCCACCTGCAAAGGGTTTCGCATCACCACTAGGCTTACCCAGATTGTTTCTGTGCCATTCTCCATTCCACCGTAGTAGGGTTACTTCTCCCTGATCGTTCAATCCGAAGATATGGTAACGGTTATAACCAGAAGAAGCAGCCGCCAGTAAGTATTGACTAATCATATTTGGTCTCCAAGTTTCTAAATGAATTTAATGGATCATGCAAAATCAAAATCTCTCGAATTTTCATTGAGAGTCACCTATTTTTCAGAAGGAATACCTCCAATTTGAAAGCAATTACTTAGCTGAGCTTTATTTAAATTAAAGTCTCCAACCCCACTCCATTGAATCGGTTGCATACTTGCTTTAAATACTCCAAAGTTCATTTTTTGTGTGCTTGCAGCATTACCGACTGCTAACTCAAGGAACGAAGGGATAGCAGCTATAACACCAAGTAAAACTCCCATTGCAAGACCGTAGATAGCCTCACTCACACCACCAGTGAAAAGAGCAAGAACTGCAGCGAGTGCACCTCCAACGCCTTCGAGAATCTTTACCCATGTCTCGGTGTGTGTCCAACTATCTGTTTGCGGTTGTCCATCCTGCTCAAATTTGATGGACTTGCTTGAGTTCTCATAGAGCATTTTGTATCGGACAAGCTGAGTTGTGTAGCCAGTAATCCCAGGAGAAATATCAACGTGGGTCTTTAGATTAAGAGTAATTACCCCATTCTGAAGCCCAATCGAAAAGTCATTATTATTAACTTTTGGTGTATAGGACTTACCGGATTTATGAACATCCGGTAGGTGGAAACTACTTGAATTGTGAATAGAGGAGGTTTCTCGATTGAAGCAGAAGTTATTATGTAATCCATACTTTTCTTCAATGCCAGGTGCTATCATTTTCATCAGAAAAAGTTCATCTGAAATTAAAAAACCTGCTTTTGAGCCAGTTGGTATGGCATATGGGCTAACTTCTTGAGTCAGTGATGCTCTCCTATCCTCATTAGCCTTAGTGAGAGAAAGGATTGCTAGCATACCTTTTTGTTCTGGAACGAGTGTATTAGATTGAAAGGAATAGCTAGTCAGAGTAGGAACGACCCAATCGTTACCATCACTATCCAGATAATTGGCAAGATTTACAGTTGCAAATATATGACCTATCTCGCTTGAATGATTCTGCAAATAGGCGGTAAATAAACCTCTCAAAATGGAGAGCGTAACCACGTCGTAGGAAAAACCTTGTGGAGGATTAATCACAGTGACGCTAATTTTCTCTCGGTTATTTTTAGGATTAGGTCTCGCTGCAACCTTCAACTCCTTATAATATCCAGCTTGTGGATTATTGGGTTGAGAAACAGAGTTTATAAAGTCTAGATGCAGTTCAATATCAACAGAAAATCCACCTAAAGATGTAGAAGTAGACATACCTGGAATGCCTAATGATTGACCACTTTTAATAGGAAGATTAAGCTTAATAATCTCATTTGAGCCACCAATGACTTGCCATGGATCAAAGTCTCCAGATATGTTGAGAACGCTTGAACCACTGCTAAATGATCTAATTGGCGGGCCTTTTTTCTTTAGGTCATTATTGAGATAGTCAATAGTAATAACATAGACAGTATCCCAACCATTTGTACTCACAATGACAGGATCTTCTTTTTTTTCTACCTCTTTGGTGATGTCCTTCCCAAACGTAGACCCAAATTTATCAGACCAAAGCAATCTTGTTGGTGAAATCATGATCTCAAGATGTTCTACTATAATATTTCCTACTGGCTTCAACGCCATCCTCATGCAACTGCTGAAGCACCTCTTGCACATACGGATAAACAGCTAGAGCGGTAAGACAACCATTTGACAAGACTTTCGGAGACCCAAAAGTATTTATTGCCAATGTCGAAGAAAACTACATAGTTAGACATTAAACTCTTTGATATGAAGGAATTTATCTCTATTCGTTGCTGAAAATTTAAATTTCAGTAAATCGAAAAGTTTTCCAGAACCCTTACCGTGCCCTTTGGGCAGAAGTCAGAAGCTTTACTCTGAAGAAACAAATTTGAGAATCCTTGCCCAGTAAGGATTTTGGATTTTCAAGCAAACAGATGTTTCTTCCATATTTTGCTGGCTGCAAAACCGCTAGTCGAATGCTCTTAACTTGCACATTTTATAACCCTTATAGGCTTTGTTGCATAAATGAGTGAAGGTAAAATTTCCCCTCTCAATTCGGAAAATTTAGATGTCACTTTTATAACTATCTGGTTTACCATTTTGGATCATGCGGTTAAGAGCCGCACACTGTATAAATAATTCAACAGTTTGGGCATCAAAGTTACGTCGTCTTAAAGAACCACCAAAAATGGTTTTTAAACGGAACATTATGTTCTCAGATAATGAACGACGGTGATAACCACTTTCTTTCTTCCATTTCTTACGTCCCATTTTACGTATGTTTCGCAGATTTTCATCCCGCGGATGTGGTGTTGATTTACAATTGCCATGCTTCCAAATTACGGCGTTTTTACGAGGAGGAATAGTAGGTTTTGCGCCTCGTTTACTTGCTGCGTCATAGCACTTACGTTTATCGTAGGCTCCATCACCAGAAACCTGCTTAATCTCGCCTTCAACTCCATCTATTAACTGGTCAAAGACTTCATCATCACTCACATCATTAGTAGTGACAATTGCACTCATAATTTCCCCAGTTGCTTCACTTACACCTACATGCAATTTACGCCAAGTCCGTCGTTTACCAATCCCATGTTGACGTACTTTCCACTCCCCTTCTCCATATATCTTTACCCCCGTGGAATCTACTGCTAAATGTATTGGTTCATTTCTTTTAATCACAGGTAATGAGATGTTGAGCTTATGAATGCGACGTGACAGTGTTGAATGATCTGGCACTGGGATATCAATTCCCATGAGAGTAAAAATTGAGTTGACAAAGCCTTCCGTTTGCCGTCCTGCAAGTTTAAATAAGGACTGTAGTGTTGCCATTAGTTCTATTGCTACATCACTGTACCTTTTTGAGGCACCTTTACGTCCAGTTTTCTCCTTATTGAGCCACTGCTCAATCATGTCCTCATTGATCCAAAAGGTTAGACTACCCCGTTGTTTCAGGGCTACATCATATTCCGACCAATTTCCCACTCGGTATTGAGATTTCTTATTGGACTTGGACATGGCACACAGGATATTTCCAAACTCAGACTCACAACTACATTATTTTCTCCTTTTAGGGCTCATTTATGCAACAAAGCCACTTTCTACTGCTAAAGCCAAAATACCTTGGACAGATACTATTGAACTAACAAGATTCTGGGGAGTAAAAGAGGCTTGATACTTGATGACACGTTAAAGCAACATTATATACGTGTAGGTCACTATATTTAGCATTTGGAGCAAACTTTGCCTCATTACCTACGAGAGAACGACCAAGCTTAAAAGGATTATCGTTATCAATATTTGCCACTCCTTCAGCACTTCCACTGTCAGACAATTCACCATCAATATATAGTTTCAGAGATGTACTTTGCCGTACTAATACTATTTGATGCCAATTTCCGTCATTTAACCCTGCAGTATTACTTTCCAAACCAATAAAATTAGTATGATTTTCGTCTTGGTCGATTTCAGCAATTACCACGCCCTCCGACAATGATTCATGTTTGCCTGTCATGCGAATGGATAAAAAGTTACCATTCGAACTTGCTGTACGATTTCCTGCTAAGTCAAATAAACGAAGTTGCTCGCTCGTTTGCAACCAAAAAGCTACAGTAAAATCGCTTGTTCCAAACTGACCAATTCCTGTACCAAAATCTACAAATGATTTGTCCGAGCCGTTAACATGTACCAACCAGCTGCAAGTAGAAACTGGAGTTTCAAGAACAGCCTCTGATAATTTGCCATTTACTGATAAATTACAAAAAATATGAGACATGATATTTATCCTAGTTAATAATATTTGGACTTTGGACTAAATTTGACCTTTTGTCTTCAGTCTCCACCTGAATTGAAAAAGGCAATTTTTACGTTTTCTCAAACCCTGATTTTTCGTTCATTATTGTCCGATGCTTTAAGCTATTGATAATAAGTTTGTAAAAAGTCAGGTTGTTTTCATGAATCCAATTTGCCATTTTAATTCCTGAATCACAATCGCAGTTTAGGCTTTTAAGAACGAACTTAAGAATTTTCTGTCATTTATATCCTAAACTCATAATCAATAAGGGTTTCGGGTAATCTAAATGAAAATAAATGTCGCCGCTTATCTCCCTTAAAGTCTGATACAATACCTTATCTTCTTATGAATTTAGTATTCAAAAAACTCCAAACTCCAAACAGCCAAATCTGAGAATAAAAGTTGGGAACACTACAGTAATCGTTATAGTCTTAAAGCTTTCAGCGATAGGCGTAGCCGCCTGCTTGCAGATCGCACAGTTTTATCTCAGTAATTCTCATTTTGAAAAAAATAGACGGCAAAAAGTACCACCGCATTCAATCGCTCGCGAAAGAATTGGGTTTTTCAGAACTCAAATTGATAAAATCGTGATAATCATTCTCATAATGAGAATTGCTGGTTTTATCTACCATATCGTTTGCACAGCAGCAGCTCAATCAAATCGGCATTAAATACCAATTTGTAAATACGGTTATGAACTCTTAATTTCCCTTGCTGCTGGACTATTAAACCTGATAACAGTAATTCTTTTTCTTCTGGACTATCAACTGCAATAACCTCTCCTCGATGCCAAATTGCTTGATATAGTTTTAATATCTCAACAACATGGAACTTCAGATTGAGAAGGCGATCGCGTATAGTTTTTAAATGCTCAGGTTCGTCTTGTGTTTCCCAATTCTCAATCACCTGTGTTTGCACTAAGTTCTCTATCAAATCGGCTTCACTACCTTGAGGAATGTTTACTGATGAATTACGAATGAGTTTACAAAGTTTCTGGGTTAGAAAAGGCTGTCCACCCGTCCAGGCTAACACTTCTTTCAGGACATTCTGAGCATTACCTACTTTTTCAACTAATCCTTGCAATAATGGTTGGGCTTCATGCAATTGAAAACCATTAAGTTGGATAGCTTGACCAATATTAAAAGGTGTTCGTTTTTTGTCTTGAATTAATTGAGAGGGATTTGCTACTCCCAGAAAAACAAAAGTGAGACGTTTATATTTTGGGAAGTCAGCTCGTTTGTTATAAAAATGTCGTAGTAGTACAAAAAAGTCATCTATTTCAAAGTTAAGGTTGCTAACACTATCAACCTCATCTATAAAAATAACAATATTATTTTGCCAAAAATTTTCTAATACTATTTCTTCTATAAAGTTACTAAGACGTTGCACTGGAGATAAAAATTCATGCTCGCGCCACCAAGTACGAATATTAACTTGATTTAAAAGATTTAAACTACTGGCTAATATATAAATAAAACCTGCATACCACTGTTCTAAAGTTAGCTGTCGATTCCCAATTTCCGAAATATCGATGGCTGCACAGGAAAAGCCCTCAGCTTGTAACCTTTTCATGATTTGCACTCGCAAGCTAGACTTACCCATCTGCCGAGCATTGAAAATGTAACAAAACTCTCCCTGCTTCAAAGCCTTGTAAAGACGTCTATCTGCTTGACGTACCACATAAGTAGGTGCATCTATTGGTAAACTTCCACCAACTTGATATTCATAAGTGAGAGTTTGTTCTGTACTTCTTAATAAAGCATTCTCAATTACTAATTCAGCTTGAGTGGCTTTGAGGATTTCTAAAGTTTGGCTTAACTCCTTGGTTCGCTCCTGAACTTTTGTTTCTAGATTGCGGTTAGATTCAGCTAATTGGTTTGTTGCTTGCTGCAAAGCTGTATTTTTGAGGGCAAGTTCTTGGGTAAACTGAGTTCGCTCTATTTCTGCTTGCTTGCGCTGTGTGATATCTTGAAAAGCTGCGATCGCATAAATAATTTGACCTTTATGATCGAAAATGGGTGTTGCTAACACCTCCAAAGGAATAATTTTATTCCCTAGATGCAATTCTATATCATCAATGACAACACTCTCACCATTTAAAGCCCTGATGATTGGCTGCTTTTGAGTAGGATAATACTTTTCTGTTCCCTGCACATAAACTTGGTATATCTCTACTAATTGAGTAGTTGTAGAGTGATCAACAATCCCTTTACCTAATATTTTTTGTGCAGTTTGATTAGCATAGCAGGGTTGTCCTTTGTCATTAATCACAAATATACCGATTGGTACAGCTTCAAGCAACTGTGTTAATTTTTTCTCACTCTCACGTAATGCTTCTTCTACTTGTTGGCGCTCTCGTATTTCTTGCTTAAGACTTTGATAAAGTTGAGCATTTTTAATTGAAATTGCTGCCTGAGAAGATAAAATTTTCAAAACTTCTAATCTCTCTGGTGTGAAAGCACCAATAGCAAGATTATTTTCTAAGTAAAGTAGACCAAAAAGCTCACCTTGCTGAATAATCGGCGTACACAATACAGATTTAGGCTGATTTTCAATCACATACACATCGTTGCTAAATTTTCCCCCAGCGGTTGCATCACTTAAAATTACATCTTCTCTAGTTCTGACTACATAGTTAATTAAAGAATTGGGTAACCGTTGACTAGTTTCAGCTAGTACTGATTGGCATACTACTACCTCCGAAGAATCTATAGCACCCTTAGCCTGAATAAATAGCTGTTCTTGCTGTTTTAAAACCAGCAAACCAGTTTGAGCGCCAGCATTCTCAATTACAATAGTCATTAACTTTTTTAGTAAATTGTCTAAAACAATTTCACTAGCAAGAGTTTGAGAAGCTTTGATAATTGTTGTAGCATCTAATATTTGTGAATTACTGCTTGTAGTAGAAGAATGAGAAATATTATTGTTAGCTAATGTTGAATCTTTTTTTGAGGCAAGAATTATCTGTGGGTATTTTGATTCTAAATCTTTGACTTTGGCAATAGCTCCCCAGCAGATATAACCATAGTGTGCTTTGGTCATATAAGTTCGGGCAATTTCTCGCCGTCCCAAAGCTAAATAAAATTTTGCTGTCAATTCATAGGCTAGTGCTTCATCTTGGATATATCCATTTTCTTGAGCGCCAGCTATAGAACGATCATAAAGTTCCATAGCTGCAAGTGTTTGTCCCAATACTCTAGCTTTTTCCGCTTCCACTAATTCATATTTATGTTGATAATTCATGGGGGCATGTTCAGCCCAGTATTTCATTATTTTCTGATTTTTATCTACTTGCTTTAAGGAGATTTCTAATTCATCTATTTTTTGTAATCTAGTAGATGAAAACCTATTAGAATATTCAGCCAACAATGCTAAAGAATAAAACCAGTTATTATATTTGAATAACACTCCAGTTTTCGTGAAAAGACTGTAATCCGAGGCAAGTTGTACACAGTTCAAACACTCTTCGTATTCCTCAAAAATATAACAAAGCCATACTTTATAAGAATAAATATCAAATAATGGTAATGTATTTTTACTTGATAGTACAAAATTTACGAATTTCTCCTCATCTAAAATATTACCAGTCAATTGAATTTTAGCTACAGAGTGATTGAGTAAATTATCTACTGCCTGAGCGCATATTTTAAGTAGTCCTAGTTGATGTTGTTGTTCAAATTTGCTAACAAAGTTAATATATTCAGCCTGGTTTTTTGCCACAAACTCTAAATGATTGCCCACAAGAAAGATATGAGAACAATAAAAGTTTGCTGCATGACAAGCAAACTCAATATCTCCAACTTCTAAAGCACTTTCAATTGATTCATATATAGGATTTGTGGTTGCCTGAATATGCTCCTTCTGGTGAGTAATACTAATAGAAACTGTCAAAAGGGATTTAGCTTTAAATTTTTTAGCATTTAATTGGTCTAATACTTTAAGAGCTAACTTACCTATCTGACAACCCAAATTAATATCTGGCACTGAACCAGTTACAATCTGAGCATAAATTGCATAAGCGTAAGTACATGCTGGTGAATTTCCGTATTTTATAGAAAGCTCAACCATTGTGTACAAAATTGGCATTGTTATGGTGCTTCCTGCGAAACAAGCAGGAGCCCACATAAGAATTAAAATTTCCATTGCTACTAATTTATATCGATCAGTCATCGGTGATAGGCTAGATAACTGCTCAATATCAATATTTTCTGGTGGTGATTCTACTAAAGAAACACCTAGCATTTCTAAAAGTTTCTGCCCAATATCTAAAACGATCTCAACTTGATTTTTAGCTAAATAAATTTTCATTTTTAGTTGTTGAAATTTGAGTAAATCTAGAAGATTACTAATTTCTTTTACAACTAGATTACATAAAAATAAAGCTTGCTCTAAATTAGTATTTAGGTATTCTGCTTCTGCTGTCTCTATATATAATTGTAAAATTAATGTATATCGATTTTCCCAACTATGGTTATCTACTAGTTGTAGACCTGTATTCAAATATTTAACAGCAGCTTCGTAAGCTGTAGAGGCTTTAGCTTTTTGACCAGCAATGAGATTTAATTGGGCTAACTCATCCTTTTGTATTTGCGTTGTTAGTAGGTCAATTCCAAAGTTCAATTGATTAACTAAGGAAAAGATATTATTTTTTTGGAATTCTGGTGTAGTATTTCTTATTAGGAGTTGACCAATGTTTAAATGAGTAGTTTTTCTTTCCTGTTCGGGAATCAGAGAATAAGCTGCCTGTTGTACCCGGTCATGTAAGAATTTATAGTTAATTTTTATATTATTAGCTTGCAAAATATCTGATTCTGTTTCGCCAAATGTGAGAGGAATTTTGTAATTTGAAGACAAAGGCAAAATTAGACCAGCTTGCAAGGCACTCCACAGATGAGTAGCTGTTATAATTTCTGAATTTTCATTGACGGTTGCTAAAACTTCTAGATTAAATTGGTTACCAATACACGCTGCTAATCGTAAAACTTGCTGTGTTTCTGGGGGCAATTTGCAGATATTTCTAGCAATCAATTCAACAATATTGTAGTCAGTAATACCAACGGCTTGAATTTGCTGAATGTCCCAATGCCAGGTATTTGTAGCGACTTGATACACTAACAAATTTTCGCTATATAAGCTTTTGAGTAACTGAGTTAAGAAAAAAGGATTACCTTGAGTTTTATTAAACACTAACTCAGCTAATAACTCTACTCTGCTAGTTGCGATCGCTCCGCCCGTCGCAGTCATGGAACTACATAGCGTATCTGTGATTAATTGTTGGACATGACTGAGTAACAAGGGTTCTACGGTGATATTATGCACCACAGTATCTGTTTGGCGTATCTTTTGTAGCGTTTGTATTAATCGGTGAGTAGGGTTGACTTCGTTATCTCGGTAAGCACCGATTAAGAATAAATATTGGCTACTATTATCTGTAATCAACAACCTAATTAATTTCAAAGATGCAAAATCCGTCCATTGTAAATCATCTAAAAAAATCACCAATGGATGTTCCGGCTGGCAAAAAACATTGACAAATTGTTGAAAAACACGGTTAAATCGATTTTCAGATTCAGCAGCGCCTAGTTTGGGAACATCAGGCTGTGAGCCAATAATTAACTCTACTTCTGGAATCACATCAATGAGGACTTGACCGTTAGAACCTAAAGCCCCTAGTAGTTTATGTTTCCAAATAGTAATCTGCTGCTTATTCTCTGTTAATAGCTGACGAATTAATTCTTGGAAAGCTTGAATTAAAGCAGCATAGGGAATATCCCGCTTAAACTGGTCAAATTTACCTGTAATGAAATATCCTCTTGCAGTAACAATAGGTTTTTGAACCTCATTGACAATTGAAGTCTTACCAATACCTGAATAACCTGAAACTAGCAACATTTCTGTTGCCCCTTGGCTGACTCGCCAGAAAGCATCCATCAGTGTCGCAACTTCTTTCTCTCTACCATAAAGTTTTTGTGGAATTAAAAGTTGACTACCGCGATCGCGCTGACCGGGAGTAAAATCTTTAATTTCTCCGGTAGTTTGGAGCTGTAGTAGGCAAGTTTCTAAATCGAATTTAAGTCCATGTGCACTTTGATATCGTTCTTCAGCATTTTTGGCTAAAAGTTTCATTACAATATCTGAAACAGAAGAAGGAATCTGCTTGTGCAGGTAAGGTGGTACAGGTTGTTTGGCAATGTGACAGTGAACCAACTCAAGTTGATCGTGGGTTGTAAATGGCAGTGTCCCTGTCAACATTTCATATAAAGTCACTCCCAAAGAGTAGAAATCGGTACGATAGTCAATCGAGCGATTCATCCTCCCTGTTTGTTCAGGTGCCATGTAAGCCAAAGTACCTTCTAACAAGTTAAGGTTGCTGATAGTTTGTTTTTCTAAAAATAGTTGTGATGACAGACCAAAATCAGTCAATTTCACCTGTCCTGTTTGGACATTAATAATGATATTGCCAGGCTTGATATCTTTATGAATAACTGCGACTCGATCTAAATCTATTAATGTTTCTGCTAGGGCGATCGCTATTTGCAAACACTCTGTAATTTTTAATTGCTTAGATCGGAGAATTTGACCTAAAGACTGACCGCCAAAATCTTCTAAAATCAGTGCAAAAGAATTCTGGTATTTTTCTAAACTATAAGGTTTAACGACTCGCTCACTCGTAAAATCTTTGAGAACTTTATATTCATGCCGTAAATGAGTAATCTCTTCTAATGCAGGATACTCAGAGTTGAGCAATTTAATGATTACTGGCTGTTGTTTCTGTTTTTTCTTACCTCGGTAAACAACTGTTGCCCTACCTTCATGAATTTTTTCCAAAATTTCATATCCCGGTATAGTAATCATTACTGGTAAAATTCCTATGATCTTTACTAAAGTAGAGACGTTTTAACAGAACGTCTCTACAGGATTTACATATATCTTACTGTTGTCAGAGTAAATTATGTATTAAGGTTTACATCTGATTCAAAATGTGGATACACTTCTTGCTCAAATAAATCCTGAATATCAGGATGTTTTTGAGATGCTTGATGTACTAATTCCTTGTAATCTTCACGCACATTAATATAATAAGGTGCCTCGCAGCGACCAATACTTGGCAACCAAGCAGTATGCAAGGTCAGAGCAAAATCATGTGAAGGATGGGATAATTGGCACAGAGGCCCTTTAGATAAATTATTGGCATCAAAAATCCAGAATTCATTGTTGTTTTCACACCATACTGTGCAGATGATATAACCATCAGTTGTTTTTTTCCCATTGCGACGCGGCATAAACTGGGGAGAAAGCAGTACGCATCCTGGTGGTAATTTATGGCTGTCGACGATCGCAGCTGCTTCTGTTGATGATGCATGGAGTCTAAACAAGTAAGAGGGTATTCCCTTGGAAGCCATGCTCAATACTTTATCGAGAGAAATTTGCCGATTTCTGTAATGTTTATACTGATTAACAATAAATTCTGTCATCAAGTCTTTCCATAGCCCAAAAGCACACCAGTATATGTCTTCCAGATGCTCTAAAGGTTTTTCTGTCTGAGGATCTTGCTCTGGATAAGTATAGAGATCTACACCCCAAGTACGTCCAATATCAGAAATAATCTGTGACTCCAGAATATCTCCGGTTTCTCCATTAATTACATAGCGTCCCATACGCCCAACATCGGTTTGACTTGGCTCCATACCCCTTAGATATGAAGGCACGGGATTTTGGAGGTTGTAAGCGGAAACATCATATTTTCTGATCCATTCCGATACATCCATACCGCAAATATGAGATGCATTTAGTGTAATGTTTCCTTGGGGGTTGTCATAGTCTACTAAAAAATGTGCTGCTTCTAAGGGCAATACAACTTTTTGGACGACTACTTCAACTTCCTGCTGATTAAACGCTGGGAATTGTCCTGCTTTCAAGTGAGTACGAGGTACGATGTAAACTAAAGAATCAGGAGAAGGTGTCCTTTCTAATAGGTCTCTGAGTAGTATTTCAGCTTTTTTATTTTCTGGCAAAGGATTATTGAGGACTTGTTCTAATCCTATTGTGAAAGCCGTATCCATTAACACGATATAATCTCGTGTCACACCAATTTGATGCATACTTTGTTCAATTGACATGGGCGAACCATCAGGTAAAACTAGCTTCCACCGTTCCAAAGCATGTTCACCATCCCATCGAATTAAATAAACAAAATTGTCAATTTTTAAGTTAGTTAGGTTCTCTATCAATTTGACGTAGAGTTGTAAAACTGCTTGCAAAGATTGAGAGAAAAAATCAAAAATATTTTTGAAGAAATTTACTCGCAGCAATGAACTAAGAGTACTTAAAAACTCATCTATTTCTTGCGGCAGTTGCTCCAGGTCATAAATAAAAGGAATGGTGTCTAGAAAATTACCTAACGATCTACCATAGTTAACTGTGAACATCTGCTGTTTATGAGGATCGAAAACAGGATGAGCCGTACTTAAGAATGCTGGAAAAGGTGCATTATAATTCAACTCAGATTGCCATTCTTGATTACTACCAACAGGAGTAACAAGCTCTAGAGTTTCAGTATCAATCTCATAGGGACGACCTGCATCATAGGTAACTAGCAACCTTTTCTGGGAATCAGAGGAAAACTTCATCGGTAGAAAAGCTGTATTTAGCTGGTTGCGAATTCCCAAGGATAAGGAAAATCTAGTAATACCATGATTACGAAAACGGTACTTGTCATACTTTGAGCCACTGCGGGTTGCTTTATCAGCATAGTAATCAGGTGGTTTGACAAGACCTGTTGTTAATCTCACTTCATTCTGAGAATCAAAATCCAACCGATAAATCATGCCATCGCCACACAATAGAGAATCTCCGCTGGGATATGGAAGACCTCCAGAATTAATACTTCCTACTGGAGCTACTGTGAATACATGACCTTGCAAATCCTGAGGAAGATTGCCAGAAATTTGCATTTGCATATCAGTGAGTTCACATCTACTAGCCGTCATGATTGACTCTGGAACTTGAGGACTGGCTTGAAAATGTTGGGTTTTAGTTTGAATAAAAGACTCTTGAGACATGACGATTTACCTTATTGATTTGATTAAACAATTACTGCTTGCTGGCTACTTAGGAATGCGGATTAAATGAAGTACAAAATTTGGTTGCCTAAAATTCATGAAATCTGAGTCGTAGAGTCAGTTAAGAATTGTAGGTTAATAAATCTACATTCCTTAGGCGATTAGCCTGTGGGGCATGGCCAAAGGCATCGCAAAAATATTTGGCATATAACTGACAGCTAGGGATAGCTTGATTACCGTATAAATGTACTAATCCCATACTTTGCAACTTGAACCCTTGCTCTAGGTTTAATTCCACAGGTTTAGATGCTTTGATAACCTGTGTAAAAGCATCTACTAATTCTGGATTTTGCTGGAGATTCCACCATTGTTGTTGCAGGTGTTCGCGGTAAATTCCATGGGAACTCAGGGCTGTTGACAACAATTGCTCTAAGGTAACACTGTGTTGCCATGAATAATAAAAAGCCAGCCTGACAAGATAGGGCTGTCCGCCAACTAAGGTAAATATTTGTTCTAATGCTTGCTCTGAACAGTTCAAACCATAGCAATCTCCTAAAGCCTGTACTTGTTCTCTATTCAAGCTTTGTAACTCAACCGGTAAACCCACATTAAAAGGTGACTTATCCGCATTCAAGGGAATATACAATTCTGTTGCATGGGCCACAACTAACCGCAGTTTTTTCCAAATATCTCGATTTTTGGCTTCTTCATGCCAGGAACGTAACAGCCCAAAAAAATCATCAGCTAAGTCTGGATATTGAAACAAGCGATCTATATCATCTAAAGCCAGAATAATAGGACTGGTTGTTTTTACTAAAAGATACTGCTCAAAGTAAATTTTACTGCTAATTTTGCTGCCAAAAAGTTCATCCCAATAGTCGGTGAGTTGGTTTTGAACCTGTAATCCTAGGCTAATACTTGCACAAAACCAACGCAACAACTTATTTAAGTCTTGAAAAATTGCTTTATCTGCTAGCTGGAAACTTAAAAAGACAGCGCGACAACCATCGTTAGTTGCAGATTGAAGAATTCTTGACATCAATGAAGTTTTCCCCATCCGTCTTGAGGCTTTAATTCGAATTAAAGCTCCTGGTTGCAAAATAGCTTTGTAACAATTAGCTTCAATTGGAGGGCGTTCTACATAGAATTTAGAATTTAGAGGTACTTGACCTTCTGGTATCTCTGGTTCCGTCTCTGCTACAAGTAAGTTAGTATTTAATACTCGATCCTGTTGTTGTAATTCAGGAAAATAGTAATCACTTTGTTCCAAAATTAGACTGAATGCTTGAAATGCTGTTTTCAAGCTTTGCTTGTCTACTCCTACTTCACAAGCAAACATCTTTACCAGTGTATCCACTGATAAACCAGTACGTTCGTTCAATGCCTCAAGGGTATACCGATTACCAGAGTTTTCTTGAATCTCAGCTGCGGACTTAACAGTCTGAAGCTTCTTTAATCCTTTGGGTGTTAGAATTACACCCCGTCTACGTCGAGTTTTATATAGGTGCATCTTTTTTATCAAGACTAATCAAAAATAGCTACAAAGTTAATGTTATAGATAAGTTGAAATAACTATATATATGGAACTTCAAATTAATAAAATATCCAGCCCTTGCGTAACCCCCTTTAGGAGGCTATGCATTAGTCACATCTTTCTTAACATAGCTGTAAATTAGTTGGGTAAAGGGTTGTAAAATGATAAGGCATATAGTGGCTTGACAAAAAAAGGTAAAGATGGATTGAAACAAGTTCACGCTCTGGTGAGCGATCGATTATCTTTTGCCACAATCGGCTCTTGTGATCTCCCCTGTCAGAAGGCTCATACGGAGTTTATTGGTTATATTAGGAATTTCCCTTGATTCATTTCCAGGTCGCAGCGATGTCATGTAAGCGCCGCAATCCTCGCCAAATGGTCTTGACACCTGGCTCTCCATCACCTTTTCGATTTAAAAAGCCACCAAGTGAGGCAATCATTCTGATTGCATCTCGCAAACAAGGTGGTTCTTTTTGTGGAATAGGGTTTTTATTGACTGTCGCC
>JAAUYH010017167.1_pt1 | contig 26169 bp, 10 predicted proteins | sample 7278061 | NCBI WGS metagenome assembly JAAUYH01 (sample SAMN14350203, study PRJNA611818) | marine sediment metagenome | isolation source: surface marine sediment (0.6m) | place: French Polynesia: Moorea | collected 2018-08
AACGGTCATTACTTAGAATTTCTTGAAGTTTGAAGACGCTCTCTTGCTTGAACTAGATGATGTGGGTCAGGAAAATACTCTGAATGCTTGCTTGATAAAATTAGTATAACCTGACTTTCTCGAGTATGAACACCACAAACTGCTAACTTATTTTTCCTAAACGAATCTTTTTTAATTCCAAATTCACAAATTGAAGTTCATCTGCATTGAGTCACTGTATCTTTAGAGTTCAGTCTGTTTCCAATGCGTAGAATTTCACTGCGAAAGTTTAATTCTGTTTATTTTAGGATGGATCTGAATCGGGATAAACCATTTGTTTGTGTTTCGCACTGACGTCTGTTGTGTGTGACTTCACGCTTTCTTCCGTACTGCAACCATTTGTATGTTAGAACATCTCGCTCATCAATCGTGTTACTGACTCTTTCCGGTGAATGAACTTTTCTCATTTATTCGGATCACCCTAACATACTGTATCCTGCTAGGAAGGAAGCATGAAGCACAAAATTAGCCATGGATCATGCATCGCCACTTTTTAACTCGGATTTCATTACCCTGCATAATTGCACGGAAAGAATAGAAGTCTGTGAAATTTTTCCTTCATTCGTTTACCGCGGCGTCCGTGCACTATTAATTCGATTTTTCGGGTGCAGAACAGAATTGAATGCACAAATTTTGTGTAGCACTGGTTCTTCATCCTTTTGAGACTCCATGTACGTCACTAATGTTGGCTTTAATGTGTGATCAACAGATCTCAACACTGGGAAGCGCCTGACTTAGCCAGATACCGAATCGGCGTTTTGTTCATGTGATTCATACGCAGTGCGAGAAACATTCTGTTTCGTCTGAGTATTACAGTCAATACTCTGGATGCAGATTTCAAAAGTCTTACCGCCACATTAAAAACTGTTCCATGTCTCGTTGCCACACTTTCGATTAAAAGTAACCAAGTTGATAGATGATTGTCTTTGACAATAGGTACATGCACATTATTGTAGTTTTCTTGATACTAAAACGGATTAGGTTTAGTATCGTCGTCCTTTCGATAATATCTAGATGATGTAAAGTACGTTCATGGTAATTTTGGTATGAAATTTAACGGAAGACACACCAATCTAAATCAAACATCCGAAAATTGGATAACTTCTTTGAAAATCGCTTTTTGCCAATCTGTACCTATTGCACTAAAAGAAGACTACGTAGCCGTGCGAGAAGATCAGCAAGAATTGCGATTGCAAGCCAATAGGGAGGTATTGACCTGACTTGAAAATTGCACCTATAACTACAGCAACCCCTTCAATTTAAGCCCAGATATATAAAATTAATGCTAATGCGGCTCTATTGGCGGTCGCATCAAGAGATCTACTATCAAAATCCTGAAAAACCATGATTGGCTTGTGTGACTGTCGCGCCCATCCATTTTTCTACCAAATGTACTGGTAAATGCTCATTTCGTATCGATTTCAAGTAAAACTTCTCTTTAGTACAATAGCTGCTTGCTGTGTATGACCATAACATCTCGCCTGCATGGAGACCACTGTCTCTTTATTATAGATCCATGAATTCTTTATAATTTTGACTTCATCAATGCTCTTTGATATGAAGTGGGAGTTGTCTTGAATGAGAGCAGATGAAAGACAACAGTCTTTCTTGAATGACATTGCATACCGCTTTTCCACGTCAGTGCTCAGAAAAGCAGGCTGTCTCAACACTGAATGTAGCACTTTGCAGAATGGATGTCGCTTTTTCGTGAAAATTGAAATAGCGTTCGAATTGATATTCTGCATTTTACTCAATAGCAAGAGTATGAATCATAATCACTGTTGGTGTTCCGTGTCGTAAAATTTCAAGACCGTGCTGTGACAAAACTTAACCTTGACTGAGCTAATCGTCTTCTTCCTGAGCTTCCGGTTAAAAAAAGTGTTGTTCGTGAAGGATAATTAAGGCAATGAGATGCAATACTTATTAAAGAGTTGCTTATGTGCAACATCGAAGGAGTTCAGTTGTTAATAAATCGTTGTCTTTGCTTCATCAAAATCTCTTTACGACTCTTTCGGAACTTTCTAGATGATTACAAAAGAAACGGAGAGGCTCGAAACGTTCCTGATTCTTTCACTAATAGTAGTTTTCCCTATTAAGATGTATAACAAGCACAAATCCAGAAATGAATATATTCTCAACAGAAGTTGTAAACCCCGTTGTATTTCGTATCACAGGAAATTTAAGCAAATGGTTATTTTAAGCAAATGAATAATGGAGTACTATTCTTACAAGTGCTCGGTTGCTGAATTTCATGCTCGGAAATGCTAGGAAACAAGAAACAGAAATATGCGTATTCCGTGAAAAATGATTTTCTAATTTTTTTGATAATATTTAAGCAAACCAGGTCAATTATCATCCTTCAATGCTGAAAAACCCTAAAAATTTTAGACTGCTTCCTTTCGTTCTGCCTGAGTCTATTTCACGTACAAGTACAAATAATTTCTTCAACAATAAAGCTAATTTAACAGAATGCTTCTTGAAAGTACATTATCGATGAAATTTTGCAAACGCTTTTGTTCAGTAGTTGGGAGGGAAGATTGTGTAGCACTCATGAAATCCCGAATCTTATGGGACTATCTGCTAATATTGCTAGCTCTAATTAATCATGATTGCTCTCTTAAGCATTTTCGTGGAAAAATTAAATACGTTTTGCATCGATCCAAAACATTAAGATGATTAATATGTAAAATTGTCACAGAAAATATTCAAGAGTTCATTGATGGATATGAATGTTACATGATCAAACCGATTGTTAACCTAAATTCTTCCCCTAAGTAGGTCTCTAAACTTGTCAAAAGTGAAGCATACAAAGACATTGCTTGCAGACACTCCATATTGCTCTAGCACGCAAAAAAAGATTTAAAATGACAGATATAGTAGTCCAAATTGAGAAAGAATGAGTCATTGTTTCGAGTCTGTCAAATGAAAAACTAATTGAGTTATTTTAAAAGCATTGAATAAACATTATTCCATAATATTTTGAGCATATTTCAATGCAATATATCTTCCGTAGTGCCATCTCACAGAGGACGTAGTGCAAATTCGTTTATTCAATTTGCAGCGATAAAGCTTTTCAAATTGTTTAACGATTTTTTCTCTATGATCAAGTACTCTAAATAGAGGCTAATTTGTTTCAAATTTTCTGAATCTATGAATGGTTTTGGTAGAGCTGTATACTAACTGAATATGTTAATAGAAATAAAGGGAAGCGTTACATTCATTTCTTTTACTCCCCTTTTCAAAATACAGTATTACGAAAACGTAATTTCCCTACTCAAAGAAATGATCAACATCAGTTATTATTACCCTCATACTCTATTTAACATGCTACACTGGATGAAAGTGTCGCACTTGTAGATGCGACAACCAAGATCCAATATGTTTTCACTATTGCGTAATGCAGAAAGTGATTTGGATCATTCTGTTTTCCACATGAAGCGAATTGTAGATGTTGTTGAACTACAATATCGATAAGAACGACTTGTTACGGCATCACTCACATCCATATTATAATGAGTACGTCGTGCACGTGTTCGTTAGCATGTTTGGTAACAGGAAAGAGTATAAACGTTTCGGAATACCAGACCGATACAGGTTAATCGATACTCGTTTTACACCTATTGAGTGATATTTTTTGTCATTGTGGACACCGATTTTAAACTGGTATGATATCGAACAATAGGTATGATGTCGGGGTTTTGGGCTTTGAAGAACAACATTTCTCACGAGTGACTGATGTTTTTGTTTTTTTGCGTGACAAACGAACAACCCAACTTTTTAACGTAGGCTTTCATACGTTGAGGTGCACGGTAAAGCGACTACAGTAGTTTGATTGATTAGTCGTCAACGTAAATAACGAATGCTCACCTTGAATCCATGCAGCAGGGCGAAAGTGTACGAGAACAACGATCCAGGGGTGCAAGTAGGCAATTGTATGAGGCAGGATTCGGAGGCGGGCCGTTGTTGACTACGCCTTATACTGTACTGTACAGTACTGGACTGTACTTGCCTGTGATTTCTTGTCTTTGTCTCGATCTCGAATTTCTATGAGTGCAAAATTCATTTGGGTAGGCCATACGTTGAGTGAACTTCAGACAGCGCGATGGTACAGTACTACAGTAATGCACTGTGCTCTGCTGAGGCCTGTTTACGACGAGAATAGCGGTTGGTTACAGGATTCGTACTACTGTATCCTTCATTTTTGATGTCTCGTCATACTGTATTAGACAACTTGTCGAATAAACTTCAAATTTTATTTCGGTTTGTTGCGTGCACTTTGATGAAAATGACAACTAATCACATAGGCATGGTAACACAGCTGGAACCCTTGCGTAATCGAGAAAAGAAAACAATGTTACGATTCCGAACCTGCTATTCCTCTCAACCCCCTCCGATTCGTTTCGTTTACTGCAATATTTGTGATATTAGTCAATTTTATTACGGTACCACATAGTCTCCTTTTGGCAGCCGGCTTTGGCAATCGACTCTTAGAGTCTTTTTTCGCTGTTTTCTATGTTACTTCCACTGAGCAACGGTCTGAGCCGTGGAGGTATGATCCAGTGGCCCGTTATATTGTTATCTGTGCGGAATGCATGACTGGCTACTCTCTGCCTATAAATCACAACGTTTTGTTCTCTGTCCTCCATTCGCATTGTACACTCAACAATGTCGACGACAACAACCGCAAACTTACTCTCAGATTCCCCTAAAGTCGCCCATATACGTTTTGTATCTCGGCTGAGATGGACGAAGTCCAGTTTGGCCCACGTTCTAGTTTCAAGTCGTATTTATTGGATCTTGGTGGGTAAAATTGAAACTGACGAGCCTCAATTTCTCACTGATCGTCAGAATGTCAACTCATTCGAGTTGAAACGTCTCGAGGAAGGTACTTGGAGTGACGTTGACAAATACGTCAAGGTCGATCATTACGAGTGCAAACCTCGTATCACAGTATTCCGTAATGCCCAAGAACGCACACCTGCAAACAAGTTAGTGACCTCTCCTAAGCCTAAAATCGAAATAATCGCTGGAACGACGCTCGAACATGAAGTTTTGTTAAATCGAATACGTGCACGCATCGCACCGTGGCCTCTACTTCAAAAACACTTCAAGGAAATAGCCAGCTGCACCAACCGTGACAACTCTGAAGCATCCCTATCAATGGAGCAACACGAGCAAGGGCCTGGTGGATTGTTACCTAGTTTCGTTCCCTCTGCTATGCCAGAACTGTCTTCGATTTCATCAGATAATGTGGAAGAGAAACAGACTAATAACCTTGAGGTACTTCAAGAACAGGTGAAGAAGCTAGCCATTGTTGACAGCCTAACTGCTCATGGATCAGCAGCAGTAGGATCTGGTGCGACATTTGCGAAGCTGGTGGCAGGTGTGGGAAATGGGGCGGAAACAGTCAAGTTTCTTGCCGATACATCGAAATGTATCGGAGGCGTAGGTGCAGTTTTCCAACTGATTGCCCTCAGCGCTCAAGGTGTGTCGATGTGCACAGAAGCCTATCGTGGGCGCAAGGTGCTTCCGGTCGCCCTTCGCCGAATCATGACTCAGCAGCGGTATGTTTTGGAAAGTTTAGCCAAAATGATGAAGCCGTCACGGAGTGCAAACGAGATAGACACGGATTTTGTGTTTAATGTATTGAAAAAAGTGGTGTGCGCAGTAGACGAAGCAGAGACACAAATTTTCCGTGGACTAGGCAGGCAAATATTGAATGCAGGGGATGTGCAGAAAGTGGAAGCCAAAACAGAGGAATTAGAGCTAATGACCGTGCTTGCACGTACCACTTCAAGGATATGTGCGCTTGAGGAGAATCATGAAAATTTCGGTGACGGGCCACATCATGTTCGGCCGTCACTGACGGCATTCTTTTCTGGGCGTGTCAGAGAGTTGAATGCACTACGAGATATACTGAAGAAGCACGGCAGTGCAGTGATTGCGCGGTATGGAGGGGTGGGGAAGACAGATTTGATGAATGCGTTCGCGGATCAAGCAGAGCGAGACAAGATAGTACCAGGAGGAGTGTACTGGATGACAGTTGACGGAGATGTGAGTACTGTGATTAGGTCTCTAGCTGTACTTGTGGAGAAACTCACACGTAGGAGAATGAGCGAGGAAGATCAACGGAACCACCACTGGGTAGTCAAGAGCTTGAAACAAGCGCTAAGTGAGAAGCAAGGACAGTGGCTGTTGTGTTTAGATAATGCGGATGATGGACGGCTGAGCGGGATTCTGAATGACGTGTGTGCGATAGCGGATCCAACACGACAGAATGGGTGGGTTGTGGTAACTTCGCGACAAGGTCACTGTCGGGTGTGGGCACGAATGAAGAGCGATCAGAAATTGGTTTTGGAACCATTGTGTGTAGAAGATGCGATGGTGACGCTTTGGCGACAAAGTCGGGTGGTAGAGACGGGTGATGCAGACGACGAAGAGGTAATGAACGAGATTAGGGAACTTGAGGGCAGTGACTCAGCAGAGTATTGCGCACTGAAGGAAATTTGTGGGGATGACGGTGCGAAAAGTCTTGAAGGTTTGCCGCTTGCTCTAGTACAAGCAGGGAACTACATTGCACGATTCGAGTGTTCGTTCGCGGAATATCTAGATCTGTTCCAGAGTGCGACGAAGGAAGAAGACCTGCAGAATCTTATGCAGAAAACCGTCGACCTCACACCGATGCGGGAATCTCAAAGGTCTGTTTGGACGACGTGGAGAATCAGCGTCCAGCAGTTATCAGAGAAAGCTAATGCAGTATTGCGATCAATGGCAATGTTGGGCCAGGTATCTGTTGGGGAACCGATATTGAACGGGATCCTGAAAGAGGTCGCAGGATGTACGGTGGGTACGACTGAAGGAATGTTTAAGAATGCAATGTTGCAAGAGTTAGTTCACGGTTCATCTCTGATTTATTGCGATGACAGGAGAGGATGTGAACAGCGCAAGTACAGAATGCACCGACTTGTTCGCCGATTTATTCTGATTGACATGGAGCAGGATTCAAATATTTGGAATAAGGTATACAGTCTTTCGTTACTTGCTATACATAAAGTTGTGAAGGCTGAGCTCGAAAGGGAAGGCGGGTCATTCGCTATGCTTCCTGATGCATTTGGAGGAAAGCATGATGAGTTTGTGGCGCACGCTCTTGCATTAATAGATCATTTCCCGATTCCAGGCCAGGCCAGAGACATACCTCATGTTTCCAAAGTCGAGGATATTCATCGGTATTGTATCATGGTAACGACGTTCGTTGGCAAAACAATGGAGTCAGTGCACGTGTCGAAGCATTTGTTGAGCATTTTACACCATCGTCAAGCGGAAACGAGGAAGAGAAACGGCAATGCTCGTTTGGTTGGAGTGCAGGGAGAAGAACTGGAATGCAGTATCGCTGATGCTTACGGTTACCTGGGCAGTACACTTTGGGCGATAGGAGAACTGGAAGACGCTGCGTCTGCGCACAAACGCAGCCTAGACATGTATCGAGAAATATACGGGCACAACACAGCACATGCCGATATCGCAGCTTGCCTTCATAATCTTGCAGTTGTGATTGAAGACCATGGCAATTTGGGGCTAGCGGCCGAGTTTTACGAGGAGAGCTTTGACATGTATCGAGCAATCTTCGAAAGTGCGTTAGAGCCTGATGACATCGCGATATCACTGTGCCACTTAGGTAATCTTTATCGAAGACAAGGAAGGCTAGAGAAAGCTTTGGAAATGTTGGAAGAGAGCCTGAGAATGCAGAGAGAGATTCACGGACACGACAAAGCCCATCTCAACACTGCAGCTTCTCTTCATAATATTGCTGCTGTGTATCACAAACAAGGGAAGTTTGAGAAAGCAGCTGAGTTCTACGGGCAGAGCATTGAGATGAACCGAGTAGTACATGGTGCTCACTCAAAGAATTCTGATCTCGCACGATCACTGTCCAACTTGGCTATTGTGTATCAAGAACTAGGAAAGCCAGAGGAAGCGCTTGAGACGATGGAAGAGAGTCTAGAAATGCATCGAGCGATTCACGCGGCCAACAACACACACCCTGACATTGCGATGTCACTCCATAGCCTTGCAAATGTGCATGCCGATCAAGGAAAGCTAGGCAAAGCAGTCAAGTTGTACGAGAAGAGCATTAAAATGATGCGAGCAAGGTATGGTGCTGATGCAGACCATCCTGAACTTGCAGGATCACTATCGAACTTGGGTCTTGTGTACAGAGAACTGAAGATGCTTGACAAAGCAGTAGAAGTTACGAAGCGGAGCGTGAAAATGTATCAAGCAGTGCATGGAAACGGGAAGTCGCATCCCGACACTGCGAAGGCACTCCATAATCTTGGACTTGCTTATTGCGATCAAGAAAAGCTAGATCAAGCGGCCGAGCATATGAGTCAAAGCCTTGAGATGCTGCGTATTGTGCATGGTCCCGATTCAGTACATCGAGACATCGAAGCAGTAATATCAGACTTGGCTGATGTATATGAACAACGAAGGAAATAGGTTGAACTGTTGCCAATACCCAAACGAAACACAGAAACAAATCGGATGATTGATGATGAAACTTGGTGCATAACCGTAAAACGATATTCTTCGAATCAAAACGTTCCATTTAAAGTGAGAAATTCTCCAATGGGCTTCATTAAATTTAGAACTCGATTTTTTGCTGATACTCTTCAAATAGAATTTTAGTTAAATTTGTCGACCGAGAATTCCGATTAGTGGTCCATTTCCTTTATTCCCCTTATTCTCTAATTTAACTAAAGTTCTACTCAGCAGTATCGAAAAAACAGGGCTCAGAAATATAATGAAAAATTCTTGTCGGCAGAGTATTGAGAAAACTGCCGTTCGTCTTACTCGTACATATACTTCATGATTTATCAGATAAAATGTTTCCTCACATTGTCAAGCGTAGATTACGTATCTTCAAATGATTCCAATTCCTTCAACTAGTAAGGCTCTTGAAAAATTTGCATGTTACGTCTGAGAGAACTAACTCTTGCAGGCCATGTAATGAAAAGCGAAGGCAAATATAATTATAATATTTATGGCAAATCTAGGAACATGTTTCAGATGGATAATTGATGAGTTGTATAACCTTAAAAGCAAATGGACATCGAACTGTGTACAGTTCCGAATAATATAGAAGTGATAAAGCGTCCTACTTTTCTGAGTGTTATATATATATATATATATATATATTGAGCATTCTTTGTTCTTCTTAGAGCCCGAATTGGCGATCTGCAATTTCGATATGAAGTGCACGTATAGCCATGTTTTTCTTCAAAGAACTTGGATATCATACACAAATGATAATTCTATCTTTATTAAATCCTTGCATACGTTCGCATGTAGGTGACCCAATAGCCAAATTTTAGCGGGAGCTGAATGAATTAGAAATAAATACCAACTCTAATTACGAGTGGTTAAAAAATTAAATGTTGGATTTTCTTGTATAGTTCAGGCATTTCCAGTTTTTGGTTTATGGCTTTACAAGTTAAAAAGAAAAATAAAATTCAAATCGGTGTCAGTTTTTAGGAGCAAAAAGTAATTGATTCGTTTTTGTAATGTCAGCTGCTCGGCATTAATGCTATAATAGATCAAGAAACGATTCCAGTTTCATAAGTATTGTAATAAATCTTTTGAATTGAAAATTTCTAATACGAGGACTATCGGATTCCAAGTTCATGAGTAAACTTTGCGTAAGATTGCAACTACCCGCATGAATTAATTCGTATTCAAGTAGACAATGATTTATTAGGCAGTAATTTGATCCTAGTTCAAAAAACATTTCAATCACATGCTTCTAAACAGCAATACGATTGAATTTCGTTAGGTTCCTGGATTGAACTAATTTGAAGATTGAAAGTCTATTTGATTGGGATAAATTCATTTCATTTCACCCAAAATATTTGAATTTTTTAAAGCAACTGATTTCTGAATGTAGGTAGTTCAGTTAAATCTAATTACAAATGTTCACATCCTTCTTAATTTTTTAAAAATTTTCAGAGCGATCTTTCAAACCGCCCAGCATTGATTCTGCCTTATTGAACAACTGAGCCAATTTACAGCCTAAATGTAGACACTTCATGTTTCAACTATGTAACTGTAGCTAGTAACCCTTCTTAGCTTCTTTCATTACGCCTGAGTAGAAATATGTGCTCTGAATTACGAGGTCCGATTATTAAAATACATTAGTCTGTTATTTCATCTGGAAAAATTTCAGTGATAATTATTCATCACTAATGCTAAGAACGATGTGCTGTTTTAAATTAAAGCAATTACTTCGATCTGTAAATTGATCATGCATAGCTTGATACTGGAGCCGGTTTTTTGAGTGAAATCAGGAAGCTTATGAATCACTCAACTGAATAACTAAATAAATCTCTAATCTATAACGACCGCTGCAAAGACAGATGTTAACATAACTCGAAGATTCTTAGCCGTTTCATTTTTCCACTTAATGTTCTGGATAACAAATTTCAACCATGCTAGCATACCTCATTAGTAACATAAGTTGCCGAAGGCGCTGGGAGTGAACATAAGTAACGTTTTGACTGCAATCTAACTCTATAGATACAGGAGGAGTATGCTTCTTGGTAACGGGGAGGTTCTTTAGAAGAAACCGATGTATTCTGGACTTATACAGTATGAGGGAAAGTTCTTCAAAAATTGACCTTTTGTATGGAGCTGGAACTGTGCCATACTGATCTACAAATTGCTACGATACTCGGGTAATTTCGACCGGAACTATCCGATTATCCCACTTCGCCTGTGGTCTCATTCATCTTTTGAGATTCAGGACACCTACGAAGCGTTGTGTTTCAGTTGGTCAGGCTCTCTTTGTCCTTTGGAGTATTCCAGTGCTTCTCATAAATCCATGATTTTTGAAATACCACTGTATTTTGATATTCAGACTGATTGAATCAACCTCAAATAGGAAATTTGTGTTGGAAGTGAGTCGCATAGAAATTTTGAATATGAAAATCTATTCTTACTAATGTCAGCTCAACAATATTCCCTTCAAAGGATCCTGACCGAAATTCTAGCTCCTTATGTTGAACAGAGCAGTATCATCGGTGGGCGGTCATCAACCAAAATTCTTTATTGTAGAATATAGTGAAGTTGTTGTAATCTAAACTCTATGTTTGCCATGGGAAGAGTAAGAGGATCTCGTCAAGTGCCAGAAATTTGATACCCTTCTATATATATCAGGTATTGCCTATGAGTGAAAGTGAAAGAAATTGTGAGGCCAGTGAATACATCAAGATAAATAAAGCCACTCTCTTTTGTAGCAGTTTAAAGGCCTTTCCGAGCAAAACGATATGATAAAACTGAATGGTTGGGTCCGATCGCATTCTTCGTAGGCTATTGGAGATTGTTTGCCAGCTCTAATGATTGATTTATCCTGTTTTACTGTACGGTCTGTAAAAATCGACAACAAATACAGAGATCTAAAAAACAAGTTCCAATCTACACTACGATGTTTTTATACTGTATCCGTGTTAGGCAGCTTTTCTGCAAAAAGCAGAACGCCACTATTTGGCAATATTGTGAATTTAATCAACACATGTATCGATCTATAATAAGCGATCATATTATTCTTCTTAACATACGTGGTCAGAAGAATGACTCTTCTTTTAATTTACAAAAAGACAATTGCGGTGCTCACAGGGCAATTTCTCTACGAAATCATCTAACAGAGCATAATGTATCTAGGATGATATGGTCGTTACAAATTTCGGATTTAAATCGGATCAAAATTTTTTGAGGCTTGACAAAGCAGAAACCACGAAAGTGGCCAAGCTACTTATCAAACCCATTACATTTGTTTCGAATTTGAACGAAATTTGAAATTCATTGCCAAAGGCATACCTGAAAAGGTTAGTTCGCGGCATAGAAAAAAGAGTCGCAATTGTAAAGGATAACAAAGGATGTTTTATCAAGTTTTCATCAACTTGTAATCTTAGAAATGAGAATGAAATTACGTGTGATACTCATTGGGTAAGAGGGTTCACTATTATTTCATACTGTATCGTTCTTAGTTTTTGGCCAGGTACTTTATACTAGAAACAGCATTACTCTCGGTACATTACAATATACGTCGAACATTTATCGTCTCTCCCTACATATGACGTAATATATCAATCTATCGTATACATCATTCTCCCGTAATCTGTTAGGATAAAAAATCATTATAACTTCACTAGACAGAAACATTGGAACTTAACTCAGGCCCATTTAAGAATCGGTCAATTTGTGCAGCACGCTATTGGACCTCTTGCCATGGTATACTACCGAATCGTCTGAGTACATCACTGAATCACACGATTCATCGTGGTAAGGTCAGTTTTGAGCTTCAATACTTTTGTTTTCCGTTTTTCGTACTATTTCGGAGGCTATTTGCGATTCTAGTAATAGCATGGCATTGAATACACTCATATTGGCTGTTTGGGACAGTATCGCAATAACATGCACTGTTAGGATGCATTTACACCCTTTTGGCAATGTAGAATTAATTGATGATAGAGTTCACGTACGAAAAACACACAAATAATTATGATGCCGTGCTTGTTCTAATAAAAAGAATCACTCCTTCCAATAAGATCGCTATAAGAAATCAAAGTAAAGTCCGTATGCTTTCAATTATAAAACAAATAAAACATGTTTTGAAAGCATGCAGGGTTCGGTGACAGTTCTAATCACAGTGTTCATGAGAAGAGGAGATTTACTCTTGCTAAAGCTGTTTTCGCTCGGAGAAAGCTAGTAAATTACTATGTTTATATTCTTTGGAAAATCAAGTATCCGTCTATGAGCAGCCACGCTCTTACCATAGATTACTGGAGAACGTTTCCCGACGTAGATTACTTATAGCATACACAACCATGAAGAGAATGAACAACAATACTCAATTCATCAACAACTTCTCAAGCTATATTTATTACAAAAAGCAGATCCTGTCCCTTTAATACCCCATCGGGCTATTCATTCAGAAGCAAATGAAGTGTTAGAGAAAAGTACGACATACTTTAGACACAGATTTGGTACGTGCAACAGTAATATCAATCGTAGCTTGGCTTCTATAATTAATTGAAAGCTGAAGAGCCATTAATCCTTTGTTCTATATCCGAAAGCATACGTCAATCGGTCTTCTCAATTATTTCGCGCCAAAGCTGCACCTTCTGTCGGAGCCAGTGATTTTGATTTCCTTGAATAAATTAGGAAGAAGGACAGTGCAATCAACCTTGAACACAGAGTTTTTTCAAACTGAAGCAGTATCGAATATTTCATGAAACGGTTGAAATAAAAGCTGAACTTTACTGGTAAATATGTCTATCGTGGATTGATGGTTGGACACCCAACGTCGCTAGTCGATTTCGGTATTTATACTAATTCTTACTGTAAGCAGGTTGCATTAATGTTACACAAATGGAATTCTCTGGAACTTTCTAGAATAATGTAGAGTTTTGTAGAAGTCTCTGGAAACTTCTACTTCACCCTAGAATTAGTTCCGTACATTTCATGTACTTAATACCATTTTTAGTGAAAAACACTTGCATGCAACCGATTATTGGTCTGTAATTCGATAAGGTACGGTGATATTTTTGCCACAACTAACCCTCTCTTCTGAGAGTAACGAATTTCAAGGATGAGAAAATCACTAAACAAAATATGAGAAGAACGAAAACTAACAGAATTTTTGGAGTAGGGACAAGTGAATTTATCGACCAGCTTTAGAATAATATATACACTGAGCCTGAACCTGAAATATTCAGCTCTCCAAATCGCGGATTATCGGCTGATTTTCGTTGTTCGCTGTCTTTACTACCTGTTAGTACAATTGTGGTCACATCTTTGACTACTAACTTGACAAAACCTTTGTTGAAGTGGACTATTGCTTTCAACATTTAGAAGGTCTTTGACATTGGATTTCAAACATCCCAATGTATCTGCCTAACAATTTATGCGGCTGTCGAATATGCAAATATTCGATTTGCTCATATTCGGAACACAATGCGCTAGGAACAAACCCAATTCATTCGATTTGTAGATGGTGAAAAAATGCATCCACATCACGAAAAATATATTTTATCAGATTACAGAATATTCTATCGGCATGTGTATAAGTAGGAATGTGCAAACCAGAACAGAACCGCAGACAAGAAGTGCGAGGTTGACAAGAAATGGATTTGTGAACAATATTCGCAAATTATAGTTAGTGTTGCTTTACTATACGTGATACAACAGTTCAATGCAAAGGTCATCCTGACCAACAATGGATTGTTCTTGTTGAAATTTTGAATGCGTCTGAGTTTTCGTAAATCAATTACAATTGTTCTTGCATCGACCTGTGCCTGTTCTCGCTTGCTTTTCTTCTCCTCCATGTTCTTTTGTCTTTGAATGCACAAAAGTTCAGCATCTTGATACCAATATATCTGTTTCAAATAGTGGTAGCCCTCTTCTATCGCATGCGCCAACCCGAAGCGTTTGGTTTCGTCCCTCACTCAAATCTTGCTTTCAGTATATCCCATTCCGAGTAGGAAGTGTGCTAGGCGCAAACACCGGTAGTCTGTAATCATCTACCCTATACCATTCCGTAGTCGCTTCATATTTTGCGGTAGTACCAGACCAAAGAAGAAAAAAGGGACGGCATTCATCGGCCACATTTAGCTTGACGTGCAGAAAGCGACTGTGTAACCGTAAAGGCTTTAACAAAACATCACAGAAAGAAAAGGTCACCCTCTATCTTCTCTATTCCCGTTTCTATGAATCGATGACTGGCCAGCCGCCGTTCCATCTGTCTCTGTATCACGTTCGATTACCGCCAATGCTTCTTCTCGCCCTACTTGGTGTTCATATAGGTCGCCCAACTTAAACTGTATTTCCGTAATGTGTACAGATGCCATCCGTTCGGATTTTCAAAAATTCTCAACACCGATTTCGCATTTTCAAAGCCTTGTTCGAGTTGCGAAGCGGCTTTGATGAAGCTTCCAGCTCTCATCAGATCAGTCCTCAGTGAATCATGTACACTAGCGATATGAATTTCTACCTTTTTCCTCGGCTTTGACGATAGCCCACACCTAGGAAGCAGTCAATACAGCTTCTCCTTAGTTCACCGGCTGTTGATAGTACAAAATGGCTAACAGATGTTCCCACACTTCAACTTCGTCTTTAAACTTCCCCCATAAGCCCCATCAGCATGCCACAATACCGATGAATGTCTTCCAATTTTGAGTCATGCTTTCTTTCACTTTCTTGTGCCAGAAGCATGTGATGATGTACGAGCGCTAGAGAGTGTGCCGCGAATTCGCGACGATTGTTACCGTACACTTCCGGTAATTCATTGAATGAATTGCCTTCATTTTCGAGTTCATTTTTCACACCATCATGCACAGCATGCAGTACAAGACTATACGCGTATTTCCACTCCGATGTATCACGAATCGTATCGTTTAGAACAAATCGACGCATTAGTCGATGCGTCATGAATGTTGTTCATCTTTCCGCTTCCTCACTCCAGATCAATGAAGAACCATGTATTAGCTCTTTCACTATTACATTTCGAAAGATCTCCTTGACATCATCACCTCCGTCTTCTGTGGTAGCTTTCAATACTTTGATCACGATCGCTTCACCAATACCTCCTGGTCCTAGCATTGCCATTGCTCGCAATACCAAGCACGCTCTCCTAGACAAATTCTGCATGCTGATTTTCCATGTCGCCCAGATCGATTTTTGCGATTCACGAATTGATTTCAACTCCTGCGTCTTATTCATGATATTCGGCAAGTCTTCCATGCTGGCACTCTCGAACAAATTCAGGTACTCCGCAAACGAACATTCGAACTGCGCAGCGAACGACCCTGCTTGAACTAGTGCAAGTGGTAGACCTCCGAGTCCGTACCCACAATCATCTCCACATATCTTTTTCCGCGCACAATATTCAGCTTGGTTGACAAGTTCGAGTTTCTTCATTTGCCTCCTTACCTCGTCGTCATTCAAATCTCCCGTTTCTCTTACTCGACTTCTTCTCCAGAGCGCAACCATCCCATCTTCCACGCAAAGGGGTTCCAGGATCAATTTCTGATCGCTCTTCATTCTTCCCCATATTTGAGGCTGACCTTGTCGTAATGTCACTACAACCCACCCATTCCCTTCCGATGCACATGCCAGTACATTTATTTCATTCAGTATTTCGCCCACTTCCTTATTGTCCGCATTATCCAAACATAACAGCCACCTTTCTTCGATTTCTTCCAGCCCATGTTTCAACGCTGTGATCACCAGGTGCGCATTTCGACCTTCGTTCTCGCTCATTTCCCGTCGCGTGAGTTTCTCTGCAAGTCCTGCAAGCGAAAAATCACATCCTTAACAGTTCCGTCTACTGTCACCCAGAATACTCCCCTCGGTACAGTACCTGATTGTCCCGCTCTGATTGATCCGCAAACACAATCATCAACTCGGCTTTTCCTACTACTCCGTACTGCGTTATGACAGCGCTCCCTCGCTTCTGCAGTATTTCTTTAAGAGTATTCAGCTCCTTCTTACGTACCGAAAAGAGCGCTGAGCCAGACGGCCGTACATGGTGCGGTCCGTCTTCCAAAATTTCGCACCCCTCCTCCAATAAGTTCAGCTTCTCATCCATCGCACATATCTGTGCAGTGTTATCTGCTGTAACGGCCATATGTCTCAATTTTTCGGTTCTTCTCTCCACCTTCCCTACATCGGAGGCATTTATTATTTGATGGCATCGTCCTCGAAGTACTTGTGTCTCGGCCACATCCATTATACGCACTGTTTCTTTCAAAGCGTCGAACACGAAGTCAATGGCTGTCTGATCCATATTCCGGGAAGGTTTCCTGACTTGTGCCAAACTTTTTAGCGGATATCGTAGTAGAACAACTATTTGATCAAGTGCAGAAGGGAGCAGCCTACGTCCACGATTCGCTTCCGCACATATTGAGAGCCCTTGAGCGCTAAGTGAAACAAGGTGGAAAATTGTACTGACGCCGGTGATGCATTTTGTTACATCGGCTATGAACTCCGCAGTTTCTATCGCACGAGCCACAATTGCCACCAACTTCGTCAATTTAACTCCCGTTTCCACTGCTGCTGTGCTATCCGCTGTCAGTTTGTCCACAACTGCTAGTTTCTGTATTTTTTCGGGAAGGTGTACAAGATCATCAGCCCATTTTCCTAATTTACCCGTCGACATCGGGGACGATTTAGTGGCAGCGCTACTCATAACCACCCATCAACACAATTCCCATGTTCTTCCACTTCAGAAAGCCATCCAAGAGTGGCTGCATCCTTGAACTGCTGTTGCAATATGTTCCAGGGTGCAATGGGAGCAACTAATTGCTGTATCCAGACCTTGTGCTGCTCGGACGTGTTCGGGATTATCTCGATTCGCACATCATAAACTAGAAAAAAGTTTTTTCGCCGTGTGTGCCCATGCAAAAGGCCACGTACTGTAATACGTGGGCTTTAGTCTTGGTGTAGAGCGGTCAGAACAGTCTGGAAACCGATCCGATAAGCGTAGTACGGCGTGCGAAGGCTCTTGACTACTAGAAGTGATGGTCGGGCTTTGAGGGAATGGGAGCTTTCAAGACAACTCAAACACTCACCCGAACCAAGCACTTGTGGAAAAAATGCAGAATAAGAGCAGTCAATGAACAGGCAGATAACTCCAGAAGAAAGCGCAGCGACGCCAAAGCGTAGCGTGCGTAATAACTCTTCGTAAAGAAAGACTCGACAGCTACACAAAAAAGAACAGACGACGACGGGAAAGGCAAACAACCCAGCAACAACACAGTAGAGACCGAGAACGATAGACAAAGAGAAACAACACGCCGCCGACACAACAACGGCCAAGAACGATAGACAAAGAGAAACAAATGTAAGGGAAGCGACAACGGTGCGTATCGGAGGAGAAAGCGAAGGGGCGAGAAGAGAGACCGACGGGTAAGGTGTGAGAAATGCCTGCCTCCAGCGAGGGAGGGTCGGGTGATTTATAGAGAGCTGATTCTGGTTGAATCTTAAAAAGCACTAAAATTTTTAGCCTAGCGGATTACGAGACAATTTCATCACGATGCACACGACTGTGTCATCAGACTTGGATGCTTGCCAGGACAAATTCATCAACATTTTTCAAACTTTCCTCACTTAGTCGAATCAATTCGAGAGAATTCGCACGCCGAAAGTCAACAATGGATAGAGGCTTACTGGTTGCTGTTAGCGGGTAGCAATGGTGTCCGCAACCGACCGAGAAGTGTTGTATTGCTACAAGGTCCAAGTAACAACGAATTACACCCAGGAAGGGTAGAAAGAGATTGGGCTGTGCCCACAATCGCCGAATTGAGGAGATTGTACAACTTGAGGGTTGGTCTTTGAGTTTTCAGGAGTGACTACCTCTCAACAGAAGCTGCGATTGTATTTATTGGGCATCGAGCCTTACATCTGTAATGACTGAAGAACTGTAAATAAGACGCTCTAAACATACTAAAAAAGGGTGTAGAAGGAATTGAGTAGGACCTATCTCAGGAAGTATTGAGTGATGTGCCAAAAACGGCACACCAATAGAAATGTAATACATTCGCACATTGCTAATTGTCGATACATTGAGCAACGACGCAATAGCGTTGGATTGTGCAACGAACACGACATGTTCAAGCATTCAACAGCGTACACTACCGAGCATAGGCGAGAGTCGAGCGTTCGCGACACTAAGGCGTAGGCGACACCACAACAGCATCGTAGAACTGCTGATTGAGTCGAACTTCAGCAAACTCACGCGGGTCATGCGCAGCATTGTCCAACAGTTGCATCTTTCCTGGCCTCCTCCCAGTAGATATGACTTGAGACTAGAATGTGAGCAGATCTGTAGTTGGACCAAGGCTGTCCCCGGGAAGTTAACAAACGTATTTCAGCAGTTCGTGCGAAAGTTGACGGTGACCCTAGATGAACTGCCGGCGACGATACAGTTGAGTATACTTAGTAGAATGCGAATTGAGAACAAGGACTTCTAATTTAGAGTATCAGACTTAGTAGCATTCAAATGGGCGAAGCGAATCTTTACTGATTCACATCAATAGTACAGTTGTAATTGCTGAATATTTGATCCCAATCGAAGTAACAAGGTGAGCAGCTTTAGTTTTCATTTGCGTTACGAGTCTGGTATCGAACATTACTGGCGATTGGACGGACTACCCAGAAAACAGAACTTAGATTATAATAATACAACTCTTTTTACTGTGTTACCGACGCTGCAACAACGATATGTCGATTAGGGATCTGTAAAGCACTGGTTTTGGTCAGTGAATCAAGGACAGTAGTGTTTTGGTTTACGTTAAGGAACGACTAACTGTAAAATAAAGAATCCAGCCATGCACGTACTGTGTAACTGAATCTCCAGTTAGAGTTCGTTTGCAGTCCCGGATGAACTCTGTTTTACAGTAGTTCCGAACGAAACCATTGTTCAGAGACGGCAGACGTTGAAGTCGTGAAAAGCAACCTGGACAATCTGCCTAGCTTGACAAGCTTCCCGTTCGGACCCATATGTCATCCAATATAGTCCTCCCTCTCAATAAGTTGCAAGGGTTTTTGACAAAACCTGCGTCACTGCCTTTAAATAAATCGCTCTTGCATCTAACAGCGTTATATCAAATTCCCAACCCAAACCGATTAGTGCACCGAAAGTATAGATGGGCCTATAAAACAACTGCAGTTCAGAAAACGAATAGTATGAAGTAGAAACCATGACAATGTTTGACGAGGGAACAGAAATTCGCAATTATTGTTGAACTGGAAAAAGCCACAATCAAAATGTGAACTACACAGTGGTCAAGACCGGAGAATGGACCTAGCAGAAATTTAATCTACTAAGAATTCGTAATCAAAAAACTATTACGAGAATCAAGTGAGGAAATTATTTTCGCTAAATCCGCTGATCAAGGACAATTGAAGAGAAAAATTCGTTTGGTTGTCATTAGCAATTCTGTAGAAATCACTGTCACTTCATAGTTTTGGGATATGCACAAATATGAAGTGATTATATCAGATTAATTAATTTAAAAAATCAACAATTTTCCAAAGAAAATCAATCGCACATAAAAATCAGATATGCTTAGCTACGAAAACTGAAAACTTGGCATTATTTTAAATGCTACAGATCTCATTTAGAAGCTGGTAGCTTTGATCAAAATTTGATTGGTGCTAAACTTCCTAAATTGTCTATAGGCTTGAAACTTATTCATTGACTGATATTCGGAATGAAGATACGTTCAGACTAAATCATTAATTTTTCCAGGAGATGCTATAGCACCAGCTGGAATTCCAGGAAAAGAATTAAGTATAGCATTTCTTGATGCTGAAATGACTGAACAAAATACTCCTATTGCTCGATGAAAAATCAGGAAAGCTTCGCTATTTTAATGATAAAAATTAATCTGCACTGAACATTTGTTATTCGGACAGCACCGAAGCTTCGTTTGATTTTTATTTTTTTCTTCTCATTTGAAAAGTCGGACATTTTGTACCAAGAACTACTTGGAGATCTATTTCATTTGTATAGATAATATATCAGCGTATTTGCAAGTTAAAGATCTCAGTACTCTATCTAAAGTTAATGGTATTTCTTTTCTGAAAAATAAAACAGGCTTCACGATCCTCGGATGCTATTGTGATCGCTTTGTTAAAGAAGAAACACGAAAAAGAGTGATATCAACGTGTTCTGTCGTTGATTGAAAATAAAACACAAAAAACTAATACAAATGAATGTTCCACAAGCCATGGATTTATATTGTAAAAATTGTGATGAAATCGATGGGAAAATTGTTTTCGATAGCTGAATTATAGAGCCTATCATAAATTTAATCCCAGGGTAGAGAACAATTCTGCCACGCTGCACTCGATATCTACCTGTTGCGTAACAGTGAGCGAACAAATAATGAAAGCATACATGTCCATCTATGTGACAAATTCGAGCACCTGCTGCCTCTCACACGTCTACACCCATCACTATCGTACTGTACAATGTACAGTACTGATGGCTTAAAACTGGTCATAACATCACGTAAAATGCGTTTTGTCCTCTTCAATTGTACGCGTTGCACTTGGTGTGAAGACTGGATCAGTTGTACGTCGAAGCGTCAACGAATATCTGACTAATAGCATCCATAAGCAAGTACAAGTACTTTTTTCTCACAAAGCGTCTCCACCAGGTTTGCTTTTCTGTGAATTACTTCAGAATCCAAATACTCGTGTCATTTTATGATGAGCAGCTCTTCTATTTATTCATGTAGATAAATTTTCCATGTGATCCGCTCTTATTGACAAGAATTGCTCAAGTACGTACGTTTTTTAAGAAGTTCTGACAAATCAGGCTAAAAATGATTGGCACTTGGTTGGTCTTCTCCAAGTCATGTTCAGTTAGGAAGAAAGCTACGTTTTTCTAGATGTGGGACAGTCACAATTACTAATCTGATCTTGTATCGCAAAAAAATTATTACTTATACTCTTCGACAAGCTCTTGAGAGCTACGAATTTTGTGAAAGCACCATACGAGCAAAAATAAGGATTGCGAACATTTAGCATGCCTCTTTTAGCATCCCGATTAGATAATGATGCACCATGGGCCCGTAGAACAGCAAGGTTGCTTTGATGGATTAATTTGCGACATCCGTACAATACATTATGTGCTACATTCAATCCGTATCGAAATTGTAGCTTTCAGAAATACACCAAAATAAGTTTCGGGATCAAACGCATCTTTCGATGTGCTCAACCGTATTCATTGGTTGATACAAATTGCAGATTCCGTAGATCTATTCCTCGTTAAGGTCCGTTTGCCAAAATACTGTATCATAACCATTTCCTATCTTCATAATATTTCTCAGAACTAAAATTACACGAACTATATTCGAAACATTGTTTTGATACATTTTTTAGCTTAGAGCCATTCCTAATACTATAGCTATACATGTATAGAAATTTACATATATACAATTCTAGTGGTTACATTCTTTTCGTTGCTGTAGCATGCAACACTCATACAGAATATAACTCTTTTTTACACAGGATGAAATAATCCAGACACAATGTAGATGTCCGTCAAAATTACATTTTCATTCAATATCGAATCGCAAACTAAGCGAATATCCGTCTAGTAGTAAATGTGGAAGTAGATTTGTAAACCTACGGGGTTCTTTTGAACAATTGTTTTGCTTGTATGGACATGTCTAAAGTTGCGATAGAATTCTGTACATGTAAGGATTTCGTTTGGAACCCCCTTAAATCTTTAATATGACGCATCGCAATACGCCGTGATTTTCTGAACCTTCTTTTATTTGTTAAATTAGCAAATCTGATGGGAAATAGTACGACATCAAAGCTACATTTTTAGAAACAGATGTCGGGCATAGTCTTCTTCCTAACATGGAAACTTTTAAGAAATAGATAGAAATATTGTGTCCCGTACGAAGACATGCCAACATTCGCCGGCATTCATACTCAGTCTGCAACACTCTCTTAGAAAAGCTTCTTGCTAAAGATGATTCATTTAATGTTTCGTATAACTGCTGTGAAACATTAAAAACTCAGAGCGAATTTAAAATTCACTACGATCTTTCTTCTGCCTATTACACCAGAATAAATTTTCAAATAATATTTAAGCCAAGCTCAAACTTCTTAGAACAAATAAAGGACACTTTCCTATTAATTTAAGCTAGCACTGTTTGAATCATCAAATGCAAGCACACTAAAGATGGGAAATTGCTTGCTTTTAATTGCTAATTTTGACAAGTTTAATTTTGCGGCCTATACCAAATCTGGTATAAATTCAGATACTCCCACTAAAATCACCGTAATCTCTTCAGCGGGTCAATATCATTCGACATCAGCCAATGCATCGGATACTTTATGAGATGTTGACAAAGAGTTCTCGAAGCTGTACGGTAAACAGCCAAACTTGCAAATCGCGTTAAGTACCGAAATATTGTGGTTGCATACCCAAAACTGAACTCCTACGATCCATCTAAGGGATCGTGGACACCTATTGATTGGGACACGTCAATTTCGGAAGTCAATCGACTGGTGTTAGCCTACAAAAGCCTGACTCTCCATATAATCAACAGCATGTTGCTTATTTCTAAATTGGCAATTTGAAAAGTTCTTGGACGCTATTATTTACAAAAATTAACGAGCCCTTGATACACGCATAACTTTAATCAACTCGTTTTGACGGAATCTCCTGAGTCCATTTCAAAATATTAATACACTGAGTACATGCACTGCCTTATTTACTAAATCTGGCAATATTTCGAGCTGGACCAAGTCACTCTTACGAAGAATTTGTAAATTTTCAATCATTTGGCACAAAGAGTATTTTGTAAAAGTTTATTCAAATTCCTTAGTGTTCTTGCAGCAAAACGTACGAGAGTTTGGATAACAGCAAAGAAAAAACCTATAAAAGCCGAAATCTCGGTGCACATATTCGTCTTTTAAATATGCCTTGTGTATGCTTTCTCTTCGTAAAAACCTTAATTGCCGATTGTCAAATTAAAATTCTGCTCCATCTCTAGGGAACAAAGTGTTTGATTCGTAGCCGAAAGCATGGGCCACAAAAGTATGAATCGCAGATAGATATAGAAATTTTTTACATTTTATTTAATGTAAGATCACAATTTACAGGCCTGAAAATAAAATGTTCAGGCTCTCCTCAATTTCAATCCAATATACCATTTTCAAGGAAGCGGTAGCCATTGAAAACTGATACAGTTCAAAATTTTCGTGGCTCACTACAGAAAGAAGTGTATGTTTGAAGGTAGCCCATTCTAGTGACGTTCGGCAAGTGAAGATTTGTGTTTACGAGTAAGGAAATATGTGCTAAGTACAGGCACAAAAACAATCTACTCAATTCATCAGGAATTTTCTTAGCATAGAAGCATCAAATTTCCTAATCGTTTATCGCAAAACATATTACCCATACATTGATCACATTTTAGAGTTCAAACGAGTCAGAAATTGAGAAGTCCATTAAATTCTGTGGTTCTAGATACAACCAAAGAAATAGTTTTGCCGATTCCGCGCAAGATACTTCTGATCACATAATCTTATGGTAACTGCATGAATGATCCTAAAGATCCGTTTTCCAATAAATTTCAATAAGGAGAATATCGCCAGTACTGTGAAAATAAAGATCTTTGCGATTCCAGGTGAAGAAAGTCGGTAGACGAGGTATGTTAAACCAGCTCTAAGTTTCTGTACTATCGTAGGTAATTCTACAAAGCTTTCGGAGTACTACTTCATCGATTCAAGAGCAAACTGAGTTTGTTGCTATATACTAAACAGTAACCATGATAAATTTCAAAAAATTACAGTAGTTCAATTCAGTTTTCAAATTGTTTCACTCTCATTTTCATCTAGAGTGGCGATTGAGTGATGTTTGTGGTAACAAGCACACATCTTCATAGCTAGTATAGGGCGAGAGAACGCACGAATTGCAGAAGTCCTGAATATCTATGGAAATTGTGTTGACTATGTATCTTGTCTAAATTAGGAATGAACATCCTCACCTTCTATTCGTTTCGACTATTCTCGCATAGAAGAGTTGTGCGGTGTTCACACCTTCTGCATGTCCCCGGTAGAATGTCCGACGGGCGATTAACGGTGATCAATCGACGGATTTCGCCAACCGTTAGTAGGCAGTACGACTTTGGCGTAAGTCGCTGTGTCCACGATACCACCAAAGTAGCACCATTCTGATTTCTCAGGATACTCGTTTTTCGATCTACGAGGTGAATTTTCTCGAAAGAGATTCTCGAAAGAGGTTCAATTGTCTCATCTTCTGTTTTAGTCAATTAGCCAATTTGTTGTAGTTGTTGACGAGGATAAAATCGATGAACTTTACTTCCCTATTTGTTCACACCGTACAACGAGATCACTAGGTAAATTTCTCCTACTATACTTACTTCCTTAGAGCAGTCCTCTGTCGGTTATGTGTCTCTGTAAGCAAAACCATGAAATGGTTTCACAGATCGGCAATGTATTGTAGCGAAGCTGGCAAGATTAGTCTTTCATCATATTTTATTGCACAGAACGGCAGACCTGATCGAGATAAATTAGCGGACTGTCCAATAGTCGAAGATACACCATCCGGTTGTACCATATGGTCAAAGATTTTTTCGTACTCTGCTTCCGTGAATTTGCTATAAAATAGTAGAACATGTAATTGGGAGCAAAACAGACGGTTGTTACTATAACATACGAAATCTGATGTCTGACATTGAATCTTCTTCGGTTTGAACCCTAATGAAGTAGCCATCACGACGTATATCTCAACACTCTCAGCTGTGCTAATTGGATACTGTGAACACTTGAGTATAGCAATTAAATACGGTTGAATAAAAGTCAATAGTTCTCTATGATCTCTCTTTAATTTTCCAAGGCAATAAAAGGTTTTATAGTACCGATCAACTTTGGCCTCTTAGTCTCAAAAAAATTACAGCTATTCTAATATAATTCGAAATTAGAATTCTTTCGATAGCTGTAACTCTAATTATAGAGTAAAAATTTGAGCTTGTGTAAAATTAAATGTACAGAACTTAATTCTTATGGAATTCACAAGCAGATGTAGTAATTCCGATTCTCTTAAAGATATATCCCTGATCATACTTGTGGGACGGTTTGTTTCGGCAACCTTAATCTTGCTTCGAAAATATGCGAGATATCGGTAAAACTTTCATGACACGTTATGAAAAGCAATTTCAACTAGCAAGTTAAGAATAGCACCGAAATATGGAATTAAGCTTCGTTGAATACTAGTTCAAGAAACATGATGGTGACTTTTCTTCCAGCAAGAACACTTCAATTTCAGAAGTGTATCAATCGGTGGTTCCCAAAATCGAATCAGGCTTTCCCGCTTTTTTGCCTTTCCGATTACATTTTGATAATTTATTTCAAGATAAATAGGTATTTTTCATAAGCAGCGTTTTCCTATTCGTGAGAGAAAAAATGACATATCTGTGGCCATAAATTTGATAGATGTAAATCGAAGAATTTTTTGCTTACTGCCAAAGTGACGCAGCTTGACCCCCAAATTATTTAAGGAGAAGCTAAAAAATGCGCGGCCAAAAAGTG
>JAAUYH010175489.1_pt1 | contig 26165 bp, 17 predicted proteins | sample 7278061 | NCBI WGS metagenome assembly JAAUYH01 (sample SAMN14350203, study PRJNA611818) | marine sediment metagenome | isolation source: surface marine sediment (0.6m) | place: French Polynesia: Moorea | collected 2018-08
ATCGGCGATATCGAAGCATCGACCCTCGCCCAACAGGGTCCGGTCGATGTCGTGACCATCGACCAGAACGGCACGCTCGGCCGCCAGCAGGTCGCCACCGCAGCGTCGGTCCAGAACGTCCGCACTTCGGTCAATGCCCTCGCGCAGGTCACCGACGCGCAATTCGCTCAACTGGAAACCGATGTGCTTGCGCTCGACGGGCGGGTCTCGGGTCTCGAGTTCCAGCTCGAGGATCTCGACGAGCGCACTCGCGGCGGCATCGCGATGGCGATGGCGATGGGCGCCGCACCGATCGTTCCGGGCAAGAACATCTCGATGACGGTCGCCGCCGCCAATTATCGCGGGGAGCAGGCAATTTCGGGATCGCTGACCGGGCGAGTCTCGGAAGATGTCTACATCTCAGCCAGCGTCAGCGGAAACACCGGTGACGAGAATGTCGGAGCACGCGTGGCCGCGACCATCGGTTTCTAGGCAACTGAATTAATTGACTTACCTGGCGCGGGGCGTCTCGATCCGATGCCCCGCGCCCACTTTGACCAAAATCAACAAGGAACCGTTGCAATTCCTGCTATCCTGCCTTGGCCAACAGGCACTTAGGAGGGATGTAGGGACGGTAACGGAATACAGAGACCGGTTGTAAGATCGGCAGGTCGGGTCGCATGACGACCGCCCCTTCATCGCGCATGGAAGGGGAATACGAGATGAGGAATGCACTACTGTTGACGACCGCGCTCACCTTGGGCGTGGCAGCATCGCTGGCGATGCCGGTGGAACAGGCCCGGGCCGATGATTGCCTGCTCGACACCAACAATGACGGCAATGCCGACACCAATATCGACACCGACAACAACGCCAATTCCGACAATGTCGACGCCCGGCTTGCCTGCGGGACGAATGCCGACGCGACCGGATCGTTCGGGACGGCAGTAGGCTCCGAGTCAGAAGCAAGCCAAAGCGAGGCGACCGCACTGGGCAACAACGCCGTCGCCAACGCGGCCGATGCGACCGCGATCGGATCGGATTCAGTGGCCAGCGGCGCCGACTCGACCGCCGTGGGTGAATTCGCGCAGGCGACCTTTGAGGGTGCGACCGCAATCGGCGATCAAGCCCAAGCCATCGCGCTCAACTCGATTGCCATCGGGCGAAATTCGGATGCGAATACCGCGGGAAGCGTCGCGATCGGCGGGGATGACGAGGATGCAGACGGGCTCGGCGCACAGGCGACCGCGGATGAGACGGTGGCAATTGGCGCGGATGCCGTGGCCTCTGGCTTCAAGTCGACCTCGCTCGGCAAGGGCGCGACCGCCAGCAATTCGGGCGCGATCGCGATCGGCGGGGATACCGTAGCCTCAGGCTCGGTCTCGACGGTCGTCGGGGTCAACTCAGTCGCCAGCGGGTCTCAATCGGTCGCAATTGGCGCCAACACCGCCGCGGACTTTGCCAACTCGATCACCGTAGGCGCAAATGCCGGTGTCGGGGGTAGCGGGGCTGTCGCGGTCGGCACGGGCGCCGACGCCAATGACGTCGACGCGGTGGCGTTTGGCCGAGCAGCCAATGCCGCAGCCACCAACAGCATCTCGATCGGCGCCGGAAGCGACGCCACGGCTGCCGGAGCAGTAGCGATCGGCGGTGATGACGGCGATGGCGACACGCTTGGTGCGCAGGCAACCGGCGCGGATTCGACCGCGATTGGCTCGGATGCTGTCGCCAACGTTGCCCGAACTGTTGCCTTGGGCAACGGCGCAACCGCCACCGCCACTGATGCGGTTGCCGTCGGCCAGGGCGCGACCGTCTCCGCCATCAACGCGGTTGCCGTCGGCCAAGGCGCTTCGGTAACTGGTACGGGTGGAGGCGTCGCAGTTGGCGAAGGTGCTAGTGTGGACGGAACCGGTGTGGCTATTGGCCAAGGAACAAGCTCGACCGGCGGCACCGTCGTTGTTGGTGCAGGGGCGAATGGTAGCGGCGGTGCTGCAACCGCAATCGGCCGCCTCGCCAACGCCACCATGACGTTCTCCACCGCAGTCGGGCAGACATCGAACGCAACCGGGCAGTTCTCCACTGCCATCGGCGTGAATTCGGTTTCTTCGGGCGACAATACGGCTGCGGTCGGGACGAATTCGGGTGCCACCGGCAACAGTGCGGCAGCATTCGGCGACCAGGCCCGCGCGCAGGGCGACAACAGCACTGCCGTGGGTCAGGGCTCGAACGCTTCTATGGCGGGCGCGGTAGCATTCGGCCAAAATTCGGAGGCCACCGCCATGATGGCGATTTCGATCGGCAACGTCTCCGACGCCACCGGCACCAGCGCAATTGCGATAGGCGGCGACGGCGATGACGGAGATAGCGATGGCGCGCAGTCGACCGGCACGCAGACAACGGCGCTCGGCGCGGACGCGGTGGCCGAAGGGCTCAACACCTCGGCGCTTGGTGCGGGCACCAGCGCGACCGGTGTGCAATCGACGGCGGTCGGTGCCGGAGCCGGCGCGAGCGGGGTCGGTGCGCTGGCCTTCGGTGCGTTCTCGCAAGCGCGCGGCAACTTCTCTACCGCGCTGGGCTATGCAAGCTTCGCACCGGCGCTCCAGTCGACCGCGATCGGCAGCGCATCGCAGGCGACGGGTGAGAACGCTACAGCGATCGGTCGTGCCGCCCTCGCCCGCGCCAACGGCGCTACGGCGATCGGTAACGGTGCAACCGCCGACTTCGTGGATTCGACCGCAGTGGGCAAGGATGCGACGACCACCGCATCCAACCAGGTCACGCTGGGTGGAACGGGCAGCTCGGTGAGGATCGGCGACATCGCTGCGAGCACCGCCGCGCAGTCCGGCCCGGTCGATGCGGTGACGGTCGATGGCAACGGGGTGCTGGGTACGACGTCGGTCGCATCCGCTGCCTCTGTTGAGAATGTCCGGGTGTCGATGAACGCGCTCGCGCAAGTCTCCGAGACGCAGTTCAACGCGCTGTCGAGCCGAGTAACCGATCTCGACTTCCGGCTCGAGGAGGTTGACGAACGCGCCCGCGGCGGGATCGCTGCGGCAGCCGCGCTCGGCAGTGCCATAGCAATGCCCGACAAGGACTTTGTCGTCGCTGGGAATGTCGCGACCTATGGCGGCGAACAGGGCTACGCGTTGACGGTGGTCGGCAAGGCGAGCGAGAATTTCGCGCTCACCGCCGGAATCGCAGGCAACACCGGGGACGGCGATATCATCGCCCAAGCCGGTTTCGCGTTCGGCTTCTGACCACGAGGCCCATGGCAAATGGGGTGCTCGATTCCGGCACCCCATTCGTCATTTTTGGCAAATTTCGACAAGGCATCGTGGCGATTCCTGCTATTCCAACTCGGCCATCGGGCAATTTGGAGGGATGTGGGGACGGTTCCAGAAGTCAGAGACCGATAGTCAATCGTCAGGTCGGGTCGCCAAACGACCGCCCCTCCATCAAGCATGGAAGGGTATTACACGATGAGGAATTCACTGTTGCTGACGACCGCGCTTACGCTGGGCGTGGTTGCTTCGCTGGCGATGCCGAATGCCCCCGCATGGGCGCAAGACGAAGCGACGTCATCGGACGGCACGGGCGAAGAGGGAGAGGAAGACGCGACCATCATTGCCGGTCCGGAACCCGAAGGCGCCGGTCCGGCCTGCGAGGAAAGCCCTGGGCTCGAATGCGGTTCCGGTTCCTCTACTTTTGCCAGCTCCTCGACCGCAGTTGGCAATGGCGCCAATGCCAGCGCGGGCTTCGCAAGCGCATTCGGCAGCGATTCCGACGCTTCGGGTGAACGGACGATCTCCATTGGTCGGATATCCGAAGCGAGCGGCAACGACTCTTCAGCTGTCGGTCACTTTGCGGTAGCCAGCGGAACGCAATCGACCGCGCTCGGTCAAGGGGCCGATGCTACGGCAGCACAGTCCACCGCGATTGGACAGGACTCGCTTGCCAATGGCGTCGGTTCGCTGTCGGTTGGCCGCAGCTCCGATGCGTTGGGCATCGGATCGGTGGCGGTCGGCGGTGACGGCACCGATGCGGGAGTCGATGGCGCTCGCGCGGTGTTCAACGATTCCACGGCGGTCGGCGCGGACACTTTTGCCAACGCCCTGTTCGCGACCGCGGTTGGTGCCCGGGCGCAATCGACCGGCGAACGCGCTCTTGCGGTCGGCTCGGAAGCCAACGCCAGCGCGGCGCAATCGGTAGCCATCGGCAACGCCAGCGCAGCCAGCACTGCGGGCAGCGTGGCGATCGGCGGGGACAATGACGATGGCGACGCGCTCGGAGCGCAAGCGACCGGAGACGATTCCGTAGCAATCGGCAGCGACGCCGTAGCCTCCGGCGCGCGCTCGACAGCTGTCGGCAACGCGGCCGTAGCCTCTAACACCGGCAACACCGCTGTAGGGCAGTTTTCGATGGCGACCGGGATCAACACGGTAGCGGTCGGCCAGCTTTCTGATGCCACTGGAAACTTCGGCGTTGCGCTTGGCGTGAATGCTCAGGCGCAAAACACGCGATCGATCGCTTTGGGCGTATCGGCAATCGCGTCGGCTGGCGATGCCATCGCGATTGGCGGGCTTTCGGAGGCCTCTGGCACCGACAGTATCGGGATCGGGCAGGACGTGATCGCATCCGGACTGGCCTCGGTTGCTATCGGCGGCGACAGCGGCGATGGCGGCAGTGACGGCGCGATTGCCTCCGGGAACAATTCTACCGCGGTCGGGGCGGACTCCCTGGCCAGTGGTGAGGACGCGACCGCAATCGGCGCGGGCGCGCAGGCGGCGGCCTTCGCCACGGCTTTCGGACGGCTGGCGATTGCCAGCCAAAGCGAAGCCCTTGCGATCGGCCAGAACAGCGATGCCACTGCGGCTGCCGCCGTCGCCGTGGGCACGGATGCGCAAGCGACAGGGATCGGTTCTGTTTCGCTGGGCCGACAGGCCAATGCCTCGGTGGGCGACGCTATCGCTCTGGGTCGATCCGCGAGCGCTTCCGCGGGAAGTGCCGTGAGCCTCGGATCGTTCTCCGTCGCATCCGGTCTCAACAGCCTCGCCTTTGGCAGCCGCAGCGACGCAACCGGTGCCAGTTCGATCGCGATTGGCGGCGACGGTGACGATGGCGATCCGGATGGCGCGCAATCGCTCGGGACGCAGACGGTTGCGCTGGGTTCGGATTCCTTCGCCGCCGGTCTCAACACGACGGCGCTGGGCTCGGGCACGCTCGCCGTCGGAGTGCAATCGACCGCGGTAGGCGCGGGAGCCGGCGCTACCGCAGTCGGCGCGCTGGCTTTCGGCGCATTCAGCCAGGCCCAAGGCAACTTCTCGACCTCGCTCGGCTATGCCAGCTTTGCGCCTGCATTGCAGTCGACCGCCATCGGCAGCGCTTCGCAGGCGACGGGTGAGAACGCCACGGCCATCGGTCGTGCCGCCCTTGCGCGAGCGAATGGAGCTACGGCGATCGGCAATGGCGCGACCGCCGACTTCACCAACTCGACTGCAGTCGGCAAGGACGCGACCACCAACGCGGACAATCAGGTCACTCTGGGTGGCGCCGGGAGTTCGGTCCGGATCGGCGATATTGCCGCCAGCACCGCCGCGCAGTCCGGTCCGGTCGACGCTGTAACGGTCGACGGCAACGGCGTGCTGGGGACCACTTCGGTCGCCTCTGCCGCATCGGTCGAGAATGTCCGGGTGTCGCTGAACGCGCTGTCGCAAGTCTCCGACGCCCAGTTCGACGCGCTGTCGGGCCGGGTCACATCGCTCGAAGGCCAGGTCGCAGGAGTGTTCGATCTTGCCAACACGATCGATCGCGATGCCCAGCGCGGGATCGCTTCGATCGCGGCGCAGGCGCACCCGCACTTCCCAAGCGAAGCCGGTCGCACCAGCTACGCCGCCAACACCGCGATCTATCGCGGCGAGGTCGGCTTCTCATTGGGCCTGATGCACCGGCTCGAAGGCGACTTCGCGGTGACCGCAGGCGTTAGCTATGCAGGCGGCAATTCCACCGCTGGACGGATCGGCATCGCCGGCGAGTTTTAACGCATCGAGTGCTGGTGTCTCGCTTGCTGCGAGGCGCCAGCACTTTCCGACCCGCTACACCAATCCCGTTTCGCGCCCGGCCCGTGACAAAGATCACGAACAGGGGGATGCGAATTCTTGCTATTGTGCAATAGTGGGAGGACGTTGAGTCAATTCGGGGGCGGTCAATCAAGTAACGTAAGCAGCAAGGTCAATAAGTCGGGTCGAAACACGGCTGCCCCTTCAATGATGCTGAAGGGGAAATGGAATGAAGAAATCACTGTTGCTGACAACCGCGCTCACTTTGGGCGTGGCGGCTTCGCTGGCAATGCCAACCGAGCAGGCACGGGCGGATGATTGTTTTCTGGACCGCGACGATGACGGGATCATCGACGCAGCGGTCGACGACGATGGCAATGCGAATTCTAACGACGAAGACTCGGCGCTAGCGTGCGGGGTGGGAGCTTCATCGACTGGTCAAAACTCGGTGGCAGTCGGGTTATCAAGCAGGGCGACAGCCGAACGCACCACCGCCATTGGGGCGGAGGCTGATGCTACTGCGCTCAATGGAACGGCAGTTGGCGCATTCTCAAATGCGAATGTCGAAGACGCGACGGCCTTAGGAGCCAATGCTACGGCGAGCCAGCCAAACGCGACTGCGATAGGGGCCACCTCCTTCGCATCGGGGCAGAACAGTATCGCGATCGGTGAACAGGCCTTGGCTCGAAGCACCGGAAGCATTGCGATTGGGGTTGAGTCCGACGCTTCGGACTTCGCTGTCGCAATCGGCAACGATGGATCGGACGGAGACTCGGTTGGGGCTCAGGCCAATGGCGAGGGTTCGGTTGCGGTCGGATCGGATGCCGTCGCGCTCACTCTGAGATCGACCGCAGTGGGCCAGGGAGCGCGTGCAACGCGAGCCGACTCGACTGCTTTCGGAGCGTTCGCCCAAGCCACGAATGTTTCGGGAATTGCGATCGGTCCCGTGACCACGGCGGCCGCTGCGGCTTCGATTGCGATCGGTGGAGACGACAACGATCCGGACTCGGACGGAGCCTATGCGGGCGGAACTGCAGCCATTGCAATCGGGGCAGATGCCATCGCGAACTTCAGCGACTCCGTCGCCTTAGGCCGAGGCTCCGTCACCGATGCAAACAACACGGTTTCGGTAGGCAGTCCCTCAAACAGACGCCGGATCACCAACGTCGCGGACGCAAGCGGCGACCATGATGCGGTCACTCTTCGCCAGCTCAACGCCGCCATCAGCGGAGTCGTGGCCGGGTCCAATCCATACGTCGTCGTCAATTCGACTGGAGCCGCTGCGGTCGCCACGGGTGGGGAGGCCATTGCGATCGGCGCTGCCACCAACGCTGCCGGACCGGGGAGCATCGCCATCGGCGGAGATTCGACCGATGCGGGCACCGAAGGAGCGCGGGCACAGGAGAAAGACTCCACCGCGATCGGCTCCGATGCACTAGCTTCGGGGGAATCGGCTACGGCGATTGGCAGCGGTTCGGTCGCCGGTTCGGGTTCGACATCGCTCGGGATCGGAGCCAACAGCGACTCGAACGGAACCGCCTTGGGCAACGCGACGATGGCAATAGGAGGCAGCAGTGTCGCGGCAGGCCTAAGCGCCAAGGCCGATGGGCTGGGAAGCATCGCGATCGGTGGAGACACCGACGATGCGAATGGGGATGGAGCTCTGGCCAATGCAGGGCGGGCCACTGCCATTGGTTCGGACTCCACCGCCGGGGGAATTTCTTCGGTCGCACTCGGAGCTTCAACCTTTGCCTTAGGGAATGGCAGCGTTGCGATTGGCGGCGATGCCGACGATGCCAATTCCGATGGGGCTCGGGCAGAGCAGGAAAACGCGACCGCGCTAGGCTCGGACGCGTTCGCCAATGGTGTGGCTGCGACCGCCATTGGTCATGCCGCTGAAGCGGGCACAGGCTCGACGTCCTTAGGTGTCGATGCAAACTCGGACTCCAACGGAACGGCCTTGGGGAACAGAGCCGAAGCCATAAACGGCAACAGCGTCGCGATCGGGGTGGATGCGGAAGCATCGAGCATGGGAACGGTCAGTGTTGGAGACAGCGCCTCCGCCACCGGTCCGGGCTCCTTGGCGCTCGGATTGAACGCCGCAGCGGAGAATGCGCGCGTCGTCGTTATCGGGCAGGACGCCTCAGTGACAGGCCAGGAAGCGGTTGCTGTCGGCAATGCTTCCAACTCGGACAGCGCCCGCACGATCACGATCGGATCGAATGCCTCCGTATCGCAGGGGACGAACCCGGACGAGGCGGTCGATGCGATTTCGATAGGCACCAACAGTGCAACCGACAATGCAGGCGGCATCGCCATCGGCAGCAATGCCTCGAGCAGTTCGTTCTTTGCCAATGAGTCGGGTACGATTGCGATCGGGCAGGATTCAGAGGCAATGAGGGCCGGGGTTGCGGTCGGCCCCAGAACGGAAGCCGGACATCTCTCGGTTGCCGTGGGCAGTAGCGCGAACGCACCGCTGCAAGGAACCGCGGTCGGTGCCGGCGCCAATGCAGCTACGATAGGGGCGGTTGCCCTCGGCAACGGGGCTGGCGCAACGACATTTGACGCTATTGCCATCGGAAGGTCTTCGGAAGCGAACGGCCGGGGATCCATTGCGCTCGGAGTCGAAGCGGTTTCCACTTCGGCGTCGTCCATCGCCATTGGCGGGGACGGAGATGATTCCGACAACGACGGTGCACTTTCGCTCGGCACACAGACCACCGCAGTCGGCTCGGACGCTCTCGCCACCGGATTGAACTCCACGGCACTGGGGGCCGGTTCAAGTGCGATCGGGTTGCAGTCGACCGCGGTCGGGGCGGGCGCTGCAGCGGAAGGTATCGGAGTGCTGGCGTTCGGTGCGTTTTCGCAGGCGCGATCGAACTTTTCGACAGCGATTGGATATGCAAGCTTTGCGCCCGCTCTTCAATCGACCGCGGTCGGCAGCGCATCGCAGGCCACCGGTGAGAACGCCACCGCAATTGGACGAGCGGCGCTGGCTCGGGCGAGCGGAGCCACGGCAATCGGCAATGGCGCGACTGCCGACTTCACCAATTCGACGGCGGTCGGCAAGGACGCGACTTCCACCGCCGCCAACCAGGTCACGCTTGGCGGCACCGGAAGCTCGGTGCGGATCGGCGACATCGGTGCAAGCACCGCCGCACAAGATCCGACCGGGCCGATCGATGTCGTCACCGTGGATCAAAATGGAGTGCTTGGTCGCCAGCAGGTCGCCACGGCTGCTTCGGTCGAGAATGTGCGTGTATCGATGAACGCGCTGTCGCAGGTCACGGAGGCGCAGTTCGGCCAGCTTGAAAGCAGCGTTCTTGCGCTCGATGGCAGGGTGAGCGGGCTCGAGTTCCAGCTCGAGGATCTCGATGAAAGGACCCGCGGCGGGATCGCGGCGGCGATGGCGATGGGCGGTCCGGCAATAGCGCCGGGTCAAAAGGTCTCACTGTCGGTGTCGGTTGCGAACTACCGCGGAGAGCAGGCGATTGCGGGCAACCTTACCGGAGAGGTCGCGCCGGACGTCTACTTATCGGCCGGGTTCAGCGGCAACACCGCGGACGGGGATATCGGGACGCGGGCGACAGTCTTGTTCGGCTTCTGACCGGGAGCCCCCTTCGGGCGATCGGCGAGCTAGGCGAAATAGCGCTCGAACAGCTTCGGCACTTCGTGCGAGGCGCGGCGGACCAGTTCCACCCCGCGCCCCGAACGGCCCAGCACAGCTTGCCCTCGCACCTGCGTCATAACGATGGCGGCCAAGGTCGATGGGTCGGCTTCCTTTGCAAGCCGACCTGCCGCCTGCCAGCGCTCGAAGGCAGCGACCAGACCGTCGTGCTGTTGGTCGATCAGCCCACCCATCCGTCTGCCTAGCACGGCATCGCGATTGGCGAGCTCCTGCTGACCACCCGCGACGAGGCATCCCGAGGGCTTGTCAGCGTCGAGCAAAATTGCCGCCTGCGCTGTAAAGAAGTCGCGCAGGGCGATGCCGGGATCGTCCTGTTCGAGCGTCGCCAGCAAACGCTGCGAAACGATCGAATCGTAGTGATCCAGCGCGAGTTCGAACATCGCGTCCTTGTTGCCAAACGCGTTGTACAGGCTTTGGCGCTTGAGACCCGTAGCAGCTTCCAGAACCTGGATTGAGGTCGCTTCAAAGCCGTTCTCCCAGAAAGTATCGGTAATCTTTCCAATCACTTCCGCGCGATCAAAGGAGGCAGCGCGCATATTCTTGACCTTTCGTTCAAATTAATCGTTGACTGATCGATAAAGTACTCCTAGCTCTTCTTTACCGATCAGTCAAGAAACAGGATTCCCTACCATGTCCAACAGCACCAATTCCGATCGTCTCGCAGGTAAGAAAGCCGTCATCACCGGAGGAACCACCGGCCTCGGCCTCGCCACGGCCAAGCGTTATCTCGAAGAAGGCGCCCAAGTGATCATCACGGGTCGCAAGCAGGAGGGAATCGACAAAGCCCTAGCCGAACTCGGCACCGGTACGCTTGGCTTCGTCGCGGATTCGACGTCTATCGCCGATCTCGCCGCGCTTGCCGAATTCGCCAAAGCACAATTCGGCGAAGTTGACATTCTGTTCGCCAATGCCGGCAACGGGATGTTCGCTCCGATCGACCAGGTCGACGAAGAGCTCTACGCGCGCCAGTTCGACCTGAACGTCAAGGGCGCATTCTTCACCGTGCAGGCGTTTCTGGCGGTCCTTTCCGATGCGAGTTCCGTGATCCTCACAGCCTCCGCCGTTCACGCCAAGGGTGCCCCCGGGGGTACGCTGTATTTCGCCAGCAAGGCGGCTGTGCGATCCTTTGCCCGCACTATGGCGGCGGAGCTTGGTGGGCGCGGCATCAGGGTCAACACGCTCAGCCCCGGAATCGTGCCAACCGCTTTCTTCAAGAACTCCAACGCTCCCGAAGAACTCTACAACGACTTCGAAGCGCTGGCGGGGCGCGGGGCACCTCTGGGCCGCGCCGGAAAGCCAGTCGAAATAGCCGAAGTGGCGGTGTTCCTCGGATCGGACGAGGCCAGCTTCGTGACCGCTGCCGACTACGTCGCCGATGGAGGCTGGATGAACGTTTGAACCCAGCCTTTTGAAAGCCGCAGGGCCGCAAGCGGCAGACCGCTTGCGGCCCTGCCCTATTCAGACAGGCACACTCGATCCCCGCGCCGCGCAACGTTGAAGCCGCGCTCTTCAACCTCGCGACTCTCTGCGCTGGCCGGATCGCGGATCGGGTTGGTATGATTGTAGTGGATGAAGTGAACCTTGGCGCGCTCGTTCGCAGGCAAATGCTGCAGCCGGTCCATGGTCGCCGTCACCCGCGGATGCGGAATCTCGGACATGTCCCGACCCTGCAACTCGTTGTCGTCCCAGAAGGTCGCATCGACAAAGACAAAGTCCGAGCCGGTAACCAGATCCTCAATCGAATTGTCGGTTTGCTTCTCCATCCCGTCCCAATCATCGACGTCGGGCAGATAGATTGCGCGCTTGTCGGGCGTCATGATCAGAAAGGCGACGGTTTCGGAGTACTCGTCGCGATGCGGCACGATAGCGGGCAGGAAGCCCAGTTCATCCGAGACAACGGTAAAGCGCTGATTGCTGAGCTCGTTGATCTCGATATTCCCGAGCTCGACAAGCTGGCTCCATGGTCCGTTGTTGCGCAGGAATTCGGCCATGCGAGGCATTGCGAAGATCGGCACTCCCTTAGCCCCTGCAGCCTCGCGTCCAAGCCAAGCAAGCCCGAGATAGTGTCCGATATGCGCATGGGAGAGGAAGATACCGTCGAGACCAAGAGCATTCTTCACACCACTTCGATCACGCGGCGGTTCAAGCTTGTCCAGTGTGGCCAGCTGCTCGGTGATCGCCGGGGTAGCATCGAACAGGAAGCGCTGGCCATTCTCGCGGTCGATCAGTGCCAGCGAGCTCGGCAGCAGACGCGGTCCCGTATCGTCTGCATTGCCAATCTGGGGAGCGCCCGCATCCTGTCCCGCTCCCAGCACCACCAATTCGCGCTGGCATACACCGGGGTCCGATGCAGCGAGTGCGGCTGCCCCGACAATCGCCAGCAAGTTCACTCGATCACGCGCCCGCGGACCATGACGAAATTAACGTCTTCGAGAACAGTGACGTCAGCCAACGGATTGCCGTCGACCGCGATGATGTCGGCCGAGAAGCCGGGTGCGAGCTTGCCGATCTGGTTCTCCAGCCCGATCAATTCGGCAGCCACTGTAGTAGCGCTGGCCAGCGCCTCGCGGTTCGACATGCCGCCCGCGACCATCAAGGCGAATTCGCCTGCGTTTTCTCCATGTGGGAACACACCGGCATCGGTGCCGAAGGCGATCTTCACATTGCTCGCTCGCGCTCGCTGGATAATCGTGCCCGCAATCTCGGCGACTGCGCGGATCTTTTCTTCGACGACCGGAGTGTAGAAGTCCTTGCCGAGGTTACGCTTGATGCCCTCGAACGCCATCAATGTGGGCACCAATGTCGTGCCGCTCTCATTCATCGCCCGCGCCGCCGCGTCGTCGATGTAGGTCCCATGCTCGATCGTATGCACGCCGGCGCGCGCTGCTACTTCGATCCCTCGCGCACCGTGCGCATGGGCTGCGACCTTGAGACCGAGCAGTCTCGCGGTGTCGACAATCGCCTTCATCTCCTCCGCGGTAAAGTGCTCCTCCAGCCCCCTGCCCTGCTGGCTCAAGACACCGCCGGTTGCGGTGATCTTGATCAGGTCGGCACCGTATTTCGAAGCTTCCCGGACCTTTTCCGAGCACTCGATTGGTCCGGTGCAAGTGAAGCCCGAAGCCAACACATCGTTGACATGCTTGTGGAATCCGTTGGTATCGCCATGACCGCCGACGATGCTGATCGTGCGCGCGCTCGTGACCACTCGCGGACCCGGCACGATGCCTTCAGCCGTTGCGCGGCGCAGCATCTGCGTCACCTGATCGGTCCGCGATCCGAGATCGCGCACAGTGGTGAAGCCTGCCAGCGCCGTGATCCGAGCGTTCTTCGCTGCAATCAGCGTGAAGTATTCGGGCGGGGTAGTGGCCGCGCGCCAGAACTCGCCTGAGGGATCTCCCGACAAGTGCGTGTGGAGGTCAATCAATCCGGGAAGGACAGTCTTGTCCTTCAGATCGATGATCCGATGACCGGCTGCCGCCAATGCGCTTTCCGTCGAAACCTGTTGAGCCTGATCGGTAATGATCTCGGCAATCCTGCCATCCTCAACCACGATCAGCGCCGGTCCGGTCGGATCGCTTGCTGCGTCGAGAATGACGCTTCCGGCCTCGATCGCTACGGTTTCGGCATAAGCCGGCACGGCGACCGCCGATGCGATGGCGCCGGCCGCGGCGGCAAGTTTGACGAACAAATTCATGGCGTAACTCTCCCTCGCCCCCTGATTACGCCTTGGCACGAATGACACAAGGGCCAAGCGATTGTTGCAAGGGTCTGCAGCCGAATTTGCCTTCCGCGCGTTGCCCGGTAGAAAAGCCAGCAATATTCCACCAACTAGGGACAACTTTCGCATGAACCGGCTACACGCCAAACCCGCCGCATTCGCTGCCACCTTGCTCGCGGGCGCTTCGCTCGCCGCAACCGCCCAGGCCCGGCCGATGACCCCCGAAGACGTCGCGAAGCTGGAGAGCGTCGGCGCGATCGCGGTATCTCCCGACGGGGCACGGATCGCCTACACCACATCGAGCCTGCCGGATGTCACCGAAGGCGAGGACAATGGCGGGTTCAAGAGCGAGTTGAAGATCGCGACAGGGCCGGATCTGGCGCGCGCGTTCCTGCCCGAAGACGTCAGCCCGGGCGGAGTCGCGTTTTCACCCGATGGCCGCATGGTCACATTCCTGTGGACGAAGGAAGACGAAGACCGCGCCGTCTGGGGCGTGCCGGTCGATGGCGGGACCTACACGAAGATCGCTGCGATCGATGATACGGGCGTACGTTCCTATCGTTTCAGTCCGGACGGTCGCACGATCTATCTGCTGACCGGGCCGGGCGAGGACAAGCAGCGCACGAAGCAGCGCAAGGCCGGCTTCAATTCAAAGGTCTACGAAGAGGAATTCCGTCCCGCACGCATGTTTGCAGCGACGGTCGGCAGCGAAGTCGACGAGAATCCCCGCGAGATTGCCTTGCCGGGCTTCGTCAGCGCTTTCGATGTCGGGCCGCAGGGACGGATCGGGATCGTCGAGACCGCGCCGACTCCTCTCGTGGATGACAGCTACACCAAGAAGCGGGTCAATGTGATCGACATGGCGAGCGGCAATGTCACCGCCGTCGTCGAAACGCCTGGCAAGATCGGCGACGTCGAGATTTCGCCCGACGGTTCGATGCTCTCGCTGATCGCCGGGGTGGACAAGAACGATCCGGCGGCCACGACGCTGTACTTCGTGGATACGTCGAGCGGCGCGCTGACAGCCGTCAACGAAGGGGCAGCGGAAGCCATTGTCGATACCGAATGGCTCGCCGATGGGCGTCTTGCCACCATTGTCGATGTCGGCGCGCAGTCGGTGATGCGGATCTATAACCCGGACGGAAAGATCTCGGGCGAGATCGACCCCGACGGGCTGATCCTGACCAGGATCGATGCAAACGGCGGTACGGTCGCCGTGGTCGCCGACAGTCCCCGCCATCCAAGCGAATTGTTCGTGCTGGACGGCAATGACCTTGCGCGGTGGACCGCCCACAACCCCTGGCTCGCCGACATCGATTTCGGCGAACAACGCGCGTACACCTACACGGCGCGCGACGGACAACAGGTCGAGGGCGTGCTGATCCTACCTGTCGGTGGGGTTCCCGATGGCGGAGCGCCGACAATCATGAACGTCCATGGCGGCCCGGAAGCGCATGAAAGCAACGGCTGGGTCACTGCCTATTCGAAACCGGGCCAGATGGCTGCCGGCAAGGGCTATGCGGTGTTCCTCCCGAACTACCGCGGGTCGACCGCCTACGGCACCGCCTTTTCGAAAGCGCACCAGAACGACTACGCGGGCAAGGAATTCAACGACATTGTCGACGCCAAGCGCGCGCTTGCGGCCGAAGGCATAACCGACCCGGATCGCACCGGCATTACCGGCGGTTCCTATGGCGGCTACGCCAGCGCCTGGGGGGCAACCGCACTGTCGGAAGAGTATGCGGCGAGCGTTATGTTCGTCGGCATCTCGAACCAGACCAGCAAATTCGGCACTGGCGATATCCCTTACGAGATGTACAACGTCCACAGCCTCAAATGGCCGTGGGAAGACTGGCAGGGGATGCTCGAAGTGTCGCCGGTCTATCATGTCGACAAGGCCAACACGCCGATCCTGATCATGCACGGCGAAGACGACACGCGCGTCGATCCGGGCCAGAGCCTGGAACTCTATCGCTCCTTGAAGGTGCGCAAGCCCGACGTGCCGGTGCGAATGGTGTTCTATCCCGGCGAAGGCCACGGCAACCGCCAGGCCGGATCGCGCTACGACTACAGCCTGCGGATGATGGAGTGGTTCGACACCTACCTGATGACCGGCGATCGTCGTGCCGAGATGCCGGGACCGCGCCCGCAGCTGGCCGAAGGCGCGAAGGGTGCGAGCGCCGAAGATGTGGACGAGGACAACTGAGTTCGCCCCGTCCTGCTACAAACCGCAAGGGCCGCCCGTCGAGGCGGCCCTTTCCCGGTTCGTAGTGATCTTCATGACTTGCGTGCTATGATCCCTGCAATTGCCGAGGTCACACATCGATGCAAATTTCCAAACTGCTTTACGGGCTTTTCGCGCTGGCTATCGTCCAAATCGCCCAACCCGGACACGCTGTATCCAAGGATGCCTACACCGAGCTGGTTGAAGCGATCGCATCGGACGAGAACGCCATGCAGGCATTCGAGGCCGAAATGGCGCGGGCCGCGGAGGAGTGGGGCAAGCAGGCTGACTTTGCGGAAATCGAAAACGAGTGTCCCGGCTTTCTCGAAGGCTTCATACTCGCAATGCGCCCATCGTTGCGGAAGGGTCAATTGGACGATTACGGGTGGTATCGCGCCCAGCTCGATACGCTTGTCCGTGCCGAACTCACTGAGGCCGAAGCGAGGGAGGGTGCCGCATTCTTCAATTCGCCGCTCGGTCGCAAGCTGATGGGGCGCGTGTGGGAACACAATTCCTATGAGAATTCGGTAGCCGAAGCGATCGCGGATCCCGAAGGCGACACGTCACGCGAGGCGTTCGAAGCCGACAGGCGGGCGACGCGCGATCGCCTGAACAACGCGTTCACGCCCGAAGAGCACGCAGCCACGAAGGACGCGCTTTCCGGCGGATTCGGGCGCAAGCTGGTCCTGCTCCAACCCAGGATCAACAGCTTGATGTTCGAAATGTACAACCGGTCCTATCCACCGGAGATCCAGGCCGAACTCGATGCAGTAACCGACGCCTTCGTAGAATCACACTTTGCAGCCTGCGCTGCGGGCTAGAAAGTGTAACCCACGCCGATCCCGCCGATGAACTGGTCGGCGCTGCCGCGTACCGAAGTGAACGGCGTATCCGCCGCATCTCCAACGAGGCGCGAATAGCCGCCGATCCCGTAGATGTTGAACCCACCATTCATGACATTGTTGTCGAGGTCGATGGTCAGGATAGCCAGCGCGCCGACGCTGTTGAGGCCGCCGTCGGCGGTGAATTGCGGCAAACCGCTGTCGCCGCTCTGCTGCGGGGAGACAGTGTAGTAGTAGTCGGCGAAATCATCGTCGACGATGCTCGCATTGGCGGAAAGTTGCACCGCCGCGCCGCGCCCCAGCGGGGTAAAGTAGCCGACGCTCGGCTCGACCAGCATACCGTCATGCGCGCCGAGAATGTCCCAGCGCACTTGCATCGAAAGCGACAGTCGGTCGAAGCGGTTGAACACGCCCGGAATGTTCACTCCCCCCTGCACACCGACTTCGATGGCGGTGTCGAGATCTTCCGTCAGTTCGACCACAGCGTCTTCGATCTGGCCGTCGCGATCGTTGCGGAACCGGAAGGTTGGCCCAAACGAGACGCTGGTTTCCGGTGAACCGGGCGCGGGCGGCTGCGACAACAAGTCGAGCGCGAATCCGGGGCCGTTGGGACTGATCCCGACTCCGCCGACCCGACCGACGATAAGCGGCAGTGGGAAGACCACGTAATCATCCGATCCTGAATAGCTCGGCACAAGACCCGCACCGATGCCGATCGTCGCCCATGTTTCGTCGAACACGATATCGCCCGGAGGCATGCCAGGAGGGCCATTCGCTCCCGGTCGACCGGCAGGGGGACCTTGCTTCGGCAGTTCTTGCGCGGTGTCGGATGGCGATCCGATGGAACTTTCCACTTCATCGGACCCATCCAAAGCAAGCGCCTTAGCGTTGGGGAGGCCCAGTGGAATCAGGGCCAAAACCGGGGCCGCAATTCGGATCATCTGCATAGCCTTGTGAATACTCCGTAATCGAATGCCGCTCGCCAGCATAGCTTCCAATGCCGTTCTTCGCTGCACGTTCCTCGAATTGTCGCATCAGGTGCGGCAACACGCCCTTGAAATGCGCCGACATTGCCCCCGACGCCCGCCTACCCTAGTGCCGAATTGCATGAGCGAATCCTCGCAAGACCTAAAGGCGGATATCGCCATTGTCGGCGGCGGCCTTGCTGGCGGGCTGGTGGCTCTGGCATTGCATCGCCGCGCTCCCGACACACGGTTCGTGCTGATCGAAGCGGGCAAGACCCTGGGCGGCAATCACCGCTGGAGCTGGTTCGAGAGCGATCTCGACCGCGACGGCCAGGATTTGCTCAGTCCCCTGCGCCAGACCGAATGGCACAAGGGATACGAGGTCCGATTCCCGAAGTATCGCCGCAAGCTCAAGACCGGCTATCGGTCAATGTCCTCAACCGATTTCCACGAGGCGCTCAGCCGCATCCTGCCCGAAGGAACGCTTTTGCTGGGGCGCAAGGCCAAGGCCGTCGATGGGCGCGGTGTCGATCTCGACAACGGAACACGCATCAAGGCGCGTACGGTCATAGATTGCCGCAGCTTCACCCCCAGCCCTCACCTGCGCGGAGGATGGCAGGTGTTTCTTGGTCGACAGATGCGGCTCGATCAGGCGCACGGTTTGGAGCGTCCGGTCATCATGGATGCAAGCGTCGACCAGGTCGCACCACACGGCAATGGCGGGGCATATCGCTTCGTCTACGTCTTGCCGCTTGGCGCGCACGATGTCTTCGTCGAAGACACTTACTACGCCGATGACCCGATGCTGGACCGCGGCGCGCTTTCCGCTCGGATCGATCAGTATTGCCACCAGTATGGATGGCAGAAGGGAACTCCCGTGGGGCACGAAAGCGGTGTCCTACCAGTCCTGACTGGAGGCGATTTCAGCGCCTATCAGGACGAGGTCCGCATTCCCGGCGTGACCATAGCGGGCGCCCGCGGAGGCTTCGTCCACCCGCTCACCAGCTACACGATCCCGATCGCGGTCGGAAACGCGCTCGCCATCGCGAAGGAGGCCGATCTGCCCGGCGCGCAGCTCTCTGCGATGATGGAAGCGCGCGCGCGCAAACATTGGCGCAACACCGGCTACTATCGTCTGCTCGGAAGATTTCTTTTCTTCGCGGCGGACCCGGATGCCCGCGTGAACGTTTTCCAGAGGTTCTATCGCTTGCGCGAGGGGCTGATCGAACGGTTTTACGCCGCGCGCTCCAGTCCATTCGACCGGGTGCGCGTCCTATGGGGCAACCCTCCCGTATCTATACCGCGCGCGATCACTGCTATGTTCAAGCGCGGCGAACCCTTGAAGAAGTCCATTCCAACGGAGAATTCGGCATGAATGCTGATGCCAAACTCGACCTCAATCCCCCGGTAAGCGGCGGGAAAGGCATCAATCCGGCGATTGCCGAGAAATACGAAGGCAAGAGCGCCTGCGTGATCGGCGCAGGTTTCGGCGGCATGGCGCTGGCGATCCGACTGCAATCGGCGGGCATCACCACAACCGTGGTCGAAGCGCGCGACAAGCCCGGCGGACGCGCCTATTTCTGGGAGAAGGACGGCTTCACTTTCGATGCCGGCCCGACGGTCATCACCGACCCGCCTTGCCTAAAGGAATTGTGGGAACTGACCGGCCACGACATCGCCGAGGATGTCGAACTGATGGAAGTCATGCCGTTCTACCGCCTCAATTGGCCGGACGGGACCAACTTCGACTATTCGAACGACGAGGAAAACCTCAACGCCGAAATCGCCAAACTCAATCCCGACGACGTGATCGGGTACCAGCGCTTCCTCGAATATTCCGAAGGCGTCTACGAGGAAGGCTATCTCAAGCTCGGCCACAAGCCGTTCCTCGACTTCAAGAGCATGCTCAAAGCCGCACCGGCGCTGATCAAGAAGCAGGCTTGGCGCAGCGTTTACGACATGGTCTCGAAATACATCGAGAATGAGAAGTTGCGCGAAGCGCTCAGCTTCCACACCTTGCTGGTCGGCGGCAGCCCAATGAAAACCAGTTCGATCTACGCGCTGATCCACAAGCTGGAAAAGGACGGCGGCGTGTGGTGGGCGCGCGGCGGCACCAACCGGTTGATCGCGGGCATGGCGCGCCATTTCGAACGGCTCGGCGGCACAATGCGAGTGGGCGATGCCGTAAAGCAGGTCCACACAATGGGCACCCGTGCAACCGAGGTCGAAACGGTCAGCGGCTGGAAGCAACGGTTCGACGCCGTGGCTTCCAATGCCGACATCATGCATTCCTACAAGGACTTGCTAGGCCAGTCGGCGCGCGGACAGAAATACGCCAAGTCACTGGGACGCAAAAGCTTCTCGCCCTCGCTATTCGTGGTCCATTTCGGGCTCGAGGGCACCTGGCCGGGCATCCCGCACCACATGATCCTGTTCGGACCGCGCTACAAAGGGTTGGTCGACGATATCTACAAGAACGGCGTGCTGCCCCAGGATTTCTCGGTCTATCTGCACCACCCGACCGTCAGCGATCCGAGCATGGCACCCAAGGGCAAGAGTACCTTCTACGCGCTGGTGCCCGTCGCCCATATGGGCAAGATGCCGATCGATTGGGACGTCGAAGGGCCGAAGCTCGAAAAGGCGATCCTCGACGAAGTCGGTCGCCGCCTGATCCCCGACATCCACGACCGGATCGTCACCAAGTTCAGCTATGCGCCGAAGGACTTCGCGCATGATCTCAACGCCCATATGGGCAGCGCATTCAGCCTCGAACCGGTGCTGTGGCAGAGCGCCTATCTGCGCGGCCACAACCGCGACGACGTGATTGAGAACTTCTACCTCGTCGGCGCAGGCACCCACCCGGGCGCAGGCATTCCCGGTGTGGTCGGCAGCGCGAAGGCAACGGCAGGTATTGTTCTGGAGGACCTTGCGGCTAAAGCGACCGCATGAGTCAAATGAAACGCCTCGCCGTCTATTGCGGATCGGCTTCGCCCGAAGACCCGCGCTATCTCAAGCTTGCGACCGAAGTCGGTGCGGGGTTGGCGGAGCGCGGGATCGGCGTCGTTTATGGCGGCGGGCGGCTCGGACTGATGGGAGCGGTCGCCAAGGGAGCGAAGGACGCGGGCGGCGAAGTGATCGGGGTGATACCCGAAGCGCTGGTCAATTCCGAAGTCGCCAATCACGCCTGCGACGAGCTCATCACCGTCACCGGCATGCATGAACGCAAGCAGCGCTTCACTGACCTGTCGGACGGCTTCGTCACCATTCCCGGCGGGGTCGGGACGATGGACGAATTGTGGGAAGCGATGAGCTGGGCGCAGCTAGGCTATCACTCCGACCCGGTCGGGCTGCTCAACGCCTTCGGTTTCTACGACGACCTGCTGAGGTTCAATGCCAAGATGGCCGAAGTCGGCTTTGTTCGCCCCGCGCACCAGAATATCCTTGTCGCTGCCGACACTCTGAACGAACTGCTCGCCAAGATGGCCGCCTACCAGCCGCATACTCCGATCTTTCGGATGAAGGCCGAGGAGCTTTAGCGAGTACGCACCATGGGCGTCGAACCGGATCTCCAGCCAAGCCGCCGCGAGGCTCTGGTCGAGCACGCCCGGCTGGCTATCAAGCAGGGATCGCAAAGCTTCTCCGCCGCCGCTCGCCTCTTCGACCAGCAGACCCGCGAGCGTGCCTGGCTGCTCTATGCCTGGTGCCGGCGGTGCGACGACATCGCCGACAACCAGGTCAAGGGCGGACCGCTGGGCGACCAGTCGGACCTTGAAGATCGACTGGAATTGATCCGCAAACTCACTGCCAAGGCGTTCTCGGGTGAGCCAACTGGCGACCCTGCTTTCGACTCGCTTGGGGTGGTTGCCAAGGAATGCGGCCTTACCCCCCAGATGGCCGAGGACGTTGTCGCCGGATTCGCGCTCGATGCAGAGGATTGGCGCCCGCGCAGCGAGGCCGACATGATGCGCTATTGCTATCATGTCGCCGGGGCCGTCGGCGTTATGATGGCGGTGGTGATGGGCGTCTCGCCGGAAGACAAGGACACGCTGGACCGGGCCAACGATCTCGGGCTTGCCTTCCAGCTATCGAACATCGCCCGCGACATAGTCGAGGACGACGCGGCCGGGCGTTGCTACTTGCCGGTCCACTGGCTGGTGGAAGAGGACATCGAGCCCGGCCAGCACACCAAACCGCACCACCGACAGGAACTCGCCGATATGGCCGCTCGATTGGTGGCGCTGGTCGAAAAGCACGAAGCCGCCGCTCGCGTGGGCGCTGCCCGCCTGCCGTTCCGCAGCCGCTGGGCGGTGTTGTCCGCCGCGCGCATCTATGGCGCGATCGGGCGGAAGGTGCGCAAGCGCGGAACCGAAGCGTGGAACTCGCGAACTTATGTGCCACGCTGGGAAAAAGCGCTCTATGGCGCGCGCGCATTCTTGTCGGCAGCTATCAACCGCGAGAAGCATCCCGATGGCCCAATCACATGGGGCATCGAGGATTTCCGTCCCGATCCGGCTTGAAGCGCGGCTGCCAACGGCGTAGCCAGCGGGACATGAGAGGACTTCTGACATTCGCCGCCGGGATTGCACTCGCCACTCCCGCCTTGGCCGATAACCACACAACTCCGGAACAAGACGCGGTCGCCGCTGCCGCGACCGACTTCATGGCGGCAATTTCGAGCGACGACAGAACGCTGCTGGCCGAGATGATGGTCCCCGAAGGCATGATCTTCGTGCACAACCGCATGGACCCGGACAATCCGCGTCTCGCGATCGTGCCCGTTGCCGAGCATGTCGAGCGCTGGAAGACTCGCACAGCCGACTACGAGGAGGTGATGAACTATTCCCAGATCCTTGTGGACGGCGACATGGCGCAAGTGTGGGGACCGTATTCCTTCACCGCCGACGGCACGCTCACCCATTGCGGGATCAACTCGCTGAGCATGGTCAAACGCGATGGCGAATGGAAGGTCGGCAACACCAGCTTCACAATGGTTCCGCCTTCCGAGTGCATGGCCGTGGGCGCAGACTGGGTCCAGGGCGATGATAGCTAAGCTCCTGATCGCCAATCGCGGCGAGATCGCCTGCCGCATCATGCGCACCGCGCGCGCGATGGGCGTGGCGACGGTAGCCGTCTATTCGGACGCCGATGCCAAAGCGCTGCATGTGCGCTCGGCCGACGAGGCGGTGCATATCGGTCCCTCACCCGCTGCCGAAAGTTACCTCGTTGGCGAGAAGATCATAGCAGCGGCGAAGAAGACTGGTGCGGAAGCGATCCACCCGGGCTACGGTTTCCTCTCGGAGAACGCCGATTTCGCGCAGGCGGTGATCGACGCGGGCCTGATCTGGGTCGGGCCCAAGCCCGAAAGCATCCGCGCGATGGGCCTCAAGGACGCGGCCAAGGAGCGGATGATCGCCGCCGGTGTGCCGGTGACGCCGGGTTATCTTGGAGAAGACCAGTCGGTCGAACGGCTGACCAAGGAAGCCGACGTGATCGGCTATCCCGTCCTGATCAAGGCGGTCGCGGGCGGGGGCGGCAAGGGTATGCGCAAGGTCGATGCGGCGGGCGACTTCGAAGCCGCGCTAGAAAGCTGTCGGCGCGAAGCCAAGGCGAGCTTCGGCAATGACGAAGTGCTGCTGGAAAAGTGGATCACCTCGCCCCGCCATATCGAGGTGCAGGTGTTCGGCGACAGTCACGGCAATGTCGTGCACCTGTTCGAACGCGATTGCTCGCTCCAGCGCCGTCACCAGAAGGTGATCGAGGAAGCCCCCGCCCCCGGCATGGACGAGGCGACCCGCGAGGAAATCTGCGCCGCCGCCGTGCGCGCAGCCAAGGCGGTCGATTACGAAGGCGCGGGCACGATCGAATTCATCGCCGACGCCAGCGAAGGTCTGCGCGCCGATCGTATCTTCTTCATGGAGATGAACACAAGGCTCCAGGTGGAGCATCCGGTGACCGAGGAGATCACCGGGGTCGATCTGGTGGAATGGCAACTGCGGGTGGCAAGCGGTGAGCCGATCCCGCTAAAGCAGAAAGAGCTTTCGATTAGCGGCCATGCAATCGAAGCTCGCCTCTATGCGGAGGACCCGGCGAAGGGGTTTTTGCCGAGTACGGGTAAGATCACTTGGTTTGACATTCTTGCCCCAAACAGAACAGAAACCGGCATAGAGAAAGGCGACGAGATTTCGCCGTTCTACGACCCAATGATCGCAAAAATTGTGGTCCACAAAGCCGACAGAGCTAGCGCGATTCTCGGGCTTGCCGAAGCGTGTCGGAGAACGCAGGTCTTGGGCGTTCAGACCAACGCGGGCTTCCTCGCTCGGCTGGCCGGACACGAACAGTTTGTGGCGGAGAACTTAGATACAAACTTCATTGAGCGATACGCTCAAGACCTGGAATCTCCAGCAGCTTTGAAGGAGCAGCTTCTGGACGATGCTGCCACGATCATGCTCAGCAGGCATCTCAACCCGACTGGAAGCTGGCATCCGCCTTCAATCGCATACTCCTACTATGATAGATACGAGTCCGATCCTTGGCGCCAGAACTACGGATTCCGACTGAATGCAGACTGGGATCATTCAATCACGATGAACGTGGGCGGCGAAACCGTCTCACGCGAATTGCCAGACGATTACTTTCATCGCCGAATAGAAGGTACAAGAGCACTGGACGGCGCAGCCGTGTTTCGCGACGGCGAGGCTCTCTTGGTCCGAAATCGATGGGACGGCTCCGGCGCGGCATCCGCCGCCGACGGCGCGATCCTCGCGCCCATGCCGGGCAAGGTCATTGCAGTTGATGTGGCCGAGGGCGATGCGGTCACCGCTGGTCAGCGCCTGATGGTGCTCGAAGCCATGAAGATGGAGCACGCGCTCACCGCACCGTTCGACGGGACCGTCACCGAGCTTTCCGCCAGCGATGGCGGGCAGGTCCAGGTCGAAGCGGTGCTGTGTGTGGTGGAGCCATCCGAGTGACGAAAGCTGCGTGGTACCAAACGGTTGCGCAGCAACCGCAAGGGCGACCGCCCGCCCGCAGCGGAGTCGCAGACGGCGCGCAGCGCCACCCGATCCTTGATCGCATGAGCGAGGATTTCGCGCGCCGGATGGCATGCGGAACACAAAAGATTCCATGACCTGGGCAAAAGAACTCGAAGAACTGCGCCAGCGCGAAGCCCTCGCCGAGGAGATGGGCGGTCCAGAAAAGGTTTCCCGCCAACATTCGCGCGGAAAGATGGACGCCCGCGCGCGGCTCGCGACTTTGTGCGACGATGGCTCGTTTCGCGAGATCGGCAAGATTGCGGGCAAGGGTCACTACGACGAAAACGGCGACCTTAAGGGCGTCACCCCCGCCCCGTTCCTGTTCGGCAAGGCCACGGTCAACGGTCGCCCGGTGGTCGCGACCGCCGACGACTTCACCATTCGCGGCGGCGCGGCCGATGCCGGGATCGCGCGCAAGATGGTGCAGGCCGAGATGATGGCGCACGAGCTCAAGCTCCCCATCATCCGCATGATCGACGGGACGGGCGGCGGCGGTTCGGTCAAGACGCTTGAGCAGATCGGCGCGACCTACATCCCCGCCGTGCCTGGGTGGGGCGACGTTGTGCGCAATCTCGAAACCGTACCGGTGGTTGCCCTGGCTCTCGGACCGACCGCCGGACTCGGCGCGGCACGCACGGTTGCGAGCCATTACTCGATCATGGTGCGCGGGCTGTCGCAAATCTTTGCCGCCGGTCCGGCCGTCGTCGACGCGATGGGCTCCGGGTACGAGCAGCCCAAGGATCACGGCGAAGCCAAGGAAGCGCTCGGCGGGGCGGACATCCATACCCGCAACGGCGTCGTCGATGATGAAGTGGCCAGCGAAGCGGAAGCCTTCGCCCGTGCGAGGCATTTTCTTGCCTTCATGCCGGAGCATGTCGGCCAACTGGCGCGCCGTTCGCTCTGCACCGACCCTGTCCATCGCCGCGAGGAAGAACTGCTCAACCTCGTCCCGCGCGACCCCAAACAGGTCTATTCGATGCGCCGCTGCCTCGACATGGTGTTCGACCAGGGCACGGTGTTCGAAATCGGGCGGATGTGGGGCCGCGCGGCGATCACTGCCCTTGCCCGGCTCGACGGTTGGCCAGTGGCGGTGGTGGCGAGCGATCCGTCCTATCTCGGCGGTTCGTGGGAGGCCAAGACCAGCGAGAAGGTCGAGCGCTTCGTCAAACTCGCCGACCAGTTCCGCCTGCCGGTCGTGCACCTGGTGGACAATCCCGGCTTCATGATCGGCACGGAGGCTGAGACCGCGGGGACAATCCGCTACGGCGTCAACGCGATGAACGCGATCTACAAGGCCACAGTGCCGCTCGCCAGCATCGTCCTGCGCCGCGCCTACGGGATTGCAGGCAGCGCGATGAGCAATGCAGATCGGTATCAGTACCGCTTCTGCTGGCCGAGCGGCGATTGGGGCAGCCTCCCTATCGCCGGCGGACTGGAGGTCGCCTACAAGTCCGAACTCGAAGCAAGCGAGGACCCACACGCCGAACTCGAAGCGATCCGCGAACGGCTCGGCAAGGTCACCAGCCCCTTCCGCAGCGCCGAACGCTTCAATGTCGAGGACATCATCGACCCGCGCGACACCCGCCCGCTGCTTTGTGAATTTGCTGGACTGGCTTGGCGAAGGTTAGACGCCGAACGCTAGTTCGGCCCTGCGGGCCGAAC
>JAAUYH010028071.1_pt1 | contig 26151 bp, 24 predicted proteins | sample 7278061 | NCBI WGS metagenome assembly JAAUYH01 (sample SAMN14350203, study PRJNA611818) | marine sediment metagenome | isolation source: surface marine sediment (0.6m) | place: French Polynesia: Moorea | collected 2018-08
AAAATTCCTTTTTTATTATAAATTTTCATGAGATAATTAGCTAGAATATTTGGTTTAATTCCTTGACTTAGAATCGTAGAACCAAAAACAATTCCTTGAGGGTTAAGTAAAAGTTTAATGTTTTTAAAGATAATTTCTTTAGTTGACATTGTACCAGGTAAACAGTGAAGCAAATAATTCAAGCTTATTGAATCAAAACCTCGCTCTTCAAAATTAATTGGTTCGAGAATATTTACTTTTTTAGTAATTGGTTTATAGCGTTTAATCCGATGAGAAGCTGTCTTTAAACAATTCGAGTTTAAATCCATTAAAAACAAGCGAGGTTTATTAGTAGGAAACTGGCAACGATCCAGGAAAAAGCCAGTTCCTACCCCTATATCAAGATGGTTTGCTGATATATTCTCGTTATAGAGTTTTAAAAGATGAGAGGAAGGGCATTCCCAAATAAAACGATTAGAAATTGATAGAACCCATAAATCATATATTAGTAATGTCAAACTATTATAAACAGCTTGTCCTGCATCTATTTGTTTTTTAGTAATATTACTCATGATGAAAATGCTATCTGATGGATGAAAAACGGTGAATGTTTCTTATGAATTATCTGAGACCCAACGATACAAACTTGCTCCAAGATAATATCCAGAGCCAAATCCTAAAATCATTCCGAGATCATTATTTGAGGGCTTAAAATAGTATTTATCAAAAAAAGATTTTAAAACAAAGAAACAGCTTGCTGAAGAGAAATTTCCATATTCATTAAATAAATCTAGAGATGGTTGTAAGTTTTCGGAAGTCAATCCCAAGATTTTAGGTCTAGCAAACTCAGACAAAACTTTTGTTCCTCCTTGATGAATAGACCACTCATTAATTTCTAATGGAGTTAGTTGATGTCGTTCTAATATAGGATTAATAACAGATTTTGCCACTAGATTAGGCATGATTTTATGAATATTATCCCCTAGAATAAATACATTTTCATCCATATATATTTCCTGTCCAGGAACAAACTTGAAACAGGTATCAATTATTTCTATTTTAGGTCCAGGAATTAGATCGGACAAGGATTCTGGTAGAACAAGAAAGCCTACAGCACCATCAGAAAAAATCATATTGGCAATAAGACTTTTGGCGAAATACGAGCTATTCTTATCACAACATAGATTTAATGTGGAAGAACATTGGTCAAAGATGTAAACAAATGTTGCTTTATTAGTTTGCTTAGTCAGTTCTATTGCTCTTTGTAAACCAAAAAGTCCACCTGCGCAGCCAAGATAAGGAATATCTAAAGGAAAAATGTCTGTGTTTAAATCCAGTTGAGCAGCAATCTGTGCAGAAATACTAGGCAAAACATTTTGATGAAATGTGGTATTATATATAGATATAATATTCCCTAGTTTTTCTAATAATCTTACTGGAACTATTTTCTTAAATAACTCATTTCCCCATCTAACAGGATGATATTCTTTGCTAATTAAAAATTTTTCGGGAAGTCTAGTTAAATCTATTACAGTACTTCGTTTTTGAATTCCTGTTTTTTGGGAAAATTTTCTAGCTAATTGATTAATCTTCTTCCCACATCTTTCTGAAGAATAGAGCCTATTGACAATTTCAAGAGAGCTATAAACTTGACCGAGGCTTGTTTCTAAATTAGCTAAAAAAACTTTCATAACTATATGTAAGTAAGTAATATGAGAAACGCCCACAATTGTTTATGTCTCCTGCAAACGTTTTCTTACTTTTATATATATGCAAGAGTTTCTAACTAATGCAGTTTTTGGGTTGTTTAAAAGAAAAATCATCAATTCCTTGTTGTATCTGTAACACTAATATATAGCGATCGCCTAATCGGTTAAATTATCCCCAATGAACCTAGCTTAAGATAAAAACAAGTGAGACAACACCAAAGAATATCATAGGTAATGCGGGGATTAGCTTTTTGGTTTTAAACCATCTGATAATAAATACAACAATTAGCAGCAAGATGATCGTAGCTGCTATGGGAGTAGCCCAAGATAAACCTAGATTTATCATTGCAGCTAAAATTAGCAGCACTAATCCACTTACTCCGCCAGAAATTAAAGATATTTTACTTTGACTTTTGAGATAGCCGATGACTCCTCCTGCTAGAGTAAGAATCCCGTAAAAAACCGTCGCGATTAATTCTGGTGTAAACATGGGAAATTTTATTTATTGAAGAATAGATATTAGTGAGTTAAGGTAGTGCCACCAAATACTAATATAGATATTCCCGCACTAAATTCTCATGTCTATCCCTTTTGATGCTACTGCTGCTGAAAAACGCATTGACAAATTTTGGTCATTATCCGCTAGTTTTGGTATGGAACGCAATGCTTACCATAACTACCTCAACGAAATAGTTAGCGATCGCTATGTTCTGATTAAAGGTTTACAATTACTCAGGGATGAACTCCAATTAGCAGCAGCTAGTCCCACAGATATTCAATATTGTGGAGCAGATTTGAGCTTACCTAGTGTAGTTACTACCTTAGCTTATACCAACTGTGGCGATCGCATCCATCAGGGGGAAGCCACTAAACGTTATCGGGATGTAGTAGCCTCACGCTTTGCAACCCTCTCGGAAATTGGAGAACTTAAATCAGAAGCTTTTTTCCCAGCAGGGGGTGGTACTGATAATGGCTCTACCCTAGCCCATGTAACAGTTTCCCATCAACTAGATGAGTCGTTACGACAGCGACTATACAACGGTAATTCTCAATCGATGGCATTAGTAGCAATCGACTTAAAAACTCATGTAGGACGTTTAGAAGAAGGAGGAGAGCGAATTTATGGTAAAACCCGCGAATCTCCTTGGCGAGAACCCCGTGCAGCCTGTGGTGCGATCGCTGGTGCGCTGAATCGTTACAATCCTAACAACCTAATTCATCGTCGAATTCGGGGCGATCTTGGAGAAGATAACTTCCAATATCTTTCCCATCAGCGAATTTTTACAGCAGAAGGTATTGATATTACTATGGCTGTTGCTGCTGCGATTGTAGCTATTCAAGGCATCAAGAATACAGCAATGGCTTTAACCCAAGAAATGGATCAACGGGGACTGGCTCATCTGACAGCAAGTACAACAGTTAATCGTCCCTCACGAGATGACTTGGTGATTTATTTAGCTAGAGCCACAGTGTTTGGGGGAAAAGTGCGGATTCAAAGTCTGGGAACAAAAGCTGAACGATACAGTGGCAAGCTAATTAAGTATGCTAGTGAACAAAGGCTACAACTAATTTATGACAACCAAGACAGCAATAATTTACCGATTCAAGAAATTACTTATAGTCAGGAATAAGGGGTCAGAGGTCAGAGGTAATAGGGGATTAGGGGATTGGGGAGGAGGTAGTTGATGATGACTGATGACTGATAACTGATAACTGATAACTGATTCATCCTTCATCCCTCACAAATAGACCAACACAGGTACTCGCTTAAAAGCTGGAGTTCCACAACGAGACTCTTTTGGAGGGTTAAAAATTACATTCACTTCGGGATAGAACATTAAAGCAGCCCCAGGACGTATTGCACCATAAATAATCTCGATATTTTCTAATTGGCTGGCATTTCCCCTGACAGTTACACGCTGATGTTCTTGTAAACCCACACTTTCTGCATCTAAACGATTCATCAAAATGCAATTGCGATGAGACATCCCGCGATAGGGATCTTTCACCTGATAAACCACTGTATTATGTTGAGCATAACTACGCCCTGTCATTAATGCCACCACTACACCACGAGTGTAGTTAGTCACACCAAAGTCTTGAGGTTGAGGAAGTGTTAATTGAGGTAATGGGGTAACAAACATGACCGCTTTGCCAGAAGGTGTAGGAAAGTGGGGTTGATTAAAAATCCGTCCCCCAATGGTGAATTCTTCTTTAGTTTCGTCAATGTTTGCCATCTTCTCAAACCCAGGGATGGTTTGGGAAATCAATTCCCGCACATACTTGGTATCTTGAAGTTTGCGCCAATTAACAGGATGTTCTCCATGAAGACGATAGGCTAGTTCGGTCAGAAAATCTACCTCTGCAATCAGGTCAGCATTTTTAAGATGGGTTTGACCTTGATCGTTAAGACGCACAAAGTTATTGCCTGATTCTACTGTGGTCTTATGAGGATTTTCAAAACGATTGAGAACGGGAATAATAATGGTTTGTCGTTGGGCTAAACCATGAAAATGTCCTAAATTGGGCTTGGTAGCCAAATAGATAATTGTTTTAATTTTGCCTAAAGCTCGTTTTACTTTCTGAGAGTTGGGATTAGCTCCATATAAGTTGCCACCTACACAAATGAGAGTATCTACTTTTCCCTCATCTGCTGCTTCGATTAAAGCCTGAGTGTCATATCCTGGTAATCGACTCAGAGAGCGACCTAAAAGTTTTTCTAGAGACTGTTGAATTTCTTTTTTGAGCCTGACTGTGACTCCCATCGAACCAAAACCTTGAACATTAGAATGTCCTCGTACTGGCATTAAACCAGCCCCTAAGCGACCAACATTCCCAGTTATCAGAGCGGTGTTAGCAATACTGCTCACATTATCTACACCGTTTTGCTGTTGCGTGATTCCCATCGCCCAAGCAAAAACGACTTTGGGAGAGGAAGCAATTATGTCAGCAGCAGCTTCAATTTCGATTTGAGAAATACCACAAGTTTCTGTAATGGTTTCCCATGAAATAGAGCAGACATCAGAGATAACCTCTGACCAATTTTCGGTGTAAGCTTGCAAAAATTCGCGGTTGATTTTCTGATGTTCGATCAGAGACTTTTGAATACCAATAAATAGGGCTACATCGCTACCAGGAATCGGTTGAAGATAAAGAGAAGCAATTTCTGAACCAGTAAGCAAAGATTTAATTGGAAAAGCAGGAGAAGCAAATTTAACTAATCCTCTTTCTTTAACTGGATTAATCACAATGACCTTTCCACCCCTTTCTCGCAGCTTAATCAACTCATTCATCAGACGGGGATGATTATAGGAAGCGTTAGAACCTGCTAGTACGACACAATCAGTTTGTTGTAAACTTTTTAAACTGACCATTGATGTCCCAGTACCGAATATCTGTTTGAGTCCAAAAGTTGAAGGAGCATGACAGAGGTCGGAACAATCCGCAAGATTATTAGACCCCAAGGTTCGCATCATCAATTGCAGCAAAAAAGCAGCTTCATTAGAAGAACGACCTGAACTATAAGATGCTACCCTTTCTGGTGTTATCTTAAATGCTGTTTCCGCCAGTTGATAAATCTCATCCCAACCAATTCTTTGGTAGTGGCTACTTCCTTGAGATAAAATCACAGGAAAACTCCACCTTCCTAATCTATCTGCTTCTCGGGATGTTAGTTGCTGAAGTTCCTTGATGCTTCGCTGCTCAAAAAAATTAGTTTTAATTGCTGGTTGAATTTCTGATGCTATCGCCTCAACACTTTTCATACAGCGTTGTAACTTTTCTCCTTCTTCATTGGTGAATCCACCTTTCTGTCCCCCAGTTCCCCAAGAACAAGATAAGCAAGCACTTTTATGAAATAATGTCTTCCAGATTTTGAACCCTTCTGGAGATAGTGTATTTTCCGCCCAGTATTTTAATACGGGAAAGCCTCCCCCCATATCTGGTATGCTCTCATTCTGGGAATCAGATGATGAAGTAGGTTGAATCTGCTGTTGGTTATTCTTATCCATGCTGCTTACCTGTTCAGATTGCTAAACTTCTATTATTTTTTTACTCTATAAGGTCTTTTCTTCTTAAACCTTGGTGACTTAGATATCTTTTTGAATAGTCGCCCCCATGGTTCCCTTAACTGTTAATTAACCTTCTATGTCCCCCTACTAGCGCGATATAGGTTTAGCGCAATAATCAGCATTCTTTTCTGATCCTTGACCAATCATTGTTAATTTATATTGCCAATCTTCTAAAAGCTGTAATACTCTTTGTCTATTTTTTTTACTGGCTTATTCTGCAAAACTAAATGCAGAAAACGTGATAGTTTTTGTTTAAGGGGATTTATTCGTATCATAGTCTATAACTAGGAACAAAAAATAAGCTAATCGTAACATTTGCTACCCCTTTCTCCATGAGCTAAGTAGCTTTGCCAAATAAATTATATAGTGAGGACAGGGAGCAGGTTAAAGGAAACAGTTAAAAAATGTCTCAATGATTTTGCCTGGCTATTTGTAGATTCTTTCGGGTTAATTTATGAATTAATCCTACAACACAATTATTTATTAGGGTTTTTCCCCATTACAAAGCCAATATATTATCAGTTAAGACGCGAAGCTTGGTAGATTGGTTTAAACAAGCGCGTGCAGAACCCAACAATAAACTAAGTTCCTATTCTCTAAAGACTTGGTAAAATTATTAAAAAATTTTTGTCATGGCTGTTTATCAAAATCGAGAAGCATTTATTCCTTGTACCCGACAAGCTCTAATCGCTCTTTGTTTATCAGAGAATAAATTAACTGTTACGGAACAAAACCAATTTCAAGAGTTTTGTCAAATTTTGTCGGCTTATTATCATTTTAAATTTCATAGCTACCTAGAAAATATTAAGTACAATTACACTGCTTTTAATCCTGATAAAAGTCCGAGCATTCCCACTAATAATGATTTAGCTATCCTCAAAATAATGACAGAAAATCTCCTGAAAGATTTGAAGACTATTTTGCAAAAAGCTAACTACTATCCCTTGTCTCAAGGGGTTCTCAGAAGGGCATTAGCGGATGATTCTTTATTCGATTTGAAAACAGAAGTAGATTTTAGTGACTTTGAGGAAATGCTTTGCTATTATCAGGGAGACATCCAAGATAAGATTAAGCTTAAGAAATTTTGGCGAAGCCAAGAGAAAAACATCGATATTTTTGAAAGAGTTGTTTTATTGATTAAGTTTAAGGAAGAAAAACATTTTGCTAATAAGCCTACTCCCCAAGAACAACTAAATTTTAAGCCTGGATATATTTATATTTATCTCTACAAAAATTTATCAAAACTAGATTTAGAATTTATTTTCCCGAATGTGGAAATGAGTATGAACTGGAAAGACCGTTTACTTTTTGGGATTCCAGCTATTGGGGCTAGTATTTCTTTGATCGTTAAAATTTTACCGCAATTGTTATTAATTATTGCTGTATTTTTTTATGTATTTTTAGGAGAAATACCAACTTCAGTAATCCCAGTAAAAGAAGAAGAAATTAAAGAAATAACCCCTTTACTAGTAACTACACTTTCTTTACTGGTAACTTTGGGCGGATTTGCTTTTAAACAATATAGTAGCTATAAAAGTAAGCAAATTAAATTTCAAAAAAATATTACCGAAACTCTTTTTTTTCGGAATATGGCGAATAATGTAGGAGTATTCCAGTATCTCATTGATGCAGCAGAAGAAGAAGAATGCAAAGAGATTATTTTAGTCTATTATCATTTATTAACTAGCAAAACCCTACTGAATTCAGAACAATTAGACGATCGCATTGAATTATGGATGGAACAAAAAATCGGTAAAAAAATCGATTTTAATATCAATAATACTCTGAAAAATATGGAATCAATCCGAGGTAAAATCAATTTAAACTCAGAAAATCCCCAAGCAGCAACAGAAGTTAAGTTGCTCAAACAAGATGAACAAAACTATTTACGGGTACTTTCTTTGGAGGAAGCTACACAATTAATTGATTATATTTGGGATAATGCTTTTAGATATGTCTAGCCACCAAGGAGATTCGACAGATTGATCTCCCCTTTGCTGAGATATTAGGCGATCGCGTTCGGTTAAAATAGCTTTATATTAGGAGATGGAGTTGCACCCACCAGATGCAACTCCATATTCAGTTTGACGGTGGAGAAAGCTTACTGATTAAAGCGATTAAAAACTGTTATTGAGCCAATTTCTTCGCATTCTTTTGATTTGTTGTCTTTGTTCTGGTGTGAGAATCTCCTCTACTTCGGATCTTGTAGAGAGAAGAATATTCCTCACTTGGCTTTTTTGTTCGTCACTAAGATTTAAAGTCTTAAAAGCCTGTCTATTAATATCCCTGTTGGCTGTAATAGTTTGAAATTGCTCCTGTTGTTGAGGAGTCAGAATATTTTGAATTTCTGCACGGGTATCTTGACGAATTTCTGCCAATTGGGCTTTTTGTGTCTCTGTCAGTCCCAAAGATTCTATTTGGGAAACTTGTGTCACTCTCTGATAAGAGAAGGAATTAGTTTCTGCCTTTACCGCCAAGGGTGTAATTGCTAAACTTAGAGCAATTGTTACAGCTATAAATGAGATTTTTTGGAGTTGCATTTCGTATTTCCTTAGTTTTTTGGTTTCTGTGTCTTTATCCTATAAGTTAAGAACCAAAAGATACATCAGGCAAAAGTCATGACTAGCAAGGATTATTGTCTATACTAAGTCATGTATGAATGGGTGACTTTAGTCCTATGGCAAACTTGACTAATGTTTCCGATAATTTGGGAAATAATCATTAAAAGCATATTTCTGTGAAGCGTCCAATTCAATTCAATAATCATCCTTTTAGATTTCTGCTTTATTTAGAGTGGGTACTGCTGATTCTAGGGGTTGTATCAACCCTATCACCGTTCAAATTGCCTTTATTCCTCAATCAATTTCCTGAACTTACAGTTTGTAGTTTGATTGTTTTTGGATTGATGGGTTTACGATTACCTACTAATCTACAAAAATATAAAATTATCTATACTATTGCAGAAGTAATATTAATTTAAATTGCCAATTTTTTGGCTGTTAAAACAACACGTTCTTTCCCGTTTTTATATCTAATTTTAGTTACCCGTAGCTGTCTAATTTTTCAGATGTCTGGACGCTTGGTGATAACTGTATTTGCATTCATTTTATTTATAGTGACACTAGTATGGCGTTTGCCTAAAACAAATTTACCACTAATAATGCAAGAGCGGATAGGGTTTTTTATTTTTAGTTTTATCATCTCTTTTGGATTGACACTATTATTTTTATTTTTAATGATGAATACTTTAATTACAGAACATCAAAGCCGTCAACAACTAGCAATAGCTAATCAAAAACTTCAAGAATATGCCCTTAGAATAGAAAATCAAGCTACCTTGGAAGAACGCAATCGCATTGCTAGGGAAATTCATGATTCTTTAGGACATTCTTTAACAGCTTTAAATCTACAATTAGAAACGGCTGTGAAATTATGGGAATCTCAGCCTAGAAAAGCACAGGGATTTCTCAAAAACGCTAAACAATTAGGTTCTAAGGTATTACAAGATGTTCGGAATTCGGTTTCTACTATGGCTTCTCTACCTCTACAAAATCAATCTTTAGAAGCAGCAGTTATAGATTTAGCAGATAATGTTTATCAAACAACGGGAGTTAAACCTAACTTAAATATGACCGCGAGAGAGGCTTCCGGCTAGGAAGCCTCTCTAATCGCGGTGTTGACTTTATCCTCGACAATTTCTCAAGAAGTTAGTACAGCTATTTATCGTATTATTCAAGAATCATTGACAAATATTTGTAAGTATGCAGAAACTACAGAAATTAATTTGACAATTACCAGTACTAAAAGTAACTTACAACTCAGAGTTGAGGATAATGGTATAGGATTTGATTTAGCACAAAATACTACTGGTTTTGGACTGAAAAATATGCATGATCGCACATTAGCACTAGGAGGTATTTTTAAGATTAATAGTCGTCCTGGTGCTGGTTGTCAAATTTTAGTTGATATCCCTTTAAAAAGTCTGAAGGAGTAAGGATTTTTGACCAATGACCAATATGATTAAAGTACTATTAGTAGATGACCAAAGTTTAATTCGTCAAGGGTTAGCAGCTTTATTAGAGCTAGAACCTGATTTAGAAATAGTGGGAGAAGCAGAAAATGGAGACATTGCGGTGAAAATTGTGGCAAAACTAAATCCAGATGTGGTCTTAATGGATGTGAGGATGCCCATTATGGATGGAGTAGCAGCTACAAAAGAAATAAAAACCAATTTTCCCAACGTTAAAGTTTTAGTGCTGACGACTTTTGATGATGATGAATATGTACAAGCAGCATTACAAAATGGTGCAATGGGTTATTTGCTTAAAGATACACCCTCAGAAGAGTTAGCTGTGGCGATTCGTGCTGTTAATAAAGGATATACTCAATTGGGACCAGGAATAGTCAAAAAACTGATGAATCAATTGGGAAAAAATCACATTCATCAGTCCCTTCCTCCAGCTAGTTTACTAGAATTAACTCCTAGAGAAAAAGAAGTTTTACAGTTAATTGCCATCGGTGATAGTAATCAAGAAATTGCCCAGAAACTATATATTTCTGAAGGGACAGTTAAAAATCACGTTACCAATATTTTAAATCGCTTAGATTTACGCGACCGCACCCAAGCTGCTATCTTGGCTCATCCTTTCTTAGATTACCTGCATAAGTCCATTGGTTCTGTTGACAAAAATTAAATTAAATTTTTATAACAACTAAGAGGTAATCCTGTACGCTTTTTAACATCAATCAAAGATTTAAAAGCCCCTGCTTTTTCTCTCTCTTCTACAATTTTTCTAGCTACAATATTGTCTAAATCACAAGCTATTAATTCCTCGACAGAAAAACTATTCAGTCTGCGCCAGGAAATATCTGATTCTTTATTTAGATCGTAACCAAAAGTAATTAAAGGCTTAATTTTATTAAAAACACGCTCAGGAATACCAGATAAATCTGCCAGTTCTTCTACACTGGTAAATATGTGTCCTTCATTCCGTAAATCTTCTATATCATTAGCATAAACAATGGGTAAACCCAAGTCATAGACTAGCTCGTCTTTAGAGCAAGTATTGATATCAATTTGTCCTTTTTCTTGTGCTAATAATTGAGCTACTTCATAATTATCAATAGATGCTGTTCTCGATGCAACCTTAACTAAGTATTTTTTTCTGATAGCAAAGGAAGTTCCAATTTGAGCCAACCAAACGATAATAGCAAGATCAGTAGATGCTAAAATTAATCCCAGTCCAAAAAGAGCTAGTCCGTAGTATCTCCAACTAGAAGTTTTTGATTTGTTTCCTGCATAAGCAATAGCTAGTCCTCCTAAAACTGGTAGAAAAGACCACCAAATCCACTGAGGTGTTTCGTCAATCCAATTATTTTTAATAGACATTACCAGATTAGATTTAAAACAACCACTCTATTACAGACTATCTAAAAATTTTCGGCGTTTTTGTTCATATTCTTCTGCTGTGATTACGCCAGAATCATATAGTTTTTTTAAATTCATAAGAGTATCTGTCTTGTCTTTAGATGATTCTTTGGGAATGGCACTATAGGCACTACCGTAATTGATTACATTATTATATTTGGCGTTAAACGCTTCATCTGACATTAAGAGTATAAAGAAAAATTCAAAAAATGCAATTATCCCTGGTATTCCTGTCCAGCAAAATAGTATATATAGTATTCCTGCTCCATTTTCTCCTAAGTAAAACTTGTGAACTCCAAGCCAGCCTACGAAAAAAGCTAACAAAGCTGCTACAACTTTATTTTTCATGATTTTAGCGAGAATATTTTATTAAGATACTATTGTTTTGTGTTTTTTTGAAAATATTTTCTTCTTATTGTTCCAGCAGTAAATAAATAAAATAATCAACTTACATTCTAAAAGAGTTATATACTCTCTCAAAAAAAAGTTAACCTGAAGCTGAGAGTTAAGATAAAACACTATACCTCCCAGTACACACAAAAGATATATGTCCCGCTTTTTCATTTGGATAAAACTAATCAGTCCATTAACCACAATATAAACTATATTAAGCGTAAAAAGTAATATTTAAAACACTTAATTGATGCTAATAAATTTAATTATAACTTTTTGTTAGCCAGAACTACTCTCCAGCTCTATCACTTCAACGCTAGCAGTAGCAGAGGCTAATAACTCAATTTTGTAATAATTGGTAAAATTGTATCTTGTTGATAATTTAGCTTTTGACGGGAAGTTTCAGGCGCAGAGGGTGAGTGGGAAGAAGTAGGGGGAGATATCGGAGTATTACTCCTGATATCATTTCTCAAAAGTAATAAGAGACTTAGTAGAGCAATAGGCACTCTTGCAATAGGCAACAGATAAAACAAGGGTTTGGAAGCTTTTTTCTAATAAAAAGTAATTTCTCATGTATTTAGTTAGTTTCGAGAATTGGTATGAGATATGTATCCGCAATTCATAAATTACGGATACTGACTTCTGAGTCCTGAGTACTTAATTCAACTTTTCAATTAGATGCTCCCCTACTCTTAAAGCGTTAGCAATAACTGTTAATGCAGGGCTTAGTGCTGCACTGGAAGGAAAGAAACTGCTATCGACCACATAGAGGTTATGAACATCGTGAGTACGACAGTTGAGGTCTAACACTGAAGTTTCAGGGTCTTCACCAAAGCGACAAGTACCGCATTGATGTGCCACAATTTCAATGGGTGTGCTTCCATAAGGGTTCATACCCCGAGATGACTTGTCTGTGGCTTTAAGGACTTCTTGCCAACGATATAATAGGCGATCGTGTGCTTCTAGATTGTTTGGTGTATAGTCTAAATTTAGCTTCGTATTGTTGATGGTAACGCGGTTATTAGGATCGGGTAAATCTTCCGTTTGTAACCACCATCCCACTGAACGTTTTGCCAGTTGCTTTAACCCAAATCCTGGCATTAGTTTAGCTGCGATCGATAAAATAGGTGGAGACTCAGAAAAAATCACATCTTGTAGAATTCCTCCTGAATCTTGAATGTGTCCTAGAGGATAGGGAAAATCTTTGTCACCCCAATAAAAATCATTAATATAAACACTACGTTGAAATAATCCCGAGTTAGGCTGAGGAGATTGCTGTATGATTACGGTCATCAGGTGTTTCATCAGATTCCGTCCTACTAGATCGGAACTATTAGCAAGTCCTTGGGGATGTTTTTCATTGGCAGAGTGCAACAATAAGGCAGCAGAATTAATCGCACCGCAGGAAAGTACGACAATATGAGCCGTAAATAAGTACGATTCCCCTTTTATCTCGACTTCAACCGCTTTAACTTCTGTTCCCGATGGATTAGTGTGTAAAGCTACTACTTTTGCTGAAGTTTTTAAAGTTATATTATGACCTGCTCTTATTGCGGGACTAATTCCTGTATCTTCTGAATCTGTACGTCCTTCATCCCCAATACCAATAGGTAGATAGGCTGGATGTAGTCCTTGTTCGGCTAGGCGATCGCTGATATCTTGAACTTGAGGAATGCGCTCTACTGGTGGTAAGGGATAATCTTCACTCCTAGGTGGTTCTGTAGGATCTTCACCAGCTTTCCCATGAGCGCGATAGAGTTTTTCGGCTTCGCTGTAATAAGGTTCAAAATCTTGGTATTTTAAAGGCCATTCTGGGGAAATACCATCTTGATGTTCTACTTGCTCGAAATCTCGTTCCCTCAGACGGAATAATACCCCACTATAAATTTTGGTATTACCACCTACACAATAACTGGTTTGAGCTTGAAACGGCTCACCCTCGCTATTGTACCACTGTTCTGGGGCGTGATAATCTTCTTTTTTAAAAAGCTCTACTTCTACTAACTCGGAACTTTCTTTCTCTGTAAACTCTCCCTGTTCTAAAACGAGGATTTTTTTGCCAGCTTCTGCTAGTTTGCGAGTCAGCGTACCTCCACCCGCACCAGTGCCAACAATAATTACATCGTAAAATTGGTCGTCAATAATCATGATTTGGTTAGTTGTTAGTGGTTAGTGGTTAATTGTTGATTGATGAAAAGTTGATTATTCAATCCTGAGTTTTTTGCCTGTTTTACCTTCTTTAAGTAGTTCAGATGATTTTCAATTCCATTAGTAGGTCGCCATCATCGAGATTACCAATGTAGGAAAATTCAGCTTTTTGATAAAGTTTGCCAGCCGTTTTATTACTCGGTTTGTGCATCGTATGAATACGCTTTCCACCTAATTGCTTGATTTCTTCAATGACAAGATTTAAAGCTTTTGTCCCATAGCCTTGACCTTGAAAATTTTTATCAATCATGAATCTAAATATCCAATACAGTTCTGGATCGGGAGGGTCATTTTCCACACAAAAAGCCACAAACCCAATCACTTTTTGATCTTTATAAATTGCTCTTAATTGATAATGGGGTTCAAACTTAGATTCGGCAATTGAGGCTACATTGGAAGCCACGTTTCCCTCTTGTTCGGGATATAAAGATAGATCGATACAGTCAATCCAATTCTCTTTAGTTACCTCTTTAAGCTGGATTCCCATAAATTGCGATCGCCCTTAATTGTTTGGTCAAGCTGATGCTAGTTTTTCCCCAATGGTAGGAGAACCAAAACCCAATACAATATCTTTAGGTACAGCTAAATAAAGTAATCTCTCTGGTTCATCAGAAGATTCTAAAGCAACGGGGTAATTTAAGAACTGACTGAGTGCTGTATGAAACTTAGATAAGTAATTGGACAAAATTAATTACCTAAAATGAATCCTGAAAGCTTTTCCCAGTAAAAATCTAGTCTATAAATATTTCTGTCCAAGTACTTATTTTGTTATTAGTGACCAATGTTGCTACACAAACTAAATTGTTATTAGCTGTAGTAACAGGAAACATTACTGCCAGATATAAATCAAAATAAACAGAACAATCCAAATTACATCTACAAAGTGCCAAAACAGTGAGGTTGCTTCTACTCCAAATTGTCCTTTTTCGTAATTACCAGGAAGAAAAGAACGCATAAGCATAATTCCCTGAAGCAGTACACCAGTAAAAACGTGCAAGCCGTGAAAACCAGTGAGTAGATAAAAAGTTCCGCCAAATACCCCAGAGGAAAACCCAAACTGTAGGCTTTGCCATTCTACTGCTTGTCCATAAAGGAAATAGCTACCCATCGCCATAGTTAGCAGCCAAAAGAAGCGAAATCCCCAGAGATTTTCCTTGTGAAGATAACGTTCCGCAATATAGATAACAAAACTACTGGAAACTAAAATCACTGTATTAATAGCAGGTTCTCTGACTTCTAGCCCTTCTACACCAACAGGAAGCCAGTCAGAGGTTGTAGTTTTATAAATGATGTAGCCAGCAAAAAAACTGAGAAAAATAACACTTTCTGACAGCAAGAAGACAATGAAGCCGAACATACTGTTCCCGGCTTCATCATGTTCGTGTTCGTGTGCTGCTACCTGGCTAGAATGGTTTAAATTTTCTTGAGTTAAAACGTTGGTCATAATGGTTAGTGGTTAGTGGTTAGTAGTTAGTGGAAGGGCAGTTATTTACTTATGTTTCATCCTTATCTGAGGGATGAATTATCAGGAAAATAGGGAAGCACCCCTAGATTATTTCCCGATCACTGATTACTGATTACTGTTCTGATGTCCTTCATCCTTTCATCATCCACCCATATTTTCAGTTAATGGTTCTGATGTACCATAAGTATAGGGTTCGGAGATAACTATCGGAATTTCCTCAAAGTTTTCTACATCAGGAGGAGAAGATACTAGCCATTCCAAACCAATCGCCCGCCAGGGGTTATCGGGGGCTGATGGACCAGAAAGCCAAGAAGCCACCATGTTGACCAGGAAGGGTATTATGGACATACCTAATATAAATGCACCAATACTGGCGATAAAATTCCAAAAAGCAAATTCTGGGTCGTAGGAAGCAACTCGTCTGGGCATTCCCATTAAGCCTAGGGGGTGCATAGGAATGAAATTGAGGCTAGTACCAATGAAAGTTAACCAAAAATGCAGCTTACCTAATCCTTCATAGTACATTTTGCCTGTCATCTTGGGAAACCAGTGATAGATGGCAGCATATAAACCAAAAACGATCGCGCCATAAATTACATAGTGAAAGTGTCCTACCACAAAATAAGTATTGTTGACATGAATATCTACAGGAGTAGATGAGAGCATAATTCCTGTAATGCCAGAAAAGACAAAATTAATTAGACCGCCTAAAGCAAACAGCATCGCACTATCAAGACGGAGTTTACCGCCCCAAATTGTAGCTACCCAGGCAAAGACTTTAATTCCTGTTGGCACTGAAATCAGCATGGTGGAAATCATAAACAGCATCCGCATCCAATCAGGAGTGCCACTAGCAAACATATGGTGTACCCAGACCACTGCGCTCAATGCCACAATAATTAAGGAAGAAACTGCTACTACTTTGTAGCCAAATAATGGCTTACGAGCATAAACAGGAAAAATCTCGGAAAAGATGCCAAATACAGGCAGAATCATTACATAAACCGCAGGATGGGAATAAAACCAGAAAAAGTGCTGAAATAATACTGGATCGCCACCTTGAGCGGGATCAAAAAATGTAGTACCAAAACTTAAGTCGCACAGCAGCATAATTGCACCAGCAGTTAAAGCAGGTAGCCCAAATAGTTGAATAATTTGTGCTGCCAACACAGTCCAAACAAAGATGGGCATTTTAAACCAGCCCATTCCAGGGCAACGCATCCGCACGATGGTAGTTACAATATTAACTGCCCCCATAATGGAGGAAACACCAGACAATGCTACTGCTAACAACCAGAGAAATTCACCATTGAGCCATTGTCCGCTAGGGTTTTGAATGCTCACGGGGGGATAAGACCACCAACCCGCTTGAGCAGGTCCACCAGGGACAAGAAAACTAAGAATAAACATCATCCCAAAAAAGGGAACCATCCAGAATGCTGCTGCATTAAGGCGGGGAAAAGCCATATCTCGCGCCCCAATCATCAGGGGAACTAGATAATTAGCAAGTCCAGCTAGGACGGGAAACATCCAGCCAAACAGCATGATGGTGCCGTGCATGGTAAACAGAGCGTTATATACCGTGCGATCTACTAAATCTGCTTCAGGGGTGATCAATTCTCCTCGTATAATCATGGCAAAAATGCCAGCGACAAGAAAGAAGAAAAAAGCTGTAACTGTATATTGAATACCAATTACTTTATGGTCGGTGCTAAAGCTAAAGTAGCGTAGCCAATTGGGAGGATTGGGAGGGCTCTCCGGAGTCTTATTCGTTAAAATTTCTGGTGTAATTTGAGTCATAGAGTTTAATAATTTATTTGGGTTTATGTTTATTAGTGATTGGTCACTGATTTATTTTTGACTAGTTATTAGTTCCAATAGCTGGATGAAATTTAAAATAAATTTCTCTACTCCTTGTACATTTTTCTGATTCAAACTGGTTCACAATTTAGCAAGTCAGTAGCGCCATCTTTGCCATCAACAAGAATGATATGATTTCTTGACACAGAAGCTATGGTTTTATTTGGTCTAGGGATGATAATTAACTATTGGCTCAGAAGCAGGGACAACTGTTACCCAAGCGGATTCAGCGGATTTTTCTTCTCTTAAGGCATATTCACTAGCAGCCTCATTGGGGGCAGCAGAGGGAGTTCTTTTAGCTGCTTCCTCTAACCACTGTTGGTAATCTTCCTTTGATTCCACTACCACATCTGCTTGCATAGCTGCAAAATACGTACCGCTATATTGAGAATCTCGCAGACGATATTTACCTGTGCGAATGGGGGTGAATTCAAAATCCATATTTTTTTGGGGAATAATATCTTGCTTGACTCGGAAAGCAGGAATATAAAAGCCATGAATCACATCGAGCGATCGCAAAATTAAATGAGCGCGACGATCTACTGGTAAGTGTAGTTCGGTGCTAGTAATATTTTTTTCTGGATAGTGAAATACCCAAGCCCACTGTTTGGCTTCCACTTCGATATTGGTCATGGGTTCGACAGCTTCATCCATTGGTTCAGCATAAGCAGGAGCAATCGCTTTTGCCATAGGCATATGTGCCATTTCCATTGGATGTCTAATGGACATCTCCATATAGGTTTGATAGCTATATACTGCAATCCACAATACTAATAAGAAAGGAATTGCTGTCCATACTATTTCTAGAGTTACGTTGCCTTCAATGGGAGGACCATCGCTGAGATCGTATCTTCCTGCGCGATGGAATAATATGGAATACATTACTGTCCCTGTAACTCCCAAAAAGATAAATGTTCCTAGAGTAACTAGAAAACTAAATAAGTTGTCTATTAACTGAGATTCAACAGAGGCTTGAGGAGGTAGCCAGGAATAGGATAATTGACCGATTCCAATACTAATTGCTCCCAAGGTTATGGCGATCGCCACTAAATTTAAGATGGTTTTAAATTTCATACTTGCTCCTCATTTCAATAAGGTATTAGGGTCTTGTCCTAGGCGTAACATATGGGCTGCTGTATTGTGAACGCCAAACTCAGCAGCTAATTGCGCTCCTAACGTACCATGTACATACATTAAGAACATAATTACCAATCCAGCTAACAAATAACTCCACTGTACTTGTTGACTAGTGTGACTACGCCAAAGGTAGCGTTGAAAACCTCGCCATAGAGTCATAGCCATCATTAACGCCAAGAGAAAAACTCCTCCTACGCCATGCCAGAGCATTGTTTCCATTGATCCCAAGCCCCAAGCACTTTTGATTTCTGGTGGGGAATCTACCAGTATAATTTCATAAAAACCTGCTGCTACGGTAAAAAATGTAATAATGCTAGCAGCCAACATGTTGTACCAACCCACATCAAAGAAATTAGAGCGAGCGACAGTAATTGCTAGATACTTAAAGATTGGTTTCTTAAAAGGAAATAAGACCCCGACAATATCGAAAGTAATGGCGACAATAAATAGTCCTAAAGTTAAATGCACCAAATTAGGATGAATCGGGAATTCGTAGGGAAGTGCGTTAGCACCTAAATCTAAATGCTTAATTGCTTCTGAATACATTACAATAATCCCTCCTTAACTGCATCAACCATTTCTACTGTATGTAAGCCATATACCCATACCAATTTATCGCCAAGATAGACTTGGAAGAATACTAAACAAGTCAATAAAAACCCTAACCCGAGATAGGGAAGAGGCAATTTTCTAGGGTTTTCTTTTCTAATGACATAACGCCAACCTGTAATAGCTGCAATGATTCCTGACAGCGACCACCCAATCAAGGTGTGTACATTCAGCACTGGTTCGACTGCATCGTAAGCCATAGCCCAACCTGCTTCCGCCTCTCCGAAGATAATGGCTATAAAGATGCAGATAGTGGCAACAAACATATTCCACCAACTCACCTCATAAAGTTTGTAGTTACGGGTAAAATAGCCCGTGATATCGCAAAAAAAAGCAAATAAGACCATTGCAATCACAAAATGTACCACAATTGGATGAATCGTATCAGGATAGGGCAAATTATGGTCATTAAGTGGTGGCAGTAAATTATCAAACATCTGATTCTCCATTACAAAATTGTGCCAACACTCTAACAAAGTAGCTGTAAATTCTATTTCACAATGTAGTTATTTTGACCAAGTCTCAACAGATTTTTCTGTCTTAGGGCAAAGTAACTTATACTTGGTTTTCAATTCTGAAATTACACTTGTTGTCTTGTGTCTGATAGTTCAATTAAAAATATATAAGCAGCAATTTTACTAAGATTTTTAAAACTTAATTTTATTTTTATATTTTACTAAAGTTCAAATAATTTGTTTGACAAATAGTCGTATTTAAACTTTTACTTACTGTCCCATTAAAATTATGTAAAAACTGCTACAAAAATCTAGCAAAACTTATTTTTAAAAGAGTATTTCAAGAAACTATAAACTGTATTAATATTAGCACAATCCCTAGTAAAAAGCCTAGTAATCGGGTTTCTAAGTCAGATTATTCCCAAGATTTACTGTTGAATAACTTTTTTTTTGAGCCTTTTTTTAGAGAAGGTTTAAGTCTATATGCTGAAGAATAATAGTTAACTAAACTTGGTTAGCTATACCTTTTTATAACTAGAAAAATAGTCCATTAAAAGATGATTAAAAGATGAATTTTATAATTGATTAAGTAGTTCTAAACTTTTTAAACATAAAATAGCTCTACCTTGGCTTGAAGAATGAAACCCAATAACCATAAACATTCTACGAATAATTAAGTCAATATACTTATTACCAGAAGTGATTTTTTAGTAGGATTTATAGAGGAAATGACGCACTTGAAAAAATCAAATGCCCCCAATCCCTCTTTAAGTAGCAAGTAGCAAGTAGCAAGTAGCAAGTTAGAATTCAAAACTCCTGCTTTTAAACTAAACGCAGTAAAGAAGTGGGAACAGAGGTAAAATTTATTGCTGCTTCCAACTTGGAAGCAAGAGTGAGAATCAGGCTTTCTGATGCAGGTTTCCCAATTAATTGCACTCCTACAGGTAAACCATTGTCATCAAATCCTGTAGGTATTGCGATCGCTGGCTGTCCTGTAGCATTCCAACAAGGACAGGGTAAAATCCAACTAATAATCTTAGTTAAAGTCTCTTCTGGTGTAAAGTCTGCAAATTCTCCCACTTTAATAGTCGGGTGCATATATGTAGGCAAAACTAATACATCATAATTATCGAATAAACTGACAATTTGTCGCGAAAATATTTGCATTTGCTGTACGGCTCGTAAATAGTCCCCTGCACTACCTGATAATCCTGCAATCCAGCGATTAATCCGACTCAAAGCTTCTAGGGGAACTCCAGAAGAAGCAACACCAGCACTCCAAATTATTTTAAAAGGCTCAATTAAAGAAGTAACATCGAAGGAAATTTCTGTTATCCTATGACCCATTGCTTCAATGATATTGACAGTTTGTGTGATACTTTCCTGACATATGGGGTGTGCTTCTCCTTCAGGTAAGACCGCAGTAGCAAAACCAACAGATAATTGAGGTAAGGTTTGTTCGATAGCAGACAAAAAAGGTATTTCAGGTTGAGTAAGCCAATAAGGATCGCCAGTGATGTAACCTGACATGATATCTAGTAACGCAGCACCATCTCTTACATTACGAGCTAATACCCCATTAGTAGCAATACCATTTTGAAAGTCTCCCACAGGTGCATAAGATATTCTCCCACGACTGGGCTTAATACCTACTAAACCACAACAAAAAGCAGGACCTCGAATCGAACCGCCTCCATCATTACCTTGAGCGAGGGCACATAATCCAGCAGCTACCGCCGATGCTGCGCCACCACTAGAACCCCCTGCGGTATAATCTAAGTTCCAAGGATTACGAGTGGGGATAAATCCTGGGGACTCTGTATAGGGTAGAGAGCCTAATTGAGAAGTTGCAGTTTTACCTAAAATAATTAATCCTGCTGCTTTGATTTTACTCACCAGTCCATCATCATAGTCAGCAATTTGCTCTTTGATGGTCGAAACCCCATAGTTGATGGGCATTCCTGCTACTGCGTTTAAGTCTTTGATTGCAGTAGGAACACCAAAAAGGGGTGGTAAGGTTTTAGTCTCCTTTGTTTTAGCTATCTGTTCCGTTTTCTGTTGGGCATCTGCGATCGCCGATTCTGCTGCTACGTGAAAAAAACAACCTAATTGGGGGTTATAAGTTTCAATTCTAGTTAGATACAGTTCTACTAATTCTAAAGGGGAAATTTGGCGATCGCGTATTAGTTGAGCTTGGGTTAAAGCAGGTGCAAATACGATATCTTTATCTTGATCTGAAAGCATTAATTGTTAATTGATGAAAAGTTAATTGTTAATTAACGACGCAACGCAAAATTGATACCTCTAGTTAAACTACCACGGACTTGGTCGATAATTAGATTCCACAGATAACCATACTGAGTAAATCGTTTAACTAACAAAATTTCGGCAATAATATAGAATCTTCTGGATTTTTTATATTCTGGGGGGTTTTCTTCAATTCTAATTTGCTCTGGTTGGGGTAATAAATGTCCAATAATTTTACCCTTCTCAAAGAATTTTGCTTGGATAAATAAGCCTAACAGACGGTCTAAGCACCAAAAAGGAACATATTTTATAGGACCAAAAAAAGTCATGGTTTCGATAATATCTTGCAATGTCTCCTGTAACATCTCATTTTTCCAAATCTTCTTATCAAAATTTTCGGTATGAGTTCCATGATGATCTGTTCTTTGTCTAATAAAGCAATTCCAATCCAACTTGTTATTTAAAGGAGCTATGGGAATTTCTAATAAACAATTACCTTTCTCGTAAGAAATATCCTTATCTTGATTTTTGGCTTTATTATGAAAACAAATTGCTAAATCGTTAATAGCGGGAATATCTTGCCAAGGACTTTCTAAACCAGCGCGATCGCCATATTGAAAATTTTTTCGGCTCAGTCTAGCCACCCAAGAATCAGGAAATCTCGTATAGTAATCTGTTGCGACTTCCACAATTTTAGGAGTTAAATACTCATCACAATTAATAGTTAAAATATATTTTCCTGTAGCATTCAGCATTCCTGTCATTCTTTGAATAATCTCCCCTCGGAAAGAGCTATTAATCTGCTGCAATCTCGGGTCTGTTGTCGGATGCTTTGCCATCCCTGGAGGATGAACTAAGATAAACTCTACATCACCTTCGATAGTGAGTAATTTAGTGAACCAGTGTTCAGAAAACCCTTCTCTAGTAGGAACAACAATTGATAATACAGGTTGAGACATATTAAAAAACCCAGTACAGAACCAGAAGTTAAAACCTATAAATCAAAATAACCTACAATAATCAACATTGAAACTGTTATTGACGAACTCCAATCAGGATCTGCCGTCAAAAGGCGGAGTATCTTGGACTCAATTTTATTAGAAGGTTATCAAGATATTTTTTGGCGATCGCTTCTTGTTTCTAGTATGTCTGTTAATTGAGAAAGCAATTTGTCTCAATGACATTTAATTTAAAGTGGCGGGAGGCGGAATTGAACCGCCGACACGAGGAGTTTCAGTCCTCAAAATAATCCTTTAACTACAGTATTTCTAGGTGATTTTACATTATATTACACCATCTTTACACCAATTTTTGCAGAAAATACGATAGTGATAATTCTTCGAGAAGAACTTACGAAAATATAAACACTCATCTCACTACATGGACACTGCTGAATAGTGATGAGTATATCGGTTTACCCAGTGGTTTTCTTTATACAGGTAGTTCTAGTGTGGTTAGTTCGCTGTGGAAAGTTAACGACCTATCTACTGCTTTTTTGATGATTAAATTTTATCAAAATCATAAACAAGAAAATTTACCCGTTACTAAAGCCTTAAATAAAGCTCAACATTGGTTAAGTAAGGTTAATAAAAAAGAACTCAATCAATGGATTAAAGATAATCAAATTTCTCTTGATGCTACTTTAAATATGAATCTTCAACGTAGTCTTAATAAACTATCAGATCATGACCAACCTTTTAATCATCCTTATTATTGGGCTGCTTTCTGTGCCATTGGGGAGTAATATCAAATCACTCTAAATACGCCATAAATACCAGGAGGCGATCGCATGACAGGAAAATATTAGTTCAATTACTTGCTATCAATTTTTTGTCGATGCTCTATGCGTAGCAAACATTTGGTGATTTGATATAAATTTTAAATCAATCATTCTCTATTAAATCTCTCAAAAAATCATGAATCAGGAACAACTCCAACCCTATCTTAATGTAATTGAGCAATTTCTCAATTGCTCTAATAATGAAGAATTAAATAATGTGTTGCAAGACAATTTTAATAACCTATTCGGCATCCAAAACCCCACAGATGATTTGCAATATACTGAAATCGAAGTTGATGCCATTCGTCAGCTATTTAAACCTAATGACAAAGTTTTAGTTAAAGATCGTGCCACCAAGGAAAATCTAACTCAGCAAAGTCTTAACCAAACTAACTATAGCCACTTTTCAACTCACGGCTATTTTAATTTTCAAGAACCCCTTAAATCTGCTTTGCTTCTTGCTAATTCTATTACACAAAAACAAGAAAATATAAACCATAATTCAGAAAAATTTACTCGTTCACCTCAAAATAAAATCCTAGATTTGGAAAAATGTCTAACATTAGGAGAAATCTTTAACCTAGACTTAAGAAATTGTTCCCTTGTCACTCTTTCTGCATGTGAAACAGGATTAACTGACTTGCGTAATGTTAGTGATGAATATATTTCTCTACCCAGTGGCTTTCTATTTGCAGGATGTACTAATGTTGTCAGTAGTTTATGGGCTGTAAATGACCTTTCTACTGCTTTTTTAATGATTAAGTTCTATCAAAATCATAAACAAGAAAATTTACCCGTAACTAAAGCCTTAAATAAGGCTCAAACTTGGCTCAGAGATGTAACTAAATTGGAATTACAATCATGGATTGAAGAAAATAAGTTATCTCTAAGTCCAGCAGTTAAGATTACTTTACTTCGTTATATTCGTCAATTTTCTGATGATTGTCCATTTAAAGAACCTTATTATTGGGCAGCATTTTGTGCTATTAGTCAATAAATTACGGATACGAGAGTTGTTATCAAAGTAATATATTAACTGGCTAAAAAGCAAAATATGGATAAACAACGTCAACAAGCATATCTTAATCTGAGCCAAGCATTGTTAAATTGTCCTGATGAACAAATAAATAATCTTTTTATAGAAAATCAGGAATTAGTTGATGAGAGAATAAGAGGAGATAAAGCAGATAATATTGAAAGAGCTATCGCTTGTTATCAAGAAGATTAAAAAATTAGCACTTTTGATGTTTTTCCTCAACAATGGGCTGATACACAATATAGCCTAGCTTCTATCTATATTGACAGAATCAAAGGAGAGCGAGCCGATAATCTAGAGAAAGCACTCTCTTATTTTAATAATGTTTTAAAAGTATATACTCGTGAAGTTTGTCCTGAAGATTGGGCTGGTATTCAAAATAATTTAGGACTTGCTTACAGTAAAAGAATAAAAGAAGATAAAGCGAATAATCTAGGCTCTACCGAACCCAGCTTGTCAAACTGTTAGAAACTAGACCCCACAACTCTTGTCCAGTAAAGGTTTCGTTATTTTTCTATTGCATTTAGTATCCATAAAGGCGATCGCCATCTTGTAACTCTTCTATATCAATGGATTGACACTGGAGATTGTGGCATAACTTGCAAGCTAAGTTCGGTAGAGCCATAATCTAGAAAAGGCAATTACTTATTTTAATCGAGCCTTACAAGTAATTACATTTGAAGCTTTTCCTTATGAATGGGCTACTTTTTAAACTAATTTAGCTGGTGTTTATATAGACAGGATCATTGGAAAAAGAGAAGACAATATTAAGCAAGCAATTACTCTATGTCGTAATGCTTTAAATGTTATAAATACTCAAAATTTCCCTCAAGAATGTATAAGAATTGGTCTTAATTTAGGATACATTTTAGGTTTTAAAGAAAAAAATTGGCAATTAGCTATAGAGGGTTACACCATTGCTATTGAAGCATTAGAAAATATCCGACTCGAAACATTAAACCCCCAACGCAGACAAGAAATTATCTCTGAAGCGATAGGATTTTATCATGATATTGTCCAATGTTATCTCAACCTTAACCAACCAGAAAAAGCCTTAGAATACGTTGAACGAAGTAAAACCCGTGAACTAGCAGAGTTAATCTCTAATCGTAATTTAATTCCTAAAGGTGATATTTCTTCAAATGTAATAACTGAATTAAATCGTCTTCGTGATGCCATCAGAAATGAAGAAATTCGATTAGCAATTTCTGAATAATACCGCAATAATCTGGCTCTTCTAGACTGGTTATAGTAAAGGGATAGTTTAAATTACCTGAACCCCTTGAATAAAAAGAAATTCAACAACACAAAAAGCGTTATTTATTAAAATTGCCTTTTTGAATTGCCAAAAGCTTTACTCAACATGGTTTTTAGGGCTTATTTTGTATTAAATTATCATAGCTACTCTAGAAGAGCCAATAATCTTTATTCTTATAAAATGAAGCTTGACCCTATATTGCTTGATTATAGCAATTTAGAGCGATTAAAACAGAAATTTGAGCAACTCATCGAGCAGGAATTTACTTGTATTGATTTCAGTTTTGGCTTAAATCAAAAATTTAATCTCATTTCCTTTAATGAAATTAAGTCTCTTATTGATGAACAAACCGCTATCTTGCAATGGTACATTACAGATGATTATATCCATGTATTTATAATTACTATTAACTTATAGGGGGTTTGGGGGCGAAGCTTGTCCCAAAGGGCGAAAACGAGGGCGGATAGAGGATGGCGCAGCCGTCCGCGCCTGATGTTTCAGTGTGCGGATACAGTCG
>JAAUYH010022725.1_pt1 | contig 26138 bp, 18 predicted proteins | sample 7278061 | NCBI WGS metagenome assembly JAAUYH01 (sample SAMN14350203, study PRJNA611818) | marine sediment metagenome | isolation source: surface marine sediment (0.6m) | place: French Polynesia: Moorea | collected 2018-08
CAAATCCACTACAACCTGGAAGGACAACATCCATAACGATGACATCCGGCCTCTGCTCGGCGACTTTAATAATCGCTTCTTCGCCCGTTTGGGCGATTAAGACTCTGATTCCTTCTTGCTGCAAGCAACTAGTGAGAATCTGCATATCTGTTAACGAATCATCAACTACGAGGGCAGTACCCATAATTCTTTACCTCATTAATTTTCAATGGAAAGAAAAACTGTAGGATTAGGAGGGTAGAGGTTTGGAGCCAGGTATTAACCACCAATCAGCAAACATGATTATCAATATCGATTATTCATTTTCTATTAATATCTAGTTAAAAATTGACTATACCCTGGTCTAAATGCTTGGTAATTGCATTGAGTACTGCTCCTGCATCTAGAGGTTTACTGAGAAAATCTGTCGCCCCTACAAAATTGGACTTAAGCCGATTCGCGTATCCATCGTTCCCAGTTAAGATAACAATGGGCGTTTTCTTAAAACAGGAAATCTTGCGTAATTGCTCACAAATTTCATAACCATTGGCGTTGGGCATTACCAAGTCCAAGAAAATGAAATCTGGTTTTCGGGCTAGTAGAATTCCAATTGCCCTGAGGCTATCTTCTATATCTAGAAATCGATAGCCAGCTGATGTCAGAAGTTGTTCCATGGTGTGGCGAATCCAGAAGCTATCATCGACGCAAGCGATGAGAGGCTTCTTACTATCCGCCGCGGTGGGTGATTTTTTTTGGGCGCTCTGCGGTAAATTAACTGACCGAGGGGGCGTTTGGGAAAGTACTTTTTGTCCGATAGGAGCCGATAAGTCGGCGGGCGTAACCAGTTTTATCGAACCCTGTTGAATGTAGGGCAAAAGGGATGCCGTGATCTCCATAATATTTCGCTGCATCCGGATGGCCAGATCACGGAGAGTGCGTTGACCATTCAGCAATTTGGCCAACATTTGGTAGAATTCTGGCGTTCGATCCTTCTTTAGCTGTTCAGGTTGCGTGATAATCGGCGCTGAATTAGGGGAATAAGCCGATAACCGAGCATCCTGCCAAACTTGCCAAAGGGTTTGGGTTGAAGCTAAGGCGTCTCCTACTTCAATCAACAGCGTGGGTTTAGATGAAAACGCGATTGGCTTTGTTTGCTCTGTCACCCCCACTGATTGCTCAATGTCAAACAAAATTTCGGCGGTAATCGCACGAATCATTTTGGCGGCTTGTACAGAGGTGATTTGCTGTTGTTCAACCCAGGCGCACAATAGCGCGTATTCCCAGCCTGCAAATAAATCCGACTGGTCTATTTGGGCTAAGGCATGCTGCCAGGCAATCCGATAGCTGGGCGCTTGAGGGCAATAAACACCTAAGTTTCTGCGCCAACGCCTGACCGGATGTACACCGCCAACAGCATAGAGAACAAATCCCTGATATAGGAAAAAGGACCACTGTTGTCCGTGGGCGTCACGTAATAAAAGTTGGCCGCTAAACTGAATCCGCCTTAAAGTTCTAAGAAACTTAGCATTCTTCAGGATCGCCAATCGTCCAATCGGAGATCGGGAAGAAATTGAGTTAGGCGCCATTAATACACCATTTCTATCATTCGTTAGTTCGTAGGAATCTAGAGTCTAATTTGCTCTGGACGTTGCCAAAATCTCTATACCTACAGCCTGGTAGTCTCTCTATACACCCCTACATCACTCTGCTCGGAAGGAATAGGCTAATACTTGCTTGAAGCTGCCTGAGCGTTGATTAATGGTGGAATTGCACTTGCAATTGCGTCCTATCTCAACGGTTTAATTAGTAAGCAGCTCTATGACGAACAAGACTCTCCACCAAGCGAAACATATTTCACATATTTCCTTGTATTACAGACTTCGTATTGCATGCATTGCAAAAACGGGTTATGATTCTAATACTGCCTTGAATTTAAGGGAATGATTCCCCCCATGGAGACACGGTAATAACTCCGAGATGCAGCAGTTGCGCTCAGAGATAGTTTTCGTGGTAATCAGTATTGATCATTAAGTCTTTGTTAAAGAAGCTCCTACAAAATCAAAAAACTTTAACCTACATTAGGCGGTAGATTGCCCAACGGCTGCTCTGGTAGATAGACAACCCGCAAATTTTATCGACTTAGCGCTGCACCTAGTAAAACTAAGCCTAGCACTAATTGACATGTTGTGCTGTAAAGCAGCTTACCGCTAGAGAGAGTGGCGACTGCCTGACTCATGGGCGTCGATATTTCGTCCATTGAATAGGCTCATCGCCTTTTCAACCCCTTGTTTTAAGCTGAGTTCTATCGCTTCTACGGTTGTGGCCAGTACTGCTGAAATCTGCTGGTTAGTGTCGGGCGAAAATCTTCCAAGCACGTGGGCGACAACAGCGCCGTTGCGATCGCCCCTGCTGAGTTTGTCACTAGCCCCGATTCCCACGCGCAAACGCGGAAACGACTGTGTTCCTAGATGAGAAATAATCGACTTAACACCGTTGTGCCCGCCGGCGGAGCCGCTCAATCGCAATCGGATGCGACCAACAGGTAGATCCATATCATCATAGATAACCAACACTGACTCTGGGGACAGCTTAAACCAGTCAACCACCGCTCTGACCGACTGACCGGATCGATTCATGAAGGTCAAGGGCTTGAGGAGATGAATCTTTCCGTCTTGAGGATTGGGCGTTTCGCCGTATTGGGCTTGAAACTTACGATTCTCTGAAAGCGGAATTCGCCATGTCTGCGCTAAGGCGTCAACCACGTCAAACCCAATGTTATGGCGGGTATTCCGATACTTGGTCCCAGGATTCCCCAACCCTACGATCAAGCGGGGAATCACCAATTTTGAAGGAGTAGGCGTATTCGGCATCTTGAAGAATGAGGCGTGCTAGACCTGAGACGCGGGTTCTTCCGCCGCCGCTTCAGACTTCATTTCTGAATCAGTTTGAGGTGAAAGGGCCTTCTGAGGCGGGTTTTCCAGAGAAGCTTTCATCGGTTCGGCGACAGACTTCTCAATGCGTTCAGCTTCTCGCTTGAATTCAGTCTCGAACTCCTTAGACGCCTCCTGAAATCCTCGAATCGCCTTACCTAGGCTGCGGCCAATCTCTGGTAATTTCTTGGGGCCAAACACCAATAGCGCCAAGACCATAATCAAAATCATTTCGGGTAGACCAACGCCAAAAACGTTCATAAGGTTTCCTCCAAAGATCACACTTTAATCAATTGAATCCGCAGCCAAAAGGCGTATACCCCCTCACTATTCTGGCTCGTCATCAAAAAAATGACATTCAAGGAACAAAGTTCATAACGAAAGGGGTCGGTGTAGTGAATCACCTAGAAACAGGTTTTCACCCCACGACCCCCACTCAGAAATTGTTATCTTAAAAAGGCGAAATTTAGATTAGCGCCTAAGATTACAACTACTGGATAGTGAAGCCTTGCATGAGCAAGGAGGAATTGTAGATCTGCAAAATAATCAGCAGAAACAGAAAGATGCCGACTATTAAGGCCGCCATCAAGGGAGTGGTGCCCCAGCCAGGGACGACCTTGCCATACTCAGTATTGAGGGGTCTTAGACGATCTCCCAACCAAGTCCGTTGTGCCATGGGTTACCTGTGTTAAGCTTCTATACTATTAATAATCTGTAATATTATAGTAAGGTGCAATGTTACTCAAATAAAAAATATCCATGCAATCCACAACATTTCTTATCGTTTCAATGGCGACAATTGTTGTCGCTTTTACGGTCCTTGCTGTTTACACGGCGTTTGGGCCTCCATCTAGGGAACTCGGCGATCCGTTTGAAGATCATGAAGATTAGAGTCCGCAGCTACATGCGTGGTGTGCGGCTAGCAATATCTGCCCATACACGCGCCATAAAGTTTGAACGTCGTATCTAAAATCGATATAATAGGTTATTCTGTTTGCGGCGCAATCCATAACTCCTAATTGCATGTGGGTTATGGATTGTCTGTGCGTCTTGACCATTGCATTGTATTGCCCTTGAAGCTTTATGGGTTGATTGGGCTAGTTAGAACACAAAAACTATCAGGTATATGATCAAACTTCGGTTGAAGCGTTACGGAAAGAAGCGTGAAGTCAGTTATCGAATCGTGGCTATGAACAGCAGCGCCCGACGAGATGGACGTCCTTTAGAGGAGTTGGGCTTTTACAATCCTCGCACGGATGAAACTCGCCTGGAAGTTCCCGCCATTGTTAAACGGTTGAAAGAGGGCGCTCAGCCTACTAAAACTGTGCAGCGCATCCTAGAGAAAGCTAATGTCTTCGAGCAACTCAGCACCTGATCCAGCCCCTTCCCCTACTGAATCCTCAACGCATCCCGATTTCGTCGGGTTAGTTCGTTTTCTCGTTGAGCCCTTTTTAGACTCGCCGACGTCCCTTAGCATTGATTGTGAGCGTCTCTCTGGGGGAAGCAGAGTTTGGATCCGTATCGCCTTTAAGGGAGAGGATAGGGGCAGAGTCTTTGGGAGAGGCGGGCGTAATATTCAAGCGATCCGTACGGTGATTAGGGCGACTGCTAAGCTCTCTGGGCTTACTGCTCACTTGGATGTTTATGGTGAGTCTTCTTCTGATTCTGCTTCTGAAAAAGGAGGCGGCCATCGCCCTCCTCGACAAAGGCCTCGTAATGCGGCCAAGCTCCGTAAGAGTTCTTAGGAGATTAATCAAGCCAGAGTTGGCATGAAAAAAACCGTAATGCTCGAATTGCCGAGCTACGATGGAGCGATCGCGCTTGCAGGTTATCAGGAGGATAACTTGAAGTTGATTGCCCAGCAAACGGGGGCGACCGTGGCGCTCAGAGGTCAGGAGTTGATGCTCTGCGGTACGGAAAGCCAGATTGATTTATCCCAACGTTTAATCCAGGCGCTGGAGCCCCTTTGGAGTAAGGGGCAAGTCTTGTCTAGCGCGGACATCATGACCGCTCGTCATGCGCTAGACACCCGAAAGTTAGAAGAACTTCAATATTTACAGCATGACATTATCGCCCGCACCCGACGCGGAGAGGTTATTCGCGCCAAGACATTTCGGCAGCGGCGGTACGTTCAAGCGTTGCGATCAAAAGACTTAATTTTTTGTTCGGGGCCAGCTGGAACCGGCAAGACTTTCCTGGCCGCTATGGTGGCTGTGCAAGCGCTCCTCAATGATGAATTCGAGAGGCTCATTCTCACCCGCCCCGCTGTAGAGGCCGGTGAGAAATTAGGCTTTCTGCCAGGGGACTTGCAGCAAAAGGTGAATCCTTACTTGCGCCCTCTCTACGATGCGCTGCACGAACTTATCGATCCCGAAAAGCTGCCCGGTCTCATGGAACGAGGCGTTATTGAAGTGGCTCCGTTGGCCTATATGCGGGGTCGAACCCTCAACAATGCATTTGTGATTTTGGATGAAGCCCAGAACACCACCCCAGCCCAAATGAAAATGGTTTTGACTCGCTTAGGCTTCAAATCTCGCATGGTAGTGACTGGAGATATTACCCAGACTGACCTGGGATTGAATCAGAAGTCAGGCTTAATTGTGGCTCAAAAGATTCTAGAGGCAGTGGACGGCATCGCTTTCTGCAAACTGACCAAAACCGATGTGGTTCGTCATCCATTGGTTCAGAGAATTGTGGCCGCCTATGAGAAGCATGAGCGATAGAGAGAGAGAGAGTATTCCCATGTCTAAGTAGAGTCAACTTAGCCGTCTTCTTAGCCATGTGCTTTGGCGTCCGAGAGGGGCAGAGTTCCTATAAACAAGGTTATCTTCAGTCGGTGTTATCTCCATTATCAAGCATGGCTTCGCTAAGGCCTCGCTAGCGCTCCTACAGCGGCGCTCCACTATTTCAGGTAGATTATTCTTCTGAAAGAGAATTCATCCCTAGGGGAGGCGGAGAAGGCGGAGGAGGCAGGTGGAGGTGGGGAGGCAGGTGGAGATGGGGAAGATGGGGAAGATGGGGAAGATGGGGAAGATGGGAGAGGTGGGGAGGTGGGGAGGTGGGGAGGTGGTTTGACTCTGAGGTGTTGTCTTGCTAATGACCAGTGACGAATGACCAAAAACCAAAAACTAAAATCCAAAATCCAAAAACTAATGCGTGATTTGTGTTAATATCTTTAATCGTGGAAGGGCGGGTCGGTGCCCGAGTGGTTAATGGGGGCGGACTGTAAATCCGCTGGCTACGCCTACGCTGGTTCGAATCCAGCCCGGCCCACCACGAACTGTGTTTTGAGTAATGAGTTCTCAGTTTTAATTCTCTCAACTTTTTTGGTTTTGAAACTGGAACTCAGAGCTTAAGGCAAGTGTATATCTGGCCCATGTAGCTCAGTGGTAGAGCACACCCTTGGTAAGGGTGAGGTCACGAGTTCAATCCTCGTCATGGGCTTTTAGCTTAATCGTTGTCATGACGGCATTGTTTTAATGCATCGACTAATGCCTCTAGCCGGATGGGCTTACTGATGTAAGCATCCATTCCAACTGCCAAACATTGTTCCAGGTCGCCCTGCATTACATTCGCCGTCATGGCGATAATTCGGGGACGCTCAGAAAGCGGCCATTTCTGGCAGATATGACGGGTGGCGGTAAGCCCATCCATCTCTGGCATCTGCACGTCCATCAACACCACGTCATAGGCTTGACGGTGCAAAGCGGCTAATACCTCTAATCCATTGGCCGCCACATCAATGCGGTAGCCCAGCCGTTGCAAAATTCGGACGGCTACTTTTTGGTTCACCGCATTATCCTCAGCCAATAGAATCTTAAGGGGCAGTTGCTGGGCCAGTTCAGGATTGAACTGAGAGGAGTCTGAGAAGAGACCCTGGCTAGGGATGCCTCGATGTCCCAGAATGCTGACCAAAGTGTTGTGTAGTTGGGCTCTTTTGATCGGTTTGTACAAATAAGCGGAAATGTTGAGCGTTTGAGATAGATCATTCAACTCTCGCTGACCCATTGCCGTTAGCATTACGAGGGGTAATTTCTGGCCGTTGGGCTGCTGGCGAATTTGGGCGGCTAGGGTAAACGGATCGACCTCTGGCGTCTCCATATCTAGAATGGCAATGTCAAATGGGTCCCCTTGCTGAAGCCAAGTCAAAACTTCTGCTCCAGACTGAGTCTTATAGACCTGCAAGCCAAGAGATTGGGACTGCTGCTGCAGCATTTTCCGAGACGCGGTCTGATCCCCGACAATCAGCAGGCGCCTATCGCTCAACCCTGGCTGAGCATCTGGGAGCGCCCGTATGTCTGGAGAAGAAACAACTGGAGCCACCATGGTGAAATAAAAAGTCGTTCCTTGGCCAATCTGACTTTCTACCCATATTCGCCCCCCCATCATTTCTGTCAGTCGTTGGCTGATGACTAACCCCAAACCGGTGCCGCCATACTTACGGGTAACCGAGGCGTCCACCTGGCTAAAGGGCTGGAATAAGCTATCTAGACGGTCTTGGGGAATACCGACGCCCGTGTCTCTGACTGCAAATTCCAGTTTGTAGACAGCCGGTTGGTTTGCGCCAGTCGATAGGGGTGCAGGAATCAGTGAGTGGGCTGTCACAGAAACGACCACTTCTCCCGTGTGGGTAAACTTGACGCCATTACTGATTAGGTTCACCAGGATTTGGCGCAGCCGGGTGACATCACTGCTGATGTTTTCCGGTGTCGCCGGATCAATTAGATAAGCCAGATCAATGCCCTTCTCAGCTGCCTTAGGAGCCAGGAGGTCTAGTGAGTCTTCAAGACAGGCGCGCAGATTGAGGGGGCGCTCTTCTAAATCCAACTGGGCGGACTCAATTTTGGAAAAGTCCAGGATGTCGTTAATTAGAGTAAGCAGACTCTCACCGCCGTGACGAATGATCTCGGCAAATTCACGCTGTTGGGGGGACAACTTTGTATCGAGCAAGAGCGTCGTCATGCCAATCACGGCGTTCATTGGGGTGCGGATCTCATGGCTCATGGTCGCCAGAAATCTACTCTTGGCCTGATTGGCGGCGTCAGCAGACTCTTTGGCTTGCTTGAGCGCAAGGGTGCGTTCTTCTACTCGGATTTCCAGGTCTTCGTTGGCCTTTTCCAAGGCGGTAAAGGAGGCTTTCATCCGTTCCGCCATCAGGTTAAAAGAGCGAGCTAACACCTCTAATTCGCTTATGCCTTTAATGTTTACTTTTTGCTCTAATTCTCCTCCAGAGATGGCTTGACTCGCTTTGCTTAATTGGTGGATGGGGCGAGCAATCGAACGAGAGGTAAAAACCCCTAAGCCAGTCGCTAGTCCTAAGGCGCCTAGACAGAGCCAGAGAGTGGCGCGGGTATTGGCATGAATTTGGGCCATGAAGTCGTTTTCTGGAATGGTCATGACAATCAGCCAATCCAAACTCCGATCATCTGAAAAGGGTAAAAGCTGAACAAACTGTCGTTGTCCATTCAGGTTAAAGCTGAACTGCTGAGCCTCGTAAATTTGACTGAGCCCGCCAAAGCTGGCTTCCAAATGTTGGGTCGTCGCTTGAATCAGGGTGTCATGACAGTCGCTCGCCTGAATTCTTTTAGGGCCATCCTGATTAGTGATGAAAGGCTGCTCAAGGGTTGAACTGGCCACTAGCAAGCCTGATCGCTCGATAATAAAGCTCTCGCCTGAGGGACTAATATCTACCTGCCGGAGAAAGCCGCTGATAACAGAAAGGACCAAAGGGGTATCCAAAACCCCCAGGAGAGTTCCCGCCTGATCATAGACCGGCAAAACGGCGTCAATGGCTATCTTAGTGTTGTCGAACCAGACATAAATTGGACTCCATGCGCTCTTGCCGGCCACCGCCGCGGCCTCATACCAGGGTCGGGTTCGGGGGTCATAGGTAGGGGCGACCACATCCAGGAGTTCTCCTCGGTGTCCATCAGGAGTGACCGTGTAGGCATGATATTCAAAGTCTGTGGCGGCGTCTGCAGCTTCAATGCTCAGGCTGTTATCCTGGCGTCGAGTCACCCCAACATAGTCCCCTTGTTCATTTCCCCAAGCAATATAGTTGACCGATTCAAATGACTTGAACTGCCCTAGTAAAAAACGTTCTAACCCTCGCATATCTTGCGCTGACAAAAGCCCCTGCTCAAGCACGGTCTGGTTCAGATGGTTTAGCTGATGCGGTGTATTCAGGTAGGTATTGAGGTGCAGTTGGATGCGATCGCCCACCTCTTCCAATAGCTGAGCAGCTAGGTCGTTGACGGTCTTCTGTCCATTGCGCCAGGAGAAATATCCCACTAAACCAACGGCGGCAAAGATTTGCAGAACAAAGGGAATAATCAAGACTGTCCGCAAGGGAACTTGGCTGAGGAGTCGGGTGACTAAACGATTGAGCAAGGTAACTGACATAGCTAGACAATTAGGGGCGGCTGGGGGGGGGAAGGCCCAAGCCGCTATTTTCTCCCATTGGTTTGGTTGCAAGGACAAGGAAAGGATCGAAAATTTTCGATTCGAATTCTGGAGGGTATGCCTTACTATCTGCCATCGATCTCCCGAACTCGAACTCGATACCTTCTCTCCTCCCCTAAAGGATTACGAACCACCACCCTGAGATACGATTGATTTACTGGCAGAGAAACTCTGACGTCAACTCTGCCATTGCGACTAACCGCCACTTCTTGACCATTGAGCAAGACTGAATTAGAAGGGTCAACGTCTGCTAGAAAAGCAACCTTGCCGCTTATTCGTCGCCAGTCTCTGATCCTAAGTCTTAACTCCCGGTCGATGGGGCGCGGAGGAGTTGGAGGTTCACCTGGAATAATCACCGAAACAAAACCGGGATTGACCATGACAGCTTGCCCTTGAGCACTGGCTTCAACCGCTCCCGCTAATGTAGCAACCCCGCTCTTACCGACAGGGTCGACACTGACGCCAAAGTCTGTGCCTCGCACCCCTGCAATTCCACTCGGAGTTCTAATTTCCAATCGAGTGTTCGGATTCGTGAATGGTCGGACTTGCAATCTCGCCTGACCATAGGCGATATCTAGAATCGTCACTCTAGCGCCGTCAGCCATAATTGACAACCGGTTAACGCTCAGAGCAGTATTCTCTGCCACTTTGACAACGCCAATACCTGTGTCAACATTGAGAATGGAGGTTGAACGACTAGCCGTGCTGATACCTTGACCGACAGCTCCTAGCCGATCTCCTACCCTGGCGGGTCGTTTTTGATTGCCTCGATAGGTGACATCACCCTGGATCTGTTGCACTTCCAACCAGCGTCGTTCAGAAGTTACCCTAATCTCTTGAGCCGCCAAGGGTGAGACTTCACCTAGTAATGCGCCCAGAAAAATAGATAAGCCTAATATTGCTTGAGTGAATCCTTGACGATAAGAGTGTCCATAGGTTGATTCGATGGGTGATGATGGCTGACTGGATTCCAGTCTTAAGTGAACTCCACACATTGCTGTAGGGTTGGCTCCCTTTATAGATAGGTGGACTTTTCCAACAAAGCAATTTTCCACTACAGGCATTCGCCCAATCATGGAAAAGACCTGCATCGTGTCTAGTTATTTGCTCTATCTTGAATCCCTGGTTCATAAAAGTATAACCATGAAATCAGGGATGTAACGAAAAAGAGCTTAGAATTCTTGGAATTAAAGTAATTTATCTTTGTTTGGTTTAAGTTTATTGTCTCTGGATATCGCTGCCTTGACATCGGGGCTTTCTCTAGCTTGGCTATCGCTTTTGGTTGAACGCCCAGGCTCCATTCCAGTCCTGAGGCAGGTCTTGTCCCATTAAAAGACGAACTCGCTGTTCGTACAGTTGCGCTGTTTTATCTCCTGGATTTTGGCGGAGAACAGCTGCAAAGTGGAACTGGGCCGCCGCCAGGTTGTGTCCGCTATACGCCTTAATTCCAGCTGCAAACGGCGCCAAGGTCGCCCACTTGAGCGATCGCTCCCTTTCCGGTTCGGCATCCAATACCTCGTAGATGGCGATGGACGCGGTGCGCCCTTTAACGATCACCCGGTCTAAATAGCGCAGTTGATAGCGATCGCGATCCGCCAAACGCACCCGCACCGCCTCAGAAATAATCAGGGCTGCGCCATAGATTTTCGACAATCCCTCCAGGCGAGCCGCCAAATTCACGGTATCAGACACAGCATCGGGCTGGATACGATGATGGGCTCCGATCATACCCGCCATCACATGCCCGGCGTGGAGGCCAACCCCCACTTCAATGGCGAAGTCTCCATCTTGTAGACGTTGCCGATTATAGTCTTGAATGCGCTGAAGCTGAGCGATCGCAGCATCGATAGCATCTTCCACCTGGTCGGGAAAAACCGCCATCACCCCATCCCCAATAAACTTCACCACAAACCCGTGATGCTTCTGCACCTCCGGGGAAATGCGCTGCAAGTAGGCATTGATAAAGTCAAACGTCTCCTGGGGAGTCATTTTCTCCGCCAGACTGGTAAACCCCCGAATATCCGAGAACATCACCGCCATATCTTTACTGACGTGATCCCCCAGTTCAATCTCAATGACGCTCTGCTTATTAAGAAACTGAAGATACTCTGGGGGAAAGAATCGAGAAAAAGCGTTGCGCTGTCCCTCCAGTTGCTCAAAGGATTGCTGAATCTGCGCCGTCATGGTGTTGACAGAGTCCGCTAACTCTCCCACTTCGTCGGTCCGGTTCACCTCAACTCGCTGACTCCAATGCCCCCGAGCAATTTCCTTAACTGTCCCGTTGAGTTTAAGGATAGGGTCAGTCACCCTTCCGGCTAACACAATGCCGACACCTAGGGCGATCACCAGCGCCACGCTGCACACTCCGATGGTAATTCGTGTATTCAATAAGATTCGCCCCATAAAGTCTGATTCGGGCGTCACTACCACAATCAGCCAATCCAGCCCGAAGCCATCGTTGAAGGGGAGGACTTCTAGAAATTGGCGCGTCCCGTCTAAGGAAAATGTCAGCTGCTGGTTTTGACGAATCTGGTCAAAGGAACCGAAGCGCTGTGATAAATAGGCCGCAGATTCTTGCACCAGAGGATTATTGCTGTCAATCGCTTTGAAAAATTGCGGGTTGTGTTCAGAACCCTTCATCAAAGGGTCCTCGGTGGAGCTAGATATGAGATTCCCTTTACGATCAACTACGAACGCTTGCCCCGTCTTGCCAATTTCCAGTTCCTTCAGGAACGTGCGGAACTCTTCTGGCAGCACCACATCTGTTGCACAAACTCCAAGCAGTTTGTGACTCAGGTGATCGTATACTGGCAGGCTAGCCGTCACGTTGGGCAGCTTAGTCGTAAAGGCGATGTACACCTCTGTCCAGGTGGAGGCTTCTGCTTGGAGGGCCGCCTTAAACCAGGGCCGCAAGCGAGAATCATAAGGCTGGTCAGCTCGATAAATCAAGTGTTGGCGATAACCCCGCACATCTAGTGTGTAGTAGTCGCGATAAAAACTCACATTCATCGTCTAAGCTCAAGAAACTGAGCTGGCGCAAAAGGCTCAGACCATTCTGCAAGCCCATCGGGTGAAGGGATTACTCGACTATTCCTTCAGATTTGAACCCCCAACTAAGACCCACAAGGCCCGTTATCAAATCACGGGCGTCACCCGCAATGACACCATGATTGAGCAACACCAACAATGCTTTGGCTGGCGGGTTTATGTCTCCAATACGCCTGTCGAACGGTTATCCTTTGAGCAAGCCGTTTTGACCTATCGGGATAGTGGATTGTCGAACATGTTCATCGGTTCAAGGGGAAATCCCTCGGTGCTAGTCCGATGTTTGTCAAGTGTGATGACCCAGTGCAGAGGTTAATGCATCTGCTCAGTTTGGGTCTACGCCTGTTGAGGCTAATTGAATTTGTTATTCATCGGCAGTTAGTAAACAGCCAAGATTCTTTAACCGGACTCTATCCGGAAAATCCCAAGAAGACCACCATAAAACCCAGGACAGAGCGGGTACTAAAGGCATTCGACAACATCACGTTAACTTGCTTTGATGTGGAGGGACAAGCCTATCGGCATATCTCTCCATTGACGCCGCTCCAGGAGAAGATTATCCAACTATTAGGATTCTCTCCTCGGATCTATACTGACTTGCTCGAAAAGCCTGGATAGTCATAATAATCAAGGATAGGTATTTTTTCTTACCCTTGATTACGCGAATAAGGAGACATAGGTATGGAAATCGACTCATAGCGAAGTTAGCCCCAGAATCATTGATGGATATTGTCACAGAGAAGACGATCGCTCTCTTCCAATGCCACATTGGTCTGTAAATAATCCTTGATTTGCTGACATCCATACGCCAGCATCTGATTCAAGTCTAATACTCGCGCCAAATTCCAGAAAATCAACTGTCCATCATCACTGCCTGAGACAAGAAAGTGACCATCGGGACTGAAGTCGAGCCCTTCAATCTTAGTTAAATGGCCAGGTAGGGTGGCGATCAAAGACCCATCCAAACGCCAGAGCTTGATGGTTTGATCGAGACCAGCTGAAGCCATGATCTCTCGATTGGACAAGTTGCCAAACGCCACTTTACGAACCCGGCCGCGATGCCCGTTGAAAGTTTTCATCAACATCCCGTCTATCCGCCAGAGTTTAACGGTTTTGTCCTCACCCGCAGAGGCAATCAGCTGACCATCGGCGCTGAACGCCACATCTCCGACGCCGCCCCGATGGGCATCAAGGGTTTTAACTAAGGCTCCATCCTGTCGCCAGAGTTTAATAGCGCCATCTCCACTGGCCGAAGCCAGCAACTGGCTATCTGGACTGAAGGCCACCGCCTGAACTCGGGAGGTATGTCCTGTCAAGGTTTTGATCAACCTCCCGTCTGGCCGCCAGAGCTTAATGGTCTTATCCTCGGAGGCGGAGGCGATCAGCTGCCCATCCGGGCTAAAGGCCACGCCCTCCACCTCGTTGGTATGCCCGTCAGCGCCGTCTAGGGTGAGTAACAACTTGCCTTCTAGGTTCCAAAGTTGAACCAGGCTATCCTCATTGACCGACACAAGCTGTTGGCCATCCGGACTAAAAGCCAAGTCATCGGCCTGATTGCTATGCTCCCAAAACGCCTTAACCAAACTGCCATCAACGTCCCAAAGCTTAACCACGCGGTCATCTGAGGCAGTGGCGATTAACTGGCCATTGGGACTAAACACCACCGCCTCAACCTCGTCCACATGCCCCGTGATGATCTTCAACAACGTGTTGTTTGGTCGCCAGAGCTGGACAACGCCATCTTCCCCGGCTGAGGCCAGGGTTAAATCATCGCCAGCTGCTGGACTAACGGCGACAGCGCGAATCCCTTCGGTGTACCCTTCTAAGATGTCGAGCAACGCGCCATCTAACCGCCACAGCCGAATGGTGTCGTCATTAGAGGCTGACACCAGGGTCTGACCATCCGGACTAAAGGCAATTCCCTCAACTCTGCTGCCATGATGCCTGAAGGTGTCCAATAGGTCTCCATCCTGTCGCCACAGCTTGATAGTGTGATCATCCGAGCCAGAAGCGAGGATTTCGCCACCGGGACTGAACGCGATGCGGTTGACTCTATCCCCATGAGCCTCTAGCGTTTTCACCAGAGCGCCTTCTCGCCGCCACAGCTTGATGACGCCGTCTCCACCGCCTGAGGCCATTAACTCGCCATCGGGACTGAAGGCGACGCTCTGAATGTAGTCGTCATGCCCGGTCAATGTTTTATAAGCTTGGAAACTGGCCTTGCTGTCGCCTTCTCGCCGCCACAGTTTAATAGTGAGATCATCCGATGCGGAGGCGAGGATCTCGCCATCAGGACTGAATGCAACGCTATTTACCCCGGCGCTGTGTCCTTTCAGCGTCGCCATTAGCACGCCGTCCGTCCCCCAGAGTTTTACATCGCCGTCCAGACTGGCCGAGGCAACAAGCTGCCCATCCGGGCTAAAGGCAATCCCTCGAACCCAGTCGTTATGATTGTCTAATGTTTTGATTAGGGCTCCGTCCCATCGCCAGAGCTTCACGGTATTATCCTGGCTGGCTGAGGCAATGAGCTGGCCATCGGGGCTAAAGGCCACATCGAACACGGCGCTTTCATGCCCCAATAGCTCATTGTATTCCTTCACCCCTAACACTGCTTGCATGATGACGGTGTTAACCTGGGCGCGCAACTCTGCTGGAGCGCCAACTATCTGATTGAGTTTCTGTCGAGACTGAAGGGCTCTGAGCAATGCCTCCAAGTTTCGATTCGAGGCGAACGATGCTTGAGATGACACCACAATCGCCTTGATTTCATTCACGATAGCGCGCTGATATTGAAGGTAGGCCGTCATCGCTAAGCCTGCGATGGCGATAAAGGCTCCACTCATTGTCCCCAGCACAATCCGTTGCCATTGGGAAACCGCTTTCTGTTTGGCTAATTGGGCCTCCGCCGCTTGGGTGCGGGCCTCGGCTGCTTCGGTGCGGGCTATCTCAGCTTGCCGCCTTTCTTGGTTCTCTTGCGCTTGACTGGCGACCAGAAATTGGTAGTCCAAATCACTCAGGCTGCGGGAGCCTGACCATTCCTGAGCATCGAGTAAGGCTTGACCCCGCAGCAAGCGCGAGGCATCCTGGCGATTTGACTGCAACCAAGCGTCTAAGGTCTCGGCATAGGGTCGGAGTTGGGCGAATTGCTGATCGAGCCAGCGCTGATTGAACACAGTTTGATAAATCTGGTTGAGCGCCGTCAGTTTCCCATTCTGTTTGACTACTAATCCTGACAATTGCAACTCGACTTGCTCTGGGCTGTCATCTGCTGGCGTTGACCCATGGAGCAAGATTTCTTGATAGACTCCTAGCAAGCGTCCAGCCCGCCGTTGGTTCCTCAGCAGGCGATCGCGGATAGTCCTAAAATGTTCTGGGTCATCTCGCGATTCCCAGTTCTCAATGATCTGCGACTGAACTAACGACGCAATCCAGGCGGTTATCTGATCGGGGTCACTGGGGACTGCCGCATTGGAGGTGAGTTTATCGGCGGCGGCATTGACCACCATCTGACACAGCTTTTGGGTCAGAAACGGCTGTCCCCCCGTCCACCTCAAGATCTCAGCCAGGAGCTTTTCGGGATGCTCAAATCGCCCTGTGAATCCCTGCAGGAGAGGCCTCGCTTCCTCCAGTTCAAACCCCTTCAGCTCAATCGCCCGGCCAATATTGAACGAGGTGTGATGGCGGTCTTGAATTAAATCTGAAGGCGTCGTTACCCCAAACAGCGCAAACGTCAAACGACGATATCTGGGGTCATGGGAGCGCTGGTTATAAAAAAAACGAATCAGGGCGAAGAAATCATCAAGGGAAAACCCAGAACCCAGGATGCTATCAACTTCGTCGATAAAGATAAACACCTTTTCTTCGGCAAGCTGAGTCAGTAGGATATCCTCGATAAATTGACTCAATTGCTGAATCGGAGATAACTCAGCGTGCTCCCGGCGCCAAGTCTTGAAATTCATTTGCTGCAGGAGTCCAAACCCGCGTAATAGCTCTGAGATCAACCCTTTGTACCACTGTTGGGGTGTGACCCGTTCACTGCCGATACTGGTGACATCAATCGTGGCGCAGGCAAATCCAGCTTGCTCCAGCCGATGCTTCATCCGCACCCGCAAACTGGATTTACCCGTCTGCCGGGCGTTAAATACGTAACAAAATTCGCCGCTAAGGAGAGCATTGTAGAGGTCTTGGTCAGCTCGGTGCTCAACATAGCTGGGGGCGCTGACGCTAAGGCTACCCCCAACATGATAGGCGTAGGCTAAGCGAGTATCTAAGATCATGGCGCTTTGTGATTGCAATCAGAAATGGGATAGATTTCTAGGATTGATCGCCCTAAGTATTTAAACGTTGGAGCCAGTTACTGCAGCCTGTAGTGATTGCTCAGAATGAGTTTGAGACCCTATGGCGCTTAATTGTCAGGATTGGGGCCATAGGCCGAATAAACTTAATTATGGAAGCTAACGAAAGGCTAAGACATTTCTGTAGATGATTTCAACTCTGATCTTGCGATCTGTATCTGATCTTGCGATCGAATGTCACTGTTGATAGAGCGATAGCATCGAGTAGAGAAACGCCAATCTCCTTCTTCCTGGCTCTGCAAGATATCTTCTTAGCAGCGAATAATATGGTGGTTTTTCCGTCCCTAAATACTCCTCTAGAAGCTGCTCTGGCGATCGCAATATCAAGATCGACGCCCAGGCTGCAATATCCACGATAGGTCCGTAGCGATTAATCAGCTGTTGGCAGGCGTCCATGGCGACCTCAATGTCCAGGGAGTAGAGGCTGATGGGAACGAACTTTATAGCTGATTTCGATACATCTTTGGTGATACGCCCATTCGCATACGGAAGTGACGACTAAGGTGGGATTGGTTAGCAAATCCGCATTCTAATGCAATATCAGTAATGGACATTTGAGTTTGTTTCAACAGGGTTTTAGCTTTTTCTACCCGCAGCTGCAGGACATACTGATAAGGGGAAACACCTATAGACTGCTTAAACATCTGACTGAAATAGTACTTGCTCAGGCCCGCTTGTTGAGCAATGGCCTCCAGGCTGATATCGCTGGATTGGTAGGTGTGGATATAGGCCAGGACTTTATCGAGCTTGTATTTAGACAGCCCTCCCTCATATCTTTTAAACTTGCCTTCGACAGTACAGTATTGACGCAACAAGTGAATCAAGAAGAGATTGGAAATAGACTCAAGGTAAATCTTGCCGCCAAAGCCTTCTGTCTGCATTTCATGTAAAAAATCGGCAGCGAAACGCGCCAACTTGGGATCTTGGGTGTACAGGATGTTTCTCAATTCAAGGTAGTCTGCTTTGGGATGATCATTCTCTAACGCCACTCGATGTAACAATGAAGGCTCGATGGTAAATATCAAGGCCTCATCAGTCGTTTCAAAGTGCCAGAATGCTGGGGTGTAGGCAGGTAGCAGAAAAACACTTCCAGATTTTGTGGGTCCATCGTATTCTTTATTCCCGATCCGCGTTACTTGACGCGTTCCCGGATTGAACTGAAAGCACAATAAATGCTTGTTATAGCTTGGGGTATCAGAGTCATCAGGGTCTGCAATCACATGATTCACAGTGAGTCCTTTTGTATTGAACTCCTTTCTGGTCAAAATCCACTCATCTTTAAAATGTTCAAGTGGATCAATAGCCAATTGGGGTGAGGGGGAATGCTGGGTCATGAGTAGAAATGATGGGTTTTTTCTATCTGTTAATCGCTATTGTTAAGAAGGGGAACACCGTCACAGAGATGGCGATCTCGCTCTGCCAACGCGACATTGGTCTGTAAATAATCCTGGACCCGCTGGCACCCATAGGCTAGTACTTGGTCAAGGTTTAATACCCGTGTCAAATCCCAGAAAATCAACTGTCCATCATCACTGCCTGAGACGATAAATTGACCATTAGGGCTGACATCAAGCCCTTCAATCTTAGCGGTATGGCCAGGCAGGTTTGCGATCAAAGCACCATCAAGATGCCAGAGTTTGAGGGTATGATCGCCCCCAGCTGAAGCCAGTATCTCTTGATCGGTCCCCTTGCTGAACGCCATCTTACGCACCCGGTCACGATGCCCTTCGAAAATTCTGATCAATGTTCCGTCTCGGCGCCAAAGTTTAACGGTCTTGTCCTCACCCGCTGAGGCGATTAGTTGACCATCGGAATTGAACGCCACATCTCCGACGCCGCCCCTATGAGCCTCAAGGGTTCTGACTAAGGTCCCATCCCGTCGCCACAGTTTAATAGTGTGATCGCCACTGGCCGAAGCCAGAAGTTGACCATCCGGACTGAACGCCACCGCCTCAACTCTGGAGGTATGTCCTGTCAATGTGTTGATCAACGTCCCGTCTGGTCTCCAGAGCTTAATGGTTTTGTCATTTGAGGCAGAGGCGATCAGCTGACCATCGGGACTAAAGGCCACCCCCTCCACTTCATTGGTATGTCCATCCGGTTTATCTTGGGACCACAACAACTCGCCCGCTAGATCCCAAAGTTGCACCCGATTATCCTCACTGGCCGCCACAATCAGTTGACCATCCGGGCTAAAGGCCAAATCATCAGCTTGATTGCGATGTTCCCGCAGCGCTGTAATTAAACTCCCATCAACGCGCCAAAGCTTCACTACTTGGTCATCTGACGCAGTGGCGATGAGGTCGCCATCGGGACTAAACACCACTGCCTCAACCTCGTCCTCATGCCCCGCGACGATCTTCAAGAAAGTGTTGTCTGGGCTCCAAAGATGGATGACGCTATCTTCCCCGGCCGAGGCGAGGGTTAACGGCTCGCCAGCATCAGGACTGAAGACAATAGACCGAATCCCTCCGCTGTGCCCTACTAAGGTGTCGAGCAGCACGCCATCCAACCGCCAGAGTCGGATGGTGTCGTCATTAGACACTGACGCCAAGGTCTGTCCATCTGGACTAAAGGCAATCCCTTCAACCTTGCTGTTATGGAGTCTGAAGATATTGAGCAGGGCTCCATCGGGGCTCCACAGTTTAATGGTTTTATCATCAGCCCCGGAGGCAATGATCTTGCCATCGGGGCTGAAGACAACTCGATTGACCTTATCCCCATGGCCTTCCAGGGTTTTCACAAGAGCACCCTCTCGCCGCCAGAGCTTGATGGTTCCATCTCCACTCCCCGACGCCACCAACTCACCATTGGGGCTAAAGGCGACGCTCTGAATTGCATCGCTATGTCCCTTCAGTGTTTTATAGACTTGGAATTGAGCCTGACCGTCGTCTTCGCGTCGCCACAGTTTGAGGGTGTTATCATCGGACCCAGAGGCGAGGATCTCCCCATCGGGGCTGAAGGCGACGCTATTCACCCCAGCGCTATGCCCTTCCAGCATTGTCGCCAGTGTTCCGTCTAATTCCCAGAGGTTTATAACGCCGTCCTGACTGGCGGACGCAATCAGCGTCCCATCCGGGCTGAAGGTAATCCCTTGAACCCGGTCGCGGTGGTCGTCTAAGGTTTTGATTAGGGCGCCGTCGCGTCGCCAGAGCTTCACCGTATTATCGCGGCTGGCTGAGGCGATCAGCTGGCCATCCGGGCTAAAGGCCACATCGTAAACGGTGCCGTCATGGCCCAATAGCTCATTGGATTCCTTCATCCCAAACACGGCTTGGTTGATGGCGGCATTCACCTGATCCCGCAGCTCAGTTGGAACACCAAGGGGCTGATTCAATTTTCGCCGAGCCTGGAGAGCTCTGATAAAGGCTTCCAAGGCGCGTTCTGAAGCGAACGATTCTTTAGACGACGTCACAATCGCCTGAATTTCATTGATGATGGCGCGTCGGTACTGGCGGTATGCGGTTACTGCTAACCCTGCGGTCATGGCGAAGGCCATACTTAAGGTCGCCAATACAATCCGTTGCCATTTAGAAATGGCTTTCTGCTTGGCCAATTGAACCTCAGCCGCTTGGGTGCGGGCTTCTGCTGCTTGGGTGCGAGCCTCTGCTGCTTGGGTGCGGGCCTCTGCTGCTTCGGAGCGGGCTATCTCAGCCTGCCGCTTTGCCTGGTTCTCTAGGGCTTGGCTGGCGGCCAAAAATTGGTAGTCTAAATCGCTCAAGCTGCGGGAATCGGCCCATGCCTGGGCATCCTGTAACGATTGACCCCGCAGTAAGCGAGAGTCATCCAGGCGATTTGACTGCAGCCAGGCCTCTAAAGTCTCGGCATAGGGCCGGAGTTGGGCGAATTGCAGATCGAGCCAGCTTTGGTTAAAGACGGCTTGATAGATTAGGTTACGCACCGTCAGTTTGCCGCCCCGTTTGACCACTAATCCTGACAGTTGCAACTCAACTTGCTCTGGACTGTCATCAGCGGGCGCTGATCCGTGTTGCACAATCGCTTGATAGACCCCTAGCAAGCGTCCAGCCCGCCGTGGATTCCTTAGCAGGCGATCGCGGATGGTCCTAAGATGTTCTGGGTCATCCTGCGATTCCCAGTTCTCAATCATCTGCGCTTGGACTAACGACGCTATCCAGGCAGCTAGCTGATCGGGGTCGTTCAAAGCGTCTGAATTAGGCGTAAGGTTATTGTCAGCCGCCTTAACCACAATCCGACACAGCTTTTGGGTCAGAAACGGCTGTCCCCCCGTCCACTTCAATATCTCAGCCAGAATTTTTTCAGGATGGTCAAATCGACCGGTGAATCCTCGCAGTAGAGGCCGAGCTTCCTCCTTTTCAAATCCCGCTAGTTCAATTGCTCTACCAATATTGAACGGAGTGCGATTGCGGTCTTGAATTAAATCGGAAGGAACGGCCACGCCAAACAGGGCGAATGTCAGGCGACGGTATTTGGGGGCATAGGAGCGTTGGTTATAAAAGAATCGAATCAGAGCGAAGAAGTCATCGAGGGAAAACCTGGCGCTGAGAACGCTATCGACTTCGTCGATAAAGATGAACAGCTTCTCGTGGGTAATTTGAGTGAGTAAAACATCCTGGATAAATCGACTCAATTTTTGGATGGGGGATAACCCAGCTTGCTCCCGCCACCAAGTCTTGAAATCCACCTTCTCCAGCAGGTCAAACCCCCTTAATAGCTCTGAGGCGACCCCCTTATACCACTGTTGCAGTGTGACCTGTTCATTGCCAATGCTGGTAACATCGATGGAGGCGCAGGCAAATCCAGCTTGCTTCAACCGATATTTCATCCGCACCCGCAAACTGGATTTGCCTGTCTGCCGGGCGTTAAACACGTAACAAAATTGGCCTTTCAGAAGGGCGTCGTAGAGGTCTTGGTCGGCTCGGCGCTCAACGTAACTGGGCTCCCCAACGCCAAGGCTGCCCCCAACATGATAGGTATAAGATGAGCGAGTATCTAAGACCATGTTGCTTTGAGAAGGAAATATGAGATTGGTCAGAGACTAAAACTAGGCGGCCTAACCATGGAACGTTCAATCTAATCCAGGCGATCTCGGAGGTTAAGACAATCAAAATAGTCATGTTTCATGACTTCTCAAAGACCCATCAGAGGCGGTAGATGGTGCTGAGACTTTGCTTCAAAGGATATCCCCAGTAAGGTTTCTGGATGTCTGTTTAGCGTCGCTTCCACCAGACAAGGACAAAAGTAAATGGCTTACTCAGGTGGGTAGTGCTATCAGATTTCATAGAAATATTATATGTTGCCTTTAGGCTCAATCACTGCCGTCAGCCTCACCAAGCGCTGACCAACTTAGCTATTCAAACCCATGTTCAAAAGGCGGCACCCAGATTCGAACTGGGGATAAAGGATTTGCAGTCCTCTGCCTTACCACTTGGCCATGCCGCCGCATCGCAGTTCACTATATCAAATTTTGCCAACTTTCGCTTAGATTCACTGAGTAGCCTCCCTAAATAACTCAATCTTTGCGCCAAGCAAAGTAGTGAGTCAGAGCAGCTGATCGATCATCCGATTGGCCTGAGAGCCATAGCCGCCGCCAAAGAGATTGAAATGGTTCAGGATATGATACAGGTTATAGAGAATTTTTCGGCGTGGATAGCCCGCCTCTAAGGGGTAAGCCGCTTCATACCCTTGATAAAACGCGGCTGGGAATCCGCCGAACAGCTCAGTCATGGCGATGTCAACTTCGCGATCGCCAAAATAGACCGCTGGATCCAACAGAACAGGATCCCCTGTCTGAGTGACTGCAGCGTTCCCGGACCACAAATCGCCATGCACCAGCGATGGATGAGGCGTATGTCCGGCGAGTAAATGGGGAACGGCGGCTAATAAGGCGTCCTGTTTAGGGAAACGCCCTCCACGCCGAGCCGCCAATTGAAACTGATAGCGCAACCGATATTCAGTAAAAAACTCGACCCATCCTTCGGTCCAAGGATTTTTCTGAGGCGTTGAGCCAATCGTATTATTCTGATCCCAGCCAAAGCCTTTATCGCTTTGCACCCGATGCATGGCGGCTAAGCGCTCGCCCATCAGACGCCACGCCGACTCATCCCCATAGCCAAACTCGAGCCATTCCATCACGATATAGGCCGAACCGCCCGCTATGCCCCAGCAAATGGGCCCCGGGGCTTGGATGGTTTGACTTTCGGCGATCTGTTTCAGCCCTAGCGCCTCCGCTTCAAACATGGCCGCTTGGCTGGCCTGATTCAGCTTGAGAAAATAGGCGCGGTCTCCGTCGGTAACGGAGTAAGCCTGATTAATGCTGCCTCCCCCCACCGATCGGCGATCGCGGATCTGAAAGGGGCGACGGGTTATTTGACTGATTTGTTGGGCGATCTCGCTCCACATATTTATCCCTCAGGTCTGACGGTCATCACCCCATATGCGGTCGGCGAGAGGTAACGCTGCGCGGCGGCTTGCAGATCAGCGGCTTGCAACGATTGAATGTGGCTGGGATAGTTGATGGCGTGCGCCAGGTCGCCAGTAATGGCTTGGTAATACCCATAGAGGCCCGCCCGATCGCTAGGGGTTTCGTTGCCAAAGATATAGCGATTCGCAACTTGATTGCGGATGCGACGAAGTTCTAGCTCAGTCACCGGTTCTGTACAAAGGCGATTAACATGGTCGGCGATCGCAGCCTCCACCTCAGCTAACTGTTCCACCGGCAGTTGAGCCGTGATATAGAAAACGCCCTGATGTCCATAGGTCATATTGCTTATAGACAAGCTGTTCACCAGTCGCCGTTCTTCCCTTAAATCTCGAATCAGGCGAGCCGTTCTTCCCCGTCCGAGAATAGACGCCAGGATATCCAGAGCATAGGTCTGACTAAGATCAATCATGCCGGGGACACGCCAACTCATCACCAATCTGGCTTGCTGTAGCGTCTTGTCTACATAATCTATTCGGCTAATGGACTGAAAGGGGGGTTCAGGAATAGGAAGCGTTGAGTGAAGAGCGCCTTCACCGTCGCAGTTGGGAGAGAGTCCCCAAGCTTGACAGCGATTTTCCTCGGCCCGACGAAACCCATCCGCCACAATTTCAACCAGGCTGTCGACCGGCAGGTTTCCCACCGCCACCGCCGTAATACTAGCGGGACGATACCACCTGGTGTGAAAATCCCGCATCTGCTGAGCCGTTAACTGTTCAATTACAGAGGCGGGGCCTAGAACCGGGCGGCGATACGGCAACCGCTCAAACGCCATCTCCATAGAGCGATGGAAGGTACGGCGGCGGGGGTTATCTTCCGAGCGACGAATTTCCTCTAGAATAATTGGCCTTTCCCGCTCAAACGCTTCATCCGGGATGGTGGGGTTCATCACCAACTCGATTTGCAGCGGAGCCAAGTCCTTAAAATCTTGTGGCGCAGTTGTAATGTAATACTGAGTATAATCCTGGCTAGTAGCGGCGTTTGTCACGGCGCCTCGCTCCTCAATCAACCGCTCAAACTCGCCGCATTTGATATTAGGCGTCCCCTTGAACACCATGTGCTCAAGATAGTGGGCCATGCCGTTGATGGCGTCGGACTCGACAACAGATCCAACTCTAAGCCACAAGCTCAAATTGACGGCCTCGATCGGCATCTGTTCTGCAACGATGGTGAGGCCGCTCGATAACCGCTTGATAACCGGAGAATTCAGTTGGGTAACTGGGGGAGATTCAATCAGGATTGATGTCATAAGGCGTCGTGTTTGCCCTTTACTTTACTTATCTTAATCATTTGCCATTAAAGTCTGTATAGGATTTGACTGAAACCTGAAGTTGCATCATCTGAAGGCAGAATTTTGCTTTATTAAGAGAGAAATTAGAGGGAAAACTCTAAGAGACGCTTCGATTAAGGGGGCGTCGCAATTATAAATTTACCCAGCTATAGCGTATCAAGTGATTAAGGATGTTCAAAATTTGAATATTCCATATATCGAAAATGCTTGCCGGTTACAAAGATGGCTAAACCCTCTCTAGTCATGTAAAATCGAGCCTCTATAGCTATATGTATCAGGGCGACGGATTTCTCGCCTGAGGCAAAGTTATCTGACTAACCGATGGGCTTTAAACCTCAATGATCAATTGTCCTTAGGAGGAGGGGTATGGGGACCTGGATTAAGGAAACAAACAACGCGATTTACCTGATGCAGGGAGGTCACTATCTATCGAAAATCACAAAATATCCCTCCACGACTAAGGCTAATGAAAAGGTCTTGAATATCACCGGCATGAAAGCCTGGTTCAATCGGTCAGATGCGCCTAGAGCGATGACCGTTTCTCCGACAAATCAAGAACCCCCGCCCCTATCCGCCCCCTCTAGGCCTACTTCCGGTCTTAAGCGAATCAATAGTAACGGTCTCCTGATGATCAAATCGTTTGAGGGATTGCGACTGAATGCCTATCAGGATGCGGTCGGCGTTTGGACGATTGGCTATGGCTCCACTCGGGGAGTCAGATCCGGTATGAGGATCACCGAGGCGGAGGCGGAGCGGTTGCTCAAGGAGGATGTCAGTAGATTTGAAAAGGCGGTCAACAACGCCGTCAAAGTTCCGATTAACGACAATCAGTTTTCATCGTTGGTTTCTTTTAGCTATAACGTTGGTGAGCAGGCTCTGAGAGATTCCACCCTCCTGAGACTTCTCAATCAAAGAAACTATTCAGGGGCGGCCAATGAATTCCCTCGCTGGAATAAAGCTGGCCGTCGAGTGCTGGCGGGGTTAACCCGTAGACGCAAAGCTGAACAGGCCCTGTTTCTGGGACAAGATTTCAGCCGATTTCTTCAATAACCGGGTTAACCGTGCTTCTCCCGCTAGGTCCCTATGAACGACTTTATACGCCGCACCTGGCCTCAATTTAATCGTGGGCTCACCCCTTATCTGTTTTTAGCGCCTGCCCTCGCCGTACTTGGGTTAACCGTCTTTTGGCCGGCTCTGCAGGCGTTTTACTTGAGCTTCACCCATTACGACTATGACATCACTCAACCCCCTGTGTGGATTGGGCTTGAAAATTTTCAGGCGCTGCTGAAGGACAGAACGTTTTGGATTACGCTCAGGAATACACTGCTTTATTTAGTCGGCGTGGTCCCGATTTTGGCGATCGCATCTCTAGCTTTGGCCATTTTGGTGAATCAAAAACTTAGGGGGATTCGCTGGTTTCGGGTGGCGTACTACACGCCTGTGGTTATTTCCATGGTAGTGGCCGGCATTGCTTGGCATTGGCTCTATGACGAAAATGGTCTACTTAATCAAATGCTGATTTGGATCGGCTTGTCTGAGGGAGGAATCCCTTGGTTAACCAGTCCAAACCTGGTGTTAACTAGTCTGATGTTTGTCACCATTTGGAAGGGGTTGGG
>JAAUYH010229222.1_pt1 | contig 26124 bp, 34 predicted proteins | sample 7278061 | NCBI WGS metagenome assembly JAAUYH01 (sample SAMN14350203, study PRJNA611818) | marine sediment metagenome | isolation source: surface marine sediment (0.6m) | place: French Polynesia: Moorea | collected 2018-08
ACTCAACGTTCATTGCTAAACCTTTAGCAGTTGCGTAAGCAATTTGTTTTTCAATTTGTTCATCAGTTAAATCTGGTAAGAACGAGAAACAACCTTGTGTAAGTCTCACTATTCAAATACTCCTTTAATTTTTTTAAAAGTAACTTATTATACGTTTGCTGTTGGTGTTGCAGCGAAATCAGCTGTATCTGTAGATGTATAGTTGAAGCTAATATCTTTCCATAAATCTAAAGCTGTTTGTAAAGGACCACATGTTTTAGCAGCATCGCGTAAAATTTGAGGACCAATATCATTGTTAAAGTAATCAGCACCTTCGTTACGAGCTAATACCATTGCTTCTAATGCAACACGGTTAGCTGTAGCACCGGCTTGGATACCATCAGGGTGACCAATTGTACCACCACCAAATTGTAATACAACATCATCACCTAAGTAATGAACTAATTGGTGCATTTGACCACAGTGGATACCACCTGATGCTACTGGCATACATTTACGTAAACTAGCCCATGTCATTTCGAAGAAAATACCATATGGTAAATTAACATCTAAATGAGTTAAACGTAAAGTGTCATAAAAACCTTTAATCATTAAAGGATCACCTTCTAATTTACCTACAACTGTTCCAGCATGAATATGATCTACACCAGACATACGCATCCACTTACAAATAACACGGAAGTTAATACCATGGTTCTTTTGACGAGCATATGTAGAGTTACCTGCACGGTGTAAGTGTAAGATCATATCATTTTCACGAGCCCAAATAGCAGCACTTTGAATTGCTGTATAACCCATTACTAAATCGATCATAACAATTACTGAACCAACAGCTTTAGCATACTCTGCACGTTTGTATACTTCTTCCATTGTTCCTGCAGTAATATTTAAGTATGAACCTTTTGTTTCACCAGTAGCTGATGAAGCACGGTTAATACCTTCCATACAGTATAAGAAACGTTCTCTCCAACGCATAAATGGTTGAGAGTTAATATTCTCATCATCTTTTAAGAAGTCTAAACCACCTTTTAAACCTTCGTAAACTACACGACCATAGTTTTTACCAGATAAACCTAATTTAGGTTTTACAGTTGCACCTAATAATGGCGCACCATATTTATTTAAACGTTCACGTTCTACAATAATCCCAGTTGCAGGACCTTGGAAAGTTTTTAAATATGAATGAGGAATCCGCATATCCTCTAAACGTAATGCAGAAACAGCTTTGAAACCAAAAACGTTACCAATAATAGATGCTGTTAAGTTAGCTAATGAACCTTCTTCAAATAAATCACATTCATAAGCGATAAATGCAAAGAATTGATCAGTTGTATTTGGAACTGGATCTACTCGATACGCTTTTGCACGGTAACGATCACAAGCTGTTAATAAGTCAGTCCATACAACTGTCCATGTAGCTGTTGATGATTCACCTGCTACAGCAGCAGCAGCTTCTACTGGATCTACACCTGGTTGTGGTGTAATACGGAATAATGCAAGAACATCAGTAGTTTTTACTGAATATGAAGCATCCCAGTATCCCATTTTTGCATAAGGGATTACACCAGATTCGTAACGGTCACTTTTGATTCGAGTCCGTTCTGATACAGATTGAGACATTGATTTCTCCTTGTAATAAAAAGGCAATATATAATAGATATTTAACTAATTTAAAAAATTAGTTCTATCGGTTGTAATTTTATTTTAATCAACCTTAGTGAAAATTATAACACTATAGAAAGTAGATCTTATATATGATATTTTTTATAAATTTAATAACTAAAAAGAATAGACTTAATACAAAATATTTTTTTAAAGATCTGATAGATTAAGAATAAAATATATTATAATAGATAAATAGAATATATTCTTAAATTAAAAAAAAATCATCGATATAATTTCATTTTTATTATTCATATGATCAATCAATCAAATAAAAAATTAAATAAAAATATTACCAATTTAATCAATCAAAATTATCAATATGGATTTTCAACAAATATTGAAAAAGATATTATTACTAAAGGATTAAACGAAAAAACACTTATTTTAATTTCAAAGAAAAAAAAAGAAACGGAATTTTTACTAAAATTTCGACTAAAAGCTTACAAAAAATGGAAACAAATGATTGAACCAGAATGGCAATATTTAAAGTTTCCAAAAATTGATTATCAAGATATTATCTATTATTCTGCACCAAAATCTCAAAAAAAATTAAAAAATCTTGATGAAGTCGACCCGAAATTATTAGAAACTTTTGAAAAATTAGGAATCTCACTTACAGAACAAAAGCGATTATCTAATGTAGCCATTGATGTTGTATTTGATAGCGTATCGATCGGTACTACATTTCAAGATGAATTAAATAAATATGGAATCATCTTTTGTTCTATATCCGAGGCTATTTTAGATTATCCAAAATTTATTGAAAAATATTTAGGTTCTGTTGTCCCAATAGGAGATAATTATTTTTCAGCATTGAATTCTGCTGTCTTTACGGATGGTTCGTTTTGCTATGTACCTAAAGATACAATATGTCCACTAGATCTTTCTACCTATTTTAGAATTAATGATCCAAAATCTGGTCAGTTTGAACGAACCTTACTTATAACAGAAAAAAACAGTCAAGTAAACTATCTTGAAGGATGTACAGCTCCACAATATGATACAAATCAATTACATGCAGCTGTGGTAGAACTAATTGCTTTAGAAAGATCAAGCATCAAATATTCAACAGTTCAAAATTGGTATTCGGGCAATGAGATTGGAAAAGGTGGAGTTTATAATTTTGTAACAAAACGTGGTTTATGTGCCGGAAAATATTCTAAAATTTCATGGACTCAAGTGGAAACTGGTTCAGCTATTACATGGAAATATCCAAGTTGTTTATTAGTCGGCGATAATTCATCTGGCGAATTTTATTCAGTTGCTTTAACAAATAATTATCAGCAGGCTGATACAGGAACAAAAATGATTCATATTGGAAAAAATACGAAAAGTCAAATTATTTCCAAAGGAATTTCAGCTGGAAAATCTAAAAATAGTTATCGAGGTTTAGTTAATGTAACAGTTAAAGCTTTAGGGTCAAGAAATTACTCTCAATGTGATTCTCTATTAATTGGTGACTTATCGAATGCAAATACATTTCCATTTATTTTGACTCAAAATTCAACAACTAAAATTGAACATGAAGCTTCTACATCAAAAATTGGTGAAGAACAAATTTTTTATTTCTTACAAAGAGGAATTTCGCTAGAAAAAGCTATTGAATTAATGATTAGTGGATTTTGCAAAGAAATTTTTACAAAATTACCTCTTGAATTTGCAGCCGAAGCAGATAAATTATTAACTTTAAAATTAGAAGGAAGTGTTGGCTAATGAATTTAAATTCAAATCTATTAGAAATTAATAACTTAGAAGTATCGATTAATGGTAATAATATTTTAAAAAAATTTAATTTAACTGTTAATAAAGGTGAAATCCACGCAATTATGGGTCCTAATGGGTCAGGAAAAAGCACTCTTTCAAAAGTTTTAGCAGGTCATCCATCGTATGATGTCACTGGTGGTAACATTTTTTTTAATGGATCAAGTATCTTGGAACTCGAACCAGAGGAAAGATCAAATCTAGGTATATTTTTGGCTTTTCAATATCCAATTGAAATTCCAGGTGTTAGTAATGAAGATTTTTTACGATTAGCTTATAATTCAAAACAAGCGTTTTTTAATAAACCCGAAGTCGATCCGATTGAATTTTTAGCTATAATTAATGAAAAATTAAAATTAGTTCAAATGTCTCCTTCTTTTTTAAGTCGAAATGTTAATGAAGGATTTTCTGGAGGTGAAAAAAAAAGAAATGAAATTTTACAAATGATTTTATTAGATTCTGAATTATCAATATTGGATGAAACAGATTCAGGATTAGATATTGATGCTTTAAAAATAATTTCAAATGGAATCAATAAGTTTATGACTCCAAATAAATCTATTATTTTAATAACACATTATCAAAGATTACTCGATTATATTGAACCAACTTATGTTCATGTTATGCAAGAAGGAAAAATTATAAAAACTGGATCTGCAGAATTAGCAAAAGATTTAGAAAAAAAAGGTTATCAATGGCTACAAAACTAATTAATTGTAAACAAAAACTTTTTTTATAAAAACAAACCTAAAATTAAATAGTATGATTTATAATAAAAATCGTTCCTGTATATTTTTTATATTGGGTAATTTACTAAATTAGTTAAATTTTATGTACCCAGAAATTTTTTATTCAAATACGTTCACTTTATTAGCGGAGGCAGAAGTTGGAAAACATTTTTACTGGAATATTGGCGGATTCCTAGTACATGGGCAAGTTTTAGTTGTAATGTGGTTTGTTTTGTTTATTTTATTAGGATTTTCAATCCTTGGTACAGTAAATGCTAAGCGAATTCCTGAAGGCTGGCAAAATTTTATGGAATCAGCTGTTGATTTTGTTACAGACATTGCTAGAAATCAATTAGGGGAGAGTTTTTACAAAGAATGGATTCCATTTATTGGAACGTTATTCTTCTTTATTTTTGGATGCAACTGGGCAGGTGCAGTTATACCATGGAAATTAATTGAATTACCAGAAGGTGAACTTGCAGCCCCTACAAATGATATTAATACAACTGTTGCATTAGCATTATTAACTTCGTTTGCCTATTTCTATGCCGGTTTAAGTAAAAAAGGTTTAGGATATTTTAAAAGATATATTGAACCAATTCCTCTTCTTCTACCAATTAATATTTTAGAAGATTTTACAAAACCATTATCATTAAGTTTCCGATTATTTGGAAATGTTTTAGCTGATGAATTAACAATTTCAGTATTAACATCACTAGTTCCTTTGGTTATTCCATTACCAATTATGTTATTAGGGATTTTTGCTGGATCAGTTCAAGCTTTAATCTTTTCTACATTAGCTGCTGCTTATATTGCAGAAGCTTTAGAATAATTTTGAAAAACATTATTCAACTCAGATTTTTTAAAAATTATATATATATATATTTACAGGTTAAATTTTATTATGGATTCTATTATTTCTGCTGCTTCTGTTATCGCTGCTGGTTTATCTATTGGTTTAGCTGCAATTGGTCCTGGTATCGGACAAGGTAATGCTGCAGGTCAAGCTGTTGAAGGGATTGCTCGTCAACCTGAAGCAGAAAACAAAATTCGTGGTACGTTATTATTAAGTTTAGCTTTCATGGAAGCTTTAACTATTTATGGTCTAGTTGTAGCATTAGCATTATTATTTGCTAATCCATTTAATGGTTAAACTCTTTTTTGAAAAGTAGATAATTTAGAATAAATCTGATATCTACTTTTCTATTAGAATTTAATTCCCAAAATTCATGATCTTTTTTATAAAAAAAATTATTCTATAGTATATCATAAAAATTTCTTATGATTAACCTTTCAATCCTAATTTCAAATGCGGAAGTTAGTGGGCCTGGTGGATTATTTGACTTAAATGCAACTTTACCGTTGGTTGCAATTCAATTTATATTTTTAGTGATTATATTAAATATTATTTTATATAATCCTCTATTAACAATAATTGAAGAGCGTAAAGAGTATATTTTAACAAACCTTGGTAAAGCCTCAGAAATCTTATCAGAAGCCAATAAACTAACTGCACAATATGAAGAGGAATTAACTATCGTACGTAAAGAAGCACAATTAGAAATTACAAATTCACAAAAAATTCATAAAGAAATATTAGAAATTGAATTAAATATTTCTCAAAAATATGTGGATAACTTATTAGATATTATTCAAAAAGATTTATTGGCGAAAAAAACTATCGCACTTAATAGTCTAGATGAAATCGTTCAGTCTTTATGTATAGAGATTGAAACTCAATTATCAATTTAAATTTTTTGTTAAATGTGTAATTTTCCTTTTTGTAATTTAAAAGTTTATATAAAAACTCAAAAATATGGAAAATTTTAATCAAATTTTTACACTTATTGCCGAAGAAGAAGGTATTGGTCTAAATTTAGACATTCTTGAAACCGGTTTATTAAATATTTTAGCCTTAGTTGGAATTTTAATTTATACTGGGAAAGATTTTTTGGGATCTTTATTAGAAGAGCGTAAAACAAATATTGTGAAAAGCGTTCAAGATGCCGAAGATAGGCTAAATGAAGCTCAAAATCGTTTAGATGAAGCTCAAAAACAATTAGATCAAGCAAATTTAGTTATTAGTGAAATTAAAACTGAAACTATAGGAACTAAAAAGATTTTATTAGAATCTGATGCTTTTGAAGCTAAAAAGGATTTAAAAATTCGTTTTGATCGAGCAATTGCTACATTTAGATCAAAAGAACGGCAAATTTTTTTAGAAATTAAGCAACAAATTGTATCACTTGTTTTAAAACGAACTGTAATTCGTGCACAAGAAGCTTTTGGGCCAAAAGATCAGGCATCTGCGTTAATTAATGAAACTATTAACAAATTAGAAGGAGATCTATTATGAGCGGAAATCCATTAGCCTCAAAAATTGCAACTCCATATGCGCGTGCTTTATTTGATTTTTCTGTTGAAAAAAATATAATGCATCAAATTACTGCGGATTTTCAAAATTTAGAAGTTTTTTTAAATGAAAATGAAGAGCTTACAAATTATTTAAATAATCCTATTGTAAGTCAAGATGCTAAATCTCAAGTTTTAACAAAGATTTTAAAATCTCAATTAAATACGGAAACTTTTAAATTCTTAATGGTTTTAGTAACTCGAGATCGAATCAATTTATTAAAATCAGTTATTTCTAATTATTTAGAATTAGTTTATGATGCAGCTTCAATTCGAATGATTGAAGTTTCAACTGCTTATCCTTTTGATAATCTACAAAAAAATACACTAATTCAAAAATTAAAAGAATTAACTAGTGCAAGAGAAATTCGATTAGTCATTACTGTTGATTCAAGCTTAATCGGTGGATTTTTAATTAAAACTGAATCGAAGGTAATTGATTTTACTATCAAAAATCAATTACAAAAACTTGCAAAACATTTAGATACTGCTTTAGAAATTTAATTTTTAAACAAAATCTTTTATTAACTTTTTTATTTTAAAAATAATACAATGATAAATATTCGTCCAGACGAAATTAGTAGTATTATCCGTGAACAAATTGAGCAATATGATCAAGATGTAAAAGTAGATAATATTGGTACTGTATTACAAGTTGGTGATGGAATTGCTCGTGTTTATGGTCTTGACCAAGTAATGAGTGGTGAGCTTCTAGAGTTTGAAGATAAAACAATTGGAATTGCTTTAAACTTGGAAAATGATAATGTTGGTGTTGTATTAATGGGAACCGGGCGTCAAATTTTAGAAGGTAGTACTGTGAAAGCAACAGGTAAAATTGCTCAAATTCCTGTAGGAGAGGCTTTTTTAGGAAGAGTTGTAAATCCTTTAGCGGTTGCTATTGATGGAAAAGGCGATATTACAACATCAGATAGTCGATTAGTAGAAGCCATGGCTCCAGGGATTATTAGTCGTAAATCAGTGTGTGAACCCTTACAAACTGGTATTACATCGATTGATGCTATGATTCCAATTGGTCGTGGGCAACGAGAACTAATTATTGGAGATCGACAAACTGGTAAAACTTCAATTGCTGTAGATACAATTATTAATCAAAAAACAGAAGATGTAATTTGTGTTTATGTAGGGATTGGTCAAAAAGCTTCTACTGTTGCTCAAGTAGTAAATGTACTAGAAGAAAAAAATGCAATGGCATATACAATTATTGTATCAGCAAGTGCAAATGACCCTGCTACATTGCAATATATTGCTCCTTATTCTGGTGCAGCTTTAGCAGAGTATTTTATGTACCAAGGAAAAGCAACATTAGTTATATATGATGATTTAACAAAACAAGCAATGGCATATCGTCAAATGTCATTATTACTTCGTCGTCCTCCAGGACGTGAAGCATATCCTGGTGATGTATTCTATTTACATTCACGTTTATTAGAGCGTGCTGCAAAACTTAGCGATGCCTTAGGTGGTGGTAGCATGACAGCACTTCCAATTATTGAAACACAAGCAAGTGATGTTTCTGCTTATATTCCTACCAATGTAATTTCGATTACAGATGGACAAATTTTCTTATCAAATGATTTGTTTAATTCAGGTATCCGTCCAGCTATTAATGTAGGGATTTCAGTATCAAGAGTAGGATCAGCAGCACAAACTAAAGCAATGAAAAAGGTTGCTGGAAAATTGAAATTAGAACTAGCTCAATTTGCTGAATTAGAAGCCTTTTCACAATTTGCTTCAGATCTTGACGAAGCAACTCAAAAACAATTAGCACGTGGAACAAGATTACGTGAATTATTAAAACAACCACAAAATTCTCCTTTATCAGTTCCAGAACAAGTTGCTTTAATTTATACTGGAATTAATGGATATTTAGATGATTTAGAAGTTTCTGATGTGAAAGCATACTGCAAAAATTTAATCACATATTTGTCTACATCAAAAAAACCATATGCCGAAATTGTTAGTAGTACTAATCAATTTACTGAAGAAGCTGAAGCTTCATTAAAAGAAGCTATTTCTGAATCGAAAGAAGCTTTTGCAAAAAGTAAATAATTCATATTTTACAATAATTTAAATCAGTACGATTTAAATTATTGTAAATTCGTGATATTAACAAACTTAAGTTTTTGCTGGTAAAATTGTATATTTTTGAATAATTTTTCTAAATTCTTCTCCACTAATTGTTTCATCTTCTAAAAGCTTTTCAGTAGCTAAATCAATTACTGGACGATGCTTGGTTATAATATCATTTGTAGCTTGTTCGCAATGTCTAATTATATCTCTAACTTCTCTATCTACTTTATTATTCATTACTTCATTCTTTTCTCCACCCCCAAATAAAAATTGCTCATTACTCTCAGTTTCAATAGCCATTGGCCCAAGAATAGACATTCCATAACGTGTAACCATTTGTCGAGCTATATTTGTAGCTTGTTGTAAATCGTTACTAGCACCTGTTGTTATTTCAGGTTCACCAAAAATAACTTGTTCAGCTGCTCTCCCACCTAATATTGTCATAATTCGTTCCATAAGCTCTGATTTTGTAATTAACATTTGGTCTTCTTCTGGAGCAAACCATGTAAGTCCTTTTGCACCACCTCTTGGAACTAATGTTACTTTTTCAACATCATCATGATTTGCTAAAATTGATCCAACAAGAGCATGGCCGATTTCATGATAAGCAATTAATCGTTTATTTTTACTTTCTTCCATGGTAGTTCCAGCGATACCACCAATAACTCTATCAATTGCTTCGTTAACTTCTTTTTTTGTAATTATTTCTTTTTTATACCGTGTTGCTAAAATAGCAGCTTCATTTAATAAATTTGATAAATCTGCACCTGAAAATCCAGCAGTTCGATTTGCTAGTTGAACAAGTGATACATCTTTCTCTAATGGCTTATTTTTAGCATGAACTTTTAAAATTCCTACACGTCCTAAACGATCTGGTAATCCCACTGTTATTTGACGGTCAAAACGACCTGGTCTTAATAGAGCTGAATCTAAAATATCTACACGGTTTGTAGCTCCAACTACAATAACCCCTTTATTTTCTTTAAATCCATCCATTTCTGTTAAAAGTTGATTTAATGTTTGCTCTCGCTCATCATTTCCTCCACCAATACCAGCACCACGTTCTCGTCCAACTGCATCAATTTCATCAATAAATACAATACATGGAGTATTTTCTGAAGCTTTTTTAAATAAATCACGAATTCTAGAAGCTCCAATACCAATAAACATTTCAACAAACTCTGAACCTGCTACACTATAAAATGGAACATTTGCTTCATTTGCAATAGCTTTTGCTAATAAGGTTTTACCTGTTCCCGGAGGGCCTACTAATAAAACTCCTTTCGGGATTTTTGCTCCTACAACTGTATATCTTTCTGGTTCTTTTAAAAAAGAAACTATCTCCTCAAATTCAGCTTTCGCCTCGTCAATCCCAGCAATATCACCAAATGAAATTCCAGTATCTGGATTTTGATCAAAACGAGCAGGCGATTTACCTAATCCCATTGGAGAGCCAGGATTATTTGCTCCAAAATTATCGGAATTTTGAAAAAAGAAAATTAAACTTCCAATAAAAATTAATGGTAAAAGTAAGTTACTAGCAAGCGTTAGAAAAATACTTTTCTGTGGTAATGGATGCGAATCAAAATTAATATTACTTTCTTTTAATTTTTGAATCAATTGTGATGCACCTAATGGAATTTCAACCCGAATTAATTGGGGGCGATTTCCTAATTCTGGGCTAGAAGCTTGTACAATAGCATTTCGACCATTATCATAAAAATCTACTTGAGTTATCCAGCCCATATCTAAATATTCTAAAAATCTCCCGTAAGTCATTTTTGAACTACTTACATTGGAACTTGCAACTATGTCAACAGTTTGGATTGGATTTTCAGCTCCAGAGCCTGGTATTTGTCCATTAAATGGCAAAGGAATATCAAATGTTTTAAAGCCAATCAAAAGACAAGCTGAAATAAATAATCCAATAAGAATTTTTTGTATTGTATTTCGATCCATCTTAATTTTTTAGTTTTGATTTATATATCTATTTAATTTTATTCTTAAATTTATAATAACTTAACTTTTATATTAAAACCAACTTATTTAAAAATTTTATTATTAAAACTTTTACGAAATATTATAATATATAGTATTAATATTAATTTTTTAAATCTAGTTTAATTATGATAGCTCGTGGTACAGAAGTTCGTATTTTAAGAAAAGAGTCTTATTGGTTTAATGATATTGGAACAGTTGCAACAGTGGACCAAAGTGGAATTCGCTATCCAGTTGTTGTCAGATTTGAAAAAGTAAACTACAGTGGTACAAATACAAATAATTTTGCTTTAGATGAATTAGAAGAATTTACCTTAAAAAAACCAGGGACATCTTAAAAATTATTTATATAGAATAGTCTCTGAAAAAGAATTAAATTTTATAATCGTAATAGGAAAATAGTTATTGGAATATAAATATCCTTTTTTTTTTGAAGGTTAAATTTTAGGAAAAAAAGGAATCTGAAATAATATAATAATATAGAATCGAACTGTTTAAAATTAATTATGGAAATGTTATAAAATATATTATGAGTATTAACTTTGGATTTATTTCCATTAAAAACTATGATAAAGATGATAAATTTAAAAAAGAATGCTATTGAGTTTGAAACCGATATAGAAAATCATAAATAAATAATAAAATTATTTCTGGCTAAATCAATTTCTAAAGATTTATTTGGAACAAAAAATGATAGAAATTCTACAATATAATTTTAATTTAGTTTATGAAAAAAAAATTAAAATCTATTTATAAAAAAGGAAAAGAATTTGTTGAATTTGGAATAAGTCTAATCTCCACGACAATAGGTTTTGGAAATTCAACTGTAGATTATTTAGATCCAACTTATAATCACGTCACACCTAAAGAAGAAACGCTAGAAGCACCATATATTAATCGCGAATTAACTACCAATGAATCTTTATTAGATTCTAATAGACAAGTTGGAAATGTAAAGATTGGAAATGACTATTGTATATAATTCCCAAGAAAAACTGAAGTCGAAAGATTCCAAGCTGGAAAAGCTTCCTTTTACCAACTAGTACTAAACAATATTAGAGAATTAAAAGCTCTCGAAAAAAGTGATGAGGTGCAGTTAACTAAAAATGCACTGAGTATTAATAAAAAATATTTAACAGACGAATTAGCGAATATTAATAAAATTAAAGAAGTTTCTGTGAAATTTCAAAATGAAGAACAAAATTTTGTGATTAAAATGCCAACAAAAAGTTTATCAGGTCAAAGTTCAATTTTTGTTGACGCTTTAATATCAGTTTCTGTTCCAAGAAAAAGGTCTCCTTTACTTAGCGGTGATAATGTTGCTATTACTTTTAAGTTTAATCTGAAAGACCGGCGTAATGGTTCTTTAATACGTGAATCTACGATGCTTAGCGCTTATTTTATGACTGCAAATGAATTTAAAAAATTACCTAGGGTGATAGAAGACTCAGATAAAAAAATTAAAATTAAGTCTGATTTTTTTGATATGTTTCGCAATCAATATGAGACAGTCTTTGGTTATAATTTAGTAATTGAAGAAAACGTTCCAAAAAATGCAAATCGAAATCGAATAAAACGTGCTAAGAAACGTTTATTTAAGACTTATGGAGCTAGCGCCAAATCTTATCTTAGACTTAAACTCTTTGAGTATTGTTAAAGCTACTGGATATCGTTATAGAGATCACAGGGAAGATGTAACTATTTATTATGATCTTTTTAGTGATTTATTCGCAATTGTGAGTTCAGAATCAAATAAATTGCTCGGATTTAGCGTTGCGACTGAACTCGATTATGCTGACATCTTTCGATATAAATCTATATTTCAAGAGAAAACTGCTCGTGAATCGGCATCCAGTCAGTTATGTGAAATTGAGGATTTAAATTTTTTTAGACCTACGGAAATTACGTGTTCAACTAAAGAGGGACCATTGCAGAGAAATATTCCATTAACAGGAAAAGATAAATCTTTAAACTTAAGTAATTTTGATAAAGTTAGAAATAAAGGATTAACTGATAATTATAATCTTGTAGATGGTTGGTGGTTAGATCGTCAAAAAGAAATTATTCGTTCTCTAGATCCTGCAAGGTTTGGACAATTAAGCATTGAATTTACTAAATCCGGTCCTAAACAAAATGTTATAACTGAACTTGAAGCATTAGTAGTTTTACAAGCCGAACTAGAAAATTTAGTCGGTGGAAGCAATCGTTCTGACATGATTAAAATAGAAAAAGAAAGAATATTAAATTTTGATTTTAAAATTTTAAGCTAGAATCCAGAGATTTTTATCGGATGGCAGCCCACGTATGTTGATATTAAGTCACCTCTCGATCCTGAGGTTATGAGAGCTCGAAATGAGGCTGAACAAACCTTAGAAGATCAAGTGGATAATATCTTAGAATCGATTTCTACACAACGTCAGCGAGCAATAGAACATAATGAAAGTGTAATTCATATTATTAATTTATTACGAATTAAACCATCTGAGCGAGCTTATTTTATGGCTAATTTTAAAACTAAAGCTTTAAAGCAAAACTTAGATCTGAATGGAGTGACATTCATCAATATATCAAGTAATACGATATAAATATACATTAAAAAATAAGATATGAAAGAAATTTATAGATTAAGTGAATTTAAACGAGGTGACTTTTATTTTCTCTCAAATAAGATTGTTTTAAATCAAACTATTCGTAAAAAAGATTTTTCGGAATGTTCTATCTATCAAGTAAATTCTTCAAACTGCATATTTGATTGTAGTAGTTTTCAATGTACTAAGTGCGAAAATTTAACCTTCGAACATTGCAGTTTTCAGAATGTAAGTTTTAAGAAATCGGAATTAAAAAATTTTATTTTTCATAATTGTCAATTGATGTCGACCGGATTTGGTAGATTTAATTTAATGGCTTTTAGTTTTATTAATTGCAAATTGAATGATGTATTTTTTAATGCGGGAGAGCTAACTGATATTAAATTTGAGAACAGTCAATTGCAAGATGTTTGGTTTTCAGGAAGTTTATTAGATAACGTAAAAATTAAAAATTCAACTTTGGAAAAGATAAATTTTGATGGTGCAGAAGCTTATAGAGAAGTTTTTATAAATGATGTACTAACCGTAAATCGTATTCCAATTAAGAATTATGCCAGGTTTTTAAAAGAAATTAGTTAAATTCGTAGATAATCTACGTGACTTTATAGGAAATAGCCTTAAAATCCAATTTAAGGCTATTTAAGAGCATATAGAATCATCTACCCCAACTGAATTATTCAGCTTTCAATTTTTATAACGCCGAAATTAATCAAGTAGCCTCATTCTGTAGGGATAACGGTAAGTTTATAAGTATCTGGACAATGGATAAACCAGGTCAGAGAGTCAATCAAAAATGGAAAAAAAAACCAATATCTTTTATGTTTGAATAATTTTACAACTAGAAAAATCAATGGAAAAAAAATTTGAGAGTTTTTTATTCTTTCAATTGTTGATACAACTTATTTTTTCGCATACTTTCGTATGAAAATGTGGATTCCAAATCTTTCCTGAAAAATTTTTAAAAATTAAAAAATTATTTTCTAAAAAAAAAGTGTGACACTTACAAAACTGATCCATTTTTGATCTTTAACAGACTAAAAATGGATTCTTTAATAATTGATAAGATATATTTTATAAAGATTTTCGTTTCGATCTTGGTTTACTTTTATCTTCAGAAAAATTGTCTTGAAATTTTTGAACATAATTTTGTGCTTTTGTTTTAATAGGTATTATTTTATTGTTAGAATTGCCTTTGAAACGTGAAAGTGTAGGTTTAATATTTACTAAATAGATTTACTATATATAATTAAATTTTTGCACTGTTAAATTGAGGTAACTAAAGAATGAATTAATAGATGTAAAATGAAAAAAGAAATAATCCAATCCCACGCTCTCAATCTTTCTTGGAAGCCTTTTATAATCTCTCAGAATTCAAATAATTTTCATTCTGGATAAAATAGAAGGATTCTTAATGGAAAGATTAAATAGAAAATAATTCATCAGACCTTGGAATTTCAAATTATTAACATTCAATCAAAATGTTAATAATTTCAGTTAAATATTTGCCTATTGCCAAACTAGGCTAAATAGAATAGGATCTAAAACCGAGTAAGTAATTGCACTTTCAAAACCGAAGAATACCATTACAGATCTTTCATTTCTAAAAGTATCTCTCTAATCAAAGATCGAAATGACTCGTCCGATATATCCTTATCGTAAAATTTACACTCGCCGAAAATGTCTTCAATAAGACCACCAAATTTTGTAGACTCTTAATTGATCGAGAAGTTCTCGAATCTCAAGATTCCTGTTTCCAAAATCTCCGCTTCTAGAGTTTTAAAGTCTCTCTGACTTTTCCGAAATAAAGCAAAAAACTCATAGATAAATAAACCGGTCCCGTCAATTCCAGCATTTTCTCTCAAGTATTCTTTAATAAACGAAATATACAAATCTCTTTGGTTATAATAAATTTGATTCTCCAAAATGACTTGATAAGATAATAATTCTTGTTCTTCAACATTATTTAATTTATTACTCTTATTTTTGGATAATAGTAACAAATTATAATATCGATCTTTACACCATAAAGCGGTGGTCATATAAAATCCATTATGTTACAGAATATTGTGATTCAATTTAATATCTTGAATTTGCTTTTGCTTAGGGATAAAATAAGTTACTAATATACGCCTTTTTTCTTCGTAAAAAGAGATTAAATTTGTTTTCGAATTATATAAAAGAAATCCCTTACAGCTCTTTTACGCCTATTTACGCCTAGCTTCTTGACGTTTATCAAAGGTGCCTTTGATTATCTTGGTATCTGGGTCAATTACATCTTCCCGAAGTTTAATCGCAGCAACTTCAACATACTCAGGAGGGAATTTTTGCCGATTTTTAAATGTCTGAATTTGTTTGGCATAATTAGAATTGCAGTCTAAATACTTAATTTGATTTTCCAAAGTTATTGGAATTGGAGTACCTGTATAAGATATATGATGGAACTTATCTCTTACCTGTGCATAAGGATGATAAAATTCCTTACCCTTTTTTACCGCGACTCCATAATATGATTGATTTTGTTGCCGACGTTTTTTGTTGACTTTTCGCTCAGCCACCAATGAAAGTGACCTTTGATCTAGCAGTCTGGAATCTTTCGAGCTTAGAAAGTTAGGATTCATTTCAGACCTGAACCAATCAGGATTTAACTTAGGTTTATTGACCATTGGCTGACTAAGTGGTTTTAAAGTACTGACGTCACGGTCATGTAACTGAGCAGCATACTGTTGGTGATTTATGAAACCTCCAATAAGTAGATCTGTAAGATTTATAATTTATGGTAAAGTTAGGAAGGACAAATGGACTATCTACCTCAATATCACTTTGATCACTTAATGGATCATAATCTCTTTTTAATCGAAGAATATACTCTTTTCCTGAAAAAGAAGGGGTTAAAAATTAAAAATAATCATATTTCGAGGTATTCGATTTAATAATACCATATTTATCATCTTGAGATGATGAACAATCTAGATGTGGTTGTACACATTGAGAGTTTAAAAAAATGGCACCAACGAGTAATACTTATTTCGAACTTTTTATGATTATTGTTTTTTTATTTTTTGTTATGAACAAAAAATACGAAATTGATTCCATATCTTTCTTGCAACTAAAATCTAAATTTTTTCGGTTTTTTAAATAACCTATATATGACATAATTTTAAGTTTTAAATTTCTTAATTAATTTTTTTACTATTAATTTATTTCCAATCTCCAAAACTATTATTTTTAATATTTTTGTTTTAGTCTTAAGATAATAATTTCAATTTAAAGATCTTTAGAGTTAATTTAATAATAATATAGGAAATATTATTATTAAATAATTGTCTATTCACCTTGAACTTTTAATAAGGCAAAACCTAATGAAAGACCAAATAAAGTCATGAAGAAACAAACTGTAGCAGCAGTTACAATTTCTGAATTTGCATACGGGAATATTTGTTTAACGATTTCCATAGTATTTTTAATTTTTAATTTTAACAAAAAAGAAAAGCCTTAAAAGCCATTTCGAGCCCAAACTGTTAAAGCTAATGAAAATGTAAACATTGTCATTAGACTAGCCCACCCTAAACTTAAGATATCCATATGATTTATAATATTAAATATTTATTTTTTTTCCTCTAACCTTTTAAAAATATCTAAAAGGTATATTTCAATTATTTTTAGGATTTAAAAATAATTGAAATATAATAGTTTTTCTTGTTTCATAGTCAGAGCTATCACTCTTCCTATTCGCTTCGCTAAAATCTATTTAGATGAGTCTTATTATGAAACACTATTTGCCCAATCAACATCTACATTCTCTAAAATTAATGACGAATTATAGATTTGTAAAATAATTAATAAAAAAACTAAGAATGCGGCCATTACTACACCCATAATTGGAGTCGTTCCCCAACCTGGTGCAACCTTACCATATTCAGAGTTTAATGGTCGTAAAAGTTCTCCTAATCTTGTTCGTAATGCCATAAAAATATTTATTTTTTTAATAAATTAATTTTTGTAGTATATGTTATATAATATTAAATTGTTCATTTAGATAATTATATAACATGGAAACAGCAACTATTCTCGCAATTTTCGTCTCAAGTTTACTTCTAGGAATTACTGCATATTCTGTTTATACAGCATTTGGACCATCGTCAAAAAATTTACGTGATCCATTTGAAGAACATGAAGATTAAAAAATAAAACCATCTAAATGGTTTTATTTTTTGAAACTATAAATCAAGAGTTTTACTGCTAAACGTTGTATATCTAATCTATTTCTGAGCTAATCTATTATATATTATTTTAAAATTTATCAAATCCACTAATAATTGTCAATTTGTCAAATAATGAAGATTATAAAATTTTTGGTGTCTCAGATATAAATATTCTAAAAACTGCTATTTTCTAAGAATTCTAGGAGTTTCTCTAAAGAATACTGCAAAGAAAATTACAATTAAAGTACCAATAAGTAAAAATGTATAAACTAATGCTTCCATGGATTAATCCTATTTAAATATAAAGAACTGACTGCAAATTATACAGCACCTTGTTTTTTTGTTGATTTATCACCAAGCTTTTGGAATGCACCAAATTCCACTTGTTCTGTCACTTCAGCACCAATACCAGTAAATACATCACGGAAGATTGTTCTACCACCGTGCCATAAATGACCAAAGAAGAAAAGTAAAGCGAAGTTAGCATGGCCGAAAGTATACCAACCACGTGGACTACTACGGAATACACCATCTGATTCTAAGCTTGTTCTATCAAACTCAAAAACTTCACCTAATTGTGCTTTTCGAGCGAATTTTTTAACTGTTGGAGCATCTTTAAATGTTTGACCATTTAATTTTCCACCATAGAAATCGACAGTAACTCCTACTTGTTCAATACTATATTTTGATTCAGCACGACGGAATGGAATATCAGCTCGAATAATACCATCTTTATCAACTAAAATTACTGGGAATGTTTCAAAGAATGCTGGCATTCGACGTACAGTTAATTCACGACCTTCCTTATCTCTAAAAATAGGGTGGCCTAACCAAGCTTCAGCAATTCCATCTCCCTTGTTCATTGGACCAGCACGGAATAAACCACCTTTTGCTGGGTTATTTCCAATATAATCATAAAATGCTAATTTGTCAGGAATTCTTGACCATGCTTGACTTTCAGATAAACCTTCACTTACTGAAGCTTCAACTTGTCGTTCAATTTCTTGTTGGAAATAACCACTATCCCATTGGTAGCGAGTTGGACCAAATAATTCAATTGGAGTTGCTGCTGCACCATACCACATCGTCCCTGATGTAATAAATGCTGCCCAGAATACTGCTGAAATACTGCTTGATAAAACTGTTTCAATATTTCCCATTCTTAATGCTCGGTATAAACGTTGAGGTGGTCGAACAGTTAAATGGAAAATGCCAGCTAAGATACCAAAAAGACCTGCAGCAATATGATGAGAAGCAATCCCACCTGGGTTAAATGGGTTAAATCCATCTGGACCCCATTCTGGAGCAACAGGTTGTACTTTTCCAGTAACACCATAAGCATCTGAGACCCAAATTCCAGGACCAAATAAACCTGTCACATGGAATGCTCCAAACCCAAAACATAATAATCCTGATAATAATAAATGAATACCAAAGATTTTAGGTAAATCTAAAGCTGGTTCTCCAGTTCTTGGATCACGGAATAACTCTAGATCCCAATAAACCCAATGCCAAATAGCAGCTAAAAAACACATCCCTGATAAAACAATATGTGACAAAGCAACTCCTTCAAAACTCCAAAGACCAGGGTTTGAAACGCTCTCACCAGTGATACTCCAACCACCCCATGAATCTGTAATACCTAATCTAGTCATAAAAGGCATTACAAACATGCCTTGGCGCCACATTGGATTTAATACAGGATCTGAAGGATCAAATACAGCTAATTCATATAAAGCCATAGATCCAGCCCAACCAGCTACTAATGCAGTATGCATAATATGAACTGCAATTAATCTTCCTGGATCATTTAAAACAACAGTATGAACACGATACCATGGTAATGCCATAGTAAAAGATTCCTCAATATAAATAATGGTTTTTGACTTTCTTACAACTAAACTAAATAAAAGTTAGCTAATATAGTATTATAAGCAAAGATAAGAAAAATTAAATTAAATTAATTAAATTTTTCTTAAACGACCTGTTTCACAGTCAGAAATAATTCTTCATGTTCGGAACAAGTTCCTCAGCTCAACTCCAGCTAATAATAGTCTACAAATTTTCATCAGCTATATCTTCTCTAACTAATACAGACCGACTAGATGACCTATTTACTAATATAATTTTCTGAGTTAAATTTTCTTGTTCTAAATATTTTTTTGCATATATATTTAACAAATCCTTTTCCACTTCGACTAATACCATCTGAAATATTAGAAGTAGTCAAGTCAGAAATATTTATCCTAATTCGATTAGCTAGAAGTAAAAGGTGTTGTTCGATAAGTTGTTCTTGTTGAAAAATACGTTTTGATTAGAGATTTTATAAGTATTAAAGAATTCTCTAATATGAAAGCATTTCTCAACATCTTTGGAACTGAAAGTTTTAATGAATTCAACTCTCACCAACATTTCATGTTTATTAAGATTTCCCTTAAACAAATCAGGTAATCTAAAAGGGTATAAATAGGAAAACAAATCATCTATCATAACTACTCTTGCTAATAAATACTTAGACCTTGTAATTTTGAATTTGTTAAAACTTTTTAATCTTTCAAGTCATCGACAATCTTAGAAACATTATCAAAAGTATTGACTTCGACACATTTTTTTGAATTCCAAATTTTTGACTTAGATAGTGTTACGGACTCTAGAAAACGTACTTTATGAAACTTTGGTTAAATCAATTCACACTGGGTAAAAACTGCTCCTGCCATATCTACAATATCAAATTGACAATCTGTAAAATTACTTTCCATAAAATTTGCCCTTGTCAAATCTGATTGAAATATTTTACAGTTCTTAAAATTGCAGTTACCCAGCTCAGATTTGAGAAATATTGTCTCAGTAAAATTACAGTTTGTAAAGTCACAAGAAATAAAATTCGTATGCCTAAAATCTATATCGATAAAGTTACAATCTAAGAAAGTTAGATGAGCAAACGTTAATCCCATAAGATCCTGAGAACGAATCACTTCGTTTAAAAAATTTTTACGTTGAATTACTGTCAATGACCCTACTTTTTCAAAAGATTTATTATTAATAATCTTATTAAAATTTTCTATCATAAATTTATTATTATTATATTTTTTATAAAATACTTACTAATTGATACGTTCAATCGTATACTCTTCATTCAGAAAGAGGATTCGTTGTAAAGCAGTTTCATCTGATATAGAGCTTTCAGGAACGTTTAACTTATCTGCCCAGGCAATTCTAGAACACCTGCTTTTGCAATATGTGTCTCGTCTAGAGATAATTCAATCATATTAACAATATGCTTAACATTTTCAGGTGATGATGGTAACTCACGCTTATTTGGATTGCAATGTTTATGTTTTTGAGCAACTATCGAAAAACCCATATCTTTACTTTGTTCGTACATCGACATTCTATTTGGATTTTTATGCCCTAAAATTCTTCTTTGATCAGCTTGATGTTGTAAAGTTTTGTCACTAACTAAGAGTTTTGCATCAAGATCTGTATACTATTCGTTTAATGTATTAGATTTATCACTCAACATCCCTTTACGAAATCTACCATCAAGTGCATTACCTTCTTGACATTCCGCTTTCGTCAGTCTAGTTATTGAGTTTGGTTCATGAAAACCTTCAAATTCAGATTGTAACATTGTTTCATCTTCACGAACGATATAAATTGTTATTCTATCTTTTTCAGTTGACAAAGCTGTAAATCGGTCAATTTCACACTTATTAAGCTGTTCAAAAAAATACTCCTATTTTTCACCAGTGTATTGATTTCCGATTTGAGTCATTCGTTGTTTAAATTGGTTAAAAGCAATATTAATGTTCTGAATATCCCCTGTCACAGAATTTGCCGAAAATAGATCTGGCGTTGGTACTTGACTCGCTTTTAACATTGTTAGACTCGATGTAGGAACGTTTTTTCTTTGATTAGCTAGCTCCATGTTTCTTTAAACTCGTTTTTGCATAGACGAAATTTGTGGAGGATTTTGAAATGCCTCAACGAAAATAGATGATGAACCTCTGGATTGGGTTTTAGCTTGCTTATCTGGTGCGTATGGCCCAAGAATATCTGTTGATTGAAGCTCACTAGGGCCAGGTAGTTCCGATTTCATCGGTTTTCCAAATTCTCTTAAAATTCTCCAGAATCGTTGATCTGAAAGTACTGAATCAATTAACTGTAATATTTTTTTTAGAAATTTATTAATACTAATTTCTGAATAATCACTTTCTGGTGCTTTAGCTAAAATACTTTTTACTAATCTTTTTTGTTCATCATTAGTAACCGCATCAGAACCACCTCGCCATGGATAAATCTATTCGTCAAATGAAGAGGAAGATCTTAAACATTGCAGGTAATCAGATTTCGAGCTATTCGAGGGAATAATAAGATATTTATAGTCTTGCGATGATGAATAATTTCCATCCGGCTTTATTGATGAAGAATTTAAAAAAATACCAACAGCAAAGACTACTTCGTTTAAACGTATAAAAATTATCTTTTGCTTATTATTTGTTATTATCAAAAAATCCGGAATTGATTCCATATCTTTAAGGCAGCTAAACCCTAAGCTTTTTCGATCTATTAAATATCCTGGAGATATCATAATCTTTGATTTAATTTATTTCTAATAATACTATATATAAATTTTAATTTCATCAACAAATATTTTCAAAATTATTCTTATTTAAGTTTCATTTTCTAATTCTTACATTCGTTCGTTTAGACTATATAAAATATCTCCTATTCGCTTCGCTCACAGGCGCTAGCGCTTCCTGAAATTGTATAATTTATGCATTTTTAAAGTTTTATTTTAAAACTATTTTTTTCTTAGTCTAGGACTATAAGCTATAATTTTATAAATATAAATAAATGTCAATATTAAAAACTAATTATGAATAAATATTTTTAAAATTATTAAAATATGATATAATACTAGTTAAAACTTATACATATTGGATAAAAATGAGAATACTGTATAAAAAAGATTAAGAAAATTGACAATTTCTAGAACTAAATAATCATAAATCACAGAAATAAAACTAAATCATGTAAAAGCAGACTCCAGCAAATCTAGATCTGGTTAATATAGAAGTCTTTTTAAAAGAGAAGCAGATATTTTTCAAAACATCAAAACAAAGAATAAATTGGGTTAAAAGGTATCTGAAACCAAAAATTGTGATAAAGGCCGGCCTAAATTACTTTGTAGATAAAAAAGATATATCAGCCTCATTTAAAAGCTACATTCAACTAAAAATAAGCAAAGTCCAAACTAAAAGAAAGCACTTTGATGAGCTTGAATCTCTTAATTTAGAAAAAAAAATTAATATTAAAGAATGATAGGTCTAAGAAATATTCTAAAGAAAAAAACTAAGAAAGCCTTGACTTTTTCGGAATTTTTGGCTGAAAAAAACTGTAGTAAAATAATATTTATTAAAAATCTTAATTTAGAGGTATATACTATGAAAGCATTTTTTAGAAAAGTAGCACGTATAAAAAAACGTAAAGCTATAAAAAGAGCAATTGTCGGAGGTCTTGCAGCATGAACATTAAAATATGGTAGAATAAATCAAACTACCGATTTATTTATTAATTCTAGTCAAGAAATTCAATCAATAAATAATCAAACAACTTATACTGGAGTTGTGAGTGAAATTCAAAATTAGCACAATAAACCCCCTGAAGCTGCTAAGCATATTGATCATGGACCTGATTTTAGTGTAGATCCATTAAAATATGGGCTAACTCAAGATGATGTAAACAGTATTACTTACAATGGTCTATACAATCATCTACGTTTAGGCAAAACAGTACCGAGTGGGGAACTTGTTCCGAACAGAAAGAATTATTTCTGACTGTGAAACAGGATTATTATACAAAGATCATTGCAGCATTCCATCATTCATAGGATAGGATAGGAGGGGGGAGAATAATACTAATAGTTTAATAACATGTTAGAAGGGTAGATAGGTTCATATCATAGAAGGCAATCATTAGGAAGACTTATCTCTGACTAGTGAAACAGGAAGCGATAGCGCCTGAATTAGTAAAAGGGCAGATTGATAGTATTAAAATAAAATTTAACAATAAAATTAATAAAAAAAATCAAAATGATGGGCTGATAGTAAACCCTTTATTTGAATTAAAAAACAGTTAAAATTTAAAAGGTTTTTAAGCGATTTAGTCAGTACCAGTATAGAAATAATGATATTAAAAGCGTTTTTCGAAATCTGTCCAAATTCATGTTTAACTTCAAAAAATTCATTTGAATTTGATTTAGAAAATTTGCTAGATTTACAAAACTTTATATCTTCAGCTCTACTTAATTTTAAATTACTATTATTAAAGCAAAAAATACACACTTAAAAAAATCACTAGCTGATAAATCACAATCTACAAATTTACAATATCCAAGTTCCGCTCTTGTTAAATCTATATTGACAAATTCGCAATTTTCAAAAGTACTTTTACCAAATTGCCATTTTCTAAAACTTAAATTATTAAATTTGGAATTTTTAAAATTACAACTGATAAAATCAATTCCAGACAAAGTATCCCATTCAACCTACATCTCTAAATCAATTTCATTCGAAAAAGTCTGATTATTTATTTTTAAACCCTTTTTATTTTCACTCATTTTTTTGTTTTTTTATTTAGTATTTATGAAAAAAATTCCTTCTGGGCTTCCTGTTTTACTAGTCAGACATAAGTCTTCCTGTAAAAAAATATCTGAAAATCTTAATATAATTTAAATTAACTTGCTAAAATATTCAAGATATCATAAACTTCTTAAAGAAATGGATAAACCGAAATAGTTTTATAAAATTTAAAAAATAAATTACTTATGGCAAAAAAGAGCATGATTGAACGCGAGAAAAAGCGTATTAAATTAATGAAAAAATATTCAACAAAACGAAACATTCTTTTAAAACAATATAATATAGAAAAAAATTTTAATCGAAAGCTTGAACTTCATTCAAAAATTCAAAAACTTCCAAGAAATAGTTCAAAAACTAGAATTCGAAATAGATGTTGGAAAACTGGACGGCCACGTGGAGTATTCAGAGATTTCGGTGTATCTCGTCATGTGTTTCGAGAAATGGCTCATCGATGCTTATTACCTGGTGTAACAAAATCAAGTTGGTAAAAAAACTTAGTTTTATTAAAATAAAGTATTTTTTTCACTTTAACCTACAATTATAGATAGAATATTGAATTCGAAAATTCATAATTCTATCAAAATTTTTGAGATTAAATTCTTTAGAATCAAACCCCTATTTAATTTTACTAAGGAGTCCTTTATGATTTATGATTCACAAGTTTATACTGCATTATGTATTGCTCTATTAGCTGGAATTTTAGCAATTCGATTAGGTTCAACACTTTACGAATAAAAACTCTAAGTAGTAATAAAATACTGATTAATTAAAAAATTTCAATAGTAATAGATAGTACTAACTTATGGTAACAGAAGATTTAAAAAAATTTGAGAGCCCCGTTTTTCCGTTTACAGCAATTGTTGGACAAGAAGAGATGAAGCTTGCTCTTCAACTCAATGTAATTGACCCTAAAATTGGTGGGGTTATGATTATGGGCGATCGAGGAACAGGAAAATCAACAACAATTCGTGCAATAGCAGATTTGCTTCCCGAAATTGAAGTAGTAAAAGATGATCCGTTTAATTCTCATAAATCAAATTTAGATTTAATGGGAAATGAAGTTAAATTAGCTATTCAAAATGGGGAAACAATTGAAACAGAATTTATAAAAATTCCTATGGTTGATTTACCTCTAGGTGCTACAGAAGATCGGGTATGTGGAACTATTGATATTGAAAAAGCTTTAACAGAAGGGGTAAAAGCATTTGAGCCTGGTTTACTAGCAAAAGCAAATAGAGGAATTTTATATGTAGATGAAGTAAATTTATTAGATGATCATCTAGTAGATATTCTACTAGATTCTGCAGCTTCAGGATGGAACACAGTAGAAAGAGAAGGAATTTCAATCCGTCATCCAGCTCGTTTTGTCTTAGTTGGATCTGGGAATCCGGAGGAAGGTGAACTACGTCCTCAACTTTTAGATCGATTTGGTATGCATGCTGAAATTCGAACAGTTAAGGATCCAGTTTTACGTGTAAAAGTTGTTGAAGAAAGAACATCTTTTGACCAAAATCCTGCTAACTGGCTTGAAAATTATGCTGCTCAACAACAGGAATTACGAGATAAAATTGTGGCAGCCCAAAACATATTATCAAAAGTTGAAATTGATTATAATTTAAGGGTTAAAATTTCTGAAGTATGTAGTCAACTAGATGTCGATGGGTTACGAGGTGATATTGTAACAAATCGTGCTGCAAAAGCTCATGCGGCTTATAATGGAAGAGATAAAGTAACTCTTGAAGATATTTCAAAAATTATCACTTTATGCTTACGACATAGATTGAGAAAAGATCCATTAGAGACTATTGACTCTGGAGATAAAGTAAATAAAATTTTTAAAGAAGTATTTGAAATTGAAGATTAAAAACTCTTTTGGAAAATTTTAAAAGTTATTTCTAAAATCTACAAAAATCTTGTTAGATTTTAGAAATTTCAACCTAAAAATAATTTTTAATTATTTTTAAATATAAATCATTAAATATAGAATCGATATCTTAACATTTTTTTTTGTAATAGTAAGTATTCTTTTAATTAC
>JAAUYH010111010.1_pt1 | contig 26110 bp, 15 predicted proteins | sample 7278061 | NCBI WGS metagenome assembly JAAUYH01 (sample SAMN14350203, study PRJNA611818) | marine sediment metagenome | isolation source: surface marine sediment (0.6m) | place: French Polynesia: Moorea | collected 2018-08
AGCAACATCCATGCGCCAGCCAGCTATGCCCTTGTCGAGCCAAAAACGGGTCACTGAGTCGGCATCATTAAAGGCAAAGTTCTTGTACGATTGCGATTCGTTGAGATTGGCCAAGGTGGAAATGCCGAGCCAGCCCTCGTACATCTGATCAGGTTCGGTCGCGTCGGTGTTGAACTCGAACCAGTCGTAATACGGCGATTCGGAGGTAATCTCTTCATCTTCAAAGGCGCCCAGAGATTCAGGGAACTTGCTGTACCGGTCCATATACGGCGAATCAGGCGAGCAGTGATTGAGTGAAGTATCGAGCACGATTCGGATACCGCGGGCGTCGGCTTCGGCCACCAGGGTGTCGAAGAGTTCGTTAGAGCCGAAATTATCGTCTATAAGGAGAAAATCGGTCGTGTCGTACTTGTGATTGCTGGGGGATTCAAAGATCGGGTTAATGTATAGGGTATTGCTGCCGAGGCTGGCGAAGTAGTCGAGTTTTTCGATGATGCCTTGGAGGTCTCCCCCGTAGAAGTCGTTGTTGTACTCCTCGTCGTCACCGTCGTTCTTGTCGCGATCAAATCCTGGAACCCATGGACCATCGTCGATCCAGTTATCGTGGATTTCGACCGGTAAGTCGCCGACGTAGGTGTCTACGCCCGGCTTGGGATCGTTGGCGGAATCGCCGTTGCGGAAACGCTCGGGGAAAATATAGTAGTAGATGGCATCTTGCGCCCAATCAGGCGTTGTGAAGCTCGGATCGTAGATGGTTTGGCGGAAACGGCGGATAGCGGCCGTCGTCGTGGGCTTATAGTAGGCTTGCCCAACACCACCAGCACCGACAGCGCGAGTATAGGGAATACTCAGGTTGTTGTTGGCATAGATGACGGTATCGTCGTCAATGGTGGTTTCGAAGTAGTAACCGTAAACCGCTTTACCGGTGAACGTATAGCTCCCTGTCCATAAATCCTGAGCACCATCTTCGCTCTTGCCGGCAAGCTTCATCTCCACGGTTTCGACCGGAAAGTAATCGAGCGTTAGTTGGTTCTCGTAGATCTCCTCACGCTCAATCACGAGCTTCACTGCAGACAATGCGCCTACTTTCACTGCCAGAGTAAAGTTCACTTCGCTGTTTTCGACAAGTGCGCCGTAGGGGCTTTTATGGTCGAGGCTGCGCGAATCGAAGAACAGCGATTGCGCGATTTCATTTTCGCGGATGTCGCGACCGTCGCCGCTGCCCTCGATCACGGTAAGGGTTGGCGCTTCCTTCGATTGCGAGAAGTCGAGACGGAACGTCATGAGGCCAGAGCCAACCATGTTTAGATTGGACCCCCCCTCTCCGCTCGATACGGTCTGCGGAGTGCCGAGCTCTAATGCCCCGCCGCCAAAGGTGCTCACCGGGGTCCAGTCGGCATCGGCGATCTTGAATTCGAAGCTGCCGATGATTTCTGCCGTAATCACAAATGCATTGCAATTGTAGGTCAGTTGAAATTCTTCTGCCGCGACCCAACTGTTGAAGCTCCCACGCAGAAACAATGGGCTGTCGGGGAAGGGATTGTCGATGCATTGAGCACCACTGTCAGGCGCCGGGACAATGCTGGCATCGACCCCGACAGGGGCAGCTGAATTATTGTCGCCACACGACCAGCTGAGTGTTGCCGCCATCGATATGGCCGCCACGGTCATGTAGTCAATACATCTACTGGTACTACATCGTGTAACACGATTACGGACAAATGACATGGAACCGGCATAATCCAGCTCACGGACGAAACGCAAGCACTATCTCTCTCACCTTCTAGGAGAAATGGTGCCATGTCGTAGGGATCGGAATTCTCTCAATCGCGCGTCCCACCCAATGAAGGACTAGCAATCAGATGGTTGCCATAACAGTGATTGATGGGGGCAATAGACGGCCTGAAATAAAAGTGATTTCTATTACTGAATAGAATCATCATAGAGTGAGTGATGACCCAACAAGGCGCGCACAGCGAAGATGGTAGTCATCGCCTCAGAGCCGAAATAGTATTTCATGCTGCCGAGCTTGAAGAAGGCACCGGCTGCCCAAGCCCCCGACTCGCATTGCATTCCCCGCAGTGTGTCTTTGGCCGATTGCAGAACGCTTTCGCGCACCCCGACATTTTGCGCTGCGACAATACGCATGGCCAAATTAATCGGACTACCGGTATTGGCTGGGTCGTTGCCATCTGTATTTTCCGTGTGCCATCTAACGCTCAATGCTTCGAGCAACGGACCGCGTAGGGGCTCAGCTTCACGCGGGAAGTCTCGCACCAATTCGGATGCAAAACAGAGGAACGCATCGGGCGAAGGATAGTACCTGGTTCCATCGGCAAACGTGCTGCGGTCGAGACAACTAGCGAGATACGCCAGGTTTCGTTCAATAATTACGCGTCGATCAATGGTGCTCGTTACACGGCTTCCATCCTCGCGCACTTCTACTACGCGGGTCACGCCATGGAGGCGCAGTCCAGCGTGACGCGCAGCGAAAAATACGGCATGTAGGGCATTAGCCACGCACGTTGGATCATGCTTGCAGCCGCGCAGTTCCGAACGATCGAGGAGGTCATCATCCCAGTAGACTTTGAATACGCCGTGAATGAGTTGACCATTTTCTTTACCAAATGCGCGGTTTTGTCCCGAAGATAGCGATTCCGCCGCCGCGCTGCGCAGTAACTCTTCGGCACCGAGTCGCAATTCGTTGCGGTCGATGGCGCCGACATCGTATAGACCAACCAACGAAACCGCTGTGCAATCAATGTCGGGCGCGAGGGCTTCGGGGCGAGAAAAGAAGCGATAGCGAGGGACTTGCTGCATACGAGCACTGGCAGCGGTGCGTATCAGTGGCGTCGCCGCGTTACCCAAAGCGCTCCCCAGCAGCTTCAGCGCCATCATAGCGGTGAATGTTTCGGATAACGACGTCCCAAATTCCGAGAACTTAGCCCGGGCCTGTGAGGAAAGTTGCGCCTGTAGAATTTTGCGAATGGAGACAGTCCGCCCAGAGGGAAAATCGGGGTGAGAGGACACCTCGCTCTGTAGCCCAGCAGTATCAATAGCGTGGAGCAGGTAACGAAAACCATGCAGCGGGGCGAGCAGGTTATGCTGCTGAATATACTGAGAGAGATCGCCGTGTTGGTCCTGCATATCAGTAGACTCAGGGGATGATGAATAAGGGGTGTGGTGAGCGCTCGGGACGTGCATGTAAATGCTCCATCGCTGGGGAACACGGAGAGCTTACAAAATAATATAGGCTCGGCGCAGAAAAGTGGGAAAAATGTATGAAATGTGCTGTAATTTCAGCATGTTACTTTCACAATCTCCAGTGTATCACGATCGAGAGACAGATGTGCATAAGACGTTTTCGCCGCGATTTATATCGAATAACGATGGCTCGAAGTGCTGGTAACGCAATCCGGCCGATCCATACCGCATGGGGGACATAAACTTAACAATGTCTCATACTCTGTTCACGAATAGCAAGCACTTAATGTTTACCAGACATTGCATTAGGAGATGCTCTTTTTCTCTACTGTGGTTGGCAGGTCATTGTCAACCGAAGGATTCGTAATAGAGCATCAGTATTTTTCTGTGGGAGTTGCGTGCAAAGAGATCTCGAATCGATAGGAGCAGAATGTGGGTATATGTAATTTGACCAAAGTCTATTGATTACGTTTTGACGCCTAAGCGTTGATAAATACTTATTCCTTTATCGAAGGGTCTACGCATTTGCGCAGAATTGAACCTTTGTCTATGTACGACAAAGAAGGACTCCCTTTATACGCAAGCAACACACCTTAGCGAGCAGGTCAACAGAGGGAAAATCTTACTCAATTGAAAAAGTTTATCTTGAGTGTTTTTTCGAATTTTACGAATTTCCATTCAAACATGTTGGCGAGACGCTGCCGGGGCATAGAAGCTGTTGAAGGATAGGCTGACTACGAACTCTCAATTAGCGACAGGCTCCGTAAGCGAGTGATAACCATTACGCATCCCCTTAAGCGAAGGAGCTGCACAGCCTCCGAGCCGTGCGTCCGTCATTCCGCGTATCACTTGCCAACCCCCATTCGCTTTTACTTCATCGCCGCAGCATTATGTCTCACCCAGAAGGCGGAGAGCTTTCGCGCCTTGGCCGAACTCCAACTTGCGCGCCGGCACATCAATGCTCTCAGGGATTCGCGCGGCAGTACACGCTCAGCGGTCTCTCGTCGAAACTCAATGGCGTCGCCAGTGCCGCCAGTGCATCTCACCCCGGGTGAGGGGGGTTGCTCATTTCCGGCAAATGCCTCGGAGAGACGCTGAACTTCTCATTTATACAGACAACGATACGGCATGTGTTGCGAGGCAGGCATAGGCAGAGAAAGACGTGACGGAGCCCGATGGAATTCCGCACCGGAATCTGGCACCGGATTTCGGCGCCGGATTTCGGCGCCGAAATCCGGCGCCGGATTTCGGCGCCGGATTTCGGCGCCATCGGTGACTTCTACGCCGCGGAAACAACGCAATCGATCACTGAGGGGACAGTGTCGTATCCTTTAGAGATTCCCCCCTTTATGACGATTGCTCGCTGTAACGCTCACGCAGCTCATGCACTGCGGCGACGTTCCCCCAGATACAACCTTCAAGCATTGCCATATACCGACTGACGTCTTCTGATGAGACGATGTCTTGTGCAACCGACATCACTGAGTTCATGAGCACTTCGCCGAGTTGAACAAATTTGGCGACCAACTGGCGATGCTCATGTATTACCATATCTATGGCCCGACCGATTTCGCAGTCATAGTCACGGGCGATAAGGGCCACCAAATTGGCCTGTCCGAGCTGGCGATCGCGTTCGATAGAGTATAGATCGTTGGCAACGTATTGAATCTCAGTGGCTAGGCTGTCGAGTTCACGCGTGAGAGGTCCGAAGTAGTGTTGCAAATCCATCGACTGCCCAGTGACCATCTTCACCACTTCCAGGAAAGGACTCACGCAAATGGTGCCCCGCCGCATCATGCGGTACGTGTCTAAGGCGAGTCGCGAATGATCGTTGTGCGCACAGATTTTCGATTCCATGACCATTGCCGTAGTCGAACTTTGACTGGCACATATGAAATGGGCGAGATGTAAAACACTATAATGGCGATGCCGGTGGAATTTTTCCATAAATCCATCGAAGCAATTCGCATTACTATCGCACGACTCACCTGGCATCGAGGAGAGTACATGTAGCCAGATTTTAGAATTTTCTATCAGACTGTCCCTGTCACGCAGATCGTTAAAGTATAATATGATATACATCGCGTGGCAGGCGAGCGCCCAATCTTCACGGCTATCGGGAAGTGGACGTAGACAATGAGAAACAAACGAGACACCAACCGAACTGTACACTTCGGGACTGGGAGAGATCTGGAACTCTGACTCTAACGTCAAGAACTCCTGTGATACTTGCGACCTCAGTATCTCGGGAAACGTTACGATAGAAAATGGATAATCCTTGAGTAGGTTCATGGAACTGAGCGTGCTTACGTTGTCACGTGCGGTACAGGTATTAGAATCACTCACATCGAGTAGCCGGTAGCGTATAGCCAAGTTGCCATGCGGCACGATCCGCCTTTTCGTACAGGTCGTCACCACATATCTGAATCTGACTACTTTAGACGCAAAATTTCCGCATAAACGACATGTCATCATAGCAGGCGCAGCATTGAGGAAAGCATTCATTGCATACTTGTAGAGCAGATCGTACCCGTATGAGACGCAACATGTATCGTGGAGCTATAGCTCACCCAATAAGGCAGGAACCCCTCTCACTTGACGGAGTCCACATATGAACTGGTTTCTCCAACGACTCGATCCTACGGATGTCGATTCCTACCGAGCCGCACGGCTTGTCGTTGCATTTTCCATTGGCACCGCAATTGCCGGTTTTGCATTCGTCCCAATACTGTATTATTTCACCAGTCTCATTATGGGCATCTTCGCAATTGCGATTGCGCCAATCATTGGCAGTGCCGCATTTTGGCTTCGACGGACAGGAGATATCGCGACCTCAGCACAGATCTATCTCAGCTCACTATGGGCACTTATTACTGGTGTTGCCGTCGCGCTCGGAGGTATTCAGTCACCCGCGTTTCCCTCTTATTCCATTGTCATTCTCGGCGCCACATTTACGGTTGGACGACGTGCAGGTGTCCGCTGGACCATATTCTGTCTGATTACAATGGTTGTAATCCAATTGGCACAGAAGCGATTTTTACCGGATTTCAACGTTCCTCAAGACAACCTCAATGTCGCCGCCATGTTGTCATTATTGACCGTTTTATCCCTCATTTGCTTATTCTCGCTACAATACGATGATGCGAAAAACCAGGCACTTGGCCGGATGCGCGACGCCAACCGCCGAGTAACTGCGATGATCGCACAATTGGAACATGCTAGCGAACGCCTAATCAAATCGTCGGAGCGCTTTGTAGGGACGCCACAAACCGAGCATCGCGGCCTGATTAGCGACATGCTCGAAAAGGCCCGGGACGGACGGGACGCTATGGATGTATCTCGCGAGGCGATTTACGGAATGATTGAGCAATACCGACAAATTGCCGGACGCGTGCAATTGCTACAAAACTATTCACGCCTGATTGTGGAAGTTCTATCCACAATCGACCGTATCTCGGACCGTCTCGACATCATGGCGCTGAACGTCGGTATCGAAGCTTCACACAGCGGAGAGTCCGCAAAGCAATTTACTATTCTGGCCGGAGATATGCGCATCTTGGCCGAGCGGATGCTCGTGGAGACTGGGCAGATTAAGGTTGCCTTGCAAAACGTCAGAGAACACGTACAGGACGTCCTCGATGCCAGTGCCTCGGGACAAGTCCTCACCGAAGAAGCCGCCAAGCGGGTCGCCAACATGGGCACGATGTTCAACGATATCTACAGCCTCATCGAGCGTACAGAAGTAGCCACGGGGGAGATGACAGACGATATGCTGGCTCAGATCGATGCCGTGCGCAATTTGGTGTTGGTCGCCGCCGACGACGGCGTAGAAGATGAGGATGGCTCGGAAATCGAGATCGTATAGTCGAGCGCTTGTCGTCACGCGCTAGTAGAGATGCCGCAACGGCCCTGTTAAGCTTGTCTGAAGTGTCAAGAGCAGCCGCTGGTGGCGCCACAATTGGGGCATTTATGGCATGCCCCGCTCCGCACCATCAGTGTCCCGCACTCATGACATGGCGGTGCGTCACTCTCTCGCACCCAAGTCACCGGTGCCTCCACCTGGCCATTGCCGGACCTGTGAGTGTGAGCCTCGCTTCCATGGCTAGAACGCGACTCCATTGCCTCACGTTTCGCCGCTGACACGTCTACCAGCACAGGCCAGCCACCTGAGTCTCGGCCATGACTCGACTGCCTAGAACTGAGCTCGTTCCCCGATACCCCTCCTAAGACAGCGTCATCTTCCGCTACGACCGGTACGTTGGGTAAATCGAGTTGACCTTTCCCCGATCCCTGCGCCGCAGGATGGACCTCGCTGCCGAGGAAGCGCATCGACAACCAACGAAATAGGTAGTCCATGATCGATGTTGCGATCGGAATATCGGGATTGCCGGTAAAGCCTGACGGTTCAAAACGCGTTCCCTTAAATTTATCGCAGAGCACGGCCAAGGGCACCCCGTGCTGCAGCGCCAAACTCACCGCAGTGGCAAACGAGTCCATCAGCCCAGCTATGACCGAGCCCTCCTTGGCCATGCGCACAAAGATCTCCCCTGGATGACCGGCCTCATACAGGCCAACGGTGACGTAACCCTCGTGGCCGCCGATGGAGAATTTATGGGTAAAAGACCGCCGCTCTGGCGGGAGCTTGTAGCGCACCGCCGCAGGCGGTCCCGCCGGCCGGCTCTTGCGTGCCCGCAAATCCTCGACCAGTCGCCGCTCTTCGTCGTCCAAGTACGACAGTACCGTATCAGCATCGAGCGAGGCGCTACCAGTGGCCGCATCAGCTGGCGCCGTACCGTCAGAAATAGCCTGCTCTTTGGTCGTCGAGAGCGGTTGGGTGCGCTTACAACCGTCGCGATAGACCGCAATCGCTTTCAGCCCCAATTTCCAAGCCGTGAGATACGCGTCCTCAATATCGGCGATCGTGCAGTCGTTCGGCAGGTTGACCGTCTTGGAGATAGCCCCCGAGAGAAACGGCTGCGCTGCCGCCATCATACGCAGATGGCCCATGTAGTGGATGCTGCGAGTGCCTTTAGCTGAGCGGAAGGCGCAGTCAAACACCGCCCAATGATGCTCTGCCAGTTCAGGTGCCCCCTCAATGGTCTCCTCGCGATCGATGTAATCGACGATCGCTTCGATCTGGCGCTCATCATAGCCTAAATGCCGCAGCGCCTCTGGCACACATTGATTGACGATTTTGATCATTCCCCCACCCACCAGGCGCTTGTACTTGACCAGAGCAATGTCCGGCTCAATCCCGGTGGTGTCGCAGTCCATGAGAAATGCAATAGTACCGGTGGGGGCCAGTACGGTGGCTTGACCGTTGCGAAAACCATGGCGCTCGCCCAGGTGAATCGCATCGTCCCACGCTGTCCGTGCTGCGGCCATCAACGCGGACGGAACTTTGCTCGCCTCTATATCCTCTACCGCAAGGCGATGCTTGCGCATAACCTGCAAAAATGGCCCGCGATTGTCGTCGTATCCCGCAAATGGCCCGGTCGCTTCGCCCGAAATCCGCGCACTCGTGCGATAGGCGTGACCACATAAGATCGCCGTGAGGGCTGCCGCATAGGCGCGCCCCTCGTCGCTATCGTAGGGGACACCATGGGCCATCAAGAGCGCCCCTAAGTTGGCGTATCCGAGCCCCAATGGCCGGTAATCATGAGAGTTCTTCTCGATTTTCTCCGTCGGATAACTCGCGTTATCGACCAAGATCTCCATCGCCATGATCGTCGTCTCGATGGCCCGCTTATACGATTCGACGTCAAAATCGTTGGCGTTTGGACCCTCGGCCGTCGCTCCGCCCGCCGCATCCCGAATGCCGACACTGCCCTTGACCACAAATTTGCGCAAATTCAGCGATGCCAAATTACATGCTGAATCATCTAGAAACATATATTCGGAGCACGGATTCGATGCGTTGATGCGCCCACTATTGATGCACGGATGCCACTCGTTAATCGTGGTGTCGAACTGAATGCCGGGATCACCACACTGATGGGCGGCCTCGGAGATTTTTCTCATGAGCTCGCGGGCCTTGAAGCGCCCGACAACCCTGCCGTCCAGCACCGCTTGCGTGCTCCACGATCCATCGGCGACCACCGCCTTCATAAAATCATCGCCGACGCGTACGGAATGGTTGGCGTTCTGATACCCTACCGAATCATACGCTCCCCCAGCGATGTTGAAACCGCCGTCATAGCCCGCATCGATCAGGGCCCACGCCTTCTGCTCTTCCTTGGACTTACAGTCGATGAAGTCGACGATATCGGGATGCCCGATGTCCAGGATCACCATTTTGGCCGCACGCCTGGTTTTGCCTCCGGACTTGATCGCCCCGGCAAATGCATCGAAACCGCGCATAAATGACACGGGTCCCGAAGCAGTCCCTCCACCATCGAGATGTTCAACTGAAGACCTTAGCGACGACAGGTTGGAGCCAGTGCCCGATCCGTACTTGAACAGCATGCCCTCTGTCCGAGCCAGCTCGAGAATCGAGGACATCGAATCGTCGACTGAATTGATAAAGCATGCCGAGCACTGCGGCTCTGCTTCAACGCCGACGTTGAACCATACCGGGGAATTAAATGCCATCTTTTGATGCAAGAGCAAGTGCACCAATTCGTCGCGGAAAATCCAGGCATCTTTGTTGGAGCGAAAATAGCCCCCCTCGCGTCCCCACGCGTAAATCGTGTCGGCCACGCGACTGATCATCTGCTTGACAGAGTGCTCTCGCTCTGGCGTGGCGAGGGTGCCGCGAAAATACTTCTGCACGACGACGTTGGTGGAGGTCTGGCTCCACGATTTGGGGAACTCGACCCCTTTCTGCTCGAAAAATACCTTGCCGTCGGCTCCCGTAATCGTGGCGTCGCGCAGCTCCCACTCGACCTCATCGAATGGGTCAACCCCCTCGCGGGTGAAATATCGCGATACGGTAAGCCCGGGTAGTTTTGGCCGACTCGTTATCTCTGATCGCTTGCCGGTATGCTCGGCCATGCCGGATGCCTCTCCAAGTCCATTTCCTTTGCTATTCGTAGTCCGCTCCGCGACTTTATCAAGCATAAAGCTCCCCTGTTGGCTCTGCATCAGTAGGTGTCGCAGTCGGCTACAAACGCCCGCGAACCAAGCATCGCCCTTGCCTATCGAAAGATTCTATTCCGTCAACGTCTACCAGTTTCGGACTGCGCCTTTGACCTCGATCTGCACTACCCGTATCTGGCTTTTTTCTCGTGGGTGCAACCCGACCCGGTCCCCCTATATTTGGCGTCGGCGCCGACCCGGTCAAGGAAAATACCCCATATTTAGGGGCTCAAATTGGACTGTCCTCAAGCTATTGTGTCCGCAGAATTTGCGCGATCGGTTTGCGATCACGCACCACTCCGGAGCTGCGCCCATGCCCATCGCCGGTTGATCGCACGCTCAGCGTCCGCCGATCCAACCCCGCAGGCGACCAGGTGTCAGCGGCGAAGTAGGCGGAAGCCAACGACATTCCACCCTGACTCTGCGGCGGGGACAAGTTTGTGACTCCAATGCCTCACTTCAGAAAAGACCTCGCCACAACCGAGCGCAGCTCGCCACGTTCCCTTTTCAATCGTACTGCCGCCGTGACTCTATTTGCGACAGAGGGGGGATCTCTTCGCCCGCAGAACACGCCCCATCATGACGTCAACTGCTCCCACAACCTGCCGCATAGCCTGCTTGAGAGACCGACGATGCCCCACAGCATTACCGTGCAGGTTTTAACACCTGGCGCAAATGCACAAGTTCGTTCGGTCCAGTGATCGTCTTCCAATGATTGTCGACCACAATGCTTACATTCCCCTGGGGATCGATCGTGATACCTTCGAAATTACGGCGCCGATTGTCCGTGTATGGCCCCAGATCAAATACTGCACTCGCATTGACCTCGCCGATGTCCTCACTCGGGGCTTTTTCGCTCCTGGGCAGCGAAAACCGCACCAATTGCGATACCTCGAAATGGCGCTCGATAGCGACGACATCGATCCCATGGGCACTGAGTTCGCAATGAAGCCCCGAAATCTTGCCGGTATCGCTGGCTAAATGAAGACGGAAGTATTGTAGGGGTCCGCGCACCAAGCCCACCCCTACGTCCCCCACGTCCATGACGCCGACCAGCGCGTAGCGCTCGCCGTTATCGCCACTCTCAGGTCGTTCCACGACACCGACCAGAGCATCACCAGCACGACATAGCCCCTCGATGCCAAGACCGTCGTCGCATTGCGCATTCCAAACATCGAGCGACAGCGCGATCTCATTGACCACGAATGCCCGCTCACCGCGAATTTCGGCAAATAAAACCCGATGAGAATTGTCGATGCACTGCCCTTCCGTACCAATCGCCATCAAAATGTCGCCTCCCGGGCTTCGCCCGATGAAGGCCAGCGATTCCAGCTCGGCAACCTCCGGGATGTTGGCGATGGGCAAAACCCGCGTCTGCCCGTCTGCGGCCACCTCAACTAAATCATGGGTGCGCTCCGATATCGTCCACAGATTGCCCCGGTCGTCCCGGGTGAGACCTGAGAGTCCATGCACACGAGGTGCGCGCAACTCAATGACATCCCCAACCACCTCGTCGTCCCTTATTCCCTTCAGCGCGGTTACATCCTTCCCGGCATCGGTTCCGACTGTGGCCGACATCGGCCGTATACTTGCGCGCCGACTGCTGCTGCCTGCGCGACTCCCCGGCGGCGCTAGGTCTTGGATGGTATGATTCGAGGTGTTGGGAGATCCTGGCGGACTGTGTGAACTACAGCCGAAAGACAGCAGTATCATCGCCGTCGCCGCCGCCAGCATGGGACTCGCAAGACCACCTAGCGAGACAAACATATGTTGATTATGACGCGAAACGCCTATCGACGGATGCTTGTACGAGAGAAATCTCACGGCGAGGTCTCACCGAGCCAAGCGCGACGACGCAGGTTTTGCTGGGACGAGGCAGACGGCATCACTTCCAACGTCCACTCGTCATGTCTAGGCTCACTACCGAGCTCCACATCGATGCGGCGCAAACGACCGCGCCGAGCGAGCAGTGCAGACACGACCTCTCCGGGCCGATAGCGCGCCAGCAGCTCACCAAGCCCCTGGCGGGGAATGCGATACTCGTCCAGGGCAATGAGTTCGTCACCAACATTGATACCGGCAGCGTATGCGGGAGTCCCCCGCAAAACTTCTTCGACGACGTTACGCCTGGCCCCAGAGGAGAGCTTAGCTCCCAACCAGCCCGCAGGCATAACGCCGTGTTCTGCGCGCCCCTCGCCTCCCGCCATCGGAGAGTCACCAACGTCAGAGACGATGTCGCCCCTCATCGGGTCTTTGCCGGGCCGAAAACGAAGACCGAGAAATGCAAGTGCCGGGGCAAAATCGAGCTCTTCCGTGCTATCGACCGCACGGGCGAAAAAATCGTCGAGCGAACGCCCCGCGATCTCACTCGCAAGCGCACGAAACTCAGTCGGATGATAGCCATGTCCTCCCCCGTAGCGTTCGTACGCAGCGCGCATAACATCGTCCAGACTGCGCTCACCACCCGACAGACGGCGAATTTCCATGTCGAGCAGGAACCCGACAATCGCCCCTTTCCGGTAGTAGCTGATGGAACTATTACGCGTGTTTTCATCGGAGCGGTAGAATTTGATCCAGGCATCGAATGAACTTAATGCCAGGGATTGCACTCTGCGTCCGGGCGCGCGCATGAGCGACTTGATCTGCCGCGAAAGAGCCTGGAGATATTCATCCTCCGACATCAGACCGGCCCGCCGAAGCAGTAAATCGTCGTAATAGGACGTGATGCCCTCCGCCACCCATAAAAGCCGGGTATAGACCTCGCGTTCGTAGTCAAAGCGGGTGAGCGCACGTGGCCGCAACGCCTTGACGTTCCAAGCGTGAAACAATTCGTGGCTGATCAGCCCCAACCAACGCACGTAGTCATCATGGGTTTGCGTCCGCCCCGGCGAGGCCAGCACCACGGTGGAATTGTAGTGCTCAAGCCCGCCGCCACCACCGCTCACGAGCACCAAGTACACGTAGTCGTCATAGGGCAGCTTTCCCCAAAACTGTGCCGCCTGGGCAGTGATGGTCTCGATATCGCGGGCCACGCGATCGGCGTCCCATTGTGGGTCGGGCAAAAACGTCGCCACCCGATGTGGTACGCCCATGACCTCAAAGTGATGAATCACGGGATTGCCGAGAACCAGGGGCGAATCGACGAGGGTATCGTAATCGGGAGCCCAGTACCTATGGGGTTGGTCGTCGATAGAGTCGTCGGGGGAGCGGTCGCCAGACTGCTCGGGGGCCTGGTCGACAGACCGAGCGAGGGATGAATCGGCCTCTGTAGCGCCCCCTGTCCCAGCGTTCCCCGCTGTCACCGCAGGGGATAGCCGCCGCAGTCCAGTCGCGCTGTGGGCCCAGGCCTTGGGCATGTCGATCACCACCTCGGATGGCAGCGACTGCGCGTTCTCTGTGGTGAGAAAGAGCGCCGCACCATTGAGTAGGGCGACATCGGCGTCGATAAAATTGGTCCGCACCGATAACTCGCGGGCATAGACGCGATAACGCACGGTGATCGCCTGCGTCCCTGCTGCCGAATCAGTGCCACCGCCGTTATCGCTATCAACGCGCCAGCGGTTCTTGGCTATCTTGTTTACTGACAGAGGACTCCCGTCGGCCGCTGCCGCAGTGAGGGCTTCGATATGGCGGCTAAATTCGCGCACCAGATACGAACCAGGTGTCCATACCGGCAAAAATAGCTCAACGCCATCCTCCGCTTGTGCCTTTGCCGCGACCTTGAGCACCACTTCGACGTAGTGGGTGTGCGGGGCGGGGAATGACAGCCGGTAGCGGATGGCTGCGTCGGACGCCGCGAGTGCCGCAGCGTCCGCTTCCTCTGGCGGCGCCGCGCGGTTCAGCTTCACCGCTGATTGGTCTGTCTCGGCGGCCTCGACAGCCTTACTCGGGCTATCTCCAGCCCGCACTTGGCACGCCACGAGCAATAGTGCTACCAGTATGAGTGCTCTGGAACCGCAATCTCGTACAAAACTCAGCGGCCCTTTCGCCAAGAGCATGTGTCCTTCTGCGTCCGGGCCCGGCGAGTACGAGTCCCCTGGATTTCTCGCGCCCTGCTCTGGTGCGACATAGCTCGCTGATTCATGCGAGTTTTCATGGTTCACATACACGCGCCGCAAGTGAGAATGCCGATAAATATCGATGGCTAGTTTGCCCACAGTGACACGCAGTATCGCTCAACTGAGGTCATTCGTCACCCGAAGCTGTTGCAGTATCGCCGCAGCCGTGCCCCTCACCTTGCCCCTCACCTTGCCCCTAAATAGATCAGCCGCATTCGCCCCGCATCCCTGCGGGCCTTCTGTTCGTACCCACACACTTGGAATGAATACCCGCGATGACGCCTGAGCCTCCCCTCATGCATGCGCTCCGACCTTGGTTTCGGACACGTATGCCCCCCACCGTCGCCGCCCTGCTTGCCCTGTGCGTGTTTGCACTTGCCGGCTGTGCGCGACCACTGCCGCCCAGAGATAACGCATCCACGCTGTATCGCGATGTAGAGCGCCTCGTATCCCTGCGCGAAGCCGCGGGTTGGGACATTGACCGCTACGAAATCGACGCCATTTTGCCCGACGTCCTCATGTCTCTGTGCCACGTCCTTCCCGAGCAGCGCAGTGCCCTTCTCGACTGGATCAATCGGCGTATGTCTGAACTAGGAGGGCCGGTCGAGGTGGCATATCGCCGCAATGGAAATAGCCTCGGGTCGGTATCGGAACTGCTCACCCTGTCGAGGGTGCGCACCGCGCTACTCCGCGCCTCCGAGGATGCCAGTGAGGATTGTCCGTTCTGGATCGACCCCAAGCCTAAGTTCGCAGGCCGGCAAATTTCCGATCATCGCTGGCAGTTCACGGTTACCGGCGGTGGCCAGGGCAATCTGGTCAACCCCAGTAACGACCCCGAGCTGCAGTTTGGCGGCTCGGGGCGCGCGGCGCTCGGTTATGTAATGGGGCGTCATGTGGCCGTGTATGGCGGACTACAACTCGGCGGTGGCGCCAGCGTGCCCAGAGACGACAGCGGCATGCGTACCAGCCTGGAGCTGGCTCTCGACACCGTGCTCCCGGTCATTGTCCGCTACTCGTGGATCAACACGTATATCGAATTCGATGCCGGCTACTTGGCCCATGCCAGTGAAGATAACTGGCGGCAATTCGACCACGGCTTTCACCTCGGTTTTTCGGTGGGAGCACGGGCAATGCGCCTGCGTTGGCTGTTCCCCGGCGCAGCGTTCGGTGTTTCGTACGAACGCACCTTTGCCAGCGGTGATGACGACTCTCTCGACATGATCAAGTTCGGCTTTCGCGCGGTCGCCGACATTGATCTATGACAGCTCTCATCGCCGGGAAATGCCGGCATATTCGCTGCGCTGCACGCAAGACGAACACCAATCATTTCTGAGCATTATCAGCATGTTATAAAAGTCCCATCGCGGTTTACGCCGCTATTTTTGTGCTGTGCACAAATTTCTCGTTGACACTCCTCGGGGCCGTGTGTAGCTTATCGGTTGTGAGCGGCAGCCAAGCACTCCAACAGTTGCTGCCAATCCGAATAATAGTATCATCATAGCACCTGGCTCCCGCCAGCTAACGCACACGATCAAAACACACGAGAAGATAGTTATGAGCACCGAAGCTACTGCGCAAAAACAAGTCGAGAATCGCGTCAGCGAGTGGTACAAACTGTTTGGCGTCGATCCATCGTCGCTCTGGACCTCCGGTTTTGACGCCTGGGCACAAATGACAAAAGAGAACTTCGATCGCATGCAGTCGTTCTACGACGAGCTCGCCGACATGGAGACCGCCTCCTACGATCGGGCCAAGCAGAGCGCGAGAGAAGTCGGCTCCATGATGGGAGAGACCGTATCCTATCTCGCCGATATGACCCGCGAATGGCGCCGCCTGAGCATCGAAGCCACCAAGCGCAGCGCTCAGATCCTCCACAATAAGTAGTTATCTTATTGCTGCATCGCAGCATGCACCCTATCTGTTTGAGTGCATTGCCGCATCTGCACTGGTAGCGCATAGAGGCAGTGTATGCGCTGCATCCTCCCGCCCCCTGGTACGACGTATTACTGCCTTACCGAAACAGCACGATTTTGTGCTGTATTGCGCTGCCAACTGCAGATGCGGCAACGCCTCTTCTTTCGTCATCACGCCCGGGGCGGCTCTAGCGCCCTCGGGTTGCCATGAAGTCGCATTCGGGACCCTATCTGATTGTGCCGAACGAGCCCTACGCTCGGCTGGCGATACGCGCGTCCCCACCTGGCGATTTTTCGCCTGCGCCCTCGCCGCCGATGTACTACGTTCAGCGCGCGAGGTAAACCAATGCAACTCAGTGATCTCAAAATTATCGTAACCGGAGGCGCCCAGGGAATGGGCGCACATTTTGTCAAACGACTGGCTGAGGCCGGCGCCCAGGTAGCCGTTGGCGATATCAAAGAGGATGGTCTCAAGAACATAGCTTCCGAGACCGCCGAGCTGCCGGGCAGTGTTCACGTCCGCGAGCTCAACGTCGCCGACGAAGCCTCCATCAGTGAATTTATCGATTGGGCCTACGACGCCATGGGGGGTCTCAACGGTCTCATCAACAACGCCGGTATCCTCCGCGATCGCCTCCTGGTCAAGAAAGACCGCCACACTGGCGAGATCATCAAGATGTCACGGGAAGACTGGCAGGCAGTCATCGATGTCAATCTCACTGGCGCCACCTTTATGGTCCGCGATGCTGTGGCCAAAATGGCCCAGAAAGAGCAGCGCCCTGCGGTGATCATCAACATGTCGTCCATCGCGCGCCACGGCAATCGCGGCCAGAGCAACTATGTCTCGGCCAAGGCGGCATTGGCCGCCAATACAGTGACCTGGGCCACCGAGTTCGCTCGTTTTGGCATTCGGGTCGGCGCCGTGGCTCCGGGCATGATCGAGACGCCGATGACCCAAGGCATGCGTCAAAGTGCATTGGAGGCATTTGTGGCCACTGTGCCCGTCGGCCGCATTGGTACCCCGGAAGATATTTGGATGGCGGTCAAATTTATCATCGAGTGCGACTATTTCACCGGACGCACAGTGGAAGTCGATGGGGGACTAAAGATGTAAGATGTCGGCATGGCCGACACGCGAAACGGGCCGCACCATCCCCAATTTGCCTTTGCGCATGACGCGGAGACCCACGTCGCGCTCGATGGCACCATCGAGCGCATCGTTTATGAAAACAGTGAGACTCACTGGGTGGTGGCTCATTTCAAACTCGACAGCCCAACGAACACAAGTACCCAAAGCGACGCCAACACAGCGTCCAACGTCGCATCCGACATAAAGTCCAGCGCGAAGAAGTCCCGCAGCTCTGGCTCGGCACCGTCCTCACAGAACCCCGGGACGCCTTCCCCAACGCGACCAAGCGCTGGAGGTCCACCACCAAACGCCGAGAGGGTGACCATTGTCGGCGCCTTGGCGGGCGTTGCCGAGGGCACACCTCTGCACGTCAATGGTGTGTGGGATCACCATCCCAAACACGGACAACGATTCAAGGTCAGTGGGTATCAAACGCGCTCACCGACAACCTTAGAGGGGATTCGCCGCTATCTGGCTTCGGGTATCATCCCCGGAATCGGTCCCGCGCTGGCGGAACGCATTGTGACCCGCTTTGGCCTTGAGACCCTCACGGTCATCCACGATGCGCCAGACAAATTGCGCGAGGTCGACGGCATTGGCAATGCACGCGCTGAGGCTATTGCGCTGGCCTGGAGTGAACGCCGCAATGAACACGATATCCAGGTCTTTTTGCAAGGCCATGGTATCTCGCCCGCTTACGCAACCCGCATCTACCGGCGCTATGGCGACAATGCGGTGGCCAAGGTACGCGAAAACCCCTATACCCTGGCTCTCGATATTCGCGGTATCGGCTTCAAGAGTGCCGATGCCATTGCCCGCAGCATTGGCGTGACCCCTACGGCCCCAGAGCGCCTAGAAGTCGGCCTCATTCACACGCTGGGCAAGCTGGCCGAAGACGGCCATGTCTATGCCCCGCAGACTCAACTGATCGGCAGAGCCGCGACCATGTTGGCGGTAGATTCGAACCTTCTTGAGCCCGCCCTGCATCGACTCGCCAATGACGGCCACGTTGTCTGTGAGACCATGCCCAATGGCGATGCAATCGTATCGCGCCAAGATCTCTGGTATGCAGAGGACGACGCCGCCGCCGCCCTCGCCGCGCTCGCCAGCACGCCTGCAACCCCCTGGACCATCGATACCGCAGCTCATATTGCCGCCTTTCAGGACCGGGCTCAGGTGGCATTGAGCGAGCAACAGCGCCGCGCGATCGAAGCCGCCGTACTCGATAAATGCGTCGTGATCACTGGAGGTCCCGGCGTGGGCAAAACCACCATCGTGCGGGCAATTGTCGGATTATTTGCCGCTGCAGATCGCCGCGTCGCGCTGGCGGCGCCCACTGGACGCGCAGCCAAACGACTCTCCGAGAGCACCCGTGCCGAGGCGGTTACCATCCACCGTCTGCTCGAATTTCAACCGCGCCTCGGCGAGTTCTCCCGCAATAGCGATCATCCCCTCGAACAAGATGTCTTTATCATCGACGAGGCATCCATGATCGACATTGCTCTGTTTCGCGCGCTCTTGGATGCCATACCACACGCCGCTCAGCTGGTCCTTGTCGGCGATATTGACCAACTTCCATCGGTTGGTCCCGGAGCGGTACTCGCCGATATCATCCGCTCGGGCGCCGCCACCGTAGTTCGACTGCGCGAGATCTTTCGCCAGGCCGCGGCGAGTCGCATTGTCGTCGCCGCCCACGAAATCAATCGCGGGATCATACCTGAACTCGAACCGCCGCCGGGAGACAATGCCCGACGTTCGGACTTCTATTTCATTCCGCGCAAAGATCCCGTGACCGCGCGGGAGACCATCGTCCGCCTGGTGTCTAAACATATTCCCCAAGCATTTGGCTTCGATCCGGTCGCCGATATCCAAGTGCTGTGTCCGATACATCGAGGCGATCTCGGCACCCGCACACTCAACGAGGCCCTGCAGAAAAGCCTCAATCCCGGTCATGACGATAGCAATGTCCTCAAACGAGGAGCCCGCGCGCTGCGCCGCGGCGATAAAGTCATGCAGCTGCGCAATGATTACGAACGCACCGTCTTTAATGGCGATATCGGCCTAGTGCACACAGTTTCGGCCGATAAGGGTGAACTCGTCGTCGACTTCCTCGACGGCCGCCTGGTCACCTACAGTCAACGCGAGCTAGATCGGTTGATCCACGCTTACGCTATCAGCGTGCACAAAAGCCAGGGCTCGGAATACCCCGCCATCGTCTTGCCCATGGTCACGCAGCACTACGTCATGCTTCAACGCAATCTGCTGTACACCGCGGTCACGCGTGGCAAAGAACTGGTCGTCATTGTGGGCTCTCTCGCCGCCATCGATACCGCCATCCAAAACGGCAGCGCATCTACCCGTTGGACGCGACTGGCGGAGCGTATTCGCCAATGCCAACCGTATCCCGACATCGAATCAGACTCTGTTTAGAAGTAGTAGCGGGCTCCGAGACCGGCATTTACGTCGAGCTCCACCGTAGAATCGTCATCACCGATCGGAAAGTCGATGATGGGGGCAATTTCAGCGTACACATCGAGGGGGACTTTTTTGAAATCGAATAACATTCCGACAACGCCGCGTACACCGAGGTGAAGAACATCTGAGCCCCCGCCGCGAACTTCGTCGAGAATGCGTCCCCCTACGCCGATATACGCCGGCAAAACGAAATATTCGGCGTCTTCGAGTACCCACGGATGCCACTGAAAATCGGCGTGTGCATGAATGCCACCGCCGACGAGGGCAAACCCGAGCACCCCCGCGATCGCAGTATCGTCCTGCAAGTAGAGTTTGGCGGCTACACCGGTTGGTTCGCCAAGGGCGATGCCCACTCCCAGCGCGCCCTTTTCCACGCTCTGTCCCCAAGCGGTCCCCGCGGCGCAGAGGGAGCCCCATAGAGCCGCGATCCACAAAAGTAGAACTCTGGCACGAGATTTCATAGCATCACGGTATATTGGAAACTCATGCGCCGCCACTTACTGGGACGATACATCAAGCCGCTGCCGGGCGCAGTCGCTTCGCGGCATTGGCAGGAGAGAAGTTGCCATCTATAACGACGCCCTATTTTGCCATCGCGACGATTTCGATACACTGGACCCGCTCGATACATTCGAAGTGGCTCGGGCGTCCCCATGGGTGACTTGGTGAGCAAACAGGCCAAACAGCGCAAATCAAAAGTCCGTCCGCAACCCGCACGGAGCGACAGAGCCAAACGTCTTCTCGACTTGGTGATGCTGCTTCTGCGCACGCGGTCGCCGATGAGTTTTCGCGAAATTCGCGAACAGTTTCCCGCGTATAAGACCGCCAATATCGAAGCCGGCCTGCGTGCCTTTGAGCGCGATAAAGCCGATCTACTCGAACTCGGCGTGCCCATCCGCTACATCACTCCCGAGGAGGATGACAATCTCGAGGAGGGCGGCTACGTCGTCGATCTGGTCCGCTTCCGCCTTCCAGAAGTCAAGCTCACTTCAGCCGAGGTATCCGCGCTTTTTTTGGCCGCCTCCGTCGCCAGGGCCGTTCCAGGGGGCACGTATCCCAAAATCGTCGATCTCGCGCTGAAAAAATTGGCCTTCGACGTCCAAGAGATGCCCGATACACCGGTGGACTTTCTCGACCAGGCACGCACCCTTACCCAACGAGATCCAGTGCTGGTCCACTTTCCGACCATGCCGCGCACGCAGGCCCGTGAAATCGGTGACCGCTTTGCCTCGCTGGAAGGCGCGACACGCTATCGCAAGCGCCTCACACTATCGTACCGTTCGGCTTCGACGGGGCAGTCTTGTACCCGCGATGTCGATCCCTACGGATTGGTGTATCGCAAAGCTGTATGGTATCTCGTCGGCCGCTGTCATTTGCGCGGCGATGTGCGCTCCTTTCGCTTTGATCGCATTGAAGAGGTACAAATCGCCCCCAGACCAAAATCGCCCGACTTTGAGCGTCCCGAGGATTTTGACATCCGCTCCTTTGCCAACCGCTCTCCATGGACCTTCACCCCGGAGATACTTGAGGAATTGGTCCTCGAAATCAGTCCAGAAGCCGCCGACGTCGCCAATGAAGACTTTGGCCCCGAGGCTTCGCGCATGCGCAAGGCCGATGGCACCACCGTCATTCGCTTTCCATGCGGCAACCCCAACTATGTCGTGTCGCGGGTCCTGGCGGCCAAAGGAAGCATCACGATTCGCCGCGGCGCGCGGGTAATCGAACGGTTGGCGCAAGAGATTGCCGCCATTGAGGAACATTATCAGTGATGCGCGATGTCGGTCAAAGGTTGCGGCGCCTGCTCTACGTGGTGCCATACGTGGCCAAGCATAAAGGCGGCCTGCCTGTTGATGACTTGGCCAAAATGTTGGGCATCAGCCGCGATCACATGCTGCGAGACCTCGACCTTTTGAGCCAAGTAGGTCCGCCCGATGGCGACCCAGGCGAATATCTCCTGGTCTCGGTGGAGGAGGGCCGGGTCTTCGTCGACTTGCCACAGCGGCTTACACGCCCGCTCAGACTCACGCCGGCCGAAGGCTGTTCGCTCCTCTTGGGCATTCGGGCGCTGCGCGAAAGTGGCGTCGCCCCTTACGACGACGCGATGGCGTCGGCGGAACGCAAGCTCTTGCGGGCGATGGGTCGCGATGCCGTCGAGGCCGAGAGACTGGCCAGCGATACGTTTGTCGCAACGCCAGATCGAGTCATGGCCGAGCATTTGCGCACGCTCGTGACCGCCGCGCGACAGCAGCGGCAGGTCGTCATCGAGTATGTAGCCGCCTCGACGCATAAGGCCCGGCACCGTCATCTCGACCCCTATGGCATCGTCCATCACGCCGGCACCTGGTACGTCATTGGTCACTGTCATAAGCGCGGAGATACCCGCACGTTTCGCATCGACCGCATCGCCTCACTTGAGATGCAAGAGGCCGGTTTCGAAAGCCCCCAGGATTTCGATTTGGAGGCCTATCGCCGCGAGCACATCTACGTCCCGTCAGCAGACGCAGTGGCGGTCACGGTGCATCTAGAGCCGCTTGCGGTCGCGCGGGTAGGCTCGGCATGGCCGGTGGGCGAAGTGACCTATCATGAGGATCAAAGCGTCGACATCGTCATCGATTGCGAGGGCTTCGAGTGGGTCATCGGTTGGGTGCTGGGCTTTGGTAAACACGCATGGATCAGCCATCCCGAAGAGGCGCGTGCAGCGCTGCGGGCCAAACTCAGGCACATCGTCGTGCCCCCTCATCTGTGCTCGCCGCCATCGGCGCAATAGCGACGACCACAGGCCCGACCGGCCAAGCAGATCTTACTTAGGGTTTGTCGAAGTCGGGGAATAAGTCGTCTAGGTCCAGATCGGCCGTGGCGTCATCTTCCGGCAATGCCGAATCCGCCCGACCTGCGAGGCGCTGTTTCACTGTAGAAACGCGCTTTTCCACATCGACGTAGTCGGGGGCGCGCTTGTAAATAAACTCGTAGAAATACAACGACTCACGCAAGTCGCCGATGCCGGTCTCGTAAGTGACGGCGATTTCATAGTACAGGGCGAACTGCTCTTGTTGCGATATACCCGGAACGTGCAGGCCGGCCTTGAATTGCTCCACTGCGTTCAAGAAGTTGCCTTGCTCGCGAAAACAGAGTCCGATCATGAGTCGGCATTGAACTTCGCGACCGGGAGCTTGCCCTACATTGAGGAATTCCTGAATCGCTTCGTCGTACAGGCCCATCTCTTTGTATGCCAAGCCCAGGTTGAAGTGGGTGTCGGTATCCTGGGCCTCCACGGGACGTTGCAGCATCACCGAGGGCTGGCGCGCACTGCCGCGGCGACCGCCACCAGTATTTTCGCCTTCGCCCTGCAGTAAATTCCGGTTGAGCGAGGGCACTTGCTGCATCTGTTCCAGCTCGCCGATCTCGTTGATCTTTGCTTGAATCAGCGGATGATTCGGATGCCGGACGAGCATCTGCTGCAAAATATCACGGGCCTCGCCGTACAAGCCCTGCGCGGTAAAGAAGTCGGCTTCGTCAAAGTTATCGTCGAGACTACCGCCGCTCTTGCCCATCTCGCTGACCGTCCGCTCTTCGACGGGGTTGACTCGGGTCGCATCCAGCGCCGAATTCACTCGGGTCGCATCCGATGCAGATGCATCAAAGCCCCCAGCCAACATGTCGATCTCAGAGGTAGAGGCAAACGCCCCCAACCCCTCGGCCGCAGATATAGCAGCCTGCGACGCACTGTCGCTGCCACCAGTGGACCCCCGATTGGGCCTGTAGTTGAGCACCGTGGGCTCGGATTGATCACCCGCGCCGATATCAGAGACCAAGCGATCATTGGACGACGACACCACGGTTTCTAACTCGGCACTATCATCGAGAGAAAAGTCGAGCTCGGCTTCGGCCTCGAAATCAAACGACGAGTCCAAGTCATCGTCGAAGATCGGCATCTGGATGACGGCCGTGGTTTGTCCTGCATCCCCCACCGCCCCCAGCGGGACGCTGCCATCGCCAATCACCGTATTCGCGGCTTCTTCAATATCTGACGACTCGATGTCGATGGAAATGACCGCCGTGTCGATCACCGAGGTGTCGGCAGATTCGAGTATCCCGTCTCTGGTATAGGGCCGGACTTGTCCATCATGTCCGTGGCTTCCAGGCCGGTTTAGCACGCGCGTATCATCGGGCGACACTGACTCCACGACATCGTCGATCTCGATGTCGATAAACTCGACCGAGTCGTCGTGATACGAATCCTCGGCGCTCAATGCCCCATCCACTGTGACATTGCCGCGCGCATCGACATCAAGTGTCACGCCCAGACGCGTGGCCATTTCGATTGCCGGCTGGTGGTGGGGCACTAATTGCAGCACTTCACGCAAGTAGCCGATCGCACGCTCGGGGGTGTACGTTGCCACCAACTCCGCCAACTGCATGAGCTCGATCACTGCGTCCTCTCGACGCCCCTGGAGCACGAATATCTCCTTGAGACGCTCGCGCGCTTCGACATTGACCGGGTCGTACTCGAATATGCGCTGCAAGTGCGTGCTGGCTTTCTCATGCAGGCCGTATTTGACGTATACGTCGGTCTCCGTGAGGATTTGTGCAATGACGTCCGAATGCTCCTCGCCGGCAACACTGCTCTCGTATTCGGGCTCTTCGGGAAAATTCGATACGAGACGGGGCCGCTTCACAACCCCGGACCCGGCAGCGGGCGGATGCTGCTCTGCCGCGGGATTTCGCTGGCCCTCATTCCCCACCAGCGGAACTGAGCCGGTTGGCTGGGGAACACGACGATCGTTGCCTCCCGGCATGCCCACCGTGAGCTCGCGCTGCGGCACCGGTGGCGGCATCGGCGGCGGCGCCGATGTCTGCACATTTCCCTGAAGCCGTGACAATTGGGCCAAGGCATCGCGATCTTTGGGCGCAAGCGCCAGCACGCGGCGTACAACATCTAGCGCCCGTGGATGCTGGTTATCCTCTTCCAGCACCCGCGCGGTTTCCTTGAGCACTGACACCGTCTTGGCTCGCTGACCCAAGAGATGAAAAGCCTGCGCCAACAATTCCAGGGTCTCGATATCGCGGGCATCAGCCTTGAAGCACACCTGCAACTTTTGTAGTGCACGGCGTGCGTCTTTGCGCTGCAGGTAGATGTAGGCCAATTCACGGCTCAAGGGAATGTTGTCGGCCTTATGCCACAGCAGCCGCTCAGCGACTTTGATGAAATCATCTTCCCGCTCGCTGGCACGGAGGAAGTCGCAGGCATGCCCGAATTCGACAACCGCCTCGTCGACCATTCCTTCTTTGGAATACAGCTCGGCCAGTTTGATTCGCGTGGCCACATTCTGCGGATCGAGCTCGACCAACTGCCGCACCGTGGCCAGCGCATCGCTGGTCTTGCCTTCGCGATGAAAATACCCGGCCACTACTTCGAAATGCTGCATGGCATCGGAGATCAGACCCAGCTGACGGTAGAGCTCGGCCAATTTGAGATTCACTTCGATGAGGCGCGGATTGAGCTTTAGTATCTGTTTGTAGACCGCTACTGCTTTGAGATAGAACCCCTGCTCGCTGTAGAAGCGCGCTACACGCATGTAGGTCTCAGTGGCCTCACGCTTGGCACCCTTTTTGACGTAGAGGTCGCCGATCTTGAGCCATATACGGACGTCGTTGGGCTCTTCGGCAACAATGCGCGAATACTCCCTGATCGCCCTGTCGAGCTGGCCTCGATCCGCATAGCGGCGGGCCGTATCCATGACCTTGTTCTTATTGAAGGCCAATGGCGCGTTCGTCCTAACCTTGAGCTATTGCGCCACCAAACAACGCAACTGCATACATACCATATCGCGGGAATTCAACCGATAATACCCCGCCCCCACTGCCAAGCATAGGGCCGGTAGAGCAAGAGTCTTCAATCACGCACCACTTACGCAGATGTGGGCGGCGAAGGCTACGAGTCAGTGGCCTAGTTCGGCTGCAGTAAACGCGCGACAAAGCCTGTATCGTACTGCCCAATCTGAAAATCGGCATGGTCGATAATACGGCGCAAAAACGGCAAATTGGTACGGATTCCCTCGAGCACAAACTCATCGAGACATCGGCGCACGCGACGCAGAGCAGCCTCGCGGGTATCATCGTGAATGATGAGCTTGGCCAGCAATGTGTCGTAATGAGGTGGGACAACGTTCCCTTCGTAAATATGCTTATCGACCCTTACTCCTTAACCTCCGGGGTTATTGAGGGCAGTAATCTTGCCGGGCCACGGGGCAAAG
>JAAUYH010130991.1_pt1 | contig 26106 bp, 12 predicted proteins | sample 7278061 | NCBI WGS metagenome assembly JAAUYH01 (sample SAMN14350203, study PRJNA611818) | marine sediment metagenome | isolation source: surface marine sediment (0.6m) | place: French Polynesia: Moorea | collected 2018-08
AGAAGAAAAAGGGAGCGAACAGGTTTTGTGCTCATCTACCCAAAGAGAGAAAAGAGAATACTTGATTTCCATGATCATTTTGAGGTAAATCCATTGAAAACGTTGATCCTGAAAGAAACGTAGATTGTGAAGCTCATGCTGTACTTAATAATACTGCCGCTAAAACTTTTTCAACCTAACAAATGAAGCGATTGTCTTCGACACCATCGGTATAGATTTTGGCTGCCAGGTTAAGCCAATCATATTTTTATTGAATCAGACTAGGGCTTTCATTCCCTGAAAATGATTCAAGATTCTCTACTTGATCTGTCTAGAACTGTCACTAACAATAAAAGATAGCTGAATGAAGCACATCTACTACTCCATCAGTCCATATGCATTGTTCGCAGCTGTCCATGCCAACTTCTCCAAGAGTGTTTGCAGGTAAAGGAGTTTCTGAATATGATGCGAACTTCTCTATTCTATAATTCAGGGCAACAAGAGCAAAAAATTTGGTCAGAGAAATTCGAACATGACTAAGCAGCTGATGTTGTACTAGAAGAAGATGATTCTTTTGCTTACCTGTGTATGGAGAAATAATCTGGAATGCTAGATTCACATTATCATGCCACATCACATGCGATAATACAACCAAGATATAGCGTTCATTTAAAGAAAGTACGTTATGGGCATACTTTTCGTATGTCTTGATGCTTTCGGCATTCAATTTCTAACGTATCGCATAAAGTAAAGTCTGTATTGATTAATTACATCAAATTTGTCCTTCTCTTGCATCTAGTGTGCAAGACATAGCTACAGAAGACCTGAACCTTCGAATAAGCCAGTAGTACAATGTTGAAAACATTTAAAAAAATTTGGCTCTTCCATCTACTGTACATATAAAAGCTATTCGAGAAAGATCTGCTGACCTCCCAAATTTGAAAACTTTTTCGTAAACATTTCGTTCTTATTTGTATATATTCTTGTAGAATTTTCTCAATATGTGATTCCCTGCTACTGTGATGCATAAACATTTGCTCCAAAATTTCTCTTCTAATTTGATATATGTCGTCATCTTTCTCTTAATCCATTATATTCAACAACATCTCGTCTGTTTAAATTTTAATGAAAGCCGCAGCCAAAGAGTTAAAGGGACAAGTCTATTTCTATTCAATTTCTGATATTTCGATTATCTGATCTGATTCATAATGGACGTTAAGATTTGAGAGGCAATGAATCCGTAAAATAAGACCAGGCATCAATGTGAGTATTAATAGCTGCAATGTTGCCCGAACAATATTCAAGGAGAGAGATATTAAAAAGATTCTTCACTGACTGCCGAGCCAAGATTCGGGCTACCCCTTTTTTTCCCAGTACTCTACGGACAAGAATTTCGATCTAATTTCGGCGCTTTACAAAGAAATTTGATATCAGAAATTTGATTGAATTTGTAAGTAACCATACCCATTACTGTTTCTCACTTTCCTTATTTCCCATATTACTTAATTTATGAAAAAAAATCCTGAACGGGAGTATTGAAGAAATCAAGACATTCAAATTTAGCCAAAATTATTGTCCGTAGAGTATTCGGAAAAGTGCGGGTTGCTCGAATCACATGCTTCCCTCAGTTAGTGAATAGAGGCTAGAGTCATTTCAATTTCGAAACTTATCTTTGAGCCACTTTTCCATGTCGTATACTCCTTCGGAGTCTTACCACAAATAAGGCTTGAAACTTTAAATCAACCAATAGAAATCGAGTCTTCCTGAGAATTTATCAGGAAACCTCTGCGCGGTTTCGGATAGGAGCCAAATAAGGAAAGGAGAACACACTTTTGTAGAATAGTGTTTCGTCCTCAGGACACTGTCTCTGTTTGCATTCATGTCCCCGAATGCGATACTGTAACATACACTTCCGAACTGTACGAGCACCAAGCGAAAATGTTTAGTATTGAATTCTGTTTCAGTATCTGAATTGCGATAATTCCAGTTGTACGTAATCGAATAAATTACATTATTCGAGAACGATGGCTTCAGCAATCGGAATAGGCCGTCAAAAAAACGGACCAGAAACAATGTGCGGATCACAGTTGTACTGCAGGGTGTAGCGAATGCATCAGAGCATCATTGCTACTGTCCCTAAGACCGTGCATTGCGAGAATTAGCGAGATGATCTCATAAAGTATGCCGCTCACCAATTCTCAAAAATGGAGAAAACAATGAACAAGTGTCTCATCAACCATCCGATTTCTCGATACCTGTACTACTTCTACAATGATTTTCAACATTAGAAAAGGACTCGAGCTGGGTCACCAGAATCGTGGAATAATCGTTTTCAACAACGATTCCCTCACGTAGCATTACATTCCAACAAAATTCGTTTCTCCATTCGTTTCTAATGCTACTGGCGACAGACCGATCTACATTCCAAGAGTCATTGTTTCCGAAATGTAACAAAGCATTAAATCCTCAATCGATGCTAGTAGGAAAGGATGCGATACTGAAACAATGAGTTACAGTCCGCGACACCATGGATGTAAACAAGGCGTTTGTTCTGGGCTAATGAGCTATTTTATTCTGCTACCGCTGAAAATTTAATTGGACAATAGGTTTTGCATTATGGTGTCGCGGACCAGTAATACGAATGCTTATCGCTTGTCACGAATACTGGCATCAAGAACTCATTCTGCGCGATGTATGTCTCAAACTATTGCGCCCTTTTATTCTCAATAGGTATTTAGCCGCAATGTGGTTTCATATTATGTATACTCCAGATCCTATTGAGCCTTCCTCCTTGCTTCACTTCAAGGCACAGCTCAATCTCGCGTAAGGAACCCGAGCAAGCGCTAAAAACGATGGACTCCTATTTGATACAGCTCAATCCGAACAAGGGTTTTTGAAAAAGTCGGCCATTGCCAGTTCCTTCGGATTGGATCAATCGCGACAATCCTGAAGATTGAGTACAATTTGAATAGCTTAGGAAGGGCTTGAGACAGGCGAGATAGAATACTTGCATATAATTGCTCTTTACATTCTGAGCTATTTGTCGAAGAGCATTTTTGTCGGAGAAGCAGGACGCATGAGTGGGCATTGTTCTGATCAACGTTTTTTGGTACAAAAGACGAAACAGAGGCCAGCTGAACATCCAACATCCTGCTCTTGACTCCACACGACACCAGAAATCGTCAAATCCACTCAACATGAAAGAGGCGAACACAATTGCTGTTCTGTTTCTCATTGTTCTTGTTGCAGTTTCTGCTTCCGCTCAAGCCCATATTCACTAGGAAGGCTCTACGGAAGAAGGATGTGAGTGGTTCAGACTGCCAAATGGCTCGCGTAAGTGCCGCTGCTGAATGTCTGCAGTTCTGTGCAGTATCCCGTCTGGTCAGAGCTGGGAAGATACATGCATTCGCACTCAAGCAGGCATTGACGGCGCTATCTGCTCGTCACTTCGCTGTGACAACACAGGCTCGAAAATCTGGGGCATTTTTTTCATTTGAAGCAATTCCTGCAAGCATGAAGCAGTTAACGATCAGCGCAAGTAGTATTTAGGGATGATGTTGCTGTTCACTTTCCCATGGCATAGCTTGCGGACACTTGCAATACGGAGGCATATAGTTCTATTATTCGTTATGTGCTTGCCAGCCTCATACATGTGAGCTCTATGTTGTGTCACAGTAAGTGATTGACCGGGGTGCTTCGGTCTTCGAATTGAATTAGTTGACGCAGCCTACTATGGACGAGCTGTAAGCACGGAAGCGTCTAATCTTCCACTTTTCCGATTCAGAAACATTTGGAGGTGAAGCAAGGGCGTTACTTGCGACTGATGAAACCGGCTGTCCTCAGAACAGCAGTAGTGTAGTCTTGCCAGTAGTTAAAAAGGAATGGGAGCGCGCAAGTTTTGTGTTCATCTACGTAAAAGAGAAAATAGAAAATACCGTATTTTAGAGTTCGTGTTGAGATATCAGCATCGAAAAAGTAGATCCCGTTAGAAGCATAGGCCATATAGCATATGCTTTACTTTTTAATATCTCCGCCAAACAATTTCTCAATATTAGAAACGAATTGAATAGCATTCAACGATAGCTCGTAGAAAAGCAGCCAGTACTCTATGTGTATGAATCGTTCCTAGCTTTCTATTCCAACTAATCCGAGGTTATTTTTGGAGGTTCGAGAGGCAGTCTGCGAATGCGACACAACCTTTTTTCATCAGATAAGTCAGAGCTAATAGTAAAGCTGTGTTCCCATCAATTGTGATGGAAAGGAATAGCAGTTTTGCAATGCAAGTCGTGATTAAGTCTTGCTATCGCATTGCAATTGTAATTGCCTGAGTACGCTTGCTTTAGTAAGAGTAGCCAATCCGATAACTTCGGCACACAAGAAAATGTACGAACCCTGAAATATTTAATGCTATTTTGTTTGTCAAATTGAGCAAGAGATTCTTGAATGCTGACCATGTTTTAAGTGCATCAAAATGCCTGTGAGAGCAAACCGAACGCATAGATAATACAGCTCAGAAAATTGAAAATTATGGGGGATTTAATCAATTGAAGAAAGATACCCTAATTGCAATATCAAGTGCGTCCGCTTATTCGAATTGACATTCGTACATAGATTTATTTTCTTCTCAATCAATAAAAATTTAATTAGAACTCACTTTGGTACTAGACTAGAAATATGATAAGTGAAATCCGTAGATGATCCGCAATTAATGTTGTGCCGGAGAAACATAATTTGTTTGTTCAGAAATGATCTGATGTTTAAGACTAATGCACAAACTGCAGGTTTGATCTCATACAGCATCCCATACGCCATTGTAACTAAGACCTAGCTTGAATTAAAAGAATTTTAAGTGTTGAAATAATTTTGGTATATGTATTGATCCTTTCGATATTCAATGTCAACCAAATCCAATTTAGGAATGTCTTCATTGACAGTTTGCATACAAATTGTTAGTTTTCATATCTAATCAAAGAAAAATAGTTACGGAAGAGTCGCAATAAAGAAACGCAGACATGAAAAGTGAATTTCAGCTCTCCTTCGCATACATAGAATACGTTCAAGAAGAATGAAGTTCTTGCATCCAAATTTTAATAAGTTTTCCCTCAATTAGGTTCCGAGCCATTTATTTTTGCACCATATGTATCTATTTGTCCTTGAGTACGAAAATTTCAACTTCATGTTATTAATTCAATATTTTTGAAGAGCAATTCACTTGGACTAGTTTATTATTTTTATTTACTTCTGAATGGTAAAGACTACTTTTATTGTTTGTCCCTTTATCTAGCTAATGTTTTTCTATTCTTCAGTATCAAACAGTCAATAAAACACTAATATTATTGTTTGACATCTGTTAAGGACATTCACTTCTAAATTTGAGTCGTCCCATTACCTTGCCCTTGATCAATTGCCTTTTATAGCGTCTAATATGCGAAGACCAAAATGATAATCATAGTTAACGACCTGAAAAAAGGTTTATCAGTGGCATCTGGATACAACTCGAACCATGAATAATATAGCTTGGCAATAATCACGAAATTCATTACTCTGTACCATTGTGAAGTTATTAATGTGCATTTCTCACAGTACAACGAATGCAGCAAGAGGTAGTCCGTACTCAGTACATGGAGTGCGCAAGCACAAATTATCCCGTACACAGCCTATGTCATCTTTCTCACCTGGCTCTCATCGTTATCGGAAGCCTTATTTCAGTACGAAGCGGTGGCGTTTCCTAAAGCAAAAATATACTTAGTGCAAAAGCGAGGATGGGCTTTCGAAATGAACCACTACCTTCGCCGAACTGACGCTGCTAGACTACTGTTACTGCTGTGACCCGGTCACTGTGCCATTATTGCTCATATGCAACGGTTCTTGAGCTACTCTTGCTACGATGTCGCTTCTCTTACTTTCAATTGTTTATCTACGGTAAGTCGGTTGCAGTAGCACCACTTAGTTCGGTCAACACCAAATCAGCTTGATTTTTAAACAGTTAATTGAGAATTATAAAGATACACATGCAAATTTTAATTTGATTCTTATATCATCTTAAGGCCATCACTATCCTTTTACACAGCTACGGCGATTGATTTTCTCGAACTTCATACCAATGAAGTAAATTTTCGGTTCATGTAGATCTGATTTTCCAATGAACCGACATCCTCACGAAGAAGAACCGTAGTTTGTACACTGCAAAATTTCTTTTTTCCATTTTGATGTTGGAATTAGTAAAAAAAATATCCAGTGACGTATGCCTGGCTTCCCAATCGCTTCCAAAAATCTCATTACATCTCAAACTTTATGCACGTTGTTTCTGTACTTTTCGAACGTTTTTTATTAAGTGTGGACCTGTTTCCTGAATTTGTAATACTCAGATAAATATTTCTCGCGCGACATCCTAATACGAAACTATAGCACATCGTCTCTTCTTTGCCATGTTAAATCTTTTTTTCAGTGCTCAAAGTGGAATCCAGAGCAAATCAATTATTTGATCTAGGCTTATGGCTTCTCTGAACCGAGTAAAATCTTTACCAACCTCATTCGCGAACATGCTGTATATTCTGCTATACTTAGAATCCGAGCAATCAAGTTTCAGTTCTGTTTGCGGAAGTCATATTTCGCAAGTATTTTCGTTCCAATAATCCTCCGTTCACGTGCGGGAACTGCTCTCGGGGTCAGCGAAGCACGTTTCGTTTATCCATAAGAGTGCTTTTCAATTTTCTGTTCGCGAATAATGTACATCTCAATTTCATTGCGGTCAGGCTAAACTAAAGTGTAAAAAGCCGAGCCTATCTTTGATACAGATCCGAACTATTCAGTGCAAAAGTGGAAAAGGTCACATAGTGTTCTTCGGTATTACATGATGAGTGGATTATCTATCCGATTGAGACGGATTTCGAGCCAAAAAAAGCTTGCGTAAAAACAGCCAGATGGCAGCTAAAAACAACTATTCAACGGAAAAACAATAGCAAGAAGGAAAGTGTTCGTAAAATGTTCCAGAAAACGAATTGGCAAATATCTAATCTGCTGCAGAATCAGAGAGGCAATACTCGCTTTACAATCGAGTTCCAGAACACACGTTTTCAGGCGATACTCGAGCTTGTGATCGAGCTGAAGCTCGCCTTTCAATCTGAGATAGACTGAAGGGTTCGACGCATCAAACGTCAGCTCGAAAATGGAGGAATACTCCAAAAGTTTACAGAATACCCAAGTATCTGGTACTGAAAAAATAGCTACGAAATATATAAGAATTAAATATAATTTAGTGGTCTGCTGTAAAAATCGACTTTTCGTAAAAATTAAGTACATAAAGAAGCAGATGAAGACTCTATTGTCCAATGAATACCAGTATGATCTACAAAAATTTACTTGAGCACATTCACGATGTTTCTTTCCGGATCAATTCACCTGAAACCATAATTTTTTCTAACAATTCAAAGTTATTGTCCGTATACATAAATAATGGAACAAACAATAGCCATTTATCTAATTCGTGCTGCTTCTAAAATACAGGATACTAAGATGCCTTCCAATTCCGCAAATTAATCATAGATTAAATCTGCCTTGAACTAAGCAGAAGGGTCTCAAAGCTAGATTTTTCCATGTTCTCGACTCTATATGTCCATAAGAGATCGTTATAGAATAGACGATACCGTTCTTATTCCCTGAGACATTTTCTATCCTTTTTCGAGAGTCAAACGTATTTCACGGTTATTTCGTCATCTCCGGCAAGGAGCCCTTGGTATAAAAAACAATCTTTGCAGAAATACCTCTAACTTAAGAGCAGCATACGCTAAATAGTTGATTCAGAATTTGTGACATATTCTCACTGATCTGTTTGACTCTCTTTCGTTAAATGAAAACAAGAATAGCATACTGCTTATATCATTGATATTCTTCTTCTGTCGACTAGGATTGACTGCGATTAGCTACTGTTCATTCACTAGCCAATTGTAGCTATCGTCTCTAAAATCTTGCACTCCTTTGCATCATGACTAATATTTAAATGATTAATCGGCCCACACCATTACCTGAACGCTATTCGATCAGTCTCCACACGAGTCTTGATTTCATGATTCGGAAAAACCAACGATTGGATCGCATGCAATTAATTGATTTTAATTTACTTCTTTTTTCGTCTTGAATTTTCTGACTTCGCGCAAAACTTATAAGGATGGAACACCAATATTGAAAAAGCAAGGGTGCGGAAGTGTACAGAAATTGATTAATTGATTAATCAATTCCTTACGGTGCCGAGTTGGACGGGTTAGCAATATTTTTATCAAAACAGATTCTTGCGTAAATAAACACTCAAAGCGAATGTCGCAAAAATTTTAGTATGTTTCATGAATAGTGCAGTCTTTGCTACGTGTTCCTCTCAACGAAGTATATCATCGACACTGGAATTACAAATAAACGCATGGTTTTCCTACAAAAAAGTGAATTGAATGTATTAGTCACAGAAGAAAATTTAAGATTTTGCTCGTAAAAGTACTGCATGATATAAATAGAGCTATAGGGAAGAAGAGTAACAATTTTGTTGTATGCAATTGCGGACAGACACTTTGGTATTCCTGCCTGTGTATTTCTACCTGTGCATGTGATTATTCATATTTATTCGGTTTACGAAACGAGACACACTAGCTCTTCGAGTAATACAATAATTTCCGGCAAAACAAGAGGGTTAGGTTTCTTAGGATTATTAGTTGCAGAGATAGTGAACCCGAAACGATTACAGTGGAAAGAATTAAAAAAAGAGAAAATGTTATCACGCTGTACTATTTATCCCTCCGACGACTAGTAACAGAGTTTTACAAATCCGGTCAGTGAGAAGAATGCGCGCAGTATTCAATGAAATAGTATTAGAAATGTCCAGTAGTATAAGAATTAAAGAGGATTATTTCAGTATCGATTCACATAGTGACGGACAATGTTACCGGCGGCATCGATTCATTAAGTCAGTCGTTCTAAAACTGAGTAACATATTTGTTGGACTGAAAATTCTGAGAAACAGATACATATGTTCACCGATCACTGTCACTTTCATTATGCTACGTCGACTAGCCTATACCTGTAGATGACAAGAATTGGAACAGCAGTTTAGTATGCACCATTCTGAACTACGTGAAGTATTCTATTTATCTGTATACTCTTTGTTTTCTAAGTACGGTAATTTACTAACGAAATGTCGTACCAATCAAATAAGACAGCCTGCGAATATGTATGAAGGTGTGGTACGTGGAAGTGGAGCAATGTTGAACAACTGTGTTGGATTTATTTAAGGCACGAAGATTCAAATTGTTTGGCTTTCTGGGAACATGGATCAAATATATGCTTACAGTGTATTCAAGAGGATGCACTGTCTGTCTTATCAGACTTTCACTACTCCTGGTGGACTAGTATTCCATATGTACGGAATTATCTTCATAGTGCTTCCGGTTTGTTCAATTTATGAAGCAAACACTTGGTCGTTTGCGGAATTCAGTATTGCATCTGTGGAGATAAAGGATATGTGCTTCAACCGCGGATGCATGCGACTCATCCATGATAAGATGCAACAGGAGAGCTACAATCGTCCATTACGTCAATGAACGCTGCTCATACATCCGTAGAATGATGTGATGCAAAAATTTGCATCTCAAGGTTTCCATCGAAAAATAAAAGAGCACACTTACCTGTCGCGAATGTCTACATCGTAAGCGTACTATTTCTGGAAATCAAGACACGTTTAAATAGTGTATGCCATCTCGGAAAATATTTTGACTGTGCATTTTCTTCTCTGGAAGCGTACTTAGGTAGTGAACAGTCAACATAAAAGTTGTGAAGGAGAGAAGTGAAAGTAGCTCTCTAAAAATTGCGAGACCATAATGCGGACTTTCCTCCGTTCGATCGGCCGTGGCAGCCCTGGAATTTGCATCTCGTTTTTGGATTTAAAACAGAAGTCAACTAGGATGCATTACTGCACCCCCTTTTTAGCAAAATTACTCACTAACATGTGCAAAAAATTTATGGTTGTCTCTCGCTCTTTTGCATCTCGTAGCTTTAACAAATTCATCTTCGATACCTGTGTGCTTGTACTCACTATTGAAAAAGTTTGTTTCGTAATCTATCAAAAATTCAAAGAAATTATCTTTCGAAAATATTTGAGAAGTCATGTTGAAGCTAGTGCAAATAGCTGAAAAGAATATTTTAAAGAAATGCAGACCAGAAAAGAGCAATTCTATAGAATGGTACGATTCAAAAAGAATACATTATCTAAGCATATTCGGAGCACAAGTAATTTGAATAGGAATTCCGAGATATTTTCGTGCAGGTTGACTATCAATCTTACAAATAACAATTTTAACAAATATGTGAAGTTTACGCAATTAACTTTAAAATTGGATCTTTTGTAAATTGTTGACTACTCTGCACTTAACAGAAGAATTACCTAAAATATTTCGATAACTTATGCCCAATGCTAAGTCACAAGCTTAATCTTCGAGTGCTCCCATTCATAATTGATTCAAGAAGGAGAGCTATTACCGCCAAGGTTTTAATAATCGATCGGCGAAATTATCACCGCAGATTCGGGAAACAATTTTATTTCTCAAAATATACTGTGTATAGGGATCATTGGACACAGGCTACACTAGCTGAAGCTATATCATTAAAATTATCCGAAAGGTAGAAAAAACTTCATGGAATTAATAGCTTTATCTGTTTTCAATACCTAGGCCTTTTGAAAAAATTTATTAGAGGATGTTACAATCCAGATTATGGGTGAATTGAACGTTCTCTCATAGAATTTTGAATGCTTTTGAGGTAGGAACAGAGTACAGATAGCAAGAGAGAACCAATTTTCACTTCTCTGATCTGGTCTTTCAGGGAGCGACGAATCGACTTGGCCTTTTCCGAGAATTATTCAGGCTCATTTCAACGCTTTTTTCAATTCCTTCTCCAACAATGTGAAGCATTCAATCTAACAGAACTGAGTTGAACACTGTAGAACAGAGGCATTCTTCTATCTGCACACCTCCTAGAAGTATAGTCTTTAGGCATGAAGAATGGAATCAAACGCTTGGACTAAGCTAAATTGACTTCAACATTGTCTTCAAATTGAATTTTTATTTTTCATGAAGAACATGATGCATATCTTATGTTTTTTCACTGTGAACGAAAATATGCAATGTGGTAGATCACTGTTTAGCAAAACAATTCTCGCTCTGAATTTGCGCGGAAAACTGATTTCAACCGTATTCGCGCAGTCTGGAGCAACCCTACAACTTGACCAGTTGTACCACCAACCGAAGAGAATTTATCGATGATGGTGGCGATCCAGTCGAATCTGAATCTTATTCATTGGAACCTTGCAGAACGCGTTCAAAACGGTTTTATCTTCCAGACTGTTGCGCATTGGAATCTACAGAAACGTGAGGTGCATGTAGCCGAAGGACACCCTACGAACGGTAAAGGATATGGAGCATTCTGCGGTGAATTTACTGTGGATGCAGGTCGCTACGTTTTCCGAAATGTCACTGGTCATACATCGTATTGATTACTGCAGAGGAAGACATGAGGATGAAAATATTTGTGATGCTTTTTGGTCACAAACTTTTCCAAGGATTCACCTGTCTCTGAATAGTTGTGACATTTCGTATATGCAAACACGTCGCTAACGGCAGTTTGCCACAATTTAGTACAGTACGAGCGACTCTGGATTTAGAGCTGCTATCGAAAAGTCGCTATTACGATTCGGAACCCCAAAAATTATATGCTTCTCTCTATACTCTGTAGAGAACTTACAGTACACTTCAATGTTGAGCGTTTCCGAGAACGGCGAGAGCGAAGAATTACCATACGGGCCACTTTTTCCAGCCGCGAGAGTGCTTGTTTGTCTTTTTCTTCTTTCCGAAGGCGGCCATTCTGCAATGCGATACCTTTGTTGCGTAGTATCATTCTCTACGGAACGCGATTGGACACATGTTTCTATTGGTCAAGGTTCATGAATTTGGCAAGGATCAAGATGCAAGCGAGGAATCTGGAAGAGAATCAGGCACCGGGGTCCTGAAAGCGTGTGGTGCATCGTTAAACGGGATTCTTGTTGCAGCGGATGAAGGGCATCTTAAAGCTCAAGAAAATGACGAAAATGGATTCATGCAAAAAATTCTAACTCTTGTTATTTAGCGCTGCTCAATTCTTGAAGCACTGCAGTTTGATTCATCTTTCTGAATGAGGAGAGCGCATTTCCGTTTTTTGCAGCAAATTCGTCACAGTTCCGTTCGATTGCTTGATACGCGTGGGTAATAAAGATGTTACACATTTACAAGTGAGCACAAATTGCTCACAAATCTAACATCTGCATATACCAGCCATGCCACAGTTAGCATCTTTGCTAGAATGCATGGCGTCTCAACATGAGAGTCTTAGATTGAAGTTTGACTCCCTCGAAGGAATTGGAAAAATACTTGATGTTATTGAACGAAATTGCAATAATAGTATGCAAATTTTTTTCTTGACTGTAGAGATACAATCAATAGTGATGGGGAAGAAAATATGCGGACTTCCTGTTCTCATAAGGGTGTCAGCTACACATGGCTGAAGTTGAAAGAATGGTGAACCTGAAGGTTTGCTCGAAGTGCACACGATACGTTCGAATTTCGATATCCGATACCTACCAATTGAGGGTTGGAAGCGCATCCGCATATTTTTACGCTGGTTGAAAGGGTCGCTGCCGGCATGATTTATTGCAACCTGGAGGAATCCAGGAATGGGCTTTCAAGTAGGACGAGTTTATCGGAATTGATGACTTTCAAGTTAAATGATACGGGACTTGGACCAGAAATTGCTGATATGACATTAGGCTCAGTGTTTTCCTGTCTATTCATTCTAATGTTCAGCCTGCCAGGAAGGCAAAATTGGGGCATATATTGGTACAGCAGCCGAAACAGAAAGAAGTGCTGTTGCGTGTATTTCAACAAGGACGTCAAAGGAAGCCTTGTTAAAGAATCGCTATCACGTTGGACTGCATCTAGCATAAATTTTACAAGCTAATCGAATTGCTGCGAAATTACAGCAAGCGGCAAGGTCATTAGTTGAAATTCGTAGGTATCCCTGAATCTTACCATTACGTCAAGCTCCCTGAGTTCAAGCACTTTAGCAACAATGTCCTGGGCAGTAAGGGAAGTAATAGCGTACAATTCCGTGATACACGGTAGCAGCGGACTAGGTGGCTGATTCGACAATTTCTGGATAATCGACAAGCTCTCCTTACGATTATTTCCTTGTACTGTATTCAATATACGGTACAAAGTGTGCCCTGAGCAGAGCATGGCAAAGGTTGGCACTAGACCTCTATGAAGTCTTGATGTAAGTATTGTGCGCCATGCAATGAAACAAGCGGTAAAGAAAATAGTGGAAGAAGTTATCAAGTTTTTCTTCCAGAACGAACTAATAGCGGCATAACTAGGCAGTCCCGGTTATCGAACTGAATGTTAGAGTACTTCTATTAATCGAAAGCCATCGATTAATCATTGTACAATAAATCTACATGGAGCGCTGTGTGTCGAGTCAGAACTTGTTCGAGTTTTTACTTGCTGTGTGGCGCAGAAATGGGCGAATTTGTACTGAAATTCATACAAAGATGCCTGTGCGAGCGGTGATAAACAAATTAGCAGACTTTTCCCCCGTAATCTACAAGTTTCCTGCGAATATTGAGATGAGAAGGTTGAAACAAGACGAAAAAGATGAGTACGTAAACGATAAACCAATGTGGATATGTTAAAAAGGCAAGCGGTATCTGGATTGTGCGAATCATTGCTAAAGACGTATTGGACCATGCTGTGCTAGTTTATGGGGTGCAGAGAGTGATCCATGACTCAATAAAACCTTACTCATTATATTTTTCAGTGGCTGCCTTTCACGCAATGACGAATAACAGAAGTGATCTTTTAAAGATTGCTGAGGTAAGGCAAGTTGTGAGCAGAGACTTCAGAACGTTTGCACCTAACGATTAATTTACTGCTCCATAAATAGCAAATAGTGTGATAAATCTTTCAGATAGAACTTCAATAGCTAAAGTGGTCGCAGTTGTTTGCGTGAAGAATTACGTTTTAAAACCATATAATACACGTTATTGTTAGCACCGATTTGAAGCTTTCGACAGTTTGTGCAGTAGCGCCAGGGGCAAACTGCATTGGCCGATCTCGAATTTTTTCAATACCGAACAAGAAGATAGAACACAGAAAACTATGTTCAGTCGGAATCAGGTAGTGCAAGTGATACGGAGTCAAGGGGACAAGTTTCGTGCGCAACAACAAGACAACATAGAAGACTATCGCAGAACTACGTAGCCTTAGACTGACCGTTTCGAGGTTCATGCACGCTCTGTCCACTTCATGTCACGATCACGTACTTGAAATGAATTCGTTCCCAATGCCAAGTAAACGAATTTTACTGCCGAATGCACTCAGCGCTTCGACTAATAATTATTCAACGCTTCTATGTCGACACGACGCAGATTTAGACAGTGTTTCACCAAATCGGGTGCTGAGATGATGTCTGCGACTATACAGCCAGCAGTGGAATGCCGGCTGGAACAAATGATATAAATTCTTGTCAAGGCAGAACCGAGTGAACGCCATATCGGTGCTAGCGTGCCTTCCAAACGACTTCCGTGGATCGCGAGCGACGATAGTTTCGTACAATAGCAAGGAATAGCAAGTATGCCGCATTCCGTTAACACGGTGCACGCGCAATTCAAACCGAGCTCTCTCTCAATTTAGCCCCGCATGCACAAAGCACGGTAAGTCCAGTGGTACTTCGCATTCACAAAGTTCGAGAACCAGTCGGTGAAGAGGGGCAGTCGATAGATAACTGGTCGCAAAACGGGCGCGTCGAGAGTAGTATCGAAGAATATCCCATACTGACCCCCAATACAATCAAATTCTAATAATGCAGCGTGCTTGAGTGCTCCAATAACTTCAAGAGCAGTGTTCACCAAAAATAGCGATGTGTACGCGTGCCAGTTTTGAGGTTGAGGGCTATCCGACAAAAATCGAAAGGCTATTCGTAAATTTTCTTCAGGAACAGTGTCTAGCCGGCAGTTATAATCGGGTGCTCGGGGTGGGTTTGAGCAAAGTTGTTTGGCGCGGCATTCCGTCGACATTCGTGAACAAGAAGTTCGGTGTACTAGATAGGAGGGCCTTGTTTTACCGAACTGCCAGACAAGCCGTACCCAATGTCATAAGCATCTAGATGCGCACGTGTACCGTACTCGTCCAGGATTTGTATCAAGCTACATTGGAAAGATGATGTATCCTCTTAATACCATGATTTCCCAAACCAGTAATTTCGGGATTAATTCAAATCCGATAAGCCGAAAGGTTACTGTAAGGTATGTACCGTACATTTTAAATTGCTATTCCGGATATCAATCCATGCGGGTTCCGACAGAACAGCCAGCAATCCCTTCAAACCGCAACAAAGTGCTGCCGGCAACCAGATAAAGTAGAAAAGGTCAAATTTCGCACTATGGCTACAGGTAAACTGCTCCTCACTTTGCCATTTCACCATGTGCGATACTGCTGAGCATCGATGACGATGTCAGAATCCTTCCGCGGATACGTGCGCAAATCTTCGGGAATGAGTGGAGAACAGTCTTTACTGCAAGTGACTGTGTGATTATAGTTTAACTACTAAGCTTGTCAATGAAATTTTCCGAATTTGTACATCGCATCTGAATTACTTAGGTTTATTTTTCACGAAATCTGGACGTGCATTGTGAACTGATAGAAATCTGTGATAGTTGAGGACCATACCTTTTCAACCTGTGAAACATGCTGAATTCTCATTTCAAAATGCAATCAAAGAAAACATACAGATACGTGGAAAATGCATCCATTTTAGCGTTGCATAAAAAAATAATGCCCGGAACACTTTGAAAGATGTGGCTGACGTTAGACAAACACAGAACACAACAAAAAGTGAGTACGATACCTTACAATAAAAACACCATTTGAAATAAAGAAAGTGGAGCGATGAATGGTCTTTCCGCGTAGCTTTTAAATTGAAATTATGAAATTATTTACAGAAGATGGTTCCCTAACAAGCGCTTAGTTTAAGATGCCACTTCTTCTCGATGCTGCATTAACCTTTCATCTCGTGAATACTAGACAGAAAAATTTATGATTCGAATCAATAGTTTATAAAGTATAACTCAGAGAAAACAAACCAATTTAGGTCATTTTCACAGTTTTATAAGTAGCTAATGGTTCTAATATAGTTCTTCAATTTATTCGTATTACAGGAATGGTCGTTCTGATCAAATTCAATCATTCGTTTTTACGGTATTTGCATACAGCTCCTCAACTACAATTTCACAATTCATTCATGGTTCACACGTGTATGGGGAATACTTTTCCAGCATACGAAATTCGTTTTCACGTTTCCACGGGAAGGAAGAATCCAATGACTCCGCTTGTTACGATGAGAATTTTTCTAGCAAAGGCAAATTTCGCTGTTTAGTTTCGTCTTTTAGCAGCCTGTCAAAAACGAACACTGGCTACGCTTTGTGGTTTTCAATAATGGAAGTGCGATATGAACTGCCTAGGAATTCGATTTTAATTCAAGTCGATAATCGTAGCATCTCTAAAGGCTCTTACTGACGATGAATTAATTTTTAACCTAAAACTCAATGACAGAAATAGGCTTCTCTGTAGTATAGTCAAATCTATTCATGCTTTTTGAAACTTTGCGTTTACGTAAATTGTAAATAATAAAGTACTTTTAAATTCGAAGACTCTATTTTCGTAGTATTGCTTGATAATCGAAAGCAGATCTGCTGATTTCCATCAATTATACCATCATGACTACGAAAAACGAATTTCTCGACTTTAAAAGTCGGATCCGTTTAGGAATTGCAAAATCTCATGTCGGTGAACTATTTCGGAGTAGAGAAATCGGTCAATATTTAGCATGCGCTGTTGAGAGAAGTTTTGATGTCAACATGAAACAATACCGCTGGAAAATGTGACTTCAGCATGATTTTCAATGTAGCCACGAATATCCAACGAATTGTACACTAAACTCTGCAAAAGGCGCCTAAATCACAAACTTCTGATGCATTCGAGGTGGTCAGAATGTAATGCTTGAATTTCGAAAGGTATTTTATTCCTTATAACCCTGAATTATATGCAGATTACCGGCGGATTGACTACCGCTGTTCACTGCTCTCATGAATTTGAAGCGAAAACTATATCAAATACCAAGTCATGGATCAAAAAGCATTACAACTGCGTTCTAAAATATTCTAAAGGAAAGTCAAAATAAAGATAAGAAATCTATGGCAGTAGAAAACGGCTGATTTTTGTGGATTGACTGAGAGAATGGCTTTGCTATTGAATTGTTTTGAGTAGTACATGATGACTGTTGAAAAGAATGCGCGGCATGCTTCATCGAAGTCATGACTATTAGATCAGCTGCACTAGATATAATTAACAAAAAATCAATTCTTAGTCATGAACTCACTTCATTCCAGCTCACTCATGCTCTGCTGTTTTTCAACTGCTGTTTTTTGTAATGTATATCCATGAAAGCAAATAAAATTCTTTCTCATGTAATAAGTACTAAAACCTCTCTAGTTTGACTTGTAATGTTGAGAAATCAAATAGAGGAGGCATTACCAAGTAAAGCATGAGCGCTAAACTTGCTCATTCCCTTCCTTTCACACTCCAATTATGGCTTCTTTACGGCTAATCAGGGGACATTCTGTACTGCACCCTGTAAATTACGCACTTGCCTCACGTCGAGGTGTTGAGTCGGAAAAGTGAAAGAATTGACATTTCTGCGCCAACTAATTCATTTTAAAACTAGAGCTTCTACTTCATTTATTCTCTGCTGCACAACACAGAATTCAATCGTATGAACCTGCACGGCACTTTACAATTGGTAGATCCAAGTTCCTGCAAGCTATTCCATTAGAAATTAAACAGCGACACCATCCTTACATATCACTTGCACTGGTCGTTAACTGCTTGACCCCTGCAGGAGTTGCTGCGAATAAGAAAGATACCCCAAATATTCAAGCCCGTGTTGTCACAGCGAGTCGGATAATAGGTAGTGCCGCCAAAGCCTGCAGGAGTGCGAAAGCCTGTATCTTCCCAGCTCTGACCAGGACGGATGCCCTACAGAATAGCAGAAATCCTGCAGCGGCAGTCACACGAGCCACTGGGCAATCTGAACCACTCAAATCCCTCTCTCTTGAAGCTTACCCCAATGGATATGCGCTTGCACAGGGGAAGAAACAACTACAAGAATCAGCAGAAACAGAACAGCGATGGTCGTCGCCCTTTCCATGTTGAGCAGATTTGACTAGTTTTAGTGTGCTGTGGCGTGATGAGCGAGATGAAGGACGTTCAGTCGGCTTTTGTTGCTGCTTTTATAATTGAACACTTCTATCGGAACAATGATTGTTCATGCGTCCAGCATTTCTGACGAAAATTCTTTTCTACACATGACCCAGAATGTAGGGAGGAATCCTAAGCAAGAATTCAATCTCACCGGTCTCAAACCCATTCTAAGTGACTCAAGTACTTCATGTACAGATGTAAGATTGGATATTGCGCAAATACAATGCAGTTATGACCAGTATGCGTGACAAGCGCTAAGCGTCCGTTGTGAGTCATCGTTTCATAATCGCATCACGACTGTGGGCATTGTCTGAGCATGCAATGAATTTTATCGCTCACGAGTGATGGCTCTAGTAATGAGGATCGGTTCGTCGATTATGAAAAATGGAAACGAATGGAGGAAAGAATCGGTTAGAGCGTAATGCTACGTGAGAAACCAATTGTTGAAACCTATCATTCCACAGTTCAGTTATGTTTGTAGGACAAGCCACGAATCTCTAAACCTCGACTGCGCTCGAGGGAGTTCTTTGTTCTAAGGTTAAAAATCATTGTAGAAGAAGTATTGGTCCCGAAGTGCACAATGACACAATTGTATCATATGCAACGCTTTTGAGGGTGTATATTGCTAAGCCCCTGCAGGGCTATTAAAAAGCGAGCTATAACAACGCATTTCGACGCCTGAAATGGTACTGGTCCTGGTTCCAAATTACTTGGATTTCGTTTGAGGGCGTACTTGAAAGTACGCCCTCAACCCAGGGAATCAAACCATGTCGGTCTCTAGTTGGCAGAATAGGGTTCTTTGTAATAGGACTAAATGACTTCTCTGCAAGATTACCGGAATTTCATCACTCTCAAGTTTCTTTCACGTGTACAATAACGCAAAAGATGACACATTTCGATGGCCCTGATAAAGTGCGGAGAGCATTATGAAAGCTTTATGTGGTCCTAGAGATCCGTAGCCGCAAATTGATCAACGAAAAGGGCACAAATCAGAAACAACTTGAGACCTCTGGCTTGGGCCTTCGGTCTTCAAGTCAGGACCTCAGGCCAGAACTCGTCGAAATAGATGACCAAGTCCACCCGGAGTATCATGGTACTTCTACTTCATGTGTTGTCTAGATTTGAATAGTTCTGTGCGGCGCACTTTATCAGATCGATGCGCTATTGCGGGAGCTGCATAATGTATCATGCAGGAGAAATGATGCTTCGATGCATTCATCGCATCGTATTATACAAATGCTATCCTTACATTGTTTCCGATCTGTCTGTTTTGACAAGCCTATTCGAATTTACGAAGCCATGGTTCTCAAAGAATAAATTTTCTTTCGCTCACACACTACCAGAACAGTCGCGATTCAGGAATAGAAATCATTTTTGAAAACTATTATTCCACGGTTCTAGTTGTACTATTACTGCTGGGTAAACCTCGACTCCCATAGCGTCGACTCTGCTCGAGAGGTGCCCTTCTTTTCTAAGGTTGGTAATCATCGTAGAAATATGCAAAATTCAGGGGCGAGAGAAGAAATGGAAGCACGAGCTTAAATTATCGCGCCATGTTCACAACGACGCTTGGAAACTTGTCGGCATTTCTACTACAAACTTGATCTTCACGAATTTTGCTTCTTTGCTTCTTAACAACCCTGCTCATGACTGCAATGGTGAAGATAGTATGCTGATTCCTCTCAAAAATCAATAGCATAAGAAAATGAATGTGTATATGATGCAACAAAAGAAGTATTGAATCTACACTACAGTTGTACACCAACGTGTACTTTACAGAAGCACGCTAGAATGATTCGTGGGAATTTGACCTGGTTTACGAGACCTTGATGAGGCAATGCTTATCTGCCCTTATCCGAATAAGCACATGCAGTCCAAAGTCTTACCTACGATTCGGACTGCGGGAGATCGATTTTGCCAGTGATGTACAGAGGTTGTCCCAGTGCATTTAATGATACTCCCTCGAGCACAGTCGAGGTTTAGAGATTCGTGGCTTGCCCTACAATAGTAACAGAACTGTGGAATAATAGTTTTCAACAATGATTTCCTCACGTAGCATTACACTCTAACCGATTCTTTCCTCCATTCGTTTCTATTGTTATAATCGACAAGCTGGTTTACCATACAAGAGTCATTATTCGCTAACCCTAAAATTCATTGCATGCTCACACAATGCCCACAGTCGTAGATGCAATAATAAAATATACAACCGGCGCTTAGGACTTGTCACGCGTACTGGTCGTAACTGCACTGTATTTACAGCATATCAAATCTTACATCTGTGCATGAAGTGTTTGAATCGCACAGAAAGGGCTTGATACAGTTGAGATTGAATTCTTGCTGATGATTCCACCCTACATTCTGAGCTATGTGTCGAAGAGCATTTTTGTCGGAAACACTGGACGCATGAACAGGCATTGTTCTGATCGAAATGTTCCAATATAAAAGCCGCAACAATGGCCGGCTGAACATCCAACATCCCGCTCTTCTCCCCGCAGTCTACCGAAACTAGTCAAATCTTCTCAACTCGAAAATGGCGAATACCATCCTTGTTCTGTTTCTCCTAATTCTTGCTGCTGTTTTTGCTCCTGCACGAGCGCATATCCATTGGGGAAGCTTCAAAAGAGAGGGATGTGAGTGGTTCAGACAGCCCAATGGCTCGCGTGACTGCCGCCGCCGGATGTCTTCTATTCTGTGGGGTATCCCTCCTGGTCAGAGCTGGGAGGATACGTGCTTTCGCACTCCGGCAAGCTTTGGCGGCACCACTTATTATCCGGCTCGCTGTGATAACACGGTCTTGAATATTTGGGGTATTTTTTTCATTCGCAGCAACTCCTGTAAGGATCAAGCAGTTAACGATCAGTGCAAGTAATACGTGGGTTGGTGCCGCTGTACAGTTTCTAATGGCTCGCGGGCACTTGCTAGACTGAAGCAAGTGGCTCTATCATTTGTAATGCGCTGTGTCGGTCTATATGTACGAGTTCTGTTTTGCGTTGCAGTGAATAAATAAACTGGTGCTCCGGTCTTCAAATTGAATTTACGCTGCTGTCAATCGACGAGCTTTTCACACAGAAATGTTACGTCTCTCACTTTTCCGACTCAGAAACACCTCGAGGTGAGGAAAGTGCGTAAACTGGAACTTATGAAACAAATGTCTTCAGATTAGTAATAGTTTAGTTATAGTTGGATTTAAAAAGTAAAAGGGAACGAGCAAGTTTGAGCTCATTTATGTAAGGGGAGAGTAGAGAACAGATAATGTTCAAGTGTGTATTGAGATAACAACATTAGAGAGGTTGAAGCGGGTAGAAATATAGATCAATTAGCACATAATTTAGTTCGTGATGCTTCAGCTAAGCAATTTCGCGATATTACAAATGAACTGAGTAACATTAAATTATAGCTCGTAGAAGCGCACCTAGTATTCCATACATATAAACCACGTTCGTAGCTCTCCATACTAACCTATCGAAGAGTGTTTACATGTAAGGGAGGCAGTCTACGAGTGCGATGTGACCTTTTTTCATAAGATAATTCCGGGCTACTAGAGTGAAAGTATGATCCATGAAATAAGAAATTGATTTCGAAACTAATGCTGTGCAGAGAAAGATGATTCATTTGCTTGCTTGTGTTTGAAGATAGATCAGTAATATAAGATTTTTTAATAAAAACTGCAGACTTGCCCAAGTACAATATAAGAGTTTTGATTAAAATCAGTGAACATTTGTTCTCAATTGCAAAATCAAAATGTAAAGAAACCACCGGCGCAACAGTCTGGGATTCTAGCGTTGAAAATTATGTTATTTTGATGCATGCAATTAAATAAAGATCAAGCAATCGGCCTGATTTCCGGGCTTCTAATCAATAATTGATTGCAATATAGTAGAATAATAAGCAATCAAACACAATTATTTTATAGTATTTCATTCAATTCATTTTTGATAAGCAGTACGGAAGACCCTATCCTGCGAATAGGCCGGTAATAAAAAATTCATAATTTCAAAATGGAGATTCCAAACTGTCTTTAGCATGGATCAAATATTTTTGAGAAGAATGAGGTTTTTACTTCCAAGTTTTGATGTGTGCTCCATAAATTTGGTTCAAATCTACGTTTCTAAATAGTTTTTTAAACCAATCTGTGACTTAATGTAACATGTACAAATGGCTAAAACAGTATCAGGCGTAACGAAAGATATTATGAGAATCTAATTTGGAGATCTCCTATCTAGGGTTGCAACTATGCACTATACCTATACGCCGGAAATATTTACCCCATGAACGTTCATTGGAAATCTCAATCTACTTGATCAAAACCGAAAGTAGCTTACAAAGATTCTAGCAACAACGCATTTTTAATTTGCACAAATAAGATAGAAATGTCGAAATTTTAAAGCTGTATCTGTAGCTCGATTGTAGTAGTATCGTATTACCAAAACAAAATGAGCTTAGTTTTAATGACAGCTGATTTATGATTGTGAGAAGCGCACATGAGGTCATGTACTATCATTGATGTTAAGTAGTATAGTGATCAGGTTTCAAATTTGATTACATATTATTTTGCGGTCATCATCATCCTTTTACACGGCTGTCGCGATTTTTTTCCTGAATTTCATATAGACAATGACAATATTCGTTTCATGTACTTGAGGGCATTCCTAGAAACAGAAAGAATTACGAAAAGAAAAACAGTTTTTTCAGCCCAAAATTTCTCTATTAGAGTTTTCCTTAGAATAACGAATTGGAATTCCCCGCGATTCGTGCCCATTTCCCAATCAACATTGAAAATTTCATACCATTGAACAACATGAGCTTCTCCCCATTACCTGATGCGCATGTGATCGTGAATTCTCTTTTTGGCTGGGCTTCGAGTTGTGACGTCTCTATCTCGCTCCAAAGTCTCTGTTCAATAACAAGCCGCATACCTTTGCCTAGTAAACTTACTCCCTTTTGGTATCTTGCGTAGAGAAAGGTTCTATACTCTGTCCAGCTCTTTAAGAAATCGTTCGATGTAGAATGTTGAAAACAGCAGGTGTCTCTCATCGGAACATCTATAGTAGTATCTTTCTACGAATCTATTCACAATAGCTAAGTAAAAGTGTTGTAGAGGATCTTTTGATTTTCTAGCTTTCTTTTTGAAATAATAAATATGTGAGCTAGGTTTACGCTGGTGTCAAAGAAGTATTAAATCTGTTGTGCACGCGTATCGTGAGGAACGAGAGGATCTAGAGAAAAAGTGAATGTTTACTCACAAATTTCGCGCGCGACTGCAAAACATACCGCTCTGCAGCAGTCCGTAGCATTGGACCCGCTGTCCCTTCGCTAGGAACTACATGGGGCAACAGCAGAACAAGGGCTCTCAAAGCACTTCCGGTTTTAATACTTCTTGTCTGCCCAGAAAAGGGTACCCGACCACCTTAATATATATGGATGGTGCGACGGCGGTGCCACTGCCACGCAATGTATGTTTCCAGACATGACATGATTGTCATATATTGGGAGTATTGACGGGAGCTCGAATTTTTGAACAATTAGCCGACCACTGACAAGGCATCATTACAACTCAGCGCATATATTCTAGTCCCTCAATCATCAACAATGAAAGTATTACTGCTCTGTTCGACACACTGATTCTCAGTCCAAACTAAAATACCGAATATAGTCAACGTAAATATCCGAAGACAGGAATATCAGAACCGCATTTTGCGCAAAACAATGGTCATTGATTGAGCAGCTAGATAGGATATAAATTAAGAATGAGCAGTGAAATTTTTAACTATTTCAAGCGAGCGACATCTTAAATCGTTATTTAGAGCGGTGCCCTTTTTTCAACGAGTACTCCTCGTTTTCATTGCATTTAGCAGGGTCTAGGAAGAATCAACAATCAACTTACGGCTCTTTACGAGTCCAAACAAATTTGTGAGTATGGTTGAAACGCTTAAATCTTTAAAATCTGTACAATAAGGGTTCTGTTTTGTTCAAGAAAACAATTTGTCGCTAATAATTGCCTGGTCGAGTCTCTGTTGCTTACCGAAGTGAGCAATTCTCCAGATTTGAAGAAAACCAGTCTCATTCACACATAAGAGTGCTTGCCAGTCAGCTCTACGCGAATCATGTTAATCAAAATTCCACAGATGTGAACAGTAACTAAAGAATTGAAGGTCGGATCCACCCAACGAAGTTTCGAATCACCATCTTCCAACAAACAAGCAGAAAGGATGATATATCACTCATCTGTAGTATATAAATAATTGATGTCTTTTCCGAATTCTTCGAATTTCTCACTGGAGCGCGTTTGGTATCGAACCGCTCGATTTATCAGCAGTACGATAGTTAAGAGCATGTTTAGTTGAGCACGGTTCATCGTTATCTTTACTGGAGTCTTCTTTATCTTCCGCTACTTCTTAAACTACGACGTAGTCGTAGTCACGAAGCTCCGCCACAGGAGCGCTTGCGTGGGCAAATAATCCAAGGAAAGACTACGGTCGATACGAGTCGGGTTGGTCAGAGGTAGATAGACCGACGTATGCAATCCGATCATCTATTAGGCTCGTTTCAGAGTGGGTCAGATTCCAATGGGCGCATATAAGCGGAGATACTGCTCTAGTTGAACTACTGCTTGCTAAAAATACAACGCATGAGCATGATTAATTAAAAGTTACAAGCAACACTGCTAGCAAAGAACAGGCAATAACACGATTTGGCCCATGTTATCCTGAAATCACCAAGGGAAGCAGATTTATTGTGGATAACAACAAAAATAGAGACGAAAATGCCATTGCAATTACCCATTCAAACTTCAGAGGAGAACCAGGAGTGATATCTTGATCTCAAAATTACAAATCTAGTAGAATTCTTCGAAACGCCTTTCAGGAGAATCTAATATAACGCATACTACAGACTGGAGAGTCTTACACAACGTTTTTTGCTTGAATCAATCAGTATTAGACATTGTAGTAATAGAACCATGAAAAAATTTGAAGAATTCATAGTATTCGACTCAAACAAAGTGAAATGTGGAGCTTCGGATTTCGACTCAGCCTGAAATGACCCCAACGAAAAAAGCAGGTACGTTTACGTAAACTTGCGACATGGAAACAATTAATTTCGGAGAGAAATTTGGTGAAAATTTAAACAGATATCTGAAAGTTGTTTAGAAACCTAAAGGGAAAATCTCAGCTCTTTGCAATTCATCAACATAAAGGAAAATATTACTTAATCGGGCCGAAAACTGCCCCTCAGATTCAAGCACGCAATGCGCTAGTGCATGTCTAAATTCAAAAAACTATGTCCGACAAGTTCTTTTTCTGCCCTACGCTTCCCAATAGACCTATAAAACCATAATTCATAGTAAGTAATAGTAAAATGAATCAATTTGCAAATTGATTTAAAAGTCTATTCAATTCAATATTTTACCCATTGATATATGTTCCAACCAAAGGTTGACCCAATTATGTTCTCGGCCACCAATAAAAGAGACAGAAATCGTTAAGGCATTCAAATAATGTCGATTATCGTAGATTCGAATACATGGCAAGGATTGCCGAAGCACTAAAACGCCTCTATGCTTCTCATTTTTTATATTCAACCCGAGAAATAGAATTAGAATAATTATAGATCAATCAACCACTGGATTTTTGGCTTACCAAATTTTTTTCTTGAACCACTTGATGCAAATCGAATCTCATTTCATATGAAAATGAAAACAAACACAGAAAAAAATTCTTCCGCTATTAAAATCAGTATGTATGAG
>JAAUYH010182004.1_pt1 | contig 26105 bp, 23 predicted proteins | sample 7278061 | NCBI WGS metagenome assembly JAAUYH01 (sample SAMN14350203, study PRJNA611818) | marine sediment metagenome | isolation source: surface marine sediment (0.6m) | place: French Polynesia: Moorea | collected 2018-08
GGGTTCTCATAGCCTCTACGACTTTTTCACTGTCTATAACAGGTCGAATCATCACACTTATTTCTTCGAGCGTCGATCCGCACGCTTCCAAAATTGGTACCAGGGCTTCGGTGCTCAGTTCGCTCGATTCCAGACGTCTTACATTTACGCAGTGCCGCCAATCCGGGAAACCTGTCTCATCTTCCTCCCCATCCCAATCAATCGCACACAAGTTCGTAGCATACTCTCGGAAAAACGAGGACGCAATCCCCCATTTCGTGAGTGGCGCTTGATATCCCGGAAAATTGACTTCTTAAATGTTTCGGCAATACTCGAAGACATACGACGTGAATTGTTCTACGCAAGATCTCGCCACCACTCCAGAAACGTCCGCCACAAATATGCTGCGCACGTACGCACCACATGCAGAAAAGATGGTTTTCACCAACTCCATTTCTTTCGCTTCGCCTTCGAACATCTTCGGTGTGATTGTTAACGACTTGGTTTCTGAACTGATAGTCGTATCGTTACGCTCCCAACCCAGTGAGAGCTCCGAAACTAACGTCGCAGCCGCAGGACGAAGCGGATTGTTCTCCGAGAACAGTAACGCCAGGAAACGAACCGGATCGAAGATTTCGGGCTTGTCGGGCACGCGCATAACTTCCACCGTGCTGTTATGTTTCGAGACCAGACGTCTCAGTTGTTTCACGATGATAGACAATGCATAGATAGACAATGAATCGAATAGAGTTGAAGTAGTTGTCGGGTGTGTGCGCAGTTGGGCGCTTAAGGAACTGCTCTCCATTTAGCTTCACAAAACACCCGTGTTGGAGATTAGTGCGCGAAGTCCGTCAAGGGGCTTTTGTCAATCTGTGCTTGGATACTGTACAAGCTGCCAGTTGTGCCAGTTGTGAAAAGAACGCTATAGGTGTCAAATTGCGAGTCAGATTTTTATGAAAATCTAACAATTCTGTGACCTTGGATGACAACAAATTATCTGAAATAATTTAGATCAATTCTATTATTAGGCTACGGTATCCACAACGTGTCGTATTGTCCGGAGGTTTCACTTCAAGTTTCGGCTGTGGCATTTCTTTGTTCTGTTGTCAGTCCAGCCAGGGACAACCAATTAGAAGGTTTGAGGACTAGAAATAGTCAACGGAAATTGGATCTAGCGATTTCCATTTTCTTATGCGTACGCTGGGCGTAAGGTATTACTCGAGGCCTATCTTTTTCGTATACCCATCGCTTCACAAACACCAATGAAGAAGAACATTGAGGAATCTGTTACGAAAGCGATTAAGGATAAGAGGGACAGGCTCGGGGATGCAAGTGTTGCGGTGGCGTCAGCGCTGTTTCAGTGAATGGACAACACGGTCGTGCGTGAGACAAGCGCCTTCACGTGAGCGACATCGAAATCGAAGACGAGAGCGAACGTGCTATATGATTGAATTTTAGCGACGAGACAGGACGCGAATCGACATGAAAAGAGGGGGCCCGATTAAGATGGTAATAATTACGACGATGCCGGAAATATCCCGGCGACCAAATAAGCAAGAACAGAAATGCACAGCCAAGCGCGCTTCCAAATCGACATACAACCGAATCGTGGCGTGTTTAGCAACAGCCGAGCACACAACCTGTACAAAACGAATGGCGAAGAACGACGCGATTTTGTCGACGCAGCACGACATAGCAGCGAGTGCCACTCCAGCGTTCGGAGACAGGAAGGCGTAGAAGCGCAGCCCGACTTTTGGCTAGTACTCCCGTGTTCCGAAGCCCCATCCGTGTGGGAGGTAATGCAATGGCTCCCGATAGATGAGCTCGTCGCAATCCGCCAACGGACTATCCATCGCACCTAACATTCGAAGCAGCACCTGGAATGTACCGGCGGTCACCAGATTTCGCGTCCACCCGCTCACATGGCGATATCGGGAAAATATGGAAGTGACTATTTCGTCTTGCCCACACGACATGGCCTCGGTCTCCTGCTTTGTCACTGTGAATCAGCCGATACTGTGCTCCAAGCAACTCTTATCCGAAGCTCTGGAGACTTCTTCTTGTGCGTCTGGTTGATGAGCTTGTGAGCAAGTATGGACAACTTTTTGAGTGGTGCTTTGACATCGTATTCGAGCCGCTTTAACACACTGCAACACGAGAGGAAGTTGAAGTCCGCGAATACCGACACACAATACGTTTCCGGCTGCTACCTAGTGCAATCACCACTAAATATGCTTTTAAGCTTCGACGCCTCACACCGCGCTGGGTGACGATATCAATATCAGCGCAGTTCTGATTTACAGTTAATGCTAACAGCGTGGATGTTAGGAAGAGCAGCTGCGCGTACAAGAAGATTTTGACAGCCATTGCAAAGGAAAATGATAGTGCAGCAGGGTTCTGCTTGTGGTAAGTGCGCTATCGCTGTTGAGAACCGTCTAATAGAAGACGATATGGCGACGAGGATGCCAGAAAGTGGCGCTTTGTGTTGGCCTGTAACACTGACTGCACGGAACGCATGGGAAGAATGAATCCATTTGATAAAAGTGTGCCATGATTCAGTGAACAAGTACAAGTCGACGGTACGGAACTATTCGAAAAGCCGAGTAGTAAGCCTTTCATTATTGATTTTGATTCTTCGAAATACGAGAAACGCCACGAAACGACCTGGGTCGAGCTTTTTGGGGTTGTCAGGCATTGACTTCAATTTCGTCACGCGGCTACGCTTGGACGGCAGAATCCTCTATCGGACCACGACAACGGAAATCGCACCAGTAGACAATGTATCGAATAGTGATCCGGTGCTAATATCAGAATGTCTGTCCATTTCGATACTTCTGCAGCAAGTCTCCATCGTGCTCGACATGGCATCTATGTTGTGAACTGGGACGAGGTCGTGTCACTGCATTTCGAAGACGTGTCTTTCTAGTCTTACAGTTGCATTTCAAGCACTCCGCACGACGATTCATGAAAGAAGAGGTTTCTCTGGTGCACACACTCGTCATGGCATGGGATATTTGGGCACGTCGAGAAGTTTCGGTTGTACTGTACAGTGCAACACTGCATGTAGGGGTACTGCACGTACAGTACAATGGCACACTTGCAGATTCACGCTCAGTACATTACAGTACACGTGTTGGCAAACCGTGAGATTGAAGCAGATTTCATTGTTGTCAGTAGTGGGAGATCTCGATATACACAGGAAGGTTTGCACTGCGTCGAAAGAAGCGAAGCTTGGTTTCAAAACCAGTACGGATTCTCTCCGACTTCAGCCCAGTACGCGGCGATGTGATGGTGACGTAAAGCAGTTCGCGGTTCAGATGAAGGAGGATGCCCACGAGCGAATTCAACTTACTCGTATCGAGGAATTACATATATTGTTGGTAGTAGAGGGATGAGACGTATGCCGAGGAGAACAGGAAAGGGAAGTCAGCACATCAGGCTTGTTATTCCTTACCTGCATCCGGCACCGTTTGGGATGAAGGACTCGCGTTACAAATAGGTCAAGATTGACGACACCCTAGGTTACCAGTCGCCACAGCGTAACTCGAACGCAGTTGTTGCGCTTCAGCCCGCAAATGGAAAGGGAGGAAATGGTAGGGCTTCAGGAACATCAATTCCTCTTATGTCTAAGGCGTGTGAACCGTGGAGCAAGTATGGCAGCTTTTTGAGTGGCGGGTTGTCTCGGGGAGGAATGATTATTTAGGCGATGGTGCTCGTGGCACGTAACCATAGCTCCTGACCAAATGAATGTAATCGAAGGTTCGCTGGCATCGGAAAAGAAAGTTCCGGCGAGCTTCTTCATTCTTTGAAGAGAGATGGCGAGATGTTGAGTTTGCACAGTTTATACATTTGGTTTGGTCATTCTTGTCATGCCGGTTCAGAAAACGACCCTAATGAGGTCGTGTCTAGAAATGAATCTTAACGCTAATATCCCAAAAGATCATCGTTGTCGATTAATTCACAGAAATAGTCGTATTTTTATGGGATTTCGCTAGAGACAGCTACCGACGCTTCCTTGAACTACTTACTCCTGTACCTGCAGTACTCGTGTTCATAAACGCACAACTTAGTAAATCGAATCGTACATAGCATCGACACGAGCGCTTACAATGAGGCCCGTGTCGAGGGTAAGCGGTGTTAGCACGACGAAAACCACGTACGGAACCTCTGAACGACAAATTGGAAGGAGCAGCCAGTGGGAAGAACGAATCAGTGACATGAAATGCGAGTGCACGTCCGAGACTGTTACCTGCGGCCGACGCGACCGAGTTGGACGGTTTGCTTAGGGCGCCGCTGTGAACGAGACACTATTGATACGGGTGGTCCCATATCACGCTCCACCATCCAGAATTACCACGGACGAGGCCGCCACCGGCACCGACCCCGTGTTCGAGCCGCGATAACACACTTCAACAGGAGGCGTCACGCGCAAGTTGAAGTCTGGGAATAGTGACACCCCACGGGTTCCAGATTTGACTCGCGAAGTGAATGCAGATAACCCACGAGGTGATGCGGCGACGCCGCGTAGCACTGTACCACCATAACGCTTTTACCGTTGCTCTGGATACATAGTGACTATAATTAAGTGGCCAAGTGTGTCGACCCAAAACTCGGACTGCACATAATGTCTAATGGAGATGAATCAGCGAGATGAAAGTGTGTAGCAATTCGGCCAACCGCCAGCGGGTACAAGGTAATCGTTCTTTTACAGGTACTGTACTTATTCTTCTACCAGTTAATGGGAACCGCAAGTCTGTTCGAAAACCCGAGTAGTAAGGAGAATAATGGAAAGGTTAACGCTTCCCCTCCCAATATTGATTCCTCGGGGTAAACTATGGTGTCGCATATCAATCACAAGTTGTCTTTCCACAAACGAGACACAATAAAGTAGTCAGTCGGGGTACTGATAGTTGACGTCCCCAATCACTACATACACATCCACATCACGACAAGGCAATACCTTACACGTGCGTATCAGATCCTCTTCCTTCACCCCTCCCTCGTTCGAGCACGATACTTTCAGCTCCAATTTTCGACACTTGCGAAATATTTTCACCACCTTACTTAACCATTCCAACGCCGCCTCTTCGCTCGGTTCCCCTTCACGAAAAACATCCATGACTAGTCTGATGTCTTGTAACTGCTTGTTCGAACCTGCAATGAACTCAAACCCACTCAAGTCTGAATCCAACTCGAACAGGTAAAAGTTTGCAGACTTCAAATTCGTTGTGCATGAAGCAATAGAACTCACGTTTCTCTCATTCGGTCTGAAATCTCCAATGGTCAAGCGTTCCAGTTTCGGATACCGAGACTGCGAAAACAAATTCGCAATCTTTTCGTCCGTGACTCCTACTCTTGCGCCTCCAGAACAGCCATATATGAACAAATCTCGCAGATTCGAGCACTCTCCTAATGCCCCAACATATTCATCTCCATACAACAAGTCCGCATTTATATGCAGGCTCACCACTCGCGGTCCCAAGTAATAAGTGTGCCTCCAATCCTCACATCCCGCGTTCCTCCAACGCACGTCAACTTCTAAATTCGTACATGCCCTGACAACCTCAACCAAATGCTCGGGGTCCAGTCCACACGTGGTTGCGTTTTTCAACTGCGCGCCATATCCACAAATCAACGACGAGTAACTTTCCTGGCCAACCACGCCGATGACGTCTTCTGAGTTCCATATGTTCAGCACTCTCAACTTCCTGCAATGATTCCGAATAGTTCTCAGGACTTCATGACTGTCCGTAACAGGTCTGACTATCACATGGATTTCTTCTAGTGTCGATCCGCACGCTTCCAGAACTGCCAGTAATGTTGCGGTGCTGAGTTTGCGCGATTGCAGACGTCTTACACTCACGCATTGCCGCCAATCCGGGAAACCCGTCTCATCTTCCTCGCCATCCCAGTCAATCGTACGCAAGGTTGGAGCATACTCGCGGAAAAATGAGGATGCAATCCCGCATTTCCTGAATGACGCTCGATATTCCTGAAAACTGACTTGTTCAACATTTCGACAATAGTGGAAGACATGCGACATGAAGAGTTCTAAGGAATACTTTGCCTTTCCCCCACGAACGTCTGCCACCAGTATCTTGCGCACGTATGGTCCACATGCGGAAAATATGTTTCCCACTAACCCTATGTCTTTTGTTTCACCTTCGAGCATGGCTGGTGTTATCACCAACGACGTCGTGCCTGAGTATGTACTCGTATCGTAATATGGACAACTCAAGCGGATGCACGGAAATAAGGCTGCAGCAGCGCAACGAAACGGGCTGTTGTCTGCAAAAAGCATTCGCATAAATTTCATCATGCTGTCATGGTTCGACTGCAGACTTCCCAATCGTGTCACGATGATGCGTACTGTATCGGCGGACAATGTATCGAACAGTGTTCCTGGGTTCATAACAGATGGTGCGTCTAGTTCGGCGCTTCTGCAGCAAGTCGCCAGGGTGACCCACAAATGTTGGGGATAGGTGCGAGGTTGTCAAAAGAGGTCTGTGAACTTGCGATGAAACGACCGCCGACATGTCTACCAAGTCATACAGTTGCACCTCGAGCAACCCTCAGCTGAAATTACAGTACCGAAAAAAAGTAGTTTGGCTCAGGTGCATCTGTACCATAGTGCTAAATCGGATTTACAAATAATATTTTAAGATTTTCGACAACGCAGTTAGTAAATCTGGTAATTAAGTTTCAGTGTCGAAAGTTTTAGGTTCTACAACATACGACTCATACTCAAAACAGTGCACTAGAAATTTCATTAAGATTTTTTACTTTAGTCATATTTAAAAAACTTTCGGAGTGAAAGCGCAAAAATCCAGATGCAAGTAAGAGGTTATTGCGACTACAGTATGACTACAGCACAGGGAGGACACGGCGATCCAGAGGTTTTAACGTTAAATATCGACATTATTCTTGAATGAATTCTAGAGAATTTTTAATGTTGTACTTAAGACACCAATGCATCCTACCTGTGTGAGTAGGATGCACGAGTGTTTCTTAATTGTAACATTAAAAATTCTAGAAAATTCAAACACAATTAAAGCCTGTGTATGACGTTAAATGTGTCCTCCCTGTAAGTACGAGGGAGGATGTTGGGTCACCTCGTTAGTTATACGTTGGATAAATCCCGTGCTCCAGGAATTTAGCTGAGGAATTAGCAAAACCCTACTTCATGATGAGTTGGGCACTGAACTGAAGACTGCACAGAGAAATAATACGTACGCATGGAAAAATTAATCATTTAAAAAGTTTGTTTTTTGCTAAAATTTTTGCTGAATGCTACTCAGTACTACCTCAGATACTAGAACCTTTTGCAGTAATGCTCCAGAATAATTTCAAGGTGTATGGTACCATTAAATTCTTCCAGGTACTCGAAAACAATTTTCTATAAGTCTTCGAACAATAGTGTTCTTCCCAAATTCCTTTCAAAGTGAGCCACATTCCACAACAGCTTATTCTTTATTGAAATTAGAAATTCTATCCTAATCTACGTGACAAAGGATCCATGATGATTCGCAAATGTTTATTTCACGGCTGTAAGTGAATGTGCTAGAGCTCTTATCTGACAAAGGTGATTTATACATGCAAATAATTGCAGCGAAAGAAATTGAATCTAGCCCATAGGAAAATACCTTAACTGTCCACTCATACTCCGCTTTTGAATTCTCTGTACCATCATGCTTCGTGACTTCGGCGTTCACAGGTTTGTCTAATAAGGTTGCAAAACTAAAAAATGAAAGAAAAAATTGTTTGACGGTAGTCCTTAAATAGAAAATAATGAAAGTGTTTATATGTGGTGTATTTTTCAACTTTCTATCTACCCGAAAAATTGAACAAAGAATCTATCTGGTTTCGTTATAAACATCTTTTAATTATCCAAGAAGACATGTAGCATTGATATCACCCTTCTGTAGCTTAATGTACCAGCGATTACAATGCGGCGGAAAAATTTGATCCTCATTTTATCTTTTTTTAAGAAGTTTCGCAACCGTCTGCGATACTGCGAAGAAAAGCAACAGGACCTATTACTCCTGCTGAATGTGGTGCAAAGATTGCCATTGTATGAACCCTAGTATGAAATTGGATGTCACTCTCTTTCATTCTACTTAATTCTTCAGCTGTTTCACGAAATCTTCGATTTCGTGATCCTTCGACGCACTCCATCAATTTAAGAGTAGACGAAATAACGGTATAACCAATAGGTTATAGTTGTCTGTCGTAACGTGCCCATCTGCGTGACAATTAGAAGTATTGCATATGCTAGTTCAGCCTGCGCGTTCGGACGCAGTGCCGCAATATTTTTTCCATCGACAATGCTTGCGAACAAATGATTTTCAGGTAAGCCTCAGTATTGGAGTCAATCGGCTCTATGAAGTCAAAAAATTCATCTAATTTCGCTTTAATCTAGTAACTCACTGAAGCGTTGCCCCCAACCTCGTTCTCGCTGAAAATAAACACTAGAACGCTTCAACAATACTGCATCGAAAATGCTCAACAACTCAGGTCGTTAGGATTCAAATTGTTTATCGACTTTCGCAAGATCTGTAGTGCAACAGTATTCATTACTTCCTGAGATTGGATGTGTTCTCTCCGCTTCGCATGAAGGATTAAGTGCGGGCGGGAGAAATCGATTGATCATCCGAAACTACATCAAGTTAATCAGAATTGATTTGAAGGAGAAATCGCAGCAAGCATGCTGACAGATGTCTCAGAGACAGCAATGTAATCTGAATTGGAGCTAGAGTGTTCTAATTTTAGGTTGTACTGGAGTTAGTGGACTAAATTTAACGTGCCTGATCCTGACGGTGACCCAGAAGGAAAATTAGAGGATACAGTTGGACCAAAAGTAAATACGAGAGTTGGGGACCTCAGTTTTCACGCCTACCTAGTGGATCGCCATAAGTTATCACCAGTTGGCTGCTAAAGAGGATCGATTGAAGGATCATGTGTCATTCTCTTCTCAACCAGATACTGTACCTTCATTGTTGTGGAGGTTTCATCCAAATTTTTCCACACCGGGACAAGTCGATTCCATTGGCTCTAGGTTGAGCAACCTGAGTGTTCGTTGTAGGAGCTCGGCGGTCGTCTTCCGAACCGTCTACAAGCTTGCGCAAGATTGATTTCTGAAGCGATCCTGGAACCGACTGTCGTTCTCGGATTTCTGTGGTTCACTTGAAATCGCTCTGTCAATAGCCGAAACAATCGTGGATTTTCATCGTTAACTTCCACTCTTACAGAGACTGCTACCACTATTCATAGCTGTTGTGTGTGTATTTCCCATAGAGTATTTCAGTACAAGATCAATAAAAACCAAAATACTTCAATAAACAACTTGGAACAGCTCTCAATCTTAGTTTTGGTGGCTCTGGGACCGGAGTCGGACAATGAATCAGTGTGATTCTTAAAAGGCTTTCCTGGTTTTCCATTACCATCAATCAATTCGCTGGGGTAACATTTGAATTTTGCAAGGGACAATCAAGAAGGAAACAAAGACGAGATAAGGAATCAATATCAAGAGTGTATTATTGGCCTGTGCAAGAATTTCTGAGCCCAAGTGAAGCTAGTCAGGGGCACTTGGCTATTATGACCCTAGCTTGTTCTTGGTCACCTCCTCTTCTTGTTTGAATTGGTCATAACTTCAAGGTTAAGACTGAATCATTATTTCGCAGAATTGCCTTTAAATTAATACTTCTACACGTTTCCTTACACGTAGCAACTGCTAATTCACTGATGCGATGCTTACAGTACTTCGTTTCCTCCTCTTTTTTTGGCCGTCTTCACTTGGTCTATCACTTTCTTCGTTCTCCACATTACTACATGTTGCTTCCGTGGGGTTACGCAAAGGCTTGTACAATCCAGCCTTATCGCCACTCAATGTCTTCAACGAGTCCAGGGCTTCTGCTTTTTGGAGCAGCAAACGTATATCACAGCTGCCCTTCAAAATTGGAGCTAGTTACTGATTTTGCGGATCATTTCTGTAAACGCTGTAGGATATGCCAGTGAATGACTGTACTATTTACATTTGCTTTATGTGCAATAGATCCATGCCCGAAACACTGCTGATTCAGCTAGAAATGTATTTTTTGCTAGCTGGAAATTCATAATATGTTCATCAATTACTGTATAATAACATTAATTTCCGCTTTCTGTTCTTAAAATAGTGGTGATGCTTCCAAGTAAGCAATCTGCTGTAAAATATTTGTTCGCACTAGAACATTTCATTTAGCTGTCAAAAAAATTTAGTCAGATATGTAGATGGCGTGTACTCTTTGTAAAGATGACAATGTCAATCGATAAGAACCCTTTCGTGACTTGTTGTGCGACCACCAATGTGATTGCAGGTAGATAAACTTTCTGATAGATAATTTACATCTGAACATTGATAGTTGTGGGTTGAAGGTAGACATAGTGTGCCCGGTATCCATTTTGACAATGAGGGCATCGCTGATTCTTTCGGAGCTTCAACAAGTTATCAATCATCACTATTTACTGCAATTTTAGCGGAGAGAGCTCTCAAGCGTAGCAGGATCTTTTGAAGAAAAAATTTTAGGGCTCAGCAGGGCTATACGGTACAGGTAATGCGTATTATTAGTCTAGCAAGTGTAAAACGACACGAAAAATGATTATGCGGGATTTTATGCTCGACTTCCCAAACGCACCACTATTTCTCCATTATTTTCGCGGCAATAGATGAAAGAATGGTAAAATAGCGTAGATACTTATGAATTTAATTTAAAAATGTTATCAAGCTCAATCCATGGACGCTTCATGGATCATGGAGAGCATAATTGACGAAAAATACAAGTTGTTTTGAATTTAGGTGACCTAAGAAAAGTGACGCAATGGATGCTGAATCACGCTAGTAATAATCCAAACTATCAATTTATTTATTCCAAGACTATATACTATTTTCCAAGGATTTTCACTCAATAAAATCGCCGGAGTGCACGTTAGAAAGTTTAGTATTCGCACCACACTTGCATTGCATGGCTGAATTCCACTTAAAACAGAGAAAGTAAGAAATGAATCCAAATTAGTGAACGAAATTTTTAAGGAAGAAAACAGAGAAGGGTCGAAAGAGAATAGTTTGCATAATTTGTTTGCAGAGAATCCTCTCGCCAGACTTCACATGACTTGGTAACTTAAATGTCAAAGTTGAGAGAGAGTTTCTCCGTGGATATGCCATTCAAATTCTTTATTCGCCGTATTTTCCAGTTAACTAATCAGATGTCGAAGCAGAAGAAGAAAAAAGGTTGCCGAAGTGATTAAATATGATTGGATAGGAGATTTCTGTGCTTGTTTCAGTATTGCTGTTCGAGTTCGAATAGTGAAAGATTTCTGAATAATTTGCCATCTACTCCGGATTTTCTCCTGTAAATTCCAATCATTTCTCCAAGACACTCATCCGATTTCTGATTCATCGTTTTCGCTGCGAATTTCTTTACCGCTCTCCTTCGATTATCCTCCATCCTTACTACTTTAGCGTTTCCTCGCGGATTGTATGCGAGGTAATCTTCCATTGAATACCAGCAGCCATTCGGAGCCCCTCACCGCACAGTTCTCGAAATTTCTGTCACCATCACTCCCAATGCGCACTGGTTTTCTATACAATCAACATATCTGTTCTTCTATAAACTTGATGAACCCGGCACTGTTGAACATCAGCGCACCAATTGCGCAAGAGACTGGCCAACCGGAAAAGTGTTCTACAGCCAATAACAGTAACTTGTTTCCAAAATCAAACTCTTTCAAGGGACCCATAAAAGTCGGTAGACCAAGTATGGAAAAAGCCACAGACAGGTGTCTCGCTGTACAGAGTGCTCTGTTTTACTGGATTTGTTTTCTGGAAAGGGTCACGATTTGTCACGAACAACGATATATCTGAGCGCATCTTTGGCCACCAAAATCTGCAGCATGGAAGGAAAATAGGATTGAAAGTTCTCAGTCCATCGACAATCAAGAGACTGCAGTACTCTAATTACAGTCCAATCCCAGCGAGTATGGTACTAAAATGTATTTCTGACCGATTAACGGCACGATTAAGGCAGATTGTCGACCTTATGCTTCCATTAACTATCGCGAAACAGGATGTTGGGAACCCCATTTTTTTCAACGACTGGTGCAATCATCATTGCATGCTGCTAAAAATACGATTCGTCCAGTGAACCTACAACAAGTATAGTGTACATGTTGCGTTGACACTTCACGCCTTGTCAGAACGAGATCCTACTCCGGCGGTGGTATATTTTGTTGATCGACTGATGATAACTCAACAGTTCTCATGGATGAATTGGTCCGAATTTCTCCTATGACTCACAATAATTCGAAAGATTCTATACACCAAACATTCCGCGTAATTTCAACAACACCTGATTCAGTTCGTGAAGCGTCCTTTGAAAAGTCAAACTGGAATGCTGCAAATAGACTAGCCACGGCTCATATGCGTGTAAATATGTGGAAAAGAAGTTCGCTCGAAAATTTCAAGGTCGCCAATCAAAATCTCACTTCTCTGAGCTATATAGCTTGTGTTCGACTTTACCGGCCTCCAAGAAAACATTATTCATAGAAGAAGAAGTGAAGTCGCTCAAGGGTTAGAACATCAATGACGTCTTCGGACCAGGCAGACGATTCCCAAGCTCTAGGTGCAGCTTAGGATATAAGGAAATAATGAAGTGTACGCCTCGAGATCAAATACTTCGGTAGGAAGGCGTCTCTTAATTCGGCCCAGAACAATGCATGGATGAATTTCCGAATTGCCATCCTTCAACCTACCAAACAAATAATTTTTCCGGTATGTATCGGCCGATGTTAAAAGCTGATACTGCATCTCTTACATGCTCATGCGCAATAACAGTTGGGCGCTTCATTTCGACGTCCATGTCGAAATAACAACATTTTGTCGGGGTCACTATGGATTTCGAGGTGTTCAAAGTATGTGAAATACTAACGGTACTGAACTCTGGACAACAAAAAAATGATGCCCTCATAGCAGCATGCAAGCTAGTATTACAAACTGATGAACAGAATTCAGTACGAGTACCGAACACAAACGATACAAATGTATCTTGGTCGAAACCAGAAATCATTGATTTCTCAAATATGATGACTCCACATTTGTTATTCGAACCAAAAAGAAAGATTCACGGTATTTAGGCCTTCCTTAGGATGTCTAGCCCGACAAGGAAGGATGTGTTCTTGAACATGTGATAAGCAAGTACCACTTACATGACTCTTCGGGATTTTCCACATTACAATTTCAAATCGAGTTTTTGTGCCTCTTGCATTATAAATCTATATTTAACCAATTGGCAATTGTATCTGTAAAATAAATGTCTGTTCATTGAAACTCGTTTACATTTTGATCTTCTAAGCCCACAGCTGCTTTATAAAATACATTTTTAACCATGCTGGAATTATGTACCTTAAATTAATATTCGCTGATTGAAAATCGTTTATATTCATCTACAGATCACTTTACCTTCCATGTTCTCACTGTAGGAAAACAAGGTTCACATTTCCCACTTGCTGATGGCAGTACCGTAGTTACTCTATCTGCAAGGCCGCAAATCGCAAACTCAATCACCATCCTTGACACAACTACCAAAGTACACGGAGCAGTTTCGATAAAACAGAGACCATCAAGGTCAACTGTGGTGCAATCTTCCCAGGAGGCAAGACAAACACCACCACCGAACTCAGACAGAAGAGGAACGCCCGATGGGGAAAGGTAGCGAACACCCCAAAGGGCTAGAGGCGACTGTAGAACCTCTCTCACAACGAGAGCACCGCCTAGAGAGAGATGCTTTTCCCGAGGGGGATGGAGAGAGAAGAAAAGGGGTAATTATGGGTCGCCAACGACGTAACAAGACCACTCAGAGGAGATCGGGCAACTCATTAACCCTTCTGAGGGCGTATCAGGTAAAGGGACGTACACGGGTCTCCTGAACCCGTCGCAAGGAGGAACTAACGTAGCACCACCAGTGACAGATGACAGTTGAACACAGCAAGCGGGCAAGTTTGGGCGAAACAATCCTCGGTTTACTCTCAGGAGTCCCCGAACTACTTATAGTAGTCCATACAAAAATAATACATTACCTAAAATAACACTATTTCGTAAAACCAGTCTTTCCCCATTGGGGCTGCAGTGCACTCAGGGCGGTAAATTCCTTAATGTATACATGTGCGATGCGGAGTGCTAACTTGCCTTTCGTCCGTAGCCCAATGTTAACCATCGGTGAGATATAAAATTTCGTGGCACTACATCAGACTTACCTCACAAAATCCGACCGTATTCCGGCAACGCTCAACTGGCGAACACGGCATTTAGTAAGGTTACGACCCAAAATCTTCCATCAACGTTCAAAGTCGCTTCGCTGCCCTACGACGAAGCTGAAGGACAAACAACTACTTTTCTTCGACAACCTCGCGACAACGTTTGCAACTGCTCTACAAGTTTTGATCTGAAATCGAAAATTCCTGCGAATGAACTGTCTCCATCCACCAACCCAAACGCAAATCATAGTCCTCCTTCCAGTGAAATCAGCAAGGAAAGCATGTATACACGCAACCAAGCAAGTCAACTACTCTTAAAAGAACTGAGTGAACTTCGCAGGAGTCACCCGGTATTCAACATAGACAAATAAAAAGCGACTCGCTTGTTCGAAGAACTTATGCGGGCACAATGAAGGGAAACAATCGAGTGGGGCTGAAGCTGGAAAGACGGGTGGTCGAGAAATCGGCAGCAGGCAGGTTTATATGAGGTTAGATGGGTATGATAGAAATATTACACTGGTAACAGCTAGTCGACAGTGTAACCCTTGCTGACAGAACAACCTTGCTGGGAGACGCCTGTGGCTCTCCGTCAGAAGCCGCTTATGGGGTGCTTACAGTATAAGTAAGGCTTACAAAAATGCAGGAGCATAGATTGTTGACGTAGAAATTGTATCTCTAGTGAAATCGTAGACCGTTGCGAATCAGGGGATGAATCATGGCAAGTTCAGGTTGCAGTGCATCTTTAGGAAACGGTTGGTTTCTGTCATAAAATTTAGAGATAAATAAAAAGAGAATTGATAAATAGACATAGCAAAGGTACTTGAATTAGCGTAACAGAAGACTTGGGACTGCTCGTGCAACAGGCAAACAAAGGCAAGCGTATTGCAATAAGCCGGCTCGAAATATCGGATCACTGACACTTCCAAAGGAAGAAGAAGAGGTCAGTCAAACAAGAACAGATGTGATTTGGAGCACTCGCGTGGATTTTCAGCATTCTCCAGGCACAGCTTGTTCCGAGGGATGTGAGTATCTGCACAAATCATTGTTTTTCTTTGTTGGTCCACACCAATCTCTGGAAAGCCTGCCATAATATGCGCAAAACGCGTTCGACGTCGATATCTCAGGCCTACCATCATCGACTCATTTCAATATGGAGAAATGCTGCACCTCCCAGTGTTTGTTATTCTGAAACATGGACTTGACCGTATCAGAACCACCGTAGTGCTCGGCAGGACTGTAAACTCCCCGCTACTTACGGCAGATCGCCTTGCGAGTACTCTGAATGTCAAGGATGGGTGAGACAACTGGCCAAAGGCCGGAAGCTGGAAGTCCTGTCTGAACTAACCAGGCGACGTAGCGAGTGGTAGAACAGGATGTCATCTATCCTGATCTCTGCGCGAGGATTGTAATAGCGAAGGACTTTCTCACACGCGAGCCAACAGGGTGGGTCGAGTGTGCCTTACGCACTTCCCGTCCACGCCGAGGGGTGTAGCTCAGCTGCGTCCGTAGAACTAGGTTCGAATCGAAAAGTTTTTTGTTTAAGTCTGGCGCTGGCGATGGCTTAAGTGACCAATTTGCGCCGCTTAGAGAACGTTTCTGAACCAAGCGAACATAAAAAACTAATAGAGGGCTCGGAAGCTGTCCATTCCGGTATAGAACGTCATTACAGTGTCCGTTCTACTTAGAGCTCAGAATTTGGGCCGGTGGTCTTGTCCTTCAACTGGCGAGACAGTTTTTCTAACAATCTTCGTGGATCGCGATTGACCAGAACTTCCGATCGATTATCGCGAATCATTTTTGCTGTTGCACCTGAGCCGGTACCGGTTACCGTGTTATTGCCTAGACTTACTACGGCTTGGTTGGCGGCACGATTCAACCGCCAACTGGATGTCCCGTACCTGTCTCAACGCGAGGCGTAGAGAGATGTGCTCGATTTTGTTGAACCCTCCTTTCATCATGGGTATCCTTACCCCCGGTGTCACGGAAATTCCCTTTTCTGTGGATGGTTCCACGGAGAAGTAATAAAATTTCGTGCAAGTGAAGGTATACTACCCTGGAGTCGATTTGTGATCCCGCTCGGCGGGATCCGCGGTGAGAGAGGCAGAAGATATGTGGGTTCAGTGTAGGAGACCGACCGATGCCTAGTATGACCAAATCTCTGTGCATCTACCAGGCGACGCACTCTAGTGGGATCAATACCACGATTAGAATGCCTCCAGTTGGGCAGGGGAACGTACTTCCCGTCGAGTCGTTCACAGTACGAACCCACACTTCGGTAGCATCACAGTTCGTATAGGGATGGCCAATCAACTCGAGTAAAGACAACTCGTACAAGATTTAGTAGGGAACGAAAGAATCCGGCAGGAGCTAGACCTTTGCTACACTTACCGTCGCGCCAATGGTGTAGGTCGAGATCGCAACGGTTTGTTCTTCAAAGATGATACAGCTCCTTAAAAAACAGGGAACCGAAAAAATTAACTCCCAATCGGTTTGGTTGAACGGGACGACGTATCTCGACGTGAACACTGGTGCACCGAAGTAGTTTCACGTAGGCGGCGTCGATTTGGCTGGGTCGACAACTTCCTATTCGACGGTGTATAAGGAAACGAAGGCCTTGTGCAGGAGCATCTCTTCACCTCTATCGCAGAATAGTTGCTGTATGCCAATCTACCGTACGGCAGCAACGATTCTGGCCGGTAGCCAAAACATGCGGCCACTCCGTAACTAATGGGGCTACTCCGTGATGATATCCTGCACGTGCAGTGTGTGCAGTGAGCACCACATTATCCATACAGCAAGATTAGTCTGCTGCAAACGTGGATGAAACGGGTTCTTCGCAAGGGTGACACCATAGAATGCTACCGCCCCGGGTGAACCCACTCTAAGCTGGAAAAGTACTTCGATAGTGTGCCAGTCGAGGGGGAGTCGCGGCCAGGTCTGTAGCACCGGGTCACTAACCCATTCATAGCACACTTCTTGTGCATCCATGAAGCGCCCAGTCGCACATCGAGCGAGTCTTTTTCGGCGCCTATCGCCGTCATTCCGCTGAAGTGAATCCTGCGAGGATCTCGGCGGTACACGACCGAACAGTAGCTCATGTTCAAATACATTTCTCATCGCACACCATTCTCGATCTTCCAACGCATCGGCTACGTGCCGCGCACACCTTTCTTCGGTGCATTCCAATGAGAAGGACACATCAGACGGTACGGTCAAGGGAAATGAGCCTGTACTACCGCGGCACTCGTCATACCGTAAGTCGGTTTGAGTTTGACCGGCGAATCACGCGGGTACATTGACGAGTGGTCGAGTGCGCTCCACCCAATCGGCACGTCGTTACACTCCCTTGTACCGCAGGTGCCCAACTGACTGGCGTAAGCGAACGGTAATGACCGACACTGTCCGACGACATCGCGAACAATAATACTGGAGCCCCATCTAACAGCAGAAGCAGGCCGAAGAGAAATGTCACCTACGATAGTTGAGAAGACAATAGGGGTATACCAAACCGAGGGTACAGCCCATTTACCGCGTGTCCAATTCAAACCACCTAATCTACTGCGGGGACGCGGAAGGGTCGTGCGGGGTGTGGGGCTAATTTCAAAATTTTAGACCCCTTTTAAGGTCGAGTTCCACTATTTTCCGAAGACGAAAGAGGAAATCGGGACAATTCGAGTTTCCTCAAAGATCAGCGATTTTCCGTTTTTCTTCGATCAAAAAAATTTGGCAACTTGCACAGAAATCTTTGCTCGCCACCACTTTGAAACTCACCAGAACTTCTTTATTTCTAGCAATTTGCGTATTTACTCTGAATATACTGTCTCTGAAAGGCTAAAAATGCAGTCAGACAACTGACGGAATGAGTGCTTATTCTCCACACTATTTCTCGCAAAAATTCACAATTTATACTGGGAGGGGCTCTTCGTAGAACGTGCACGGTAAGGACAGTCTGTACCGGAATAGAAAGTTTCCGAGCCCTCTATTTAGTTCTGTACTTTCGCTTAGCTTAGAAAAGTTCAGTAAGCGGCGCGCATAAGCCACTCAAGTCATCGGCAGCACCGCACATAATACGCCATTTCCTCTCTTATCTTTTCCTTTCCATTCTTTTTTCTTTATATTTAGTTTCTGTTTTCATTTACTATGTTTAATTCTAGGTTGTTATTCTCTTCAGCCTTTATGTTAGATTACCGAGAATACCTGTCAGCAGATAGCGCTAACATATATCTGCTGACACCTCAAAGAACTGTTGCCTGCATCACGCGTTGGCTCAGCAATGCACAGTTCCAAGTATTACTTTCTGACACTGCAAATAGCCATTGCAGACAGTAATAGTAAGCACTTTGCCAGGTCATTAACTATTTCTTCTATCATAGCTTTAATTTAGTCTATATAAACCCAATCGGCTACTGGCCACCGGGTCACCGATATACTAGCCTGAGCCACCACTCCTTGGCTTCCCCTCTGCACATAAACGAAACACTACACCTCTTGGCGTGGACGGGAAGTGCGTACAGCACACTCGATCCACCTTCTCGACTCGTGTACGAGAAAGTCCTTCGCTATTACAATCCTCGCGCAGGGATCAGGATCGGCGACGTTCCGCTTGCTACCTTGTCTAGTTATTTCGATCTCAGCCACCCTTCACATTCAGAGTGCTCGCAAGGCGCTCTGTCTTAATTAGCCGGGAATCAACAGTTCTCCTGATCACTCCGGTGGTCATGCTACACTTACTCAGCGGAATCAGATCGCGTCAATAGGGCAAAGAACGAAAAGCGGTTGATGGAAACAATCAAAGAGCACGAATGGCTGGAAAAAACAGTGAGATGGCTGAAGAGAACCAGATATGATTCGAATTCAAGCGACCCAAACGAAACTAATCATAAAACTCCTGATTACAACAAAGACACACGCGTCGTCAATCTTATCTTGTTGACGGACATGCTTATGCCGTACATGTGCCGTGATCCCAGGGCCGGTTTAGATTGGCATCTCGGTAGTCCCGAACAATCTATCCGTGCATTATTTATATGTGCCATTGCAAAACAAGCGTTTTTACATCGCACGCAAGGGCATGCTGACCTCGAGCAATCGGATTTATTCCTCATGAAAAACGTCACATCTTCTCTGCGCGGAGAAAAGTGAAAATAAATAATCTTTGATATTTAGTACGCGCTCTAAATCATCTGAACAAGATAGCAACGACACTTGCGCTAATAATTCGAACCAACGATCGAGAAAAGCTCGGTGCTATACCTACCTCGAAGCGATGAAGTGCTACTTCGAGAAGCAAGCGAAATAGCAGAAAAGGAAATTGCATTGCATAGGTTTCGGTTCAATTCCTAATGCAAAGCGGAAAACGAACAACTTCTACTAAAAAATGCTTGAAAATTTACTCAGGGTGAGTTCTCTGTACTCTAAATTACCCGAACACACCGCTTATTAATTCTGATCGCTACAAATATCTAGTCCGCATTTGTGTGGGTTCATGCTCTGCAGCCACAGAATTATATTCTCTTGGATGATTCAAAAAGATATTAATCCTTCGGCATGCCTCTATTTTTTCGGTATTTTTCGGTTCTACTATTTTTCGGAAGCGAAAATTCACTTCAACATCGCCCACATCTATCACCAAGAAGGACCTCGCTTCTATGCATGCTTTTTTCCTGTACAAAAAGAAAATTCCAACTAATAAATCTTGGCGAAGTGTCGCTGACGGTGGCTCGATAAATTCAGGCAAAGCAGAACCTAGGGTATTCGAACGATTCTGCATTGTTCGAGTTTTTAAATGCGATTTAAATTGACTTCCCTTCGAGTTAGGCCGGCAGCGCATGTGTCGCCACGCAGGATCAAAGCACCTGTTAAACTTTTCGGGGGGCGCGGGGAAAATAGTCCTCCTTTTTGCAAGAGTGACGGCATGTTGCGGGGATTACGCGCTTTCTAACGAATATTTACACGATAATAGGAACTATTTTGAGAGACTCATGTATTTACTCGTAATAGTATCCATTTTCAATGTTATTCTTCTGTTCACAGGTTTTCGCGGTCCCTTTTTTTCTTTTTTTCTAAGCAATTCAATTTTGGGTGTCGTAAGGGCATTCTGCCTTTCAATATAGCTTGAGCATATGATTTTATCAGCATAGGTTTCTCTTCGTTCCAAGAAAGGTTTGGTTTCCATTTCTTGAAGTGTTTGGGATTCAGTTTTTCTGATCTAGTTAACTGCATGATTCTGATTGAGCAAATGTTATGAAAAGCTTTGTTGCTCTAGCGTCGTTGTTCATTTAAGTTGGCGTCATCGATGATCGATCATCTCACCTCACCTCAATCGTCAAAGTTGTACTGACTGAATACCATCGGCACCAGTACAATCATTCCGGTTCATCAGCGCCACAGAGCGCTTAAGCGGAAGCCGGTTAAGTGCATCCAGAAAAACAAGAAACCGGCGTACGATTACGTTGATCTTGTGAATCTACACCCGCTTCAACAATATCCCGGCACTCAAGCGCCTCATGATTTACGCACTCAAGCGCATCTTCCTGAGAACAGGATATTTGGGACGAGAGAGTACCCAAAAGAAGAGTTGACTCCCGACAATGTACGAGGCGCTACCTCTCTCGCGCTGCTGCGAACACGTGCGAGGTCTGTACGTGCGAACTACAAACGGTATTGGGAATGTCTTCGCAACCTAAAACCCGACAAGTTCAAGTCTCGAGGGGGACGATGACGTAAGTCAACGCGTGGCTGCGCTGAAGGGGTATATTGACAGTCACTCCATGTTAATCGAAGAGTATGCCAGGTAAATTCGTTTGAGCCCAACCGCAACCCGTCGATGGAGTCAAGGTAATCGGAGTGGCGGACTCCGTCACAAGGCATGGATGAATTGGAATTATGCTGTCGCGGACGAATTGTCGCGTCGGGAGGAAATCTTACGACATGATGCTCGAATAAAGAACGACAATAGCGCTCAAACACGTAATAGTCAAGGCGCTCAGGCGCACGGGTTTTTTTCTCCTCCTGTCTTTCCGTTGCAGTATGCGGCTGACAATGCTCGTATCGAACGTGAATGTCTAGCTGAAGAACTGGGTGTTCAGAAGCCAACTGTGAAAGATAAGTTGAAGGCGGGTATCACGAACAACTACAATCGTGGTGATTTCGAAGAAGCGAAGCGCCGACAGGACCAGTTGGAAAGAAAACTTGCGCTCCAGCGCATCAAACGCCGTGAAAAGAAAACTCGTAAACGCAATCGGAAGCAATGGCGTGCGCGAATGGATGCCCACCCTCGATGGTTCGACCCAAACTCGGATGACAAGCACACTGGTGCTGGGTCATTAAACTAGATGTTGCCTTTGCGCGCTTGAGCGCCTCATACTTTGTCTATTTCATCATCTTACCGCACTTGACCGAACTCTCTGGTATTTACGTCGATGCTCACGCGTTTATTATTGTACCTGACATCTCTTTGCGCTTAGGCGCTCGGGTTTGTACTTATTCTCAGCGTTCTCCGTTTCATCACGCTCGAGCGTGTATCAATATCTTCATCGCGCTAAAGCCTATAAATATCGCAGGCTTGAGCGTCTGCTGACAAGTTGACTCTTCCCCTATAGTCTTAGAGTCCGTCAACTTCCTTCTGACGTCATTGTTTTGTTTTTGGTTCTTGCGGTACCGCATCGTCTCTAAGCATTGCTTTCCTCATTCAAGGACTGATTCGGGTGAATAGACTCGATTATTGATCGAATGATTGCAGAGTACCATGTGAATACTTGGGGAAGCTTCAGCAACCACATAGAGCGTAGGCAAACCTTATCTAAGTTAAATACGCGCCCCTGAGCGACGACTGAAGATGTTTCTGTTGCAACTGCTCAAGCTGGTTCTGCGGAAAAATGGAATGTCGCCGCTATCCTTCGCGGTGATGGTCAATTTCATCTTTCGTATGATTCTTACTTCGGTTTCAGTTCTCTCGACGGAAATGTATCCGGATTTTAGCCTATCATCCTGGAATCATTACCCATCACCTGGGCATCAAAAGTGCATCATTACTGTGCGATTGACCGTATTGTGCCGTGAGTAAAGCAGCTCGCCTTTTGCGTCGCCAGGAAAAAGGCCCTGCGTGGCCTTATGTGAACATGGAAGGCTATCCTAAGAGCGTGGCCTTGGTACTGTTCAAGAATACGCTCAAGCGCTGGCTCGATGACAATCCAGGGTTTGGCATTCTAATAGGTGGACCTGGCGCTCGAGCACCAAACACTCGGACTACCAAATACTTCATCCATTGTTTCGGAGGGCTTCGCTTTCGTAGTTCTGGCCGCATTTGCGTTGTCGACGCTGCCTGCAATGTGGCGTTCCTACTACTTGATGATACGAAAGCGTTGTCCGTGAGCAGTAGATTCACGGATGCTGCCCGGAGAGCACCACAACGGGTGCGTCCCACTCTGAAGATAGGCCTGAAATAAGCGACTTTAATAGTTTTGGCCATCTTGGAACTGTCTTCCAAGAATTAGGCGGTGAGTAATCCATCAAGAAGGTGAAGAATCTACCTCCGCATGGTCATCGAGGACCTCCTCAGGTCAGATTCGACTGGCTATTTGAGAGGCGCGCACACGGGCACATTTATCTTGCCCGCTTGTATGAGGCGGGTATTGTTGATCATTTGGTCGTCCACGATTTGCGGCAATGGCCTAGCCTCATTTTTGACTCATGTGACCCGTACCCTTTAGTACTATCGTCTTCTTCGTTATTTCAATGTGGCGGCCCTGACGCCAGCAAGTCAAGATTACCCAGTTGTGTGAAGTAATCGGCAATCATCGCACGGGCGAGAAACCAAAGAATCTTAAGAGGCAACTGCTGTCCATACCACGAGGGGTAAAGCGACAACGAGATGGAGATTATTAAACGAAATCATTATTGGAATCCGATTCTTTTTTGCAGTGTGGAGTCCTCCGGGAAGTGGGATGCATCAATTTTCGATCCTCTTATTTTGATAACATCATTACTTTCTAATACCAGAATCGTCTCATACCCTGCCATTATACCGTTGGTATGCTCAGCAAATCCGACACCATCGCTCTTCATCGCATCTCGAATCATTTCGCTCGTCTAATACCCTGCCCGGTGAAATCTTATTTCAGCGGTTTAATTCTTGCTCGACTTACGCTCAAGCATAAACCCAAGCATTGACTTCCTGTTCAACATCCGGTCAAGCGTAGAACTAAGCCTTGTTTTCGTGTCCATTTTACGCTCAAACATAAGCCCAACACTCATCCAAGACCACGAGCTCGTGTCGTCTTCTGTACCTCCATCGTCAGTTGGGGATTCTGAAATTGTTCCACAAGTAATCCAAGGGGCTCCAATGACTCATGCTCCGGTGTCACCTCAGGACAGCGATACCACTTCATCCGAAAGTGAGTCTAACTGTCTCTACTATCACATTGTTACTAACCATTTGTACCGATCTTGACCATTCTTGACTCAAGGTGCCGTTGAAGTGCCTTTGAACGCGACTGCGAATGATACACCCTTACCTGAGGGCACTACAGAATTGCCGCAAGGTACTTTAGCTGAAGATGCTACTTTCGAACTTCATATCCGTGACCGCGTCATCATTAATTCGATAGTGACCTTCTTGAAAGGATTTCGCGATCTGTATATTTGTGAAGACACATTCTTTCTGCTTCACCCTAATCTCTGTTTAATGATGGAAGTTCCCACTGAAGCTGCCCATTTGCAGAAAAACGAGCATGGAGATCCTCCTATCTTTGTTTCGATGTTGGACATGGCCGCCAACATACGCTGAACCTCGGAGGGTTCCCGCCATAGGGTGTACCTGGAAACCATCTTTAAGGTCCTCATGGACGGGCTTAATCCAGATTATAGATCCAAACCGAGTGCTCGCCATCGGTATCCTTACTCTTGGTTCAGGCACTACTAGATCATCTTCGTCTTCCTACTCCGCCTGGATTCTTGATGTTGCAACTGTTCAGGGAACCACCATGCAGTATGCCCGGTGGTATTTGGTTTACCAGTCTCTTGGTCTTGTTCAACTTCCTTTCGGTGCCTTGGGATTAATAAAATGACCTGCTCTGTGGGAAAATTGTGTCTGGTATCGGTAGTACTTCTGGTAGGAATTCTGCTGCTCCGGACATTCTTCAAGTTCACTGATTCTTTCGCTCTGTGACTGTTCATCAGCTGCGTTATAGGCACTAAGTAAAGACAGGTTAAACACGAACCCAACACTGCCTATATATCATGTCACGCGATCCCCATATCTTGTATTTCGATAATCGCAATCCCCAATACTAACAATCACAATTTAACTTACTCTAATTACTGAATCTGCCTACTTTTCTTCTTAGACCGCACAAGCTTCTAGATTGACCAGGATGCGGTACATAAAAAGGGTATTTGGTCTTTCGTATTCAACGTTGCGATGAAAACGGCATCATCAACCGATTTGGGCCAATGCGTTGAGAATGGATGCTCGTGATTCCATATTCGATGTACTCTTCGCTTACGGGATGCACTTCTTTCACTGGAATTTGGAATTTCTTGGTGTGAGTTGACTTCTAGCCGATATCTTACAGCAGCGCAATCGGTACAAAAGACGTGCATTACTGAAATCAGGCGCACGTTTCGAGCGCCTGACCTTCCACATTCATCACACTTCTGCCGGTGACATACCTTATGTTCACATTTATTGCAAACCAAGTTGCTACTGGAAAAGTTGAAAGAATCTTCGATCTTCCACTTTCCGCAGCTTGTACACTTCTTTGAAGTCTTCGCAATGAAAATTGGTCGTCCTTCAGGTCTTCCGTTTGATCTCCTTGTGCTCATATCTCTCTGCTCCAGATAGAATTCTTGAGATGGAGACCGAGTTATATGCTCTACGCAAGTCTTTCTATTGGTTGTCGGGTACTGGTGTACAACTCTCGTGTGACTATTCTTCGCCTTCAATAATTTTTGCCGTCGGCGATATCACATATATATACGCCGTCGTGTCTCGGCTACCGTTATGCCTGATTCACCCTCTCTATCACCCGAGCTGTCATCCCGATAAGCATCATGCCCGGTCACCTCCGAAGAAATTCGAGGAATCTTCATGCAACAGGTTCAACATCGAGACACGTACTGATTTCCGCTCAAGCGGCTCGTGTCGGCTTAGTTCTCGGCTGAGTTCGTACGGAACTTGTTCGTGTAATATCTGAAGAAGAAGCTCATGGCGCCTCCTCCATCACCTGGCTTTCGCTAGAATACATAGTATTGCAATTGTCAAGTCTGCCACGAGGGTCTATCCGCAACGCTGGAACACTCGAGGTATTTTTCGATTTCCTGGTCTTGGTTGGAGATATACGAATGAGTTAGTCGTCTTCGACCGTTAGCTACCATTGCAGGTACACTCTCATCTATCTGTCCAACCGGGTGCATGAATCAGCTTCACGGTCCTTGATACCACCTTTGGCGCGTGAAATGATGATAGCTATCTTCTTGGCAATAAGTGACACAAATATTCGATACACGTTGTTTGATTTCCAATCTATTTTTTGTGTTTTTCTATAGTTCTTGTAATTCATGCTGCGTGCAAGAACCTATTCTGTTATCATGCGATTATTCAAGAGAGTAAAATAAGGGCGTCTAGCAACTATTTTTATCTTCGTGATGTAGTCCAACCCTGACCTGGTATTGCCTTAAACGTCTGAAGTGCACTGGATTTCTGGACTTCCTTCCTGGAGCATTTCCCAATACATAACGAGTGTGACGTGCGGACATAACCTTCTAAGGGCCTAGCCACATGCGAGCTTGAAATTTAGATCCCTCCGGTAGCCTCCCACGTCTTAACAGTACCATGTCGCCTA
>JAAUYH010220578.1_pt1 | contig 26099 bp, 27 predicted proteins | sample 7278061 | NCBI WGS metagenome assembly JAAUYH01 (sample SAMN14350203, study PRJNA611818) | marine sediment metagenome | isolation source: surface marine sediment (0.6m) | place: French Polynesia: Moorea | collected 2018-08
CATCAGAAGGTCTGGGAAGAAGCTGTTTCACCAGCGCTTGATGAAAGACAACGCAAGGAAATTGGTGATATTTGCGCCAAAGCCATTCAGGGAATGGGCTATTCCGGTGCTGGAACCATCGAATTTCTCTATGAGGATGGCGAATTCTACTTCATTGAAATGAATACCCGCCTTCAGGTTGAACATCCGGTCACAGAAATGATCACTCGAATTGACCTGGTCAATGAGCAACTGAGTGTTGCTGCAGGTGCTGGCATCTCAACGAAACAGGAAGACGTTATTCTGACAGGGCACGCGATCGAATGTCGGATCAACGCCGAGCATCCGGAGACATTTGCACCCTCACCCGGCAAAATTGAATATTATCATCCACCAGGAGGCCTCGGTGTTCGCGTCGATTCCGGCGTGTATCAGGGCTACAGCATCCCGCCTCATTACGACAGCTTGATCGGCAAGCTGATTGTGCACGGACGAACACGGGCAGAATGTCTGCGTCGTTTGAACCGTGCGTTGGATGAGTTTGTTGTCGACGGTATTGAAACAACCATTCCGCTTTTCCGCAAGCTGGTTCAGAATGACGATATGCAAACCGGTGATTATGACATTCACTGGCTTGAAAAATATCTGGATTCAGCGTCACATTAAAACATGTCCGGCGTCGACGATGCTTTCTTTGAAATAACACCGCAGGTTCTGCTCAAAGCATACGCCTGCGGTATATTTCCCATGTCCGAATCTGCAGATGATCCGGGCATGTTCTGGGTTGAACCGGAATTAAGGGGTATCCTGCCGCTGAACCAGTTTCACCTGCCGCGCAGCCTCAAAAAGTCGATGAAAAGGTCTGGTTTTGAATTTCGCATCGACAGCAAGTTTGCAGATGTTCTGGAAGCATGTGCAGAGGCAACCGACGATCGTCCTTCGACGTGGATCAACCGGCGCATCAAGACCTTGTATACCCAGCTCCATGAAATGGGACATGCACACAGTTTTGAAACCTGGCTCAATGGCCAACTGGTGGGTGGGCTGTATGGGGTAAGACTGGGAAGCGCATTCTTTGGGGAAAGCATGTTCTCACGGGTAACAGACGCGTCAAAAGCAGCGCTTGTGTTCCTGGTTCACGAGATGCGGAAGAACAAATTTATGCTGCTGGATACACAATTTACAACGCCTCATCTCGAACGCTTTGGTGTGGTTGAGATTCCAAGAGACACATATCAGGACAGACTAGAAGAGGCACTGCAGACCACTTCAGAATTCACTTCTTATGAAGGCGGAGCAACATCCGATTCCATTTTGCAGTCTTTCAACCAGATGTCATAAACCGGGTGCTCAATCGCATTCAAGCCCGGGCTGTCAGCGAACATCCAACCGGTAAAGATCCGGCGAATTTTTCGATCAAGCGTAATTTCGTCTACTTCCAAAAAACTGGTTGTCTTTGGCTTTTCAGTAATCGGACGCGAATAGCAAACACGCGGCGTCACCTGCAAGGCACCAAATTGTACGGTTTCATTGATATAAACATCGAAGGTGATAATCCGACCAGTGATTTTGTCGATACCGGAGAAAACCGCAACTCGGTTGTCTATTCTGCTGCCTGTTCCTGCACTGCCATCAGTGCTTTGTGAAACGCTCATCGTTGTGGCAGAAAACAATGCACAACACGAAACCGCAGCAACAACAAGTGTGTTCTTAAATGATCGCATCTTTGCGTTTTATTCCCCGTACGAAAGCATCCTTTAGCATGGGATTCGGGCATAGAAAAGACGCGTCGCAATTGCAGCCTTAAATGGCCAAAAACCCTGTACAAGACAAATATGAAATTCACGCCCGAAGACACAAAGCAGCTCTTGGAATTGATGAAATGGCGGCGAGATGTCCGCCACTTCAACACAGATCCAGTATGCGCAAAAGAAATGAATGTTCTGAGAGAAGCTGTTGCCCTTGCGCCATCTGTCGGCAACTCGCGGCCATGGCGATTTGTGAATGTTGCATCGGATGAAGCGCGAAACTCGATTATTGAAAATTTCGCCAATGCAAATTCCAAGGCTTCACAAATTTACGAAAACGCCAAGCAAGAGGAGTATCTGAAGCTTAAACTGGCAGGCTTAAAGGAAGCCCCCGTCCATCTTGCGGTATTTACAGATTTATCACCATCGGAGGGTTCTGGATTGGGGCGTCAGACGATGCCAGAGACACTGACTTATTCTACCATTTCCGCAATTCATCAGCTATGGCTTGCTGCGCGAACCCGCAATATCGGTGTTGGCTGGGTATCCATTCTCGAACCCGAACAAATGAATTCCCTGCTCAATGTACCCCAAGAATGGAAGTTCACTGCCTATCTCTGTATAGGATATCCTAAAAAAGATCACGACACGCCTGAACTTGAACGCCGGGGTTGGCAAGAAAACACAGAATATGACTGGTTGGAACGTTAGCCGTTTTTTGAGTGCAAGAACCGGTGCTTGTCTTCTTCCAGAACAAGTGCAGTCAGCAAACCGGTTTCGTAACAATGCGTATCAACATTGATCCGATTATGTTTGGTTTCTGGCTCACTTTGTGGCGTGTGCCCATGCACCACAATTTTTTCAAACTCACCTTCGTAAAACAGAAAATCTGTCCTTATCCAGATCAGATCATGATTTGACTGTTCACTCAGTCCAATCCCCGGACGCACACCTGCATGACAAAAGAAATAGTCTCCCTCCATATGGCTGAACTTCAACGACTTGAGAAACTCAACATGCGCTTTAGGAACGGCCTCTGCAAACCGTCTCGATATACTATCCTGGCTTTCGCCCGGCTGAGCGACAACGCCATAACTAGCCAGCGTTTCAGTACCGCCCCATCGTGAAAACTCATCCCAGACGAGGTCTGGTTGCTCGATGTATTTAACCATCCGTTCATCGTGATTTCCCAACAGGAATACATAGTCGGGATTGTCCTCTTTCAACTGGATTAGTCGCTCAATCACACCTCTGTTGTCAGGGCCACGGTCCACATAGTCACCCAGAAATATCAGCTTAACTTCGCGCGCTGGAAAGAGCTCTGTCTCTCTATGTATTGCTTCGATCAGCTCGTCGAGTTGCGCAAGGCAGCCATGAATATCGCCAATAGCATAGATGCGCAGGCCGTCCTTGATCTGCGCTTCATTCAACAGCATATTTAGTCCAATTGATTGTTACGGCGTCCAGGCGTCGTAGTCACCCGTCACACGTGGGCGTTCTTCAGGATTACGCAAAGACCCCTTCGGGAAATAGGCGTTTGGGCCACCCGTCTGGTTTGGCTGATGACCTTTTTGCCAATCACGAGGCTCGTAAGTCTCTTCAGACGGCGGCGTATCCACACGATAATGCATCCAGCCATGCCAACCGGGAGGTATTGAACTTGCCTCCGCCAAATCCGCGTATTGCACATAACGACGGCCGTCTTTGTTCAAGTAGTAGACATTACCGAACTCATCTTCACCAACGCGCTTTGCGGTGCGCCAGATGTGAAAACGCGTGTTCCAGGTTGAACCATTCCACCATGTGAAAAACTGTTTGATCAGCCTCATCGGACAAACCTTGCCGTGTGTTAATACGGCTCCCCTTTTACGCCAGCACGCCGAAAAGTCCAGCTTTCTTGCACCATCTATTGATCGAATTTTGGACAACCTTATCTCAGGCATTGGACAGGATTGTCTGCGTTGCACAAAAGCAACACCAAAAACATTGTAAGAATTTTCTTTATTTTTGCTGTTGTCTTTGTGCAGCAACGCGATTAAACACCGCCCTCCCGAAAGCAATCGGAATTCATTTCAACGGTTGGGATTTGGCGTATAGCTCTTCCCGCCCGCGCAATCAGCACTGCTTTATTGTGTACGGAAAGAGTTTTGATCTTTTGTGGATGATCGCTTTTATAGCTCAGCGGTAGAGCGTCGGATTTAGATTCCGTTGGTCGCCGGTTCGATTCCGGTTAAAAGCTCCACTAGTAGCTCAGTTGGTAGAGCATCACACTGCGAATGTGACTGACGTGGGTTCGAGTCCCACCTTCCTATCGGCCTGAAAAGCCTCCGCGGTCAGAAATGATCGCACCACAAATCGGGTTCGGGAACCGGCTTGCGGAAGAACGACAAATCAGAACGGCTTTGTGGCGCCTGAACGGATTGTCTGCCTGACGCCTCCATTTGGCGCCGGCTAACAGATGAAGACCATGTCGCACTCAGCGTCTGCAATGGGAGTTTTCGAACACCCGGCGCCCGCGCGCGTGCAACGATGTCCGCTCTCCTGTCAGTCCGCAACATCTGGTGCCGCCGGTTTCCGGATCTTATTCGCTCTCGGGAGCAACCAGCCGGAATGGTCCGGCAAACAACAGAAAGGAAAGACATGCGTTAGCGTATCTTGATTGGAGTAAAGAACATGATGAAACTGATTGAAAAACTTGTTGGCCTGCAACGGGTCCTCGTAAACGAGAACCAACGGGCAATTGTTCTCCACAAGGGAGAACTGAAGGAAATCCTTGGACCGGGTGAATACCTGAAATCCAACCAGCGAAACCGGTTGGATGTGCAGATGCACACCATCACAAGCGGTGAACTGATTTCTGCCTATGCAAAACCATTGTTCGAAAAGCTCCCCGAGATTGCAAACGCAAACCTGGTTGAATTTCGGACCGGAAAAACAGAAGTCGGCATCGTTGAGCAGGATGGAAAGCTCTTCACTGTCATGAAACCGGATACGGTCAAACGATTCTGGAAAGATGGTGGTCCCTGGACTTTCGAGGTCATCGATACAGAAAAAGACCTGAAGGTTTCCCCTGCCCTGATGCGGCGTTTGGGTGAGGCAAAATTCTCCTCATTCATGACGGTCCATCCGGTTATAGAGGGGCAAGTTGGTCTGCTCTACGTCGATGGTGCACTGGCAGAGACCTTGAAACCTGGTGTCTACGCTTTCTGGAACATCGGTAAGATGATCCAAATGAAGGTCGTTGATACCCGACTTCAGTCTCTCGACGTTTCCGGTCAGGACATACTGACCAAGGATCGGGTGACCATCCGGGTCAACATTGCAGCAGAATACCAGGTCGAAGACCCGGTCAAAGCAGCAACCCTGACCAAGGACTTTACCGATGCGCTATACCGGTCGCTGCAATACGCATTCCGGAAGACATTGGGCACATTGACACTCGACCAAATCCTTGAACAGAAGGTGTCGGTTGACGTCGATGCTGCAGAAAAAGTTCGGATGGACATGGCGGAGCTTGGCGTTACGGTTCGCGACATTGCACTGAAGGATGTTATCCTACCCGGTGAAATGCGTGAAATCCTGAACCAGGTTGTTTCAGCCCAGAAGGAAGCCGAGGCGAATGTCATTCGGCGTCGGGAAGAAACAAACGCCACTCGGTCCCTGTTGAACACAGCCAAGGTCATGGCGGAAAACCCGGTCATGCTGCGGTTGAAAGAGCTTGAAGCCCTGGAGACCATCTCCGCGAAGGTCGACAAGCTGACAATCAACAACGGAACGACTGGACTGCTCAGTGATGTTGCGCGTTTGCGTGACGAGACGAGCTAAACGATGACACCGCCCGTCCACATGATGGGCGGTGTTTTTGGTTACTGTTATAGTCCCAACGACCGATAGCTATCAGCAACGCGACCAATAGAGATTACGTAAGCCGCGGTTCGTAGATCGAAATCCGGATGCTTGCCACGTTTCTGGTGCCACATTTCCCGCATGGAACCATAAGCACCCCGCATCGTGTCATCCAAGCCGGATCGCACAAGCGAGAGTTCATCGGCGCCCTTTATGTATCTGTCCTTGAACGCGTCTGACAATTTCTTGCCGGTCGCAGTTTCAATCTCGTCAATCAGCATCCGATGCCGTGCTTCTTCTTCGCGCCGTTGCATTCGGCCAAAACGGATATGAGAGAGGTTTTTCACCCACTCAAAATAAGAAACGGTGACACCACCGGCATTCGCGTACATGTCCGGAATGATCACTACGCCCTTGTTTCGCAAGATCTCATCTGCACCCGCTGTAATCGGACCGTTTGCTGCTTCGATGATCAAAGGCGCCTTGATACGGTCAGCGTTTTCGAGGTTGATCACACCTTCCAGGGCCGCAGGGATGAGAATATCGCATTCAAGCTCCAATAGAGCTGAACCATGCTCGACAAATGTAGCATCAGGGAATCCTTCGAATGAACCGTGCTCCATCATGAATTGCTTGGCTTTTTTGACGTCAATACCGTCTTCATTGTGCAGAGAGCCGTTGTATTCGATGATTGCCGTAATTTTGCAGTCATCTTCTTCCTGAAGAAACATGGATGCGTGATATCCAACATTCCCGAGCCCCTGGACAATCACTCGCTTGCCACCAAGCCCTTCCGAAAGACTGGCGACCTTTAAATCATCGGAGTAACGGAAGAAGTCTTTAATCGCATATTGAACGCCCCTACCCGTTGCTTCCACGCGGCCACGTATTCCTCCTGCATTAAGCGGCTTGCCGGTAACACAGGCCCGCGCATCAATGTCAGTCGTATTCATGCGGTGGTATTGGTCAGCAATCCATGCCATTTCACGCTCACCGGTTCCCATGTCGGGCGCAGGAACATTTTGTGATGGATGAATAAGATCGCGTTTGATTAGCTCAAATGCAAAACGCCGGGTAATTCGTTCGAGCTCCTCTGGCTCCCACTCTCGTGGATTGATGCGAAGCCCCCCTTTTGAACCGCCAAACGGTACCTCAACAATTGCGCATTTATAGGTCATCAACGCTGCCAGCGCCTCAACCTCGTCCTGGTGGACATTATCTGCATAGCGAATACCCCCTTTTACCGGTTCTGCATGCTCGGAGTGCACAGACCGGTAGCCGGTAAAAGTCTTGATATCACCACGAAGCTTGACGCCAAATCGTACAGTATAGGTTGAGTTGACCACTCTGATTTTCTCAGTCAGTCCCGGAGACAAATCCATATGCGTCACTGCCCGGTCAAAAAGTGTATTGACGCTATCTCTAAAACTTAGCTCATTGGTATTCGGATTTGTCACGCTTTCTTCCTCCCAGTCAAACATGCCATTCAGCAAAAGCGTAACACGAATCCTGCGCATTGCTACAAAAACACATCGAAAATTCATGGATATTGCAACAGACTTGTTCTATGCAGCCAAATTTCGGCAAATTCCGTCAATCAGTAACAAGCCAACTTTCTGCTTGAGATAGACGCAGAATTGGCAGCGATTCGACAATCGATAAGAGAATCGCGTACCCGCTACGTGGCGTTGTTTATCAAGAGCCGGGAAAACCGAAATTATCCAGTTCCTTCAGGAGGGAAACCATGGGGAAAAGAGACGATCTGATCGCGAAATATGCGAAAGATATTGAAGAGAAATGCGGCATGAAGCCGGACATGAAATTGCTTACTGCAGTAACCATTGCGTGCGGCCCAGCCATCTACAAACCGGACGCAGAAAAGGTGTCTGCCGGTGATAAGGAAGAGATGGCTCGCGTTCGCAAAAATTGGGTGCTTAAAAAATTGGGCGTTAAAGACACGCCAAAGGTCGATGAGGGCATTGCCGCCTGTATCGAAACCTACGGAAAATCAAACCGTAACAAATACCGCCCAGTGCTGTATTACCTGATGGTCAAGCATTTCAAAAAGGGAAGTGTCTTTAAATAGACCTGACCATTTTTGGGCAAGGAATTAGAGGCGCGTTCAACGCGCCTTTTTTTTGATCAGTCTTCGGCGTATACGATAAGCTTCTCCATGATCAATGCTTCAATGCCTGATCCTGACTGACCGCAATTCTCGGTTTTACCCCGAACAGAAAATCCGTACTTCTTGTAAAAAGCGATTGCTTTCTCGTTCTTCTCTTCAACTTCCAAAGAAATTTTCTCTGCATCAATGAACGAGTTTTCTATTTCAATCATCAGATGCAACCCGGTCTTTCCCCCGTGAAAATCAGGATGCACATAGAGTTGGTGAAGGTGAATGGTTTTCTCTTCCTGCGTAGCGAAAGCCATCCCTCCGATGATCTCACCATTATCTGCCACCAGAAACTCCGAATTCGGCACATGACGCCGGTTCTCAAGCTTCTCAAGTGAATGCCAGTCATTGGTGATCTCGGTTACCTTGTCTACACCGTAGAGATCATCATAGGTTGCGTGCCAGGTTTCTACGAGGATTTCCCGTACACGTGGCAAATCTTGCTCCATTGCGGTACGAACAAAAAACATCCATTACGACCGTTGCAAAATCTTGGTCATGACCACAGAAGGAATGCCTTTCATATATCCCCAATCGGGAAGTTCTGATGCAACTTGAAACCCATGCCGTTCATAGAATTCCTGCGCACGGCCATTGCCTTTAATGAAGCTGAGAGACAGCGATGGAAGTCCTGTATGTTTGGCAAACACGGCCCGCATCAGATCATCGGCGACACCCGTACCGAAATGCGAAGGCGCGACATGTATCTGATCAATCCAGGCTTTGCCATTCGTATCGAGTGATGTCATCGCAACACCGCAAACGCTTCCCTCTTCACAAATCGCAACGATTGTCGTGATATCCGGGTTTCCGGCCTCTTCAGCCTGCTTTTCCTCAGAGAACATGACTGCAGCAATGCCCGCTGCTTTTTCAAGTCCCAGAACCGGTTCATAAGTTGCGCGCCATGATTGGGTTAAAAGATCGCTGACACCCTTGGCGTCATCTGTGATCATGTCACGAATTTGAACCATGCGGTTATTCCACTCCGAGTTTCTCTTTTACAAGCGCCTGAACAGCTTGCGGATTTGCCTTGCCGCCCGAAGCTTTCATCACCTGACCAACAAACCAGCCAGCGAGCTTTGGGTTGACTTTGGCTTTTTCAACCTGATCCGGGTTGGCAGAGATCACTTCGTCAACCGCAGCTTCGATGGCACCGGTATCGGTCACCTGTTTCATGCCACGCTCTTCGACAATTTGAGCAGGATCACCTCCCTCGTCCCAGATTATCTCAAAGAGGTCCTTACCAATCTGCCCCGAAATCGTGCCTTCCTGGATCAAATCGACGATACCACCAATCTGTTCAGGCGAAACCGGGCTGTCTTCAATTTCCTTATCAACTTCGTTCAACTTTCCTAGCAAGTTGTTGATCACCCAGTTGGCTGCAGTCTTGGCATCTCGCCCATCGGCTACTTTCTCAAAATAGTCAGAAATCGCCTTGTCAGAAACCAGAATTGACGCGTTATAGGCAGACAAGCCGTTTTCACTTACCAACCGTGCCTTCTTCGCATCGGGCAATTCCGGCAAATCAGATTTCAGGCTATCAACATAAGCTTGGCTGAACTCAAGCGGTAAAAGATCAGGATCCGGGAAATAGCGATAGTCATGCGCATCTTCCTTCGAGCGCATTGAACGGGTTTCACCTTTTTCCGGATCATAAAGCCGTGTTTCCTGGTCAATCTCACCGCCATCTTCCAAGATCGCAATTTGGCGACGTGCTTCATACTCAATTGCTTGGCCAATGAAGCGGATCGAGTTCATGTTCTTGATTTCGCAGCGAGTGCCAAATGGTTCTCCGGGGCGACGCACCGAAACATTTACATCCGCTCGCATTGACCCTTGAGACATGTTGCCGTCACAAGTTCCGAGATAGCGCAAAATCGTGCGCAGCTTGGTCACATAAGCCTTGGCCTCATCCGAGGAACGAATGTCTGGCTTGGAAACAATCTCCATGAGCGCAACACCGGTTCGATTCAGATCAACAAAACTCATGGTCGGATGCTGGTCGTGCATCGACTTGCCCGCGTCCTGTTCAAGGTGCAGGCGCTCAATGCCAATCTCAATATCCTCAAAGTTGCCCTTTTTGTCAGGTCCAAGAGAAATCACAATGGTTCCCTCACCCACAATTGGATCCTTGAACTGTGAAATCTGATAGCCTTGCGGCAGATCGGGATAGAAGTAATTCTTACGATCAAAGACAGATCGCAGGTTGATTTGAGCATTCAGGCCGAGACCCGTACGAATTGCCTGCGCCACACATTCTTCGTTGATCACCGGCAACATCCCTGGCATCGCCGCATCGACAAGAGACACATTGCTGTTGGGCTCTGCGCCGAACTCGGTTGATGCTCCGGAAAAAAGTTTCGCGTTGGACGAAACTTGAGCGTGAACCTCAAGGCCGATGATCACTTCCCAGTCATCCTTTGCACCCGGGATCAGGCGTTTTGGATCTGTTTCGCGGGCTTCTACGATTTCTGTCATTTCTCTGTTTCTCGAAAGATATCTGAGCCTAGCTTTGCTCCAGGCATTTTCTCAAACATCAATTAAACAGCACTGCGGATAAATCAATCAGAAACCGCACGAAAATCTGATTTTAGCCAATATGAGTATGACACCTTACACCAAACGCCCATAAAAGGTCATTCGGGCGCTTTTTGACAGTTCAATTCCGGGTTCGGAATTATACGCAAGGACCGCCAGCATACGGGTCTTTTCACCCTCAGTAGGTGTAACACGATGGATGGAGTTCCTGCCGCGGAACAGAACAAGCGTACCCGGCTCCATGCTGATGCGGTCAGGATCAATCTCGCCATCCAGCAATTTGCCTACGGTCTCAAAGTTGTACTCGCCCGCATCCGCATCGCGAACATCCTTGAGATATTCAAACTCACCGCCTCCAATTGGTTTGTCGATCAGCAGTGTGATGGCGAAAGAGGAATTGTCGAAATGCCAACCCAACTCCTGACCGGTTTTGGCATAATGAATGTTAACCGCCGATAGCGGATCAGCATAAGGATAAAGCACCTCTTCACCGACAACAGATGCAATGAACGATTGAAATGCATTGTCGCGGTATAGGGTCTTTAGAGGTGAACTTTCCGGCACCTGATCATCGCCTATCAATCCCTTTGAAGAAATGACCTCACGGTTTCTCGGATGATCAATTGAGAAGTTCTCATCCGGCGGTGTCAGATACACATTATGCGTGTTCACACAAAAATATGCTTCCTCAATGCGTGAAGCACCTTCTTGCTTAATTCGCTCAATTGCCTTCGGCTGAATGAAGTCGGGTAAAACAAGAACGCCATCCCGATCGAGCTTTTCGTGACAGGATGTGGCGAATGACTGATCGGCAATTGGAAAACTATCGCAGATTATTTCAGATATGTTCACAACGCGCCCTATTGTTTGTCCATATGATTGGCAATTGCCCGGAACATATCAACATGAATGTGCTTTGCATTTAGCCCTCCGCCCAGATCCTCCCGGAACTTCCGATTTGCCGCTGTGCGAACAATAACGGTTCTTGTTTTGGGGTTTATGTGAATGAATTGCCCATAAATGCCGCGCGCCTGATAATCTCCACCATTCTCGACTGAGCCATCTGGTATCCACCATTGATATCCGTAGCCAAAACCATCTTCCGTTTCCGGTCGGTTTGCTTGCTCAAGCGTACTCGAAACCACCCAGCCGGCAGGCAGGATTTGCTTGCCCTGCCATTTGCCATTGTCGAGAAATACTTGACCAAATCTTGCATAATCACGCGTGGTGACATTCAAACCGCCCAGAGCAAAGGCGTTTTCTTCACTGTCGGACAAATAGAATGGCTGCTTTTCAAAGCCGATGGGCGAGATAATTTTTTCAGCAACATATTGTGGTAAAGTCTGACCCGTCGCAGCCCGCAATACCATCGCTAATACATGGGTATCTATTGATACATATTGGCGGACCTTGCCTGCTTCCCTCGTTCGCTCTGTCAGTCCGCTTGCGAAATCGTCCATGGAACCACCCAGCGCGAGAACACGGCCCATTTTGTTGATGTCAGACCAGAAGTCGAGATAGTCCTCATTAAACGTGACGCCACTGGACATGGTGAGCACATCGCGCACGCTCACGCCCTCATAAGCGCTGCCTTTGAAATCTGAAACATAGGAATCAACCGGTGCCTCCAGATCAATCAGCCCCTCATTGACCGCAATGCCAAAAGCAGCTGACAGAAACGATTTGGCTACCGACCAGGATACCCGGAGGTCGTCCGGGCCTGTACCCAGATAGTATTCTTCAAAGGCAATCTTTCCGTCCTGAAGAACCAGCAGAGAGGTCGTTTGTGTTTCCTCCAGCCATTGCTTCATGTCTTTGGTGCCGATGGCGCTTTCAAACGAAGTCGGCAGCGTTTTTGGCTCTTCTTCCCAAGCTTCAACTTCCCCCTCAGCGGGTACCGGAACATGGAAGAATGCTTTATCCATGCTGGAGAAGTTGGAGACAATCAGCTCTTCAGAGAAAAGTGTATTGACCGTATTGAGGCGAACCAGCTTCTCCCAATTGAAAAATGCTAAAACCGCCCCAATCAAAACCAACGCCAGCACAATTCCACCCAACCATTTTAAAATTCGCAAATTCTTTTCTCCTCAGATCAACTCGCGTCCCCAAGTCTGGCTCGTTCAAAAACAAACACATGCTCCAGATTTGGCAGCGAGAAAATTTCTTATCAGAAATAAAGCTAAGCAGCATCTCAATAATTCGCTCAACCATTCACCTGAACGCAATACTCACAAATACAATTTCTCTACGAATTAAATCTAACTTCCAGAATGAATTGAAATACTCTGCGTCTCAGATAAAAACAGAAATCAGGAATTATTTACCAACAATATCCAAAAATTATTCTGTTAAATTTTAAAAAATGAAAACCATGTATTCTCCGGCGTTAAAGCAATCAGGGGAAAACAATGTCAAAAATATTCACTTGGATCGGTGCAGCTGCAATCGGCGTTGGAATTGCAGGATATAATTCATACACAGACAGTGTTGATGAAAAGGCCGTTCTGACAAAATACGATTTTACCGAGCAGGAACTTACTGGTTTCAGGTTGTGTCAAAAAGGGTTGCAGGCAGCAAACATATCCTTTGATGGAACGACCGGAAACCAGGGTTGTGGATGCATAACACGCGGAATATCCGATAATGTTGATGCCCAATTTCGTCAGGCAGCACATGAACTTGATTACATAGATTCATGGTACGCAAGCGTCGGCTACAAGCCCGAATACGAAAGCGAATGGCAAAAACGTGTCCAGAAGGTCAAATCAGATCACAACATGTCTACGAGACAAATGGATGTGACTTCTGCAGCCGTGGAAAAAGTTATCAATCAATGCGCCAATTAAAAGGCAATACACAGCGCTAGCGCGACTGAAAACACCACAATGCTTTGAAGATTAGGTATCTTTTCCAGATATCAGCGTGGCCAGGTTTTCTGCTTCATTCTTGATTGTGAACAGTAAACCACTGGGTGTCACGCTGTATCCGCAGAAGTACAGACCGTTTTCCGAAGTCGCTACACCGCTTGCAATCGGTGCACCTTGGCCATCCAACACACCAGCGGAAACTTCTGGCAGCATATCCCTCAAATCAGTTTGATATCCGGTTGCCAGAATAACGCGTTCATAATTGACCGTCTCACCGTTCTCAAACTCGACACCATCTTTGACAAAACGCTTTATCGCAGGATGAACCGTAATCTCACCACGGCGAACTGCATCCAGCGTTCCGATATCAATCAATGGAATGCGCTTGTCCTCCACAATCATCGCCAACGGACCTTTGGGAGCCTTTCTCAACCCCAACTTTGCATAAGAACCAATCACGCTCGCCAAAACCGGCCTGTTAATCGCATCGACCACACGATAGGGAAATATCTTTTGCAGGAATCCGAGTTCCTGTATCGGCACACCGAATAATTCCCGTGGGATAATGTTCACCGCTCCCCGCACGCATAATCCGCATTCCACCTTATGCTCTGCGAGATCGAGCGCAATTTCTCCACCCGAATTGCCAAATCCAACCACAAGTGTTTTCCGCCCCTTGTAAGGCTTCGGATTTTTGTAATTTTGGCTATGGACAATCTCGCCTTTAAAATCATCCATTCCAGGCCACTCTGGACGTTTTGGGCGAATGGCATTGCCGGCTGCAACGATCACGGATTTGGCCTTCAGTGATTTACGGCCAAACTTGATCTTCCAATCGTTACCATCGCGAGTAATCGACTTTACGTCAGCATTGAAAATCGGCTGTATCTCAAATCCGGAAGCATAATCTTCGAGAAACTCTACAACCTGAGCCCTTGATGGGTAGCGCGGATAATCTTCCGGCATCTCTTTCATTGGGAGACCAGATCGCTTCTTGCTAGTATGCAAGTGAAGCCGATCATAATGGTTGCGCCACGATTCACCCACTGCACCTGCGCGTTCCAGCACCTGAACTGTTAAGCCCGCACACTGCAATGTAGCCGCACAAGAAAGACCTGCAGGTCCAGCGCCTACAATAATAACGTCAAATATTTCAGCCATGAACAGAGCCCACCATTGGTTCAGGCTCTTTTATCTACCACCATTTGCTTGGTGTAAACCGACCAGCAGCATCTTCGATCACCTGAGATGCCTGAAAAAGCGTTTCCTCTTCAAACGGCTTTCCGATCAATTGAAGGCCCAGGGGTAATCCTTTGCCATCCAGTCCCGCGGGAACTGAAATGCCCGGAAGGCCAGCCATGTTCACTGCAACCGTAAAGATATCCTGCAGATACATCTTGATTGGATCAGAAGCCATCTCCGTGTCACCAATCGCAAAAGCGGAAGATGGTGTTGAAGGCGTAAGGATTGCATCAACGCCAGCATTAAAGACGTCCTCAAAATCGCGTTTGATGAGGGTTCTCACCTTCTGCGCGCGCAGGTAATAGGCATCATAATAGCCTGAGGACAGCACGTATGTGCCAATCATGATGCGGCGCTGGACTTCGTCGCCAAACCCTTCCGAACGGGTTTTTTCATACATGTCGGTAATATCGTCACCCGTCATCCGTAAGCCATATTTCACACCATCATAGCGTGCGAGGTTTGAAGAGGCTTCAGCCGGTGCAACAATGTAATAGGCAGGCAGCGCATACTTGGTGTGCGGCAAAGAGATATCAACAATCTCTGCACCAGCCGATTTGTACCACTCGATGCCCTGCTGCCAGAGCGCTTCAATTTCTGCAGGCATGCCATCGACACGGTATTCTTTAGGAATACCGATTTTCATTCCCTTCACAGATTTACCGATTGCGGTTTCATAATCCGGCACAGGCAAATCAACAGAAGTCGTATCTTTGGGATCAACACTCGCCATGGATTTTAGCAGGATCGCAGCATCGCGAACATCACGAGCGATCGGCCCCGCCTGATCCAGTGAAGACGCAAATGCGACAATACCCCATCGTGAACAACGGCCATATGTAGGCTTGATGCCAACCGTACCAGTGAAGGCAGCAGGTTGACGGATCGAACCGCCAGTATCAGTGGCCGTTGCACCCGCACATAGATGCGCCGCAACCGCAGCCGCTGACCCGCCAGACGAACCACCGGGCACAAGTGCGGTATCATCGCCTTCTGCTTTCCAGGGGTTTTTTACAGCGCCATAATAGGATGTTTCGTTGGAAGAGCCCATGGCGAACTCATCCATGTTGAGCTTACCCAACATTACAGCGCCATCATCCCACATGTTCTGTGTGACCGTTGACTCATAACGCGGTTTGAAACCGTCGAGAATGTGAGAGCAGGCCTGTGTGTGAACGCCTTCAGTCCCGAACAGATCCTTGATACCAACCGGAACACCTTCCAGATCACCGGCTTCTCCCTTTGCGATTTTCTCATCAGAGATCGCTGCCCATTTGCGGGCATTGTCCGGCGTTACCTCCACATAAGCATTGAATGTTTCATTCGCGGCATCAATGGCTTTCAAATAGCTGTCGGTGAGTTCAACAGCGGTGATTTCTTTCGCCAGAAGTTTTTCGCGGGCTTCTGCAATCGTCAGGTTAGTTAATTCAGACATTTGTATACTTTTTCAATGCGTTACGGTTTGTGCAAATCATTTGCATAGATTGTAGGTATTTGAGACCCAGGCGTAAGAATTCTTTTCCGGAAAGGGCTTTTCAAGTTGTTGAGCAACAATGATTTCTGTTTCGCCAAGCAGGTATTCATTCTGTGATTGAACAATCACCTGACCACCTTCTTCATAAGGTGACATCGAAATCAAATCCGGTCGGGAAATGCCGCTATCGTCACTGCAGCTTGCTGTTGCGACAACACCGAATATACGACCTGTATCTTTGTCTGCATCGGTCTTGAAACCCACAAATTGGCAGCTGAATTCTTCTGTAAAAATACCCTCACCGGAAAGTTGCAAGGCATTGCCATCGGTATCAACTATATCCCCACATTGGGCGACATCTGTTGAATACAACTTTCCCTCCAGAAAACCGGGCACGTTTTCAGAATACGCAAATGAAACATGCGCGAAAAATGCAGTTATTACGAGCGAAAACCGGAGAGACACTATTCGATTACCTTGGGGACCATGAAGAAATGATCTTCGCTAGCAGGAGCATTCGCAGTCACATCGTCCGCCTTGTCACCATCGGTCACTTTATCTGCGCGCTTACGCATCTCCATCTGCACCACTGAAGTCATAGGCTCCACGCCCTCAACATCAACTTCATTCAACTGTTCGACAAAGCCCAGAATACCATTGAGATCACCCTGCATTTTTTCCGCACGGGCGTCATCCAGCGCAATTCGAGAGAGCTTTGCAACGCGTTTCACGGTTTCCAGATCAACTGTCATGAAAGAGCATCCTGTTTGGGAAATTCACTAAGGGTAGCCTATAAACTTCAAGGTCCGACGTTTCAACTGTAAAGCGCAGTTAAATCTCTATGGTTTCGCCAACCTGCATCACCTTAACAGTACCGGCGTCGTCACCCACCGCCTCGATAAATTTTTCAGCATTCGGATCAATGACCGGAAACGATCCATAGTGGCATGGAATTATGGTCTCGAAATCGAAAAAGCGGGTACAGGCAAGCGCTGCCTCGCTTGCCCCCATGGTGAACCGATCGCCAATCGGAACCAGACCAACAGACGGCTCATGCAGCTCCTGAATCAAGGCCATATCGCCAAAGATGTCAGTATCGCCCATATGATACAGTGATTTCTCGCCTTCTGCTTTCAAAATCAGCCCGCACGCTGCACCGAGATAGAGGTTTTCTCCTTTGCCTGTCTGTGTGGATGAAGAATGCACCGCCTGAACAAAACTTGTCGTGAAACCGCCGCACCTAACAGTACCGCCCGGATTAGCAGGGTTGATTTTCTGGTCGGAAATACCTTGCCCCACAGCATGCATGCAAATTTCAAAATTCGCGACCAGCAACGCATTGGTGGCTTTGCAAATATCGTAGGCATTTCCAAGATGGTCATCATGGCCGTGAGTCAGCAGAACGTGTGTACAGTCCTTTGATGGTTCCTCCCATCCACCATCCCAAGACGGATTACCATCCAGAAACGGATCAATCATCACAACCGCATTGCCGAATTGCACTTTATATGCCGAATGCCCGTACCAAGTCAGTTTCATCACAGTCTCCCGAAACAATTGCTATCGACAACATAACGTTTCACTGCGATATAAAAAGGATGCAGGAAGCAGTCAGTCAACTTTCAACCCTCGCGGACGCCAAAAATCGAAATCAAAAGCTCATGTGTCTGGACCTTGGGACCAAGACGATCGGCATCGCTTTCTCCGATATTGGCCTCACCATTGCGACAGCAAGAGAGACATTGATCCGTTCCAAGTTCACCAAGGACGCTAACGCAATTTTGAAAATGGTAGATGCAGAAAACGTATTCGCCATCATACTCGGTCTGCCATTGAATATGGATGGGACTGAAGGGCCAAGAGCACAATCCACCCGGGCATTTGCTCGGAACCTCGGCAAACTTACGGAGCTGCCAATTTTGTTTCAGGATGAGCGCTTGTCCACCTATGCAGCTGAGCAGGCGATGTTGGAAGCGGATATGTCACGAAAGAAAAGGAACCAGAAAATCGATGCTGTTGCAGCCGCGGTTATTCTGCAGGCTGCATTGGACCGATTAAATCAGGCGTAGAGGATAATGTGTGCTTCTCCGGCATGTCTTGAGCATCTTTCTCTGACACAGTCGGTTTCTTTCCGGTGACCAGACCTTTCAGGAATGCGTAGGTTTGCGGAAGCCAGAGTTTGTACCAGCGAACGGCCGCCACACCGAAAAACACAATCAATGTATCGATGAAAAATATCCATGCCAAGGCAACAGGCACATCCTCGGGGGGCAAGAAGAGTATTTTACCATAAATTTCAAACAGATGATCATGGAAGCCGCGCGTCAGGAAGAAGTATCCGAAATGCATGTCATTTGCACTGAGGAAGTACCATCCCCAGAACAGAACGAGTGGTATCATCCATAGAATTATGACAATGCGCATGCTTGCTCCTCTTAGTGAGGAAACAATGCACCGTTAAACTGCGGCAAACAATGTAAACCATTTGTTAAGGTTAACGCGGGCGACTTATCCACACGCCTGCCAAGTCTATGACAATGGCGGGTGTTCCTTTTCCAGGATCGCTTTTGCGTTGTATCGGTTGTCCAGCATACCGTAAGTGCTGCGCCACAAACCGCCCAATCTTGTGTCTGTGAATGCTTTCGCAGTGACCCCTGCCCCAAGCCGGTTAAGCTCCGCTGCAGCTGCCGTCAGTGCCAATTGTTCGACAAGTATGCGGGCCCCTCCTGGGTCTGCGCTGCTCATGTCAGCCGCGGACCGGATTACATCAACAAAAGTCGCGGCGTTTTCCTGTCCCATGTCCGCTTGCAAACCGATCAGGACTGAATCAATAAGTTCAGGGGTCTTGTTTGCGACACGAAGCACGTCAAGACACATAACGTTCCCCGCCCCTTCCCAGATCGCGTTCAAGGGTGCCTCACGATAACGTCTCGCCAAATTACCAGTTTCGACATACCCGTTGCCGCCAAGACATTCCATCGCTTCATAGGTCAATTGAGGTGCAAGCTTGCAGACCCAATACTTGATAACCGGTGTCATCAAACGTGCATACGCTGCTTCTGCAGGATTTGCCGATGCCCTGTCGTAAGCAGTTGCCAGTCGGAACGACAATGCTGTTGCCGCTGCCACATCAAGCGCCATATCGGCCAGAACCCGTTCCATGATCGGTTGATCAACCAGCTTTTTGCCAAAAGCTGTACGGTGCCTGCAATGGTGAACGGCCTCAGACAGACTTGCCCGCATCAATCCGGCAGAACCAACGGCGCAATCAAGTCGGGTAAAATTGACCATTTCCATGATCGCAGAAATACCGCGTCCCGGATCACCTACGAGAATTCCCAGGCTTGAATGAAATTCTACCTCGCTTGACGCATTGGAACGGTTCCCAAGCTTGTCCTTCAACCGCTGCAGATGAATGCCGTTGGAACGGCCATGCTCCAGCAATCTAGGAATGAGAAAACAGCCCAGTCCTTCCGGCATTTGGGCCAGCACCAGAAAAGCATCACACATGGGGGCAGAAAAAAACCACTTCGCTCCGTTTAGTTCCCAAATGCCATTGCCCTGCGGTTCAGCAGTTGTCGTATTGCTGCGAACATCCGAGCCGCCCTGCCGTTCAGTCATACCCATGCCAATCAGAACGCCCTGTTTCTGATCCATGGCGCGGTTGGTGGAATCATACTTGCCAGACAGGATTTTTGGCAGCCATTCATTGAGCAATGATTCGTTGGCGCTCATTGCTGCAACACTGGCGCTGGTCATGGTCAGCGGACAAAGATGTCCTGCCTCAACGCCGGTTGTCAGATAGAACCGGGCAGCACGGGTGAGATTTCTAACACCACGCTCAGCAGGCGCATTTCCCCACAAAGAACTATGCAAACCGTTCTCAACGCCTCTGCGCATCAGTGCATGCCAAGCAGGATGAAACTCCACTTCATCAATTCGGTCGCCTTTGGCATTATGCGTGTGAAGGACGGGAGGATTTTCGTTAGCCAGTTTTCCCAGCTTCAGTGTATCAGCATTGCCTGCCCATTGCCCCATCTTGTGCAAATCGCCACGAACCTGCTGGGGAAGTGTAAGAGTAAGCAAATCCAGCATTGGATCGCTTGCAAAGGTGTTAAATCCGCTGAAATCAGGAGACTGGTTGTGATCTGGCATGGTTCTTAAGCTTGGACTGTTTTCCGATTCCCGGATTCATGGAATTGGTAGGGTCCAGCTTTTTGTAGAAAGAAGCAAGTCCTTCCTTCGCTTCGTACAAATGGCCCACATTGTGTTCTGCAGGATATTCACCACCACGATCGTCCAGAATCGCGAGCATCTGCGCTTTCAGTTTTTTCGGATCACAGCCCTTTTTCACAATGTAGTCCTGATGAAACACATGGCACATGAAATGCCCATAGTAGAGCTTGTGTACGATTTGCTCTTCAAGTTCAGCAGGCAGCGTCTCGAACCATTCTCGATCATTGCGGCGTAGCGCAATATCGAGGGCCAGAATATCCTCGACCTCGTTGTGATGAATTGCCTGATAGCGGATTGCAGCACCAGCTGCCGCAAATCGATGCAAAAGGGCGAGTTTGGATTCCGTCGGATCACATTCAAAAAAGGCCCCTTCACGAGCAGAAAAGAAGTCGCTCAGAAACGCCTTTGCCTCTTCGATACCCTCATTCGACATTTTCAGAATAAGATGATGTTCGTATGCATCTCGAAACTCGTTCATGCGATTAGGCAACAAACTTGGCCACAATTTTGATGCAAACTGCATCACCCGATCACTCAAATTGGACGGGACAAAAGCGAGCTTGGAGCACCAGGCATCCACTGTACCCTTCATGGCAAAAAGCCTGGGTAGAAAATCCGTCCCAAGGTAGTTGATCGCCATCAACGTATCTTTGCCATAGTCTCGCGAAATATCGTAAATCTCACGATGCATGTATTCAGCTGATACAGGCAGATGATTAAATTCTGAAAGAATATGCCGCCGCAATTCGGTCAGGTCATTGGTGTCATTCGTGCCGATATAAAACACCTGTTCGCGATCATTGACCGGATATGTGTCCAGCCGAACGGCAAAAACTGCCAGTTTGCCGGCACATCCACTTGCTTCGTAAAGCCTTCTTTCATCCGCGTTAAACCGCGCTGGCGTTGCTTCATCCACTTCCCGGACGCGTGACGAATAATCTGTGTCTGATGCACACTTGTTAGTCACTTCAAAATCTTCCAGTTTAAAATCCCCTGCTTCCACTTTGCGGAGAATTTCCTCAGGGGTCTCGCCAAGGCTGATCCCTAGATTATTCACCAGCTCTAACTGACCATCCCCTGTAACCTGGGCGTAAAGCGCAAGCTCCGTGTAGGAAGGCCCGCGTTCAACAAGCGCACCACCGGAGTTGTTGCATACACCGCCCACAACTGATGCGCCGATGCAGGAAGACCCAATAACCGAATGCGGTTGCCGCCCCAGAGGCTTGAGCAATTTCTCAAGTGTATAAAGTGTGGAACCAGCGCATGCCACTACCTGATTTCCGTTCTTGATCGCATGGATCTTATCGAGAGCAAGCGTGCTGACGATCACACAATCACGGTCATAGGAACCATTGGGAGTGGAGCCTTCCGTGAGCCCGGTATTGGCCGCCTGCATGATGATAACCGTGTCCGCTTCAACACAAAGTTTGAGCGCCAGCCAAAGGTCAACGAGGCGTTGGGGAGTAAGTACCGCCAGGCACTCCCCTTCCCCGGATCTATACCCTTTTCGGAACCGCTCGGTTTGGCGATTTCCGGTTATTACATTCTTGGCTCCGACAGTGCTTTTCAGAGCAGTCAGAAGTTCACTGTTTTCCATGCCAGCTTTATGGAGAAAGTAGGAGAACAGATCAATTGGCAGTTATACGGAAAGCAAGAAACAGCGTTTAGTGCTGCGCACTCTTAACGAATGCGAAGCTGCCGCGTTTAAGGGGGGGAATAAAACGCGGCAGCAATGGCCGTGTTGTTTGATTAGTTTACCCACACAGCCGAACTGAATTCGAACAAATCCAGCCTAATTTCGATTTAGTCGGAAGGCAATAGGACCTTATTAATCACATGGATAATACCATTTGACGCCTCAATATCGGCAGCAACAACGGTGGCATTATCAACACGGACTTTCCCAAACCGCTTGCGCACTTTGATGGTTGTGTCACCGCCGGATTTCAATGTACCGATTTCGGCTGACCTGATTTTGGCAGCAGAAGAAGGAACACGAGCAGGCACAACATGATATTTCAAGATTGCAGCAAGTTGATGCCTGTTCTCTGGCTTAAGCAGATTTTCCACAGTGCCTTCGGGAAGTTTTGCGAACGCTTCATCGGTTGGCGCAAAGACGGTGATGTCTTTTGTATGGCCCAAAGCTCCAGCCAAGCCCGCAGCTTTTGCGGCAGCAAGAAGCGTATTGAATTTGCCGGTTGAAGCAGCGGTGTTGACGATATTCGCTGCGTTTGCAGATGCTGTCATCGCAAGTGCTGTAACTGCTGTGAGTATAATTTTCTTCATTGATTTTCTCCCTAATTAGAAAATTTTTTTGTCTTGGAAGGACATTCGAGAAACGCGGTCGTTTCAAAAAGGTTTCAAAAATGCTGACAAACACGTGATTGCCGTCGTGATAAGGATCAAACCTTAGCTGTTTGAAATCAGAGTCATGACTTGCGGAAGAAGTAGTTCGGTCCTATAGGAAACGATGACATGACCGATTTAGAATCCTCTGCATATTCAAGCTTCAACCAGAAACATCTTCTGGGCATAGCAGAGCTTTCTCCCCACGAAATCCAATTCCTGTTAGATCGCGCTGACGAGGCTGTTTCCGTATCCAGACAACGCGAGAAAAAGAAAAGTGTTCTGCGCGGCAGAACGCAAATCAACCTCTTCTTTGAAGCATCCACCAGAACTCAGTCTTCGTTCGAATTGGCCGGAAAACGACTCGGCGCAGATGTCATGAACATGTCCGTTTCGTCATCATCAGTAAAAAAAGGTGAAACCCTGATCGATACAGCGATGACACTCAATGCCATGCAGCCAGACCTTTTGGTTGTTCGTCATCAATCAGCTGGCGCGGTAGAACTGCTTGCCAACAAGGTTGGATGTTCTGTTATCAATGCTGGAGATGGCGCACATGAACATCCTACACAAGCGCTTTTGGATGCGCTGACAATCCGGCGCAGCAAAGGCGGGATTGCGGGCCTGACGGTCGCCATTTGTGGTGATATTCTTCATAGTCGCGTCGCGCGCTCAAATATCATTCTGCTCAACGCACTTGGAGCGCGGGTAAAGGTCATTGCGCCCTCAACCCTTCTTCCGGCCGGAATTGATCGTCTTGGTGTGGAAGTTTATCGCGATATGGAAGCAGGATTGCAGGATTGTGATGTGGTGATGATGTTGCGCCTGCAACGTGAAAGAATGGCAGGCGCGCTTATTCCATCCATTCGCGAGTATTTCCATTTTTATGGGCTCGATGCCAAAAAACTGCAATGTGCAAAGCCCGATGCTTTGGTCATGCATCCCGGGCCGATGAACCGTGGGGTCGAAATTGCCTCGGAAATTGCAGATGGTCCCCAGAGTGTCATTGAAACGCAAGTTGAAATGGGTGTTGCTGTCAGAATGGCGGTCATCGAAACGCTGATGGAAAATCGGGGATCAAATGGCTGAACGTTCAATTCTGATCAAAAATGCCCATGTGGTCGATCCCTCTCAAGATATCGATGATGTCATGGATGTCTTGATCGCTGATGGTTTTATTGCGGGACTCGGACCCAACCTAACCGCCGATAGTGCCACGGAAATAATCGAAGCGTCTGGCAAGCATCTCTTTCCTGGTCTGGTCGATGCTCGGGTGTATGTCGGCGAACCTGGAGGCGAACACCGCGAAACCATCGAATCTGCCAGTCATGCAGCAGCTGCAGGTGGCGTAACCAGCCTGATCATGATGCCGGAGACTGATCCGGTCATCGATGATGTGGCACTCGTTGACTTCGTGAGACGCGCCGCACGCGATCATGCGATCGTAAGGGTCCATCCCTCCGCGTCTGTAACAAAGGGCATGGATGGCAAGGAACTGACAGAATTTGGCCTGCTGAAAGCTGCAGGTGCCGTGATGCTGACTGAAGGCAAAAGAACGATGCAGGGAAATCTCGCCCTGCGACGGGCTCTGACCTATGCCCGTGATTTTGATCTGGTCATATCACTTGAGACCATCGACGAAAGTCTTTCGTCAAATGGTGTCATGAACGAAGGCTTGATCGCCACACACATGGGGCTTCCGGGCATTCCGAAAGAAGCGGAAGTGATTCCGCTCGAGCGTGATCTGAGACTGGCAGCGTTGACAAATGGCAAGTATCACGCGGCAAAAATCTCAACAGCTGCTTCTGTCGACGCGATTGCCAGTTACAAGGCGGCAGGTCACAATGTGACTTGCGGTATTTCTGTCAATCATCTGGCACTCAACGAAAACGACATCGGACGGTACCGAACCTATTTGAGACTTCAGCCACCTCTGCGCGATGAGGATGATCGCCAAGCCATGATCCAGGCTGTGAAGGACGGAACAATTGATATCATTGTCTCCAGCCACGATCCGCATGATGTCGATGAAAAACGACATCCGTTTGCAGAAGCAGCCGCTGGTGCAATTGGCTTGGAAACAATGTTCACTGCAGCCTTGCGTCTGTATCACAACGATGAAGTGCCTCTTTCCCGCTTAGTTGATGCCATGGCCACACGGCCTGCGGAAATATTTGGCCTGGATGCCGGAAGTTTGAGACCTGGAAATCGGGCAGACTTCTTTATCGCTGATGTGGATATGCCCTGGGTACTCCGCGAAGAAGATATCATTTCCAGGTCCAAAAATACGCCATTTGAGGGAGAACGTTTCTCCGGACGCGTATTGGAAACCTGGGTAGATGGCCAGAAGGTATATGAACTGACACAATAGGACGCCTAGATGCCCGATCCGATTAGCTGGTCACACACCGCACCCTATCTCGCTCTCGCTTTTTTGTTTGGTTACCTGCTCGGCTCAATTCCATTTGGCCTATTGCTGACGAAATTCGCCGGTCAAGGCGACATTCGGGATGTGGGGTCTGGAAATATCGGCGCCACAAATGTGCTGCGAACCGGCAGCAAGAAACTTGCCGCCGGCACGCTTCTTGGAGATTTGCTGAAGGGTACCATTGCGGTAATCATCGCCCTGAGATTTGGACCAGATCTTGGTGTCACTGCAGGTCTTGGCGCATTTCTTGGCCACTGTTTTCCAATCTGGCTCAAATTCAAGGGCGGTAAAGGCGTCGCGACTTATATCGGCATTTTGCTCGGGTTCTCTTTAGTAGGAACGCTGATCTTCGCGGTAGTTTGGTTAAGCACCGCTGCAATCAGTAGATACTCTTCTCTGGCGGCCCTGGTCTCCACCCTGCTTCTACCGATCATAATGTATCTGTTCGGCTCAGAGTTTCTTTCGAGCATCAGCAATATTCAATTGGCCGAACTGTTTGCGATTCTAACCCTGATCCTCTGGTTTCGACACCGTGAGAACATTGCACGTTTGTTGAACGGTACCGAGAGCAAAATCGGGAAAAAATAGCTCGGTGCCTTGCGCTAATCGACAAGCACACCGTATCCCGTTTGAAAACTTTTGAAATATGTTCTTGGCATGGCCTGCGATCAAACGTTAAGGTTGTGGTATGTGGAAATGATCGACGGGATGTGGGCCTTTGTCGGATGCGTTATCGCCGGAAAAGCGGCGCTTCAACCTGACTGAAGAACAGAAATTGTCCTGGCTTCAACTATTTCGAAGTCAGAATGTGGGGCCGGTAACATTCAGGGATCTGATTTCTCATTTTGGAACAGCATCCGCCGCAATCGCAGCCCTGCCCGACCTCGCCGCAAAGGGCGGAGCGGCCAAGAAAATCATAATTTTCGAGCTCGACGAAGCAGAACGTGAATTCTACGCTATCGAGCAAATGGGGGGTAAGCTCATAGCTCTTGTAGAACAGGAATACCCCGACCTTCTAAGAATGAATGATCACAGCCCTCCGATCATTGGCATCCTCGGCGATGTGGAAACATTGAACAAGCCGGTAGTTTCTATTGTTGGCTCGCGAAACGCTTCAATCGCGGGCCTTAAACTGGCAGAACGTTTTGCAAAGGAACTTGGTGAAGCAGGTTACATCTGCGCCTCAGGATTGGCGAGAGGAATTGACACACAGGTTCACAAG
>JAAUYH010114104.1_pt1 | contig 26098 bp, 23 predicted proteins | sample 7278061 | NCBI WGS metagenome assembly JAAUYH01 (sample SAMN14350203, study PRJNA611818) | marine sediment metagenome | isolation source: surface marine sediment (0.6m) | place: French Polynesia: Moorea | collected 2018-08
GGAGACTGAGCCTAGCAACCCTCAGCAGTTAAATCTGTTCGAGTGGGTGAATGGGGAAGCAATTCCCTGTTAGAATCCCCAACTTCAGCGCAGCAAGTTGGGGTTCTTCAACTAGGTAAATTTATCGAACTCACGTCAATTTAAAAGCAATATTTTGATAGGGATGAACATCAAAATAGAGGAATTGGCCTGAACTATGAATCGTCCAATAGGGATCATGTTGATTGTAGTGCTGAGAACCAATATAACGCTGGTCAATGGAATTATAAATAACCTTATATTCTCCAATCACGGGTACATATATTTCGACATTACACTCCACCTGATAAGGAGTTTCGTTACGGACAAAAATAATATCATCCTTGTGATCTTTGGGATCACTCGATTCAAAACCAACATCCCCACCCCATCGAATAAAACTAAACCATTTTCGCTCATTATTAGACCCATTCCGAATCATAGAATGGATGTTGTGACGGGCCAAAGCTGGTTCATTGCGAAGAAGTTGGTTGAGATCGTGAAAATTGTTAGAAATTTGTTGTTGATGAAGGGCTGCATGATCCCCCGTTTTTGACCAGTCAACCCCCTGAAATACATCAAAATAACCCTCTTCTCCAAACTCATCCCCCTGAAAAATCATCGGGGCCCCCGGTCGAAACCAACATAAGGCCGCTAAACCAATGAGAGGAATATGATTCCCCAATTCTGTGATCAGTCTTACCTTCCCATTAGCACACTCATCGTGAGTGTTCATGGCGTTAACCATCTTTTCCGCACTATTATTATGGATGAGGATCTCGATATGCTCGATCAAACGATGTTCAATGGGAATTTGTAGATAATTGCGGATACGGTGCATTTCACCCATATTTTGGGCATAGGTGAACCCCAGTCCCCCCTCATCCATCGGTGCAGCGAGTTTAGGGAATACCCGTCGTGATTCTTCGGCAATGGTGATAAACTGGGGTGCAGTGTGGCGTAAACGGGCGTGTAAGTCTCGTAAGAAGCGTAACCCGGCAAAATCAACCGCTTCAGACAGCCAGTAACCGCGCTCTTCAAAATAGCGATCGCCCCCTAACCCATTAAACAATTCCCAATTTTCCAGTTCCACCTGTTCACGATCATTTTTGGGCCAGTCCCAAAAACCGCGATCGTAGTCGAAAAAGATTTGAGAAGCTACCGCATCGATACGGGCCCCATCGATGCCTAGTTCATGATACAGATAAGTACACAGTCCGATCAGATAATTTTTAACATAACTATCCCCCACATTGTAAATGCGAGTATTCCATTGATTATTCCAACCTCTTGACCCAGAATGGTGATAAAGATCGGTTCCGTCGTAGTTAGCTAGTCCACAGTCCCAGTCTTGCACCCCAAACCCTAAAGGAACATCGACAATAACCCCAATACCGTGAGCATGGCAATGGTTCACTAAATATTTGAAGTCGTCTACGGTTCCATGACGCTCATAGATCGCATAAGGACAGCCTACCAAATAGCCCCAAGACTGATGAATGGGGGTTTGAAAGGGAGGCATAATCTGAACGTGGGTAAACCCCATATAACCCAGATGATCGACAATTTTGTGAGCAATATCCCGATAATTCCCATCATGAAAGGTTGATAGGTGCATCTCGTAGATGCTCATGGGTTCATGGGGCAGATCAATATGTTTATGGGTCCATTGAAAATAATTGCGATCGCCGACAATACTGTTAAAATTACGGGTACCATCGTCGCTCCAAGTGGAAGCTAACTGGGGACTAAACGGATCAATACGGGCCATTCCGTAGGGTTGGCCCAGGTAATCACTGTTATTCTCAATGTAGTATTTATACTCGCTCCAAGTGAGATCCTCAGCAATGGTGATCTCCCATACCCCTTCTTCATTTTTCTGCATTGGCTCAGCAAAAGGCTCCCATCCGTTCCCGTCACGGAGTAAGCTAACCCCTGTAGCGCGGGGTGCATATACTCGGAAGGTGGTTTCAGTTTGGGTGGTATGGGCCCCGAAATATTGGTAAGGATAATCTTGCTTGATAGTGTCGAGAGATAGTTGTTTCACAAAAAAACTCGCTAAGGAGGGGTAAGAATAAAGAATTTGTAATTAATAATTAAATTCATTTTATATTCTACCTTTATTTGAGGACATAATATTTGAGGACATAATATTATTATGTCCCTACAAGTACACCTTCGTATTTACGTATAGTCTAGATAAATCTCCGATTTGCCCACCTTACCGTCTTAAAATTATACAGTCTCTAAGATAGTAAGAAAACAAGAAAAAAAAAGCACCATATGATTTGATCAAAATGGTGCATGATAGGGAACTAATCTGAAATTTTACTGACAAAAACTAACGGTCAACATAAGCAAAATTAGGTTGGAAAGTTGGTTGAATGGTGACTTGATTATTTTCAGAAACATCTACTTTTACGGTGTCACCGTCCTTAATATCGCCAGCCAAAATAGATTCAGCCAAACTATCTTCTAATCGTCTCATAATAGCGCGGCGTAAGGGTCTAGCTCCGTAGCTGGGATCATAACCTTCTTCCACTACTAACCCTTTAAATTGCTCACTAACGGTTAAGGTAATTTGACGTTGTTCATACAATTGTTGAGCCACTTCTGCTAATAAAATATCAGCAATTTCTGTGACTTCAGGTTTAGTCAGTTGACGGAAGACAATAATTTCATCTAAACGATTCAAAAATTCAGGACGAAAATACTGTTTTAATTCATCGTTAACTGCTTCTTGAATGCGCTTGTATTGAACATTATCGTCATCGCTTTCTGTTTCAAAGCCGAAGTTGTAGCCCCCTTTCTCAATTACTTTTGACCCCAGATTAGAAGTCATAATAATTAAGGTATTTCTGAAATCAACGGTGCGTCCTTTACTATCGGTTAACCGTCCATCTTCTAACAGTTGTAAGAGTAAATTGAAGACATCAGGATGGGCTTTTTCGATCTCATCAAAGAGAACCACACTGTAAGGTTTACGGCGAACCGCTTCGGTTAGTTGTCCTCCCTCTTCATAACCGATGAAACCAGGAGCCGTTCCAATCATTTTAGATACAGTATGACGTTCCATGTATTCTGACATATCTAACCGAATCATGGCATCTTTTGAACCGAATAAAAATTGTGCCAAGGCTTTCGTCAATTCCGTTTTACCCACTCCCGTTGGTCCAGCAAAAATGAAACTAGCAATGGGACGTTTGGGATTTTGTAACCCAATTCTAGAGCGACGAATTGCTTTAGATACCGCTTTTACTGCATCTTCTTGACCGATAATTCGTTCGTGTAAATTATCTTCTAAATACATCAAAGATTCTGACTCGGTTTCTGTCAGTTTGTTGACAGGAACACCGGTCCAAGCGGTGACAATTTGAGCAATATCTTCTTCATCCACCACTGGCACCAAGGAGTCAGGATTAATGACAGGAGCCTCATTTTCTGCTTCAAAAGAAGGCTGCATTTTCATCTGTAAAGAGTGGCGTAAATGAATACGAGATCCTGCTTCATCGATCAGATCAATGGCCTTATCCGGTAAGAAGCGATCGCTAATATATCGCTCTCCTAAATAAGCAGCCGCTTCTAGGGCTTTTTTGGAAAATTTCACTTGATGATGGGCTTCGTATTCTTTACGTAACCCCTGTAAAATTTCGATGGTTTCTTCAACAGAAGGTTCTCCTACCATCACCGGTTGAAATCGTCTTTCTAGGGCTGCATCTTTTTCGATATGCTGACGATATTCATCGAGGGTTGTGGTTCCTAAACATTGTAATTCACCCCTCGCCAAAGCCGGTTTTAAGAGGTTAGACGCATCCATCACCCCACCCATGGTTCCGGCACCGACTAAGGTATGAATTTCATCGATCACGAGGATAATATTACCGTCTTCTTTAACCTGTTTAACAATGGATTTTAATCGTTCTTCAAATTCCCCCCGAAAGCGGGTTCCTGCCACCAATAACCCCATATCTAGGGCAATAACCTGCTGATTCTGTAAAATTTCGGGGATATCTCCTTCTACAATACGTTGAGCTAACCCTTCTGCGATCGCAGTTTTGCCCACACCGGGTTCTCCCACCAAGACGGGATTATTCTTACTGCGACGGCCTAATATTTGGATCACCCTTTCAATTTCTTTGGATCGACCCACCACAGGGTCTAATTGCCCTTCTTTAGCTTTTTGGGTCAAATTTGTCCCAAACTGTTCTAAAGTGGGTTTAGGTTGGGAAAAACTATCGAATGGAGAGGTTTTTTGCCCTGCGGTAACAGGTATCGGTTCTTGTTCCCCTAACTTTTTCACTAATGTGGTACGTAATTGCTGAATATCGATACCCAGAGACACTAAGACCTTGACGGCTACTGTGTTAGGCTCAGATAACAGGACCATTAATATATACTCTGGGGTCACATAACTATTATCTTTACGGGCTATTTCAAAGGATTTTTCTAAAATTTGCTTAACGGTAGGCGTAAACGGTAAATTATTGGGACTAAACCCTGCGCCCTTACCCCTTAATCGTTCGATGGTTTGTCTGGTGGTGGTTAAATTTAGCCCCATCTCTTGTAAAACCTTAGCGGACAAGGAGTTTCCTTGACCAAGTAACCCTAATAATAGGTGTTCTGTTCCAACTAAGTTCTGTCCCATGCGTTGCGCTTCTTCCTGGGACAGCATAATGGTTTTAATGGCTTTATCAGTAAAATTTTCAAACATAAGTTCCTGGGTTACGGTTTGTTACATTTCCCTATATTCGACATAATAGGGATATAAAGAACCCATAGCTGCGCTTAGCCTATAGGGTTAACTTTTGTTAATTGTACTTGACTTTAGAGCATCTCATCAACTAGACAATTAGGGAGAAACCCGACCCTCTTAATTTTAAGTACGTTAAGCTGCATCCATAAAAACCTCCAGCATAGCTACCTTTCCACTGCTGCTACTTTTGACTCAAAGACTGAGAGTAAACCGTACAGAACCCCATAAAACAAGAGGAAAAGGCTCAACTTGAGAAAAAAATTTCAAATAGGGATCGAAAAAGATCAGGCTTTGGGGTATGATTGGGTTCATTAATAATGTTTTAATTTATTGCAGTAAAACACAGAGGGTAAGACGCAGTGATTAGAGTAGCAATCAACGGGTTCGGACGTATTGGACGTAACTTTTTACGGTGCTGGTTAGGCCGGGAGAATACCCAGTTAGAAGTAGTCGGCATTAATGATACTTCTGATCCTAGAACCAATGCTCACCTGCTAAGATACGATTCCATGCTCGGTATATTAGATGCTGACATTGAGGCAGATGACAACTCCCTCACCGTCAATGGCAAAACCATTAAGTGTGTTTCTGATCGTAACCCCTTAAACCTACCTTGGGCAGAATGGAACGTCGATTTAATTATTGAATCCACTGGGGTGTTTGTCACGGAAGAGGGTGCCTCTAAACACCTCGTTGCTGGTGCCAAAAAAGTCTTAATTACTGCTCCCGGAAAAGGCGGTAATGTAGGAACCTTCGTGGTTGGGGTTAACGAACAGGAATACGATCCTGACAAATACAACGTTGTCAGTAACGCCAGTTGTACCACCAACTGTCTCGCACCTGTGGTGAAAGTCTTAAATGATAACTTTGGTATCATCAAAGGCACCATGACCACCACCCACAGTTACACCGGAGACCAACGCATCTTAGATGCTTCTCACCGTGATCTTCGTCGGGCGCGGGCTGCAGCCGTTAACATCGTTCCCACCTCTACTGGGGCCGCTAAAGCAGTTGCTTTGGTCATTCCTGAAATGAAAGGGAAGTTAAACGGTATCGCCATGCGGGTTCCTACCCCCAACGTTTCCGTCGTTGACTTAGTGGCACAAGTGGAAAAAAGCACCATTACCGAACAAGTTAATGAAGTCATGAAGAGTGCTTCTGAAGGCTCCATGAAGGGTATTCTTGGCTACAACGATTTACCTTTAGTTTCTTGTGACTATCGGGGAACCGATGTCTCTTCTATCCTTGATGCCAGCTTAACAATGGTTATGGGTGGCGATATGGTTAAAGTTGTAGCTTGGTACGACAACGAGTGGGGTTATTCTCAACGGGTTGTTGACTTAGCTGAAGTCGTTGCTAATAAGTGGCAATAGTTTCTTCGTCCATTGAATCTAGTCTAAGATTTTTGGGCTTTAATTACCATCAATCAAGGGGGGGAAGTCCCCCCTTTTTCTATGGGATAAACCCTTATAATGAAAGTAAGGCTGTTACAAAACTTTACGGGTTAGGGATATGTCACGCATCGTCGTTATTACTGGGTTTGAATCATTTAATCTGGACTTGTACCGACAAGCTGCACAGTTAGCACAGTCACGGTGTACAGACTTAGACATACAGATATACAGCGATCGCTCCCTTTCTCAAGAACCAGAGATTATTGAGAAAGCCCTCCAGGATGCCGATGTCTTTTTTGCTAGTTTAATCTTTGATTATGACCAAGTGATTTGGTTAAGAGAAAGGGTAGAACATATCCCCATTCGATTAGTGTTTGAGTCAGCTTTAGAATTAATGAGTTTGACTCGCTTAGGAAAATTTGTCATTGGGGACAAACCGAAAGGAATGCCCAAACCCATCAAATTTATTTTAAGTAAATTTTCCAGTGGAAGAGAAGAAGATAAACTGGCCGGTTATTTAAGTTTCTTGAAAACAGGACCAAAATTATTAAAGTTTATTCCAGCCAAAAAAGTCCAAGATTTACGCAACTGGTTAATTATCTATGGTTACTGGAATGCAGGAGGAACAGAAAACTTTGCTGCTATGTGTTGGACGATAGCAGAGAAATATTTAGACATCAAAGTAGGAGAAATTCCCGAACCTATCGAAACCCCAAATATGGGTTTACTACATCCCGACTATGATGGTTATTTTACGTCGCCTCGTGACTATTTAAACTGGTATCAACAAGAAAAATCCTTAGATAATCCTCTTGTTGCCGTTCTTTTATACCGTAAGCACGTTATTACCAAACAGCCTTATATACCCCAGTTAATTCATTCCTTTGAACAACAAGGATTAACCCCTGTTCCCATTTTTATCAATGGAGTTGAGGGTCATGTAATAGTCCGAGATTGGTTAACCACCACTTACGAAACTCAACAACGTAACTTAGGGAATATAGAAATTCGTTCTTTATCAAAAGATGCCATTGAAGTCGATAGTATTGTGTCTACCATCGGCTTTCCTTTAGTGGGAGGTCCTGCCGGTTCAATGGAAGCTGGACGACAAGTTGAGGTAGCAAAACGCATTTTAACGGCCAAAAATATTCCTTATATTGTTGCTGCACCCTTATTAATTCAAGATATTTATTCTTGGACAAGACAAGGAATCGGCGGTTTACAAAGTGTAGTTTTATATGCTTTACCTGAGTTAGATGGGGCTATAGATACGGTACCCTTGGGAGGGTTGGTCGGTAATGATATCTATATTATTCCTGAGCGAGTTAAACGGTTAACTGGAAGGCTTAAAAAATGGATTAATTTAAGAAAAACTGAAGCCAAAGATCGTAAACTAGCTATTCTTTTGTATGGGTTTCCTCCAGGATATGGTGCAACAGGAACTGCAGCCTTATTAAATGTACCCCGTAGCTTACTGAAATTATTACAAGAATTAGAGAAACAAGGTTACAATGTGGGAGAATTTCCTGAAGATGGGGAGATAATTATTAATCAAGTGAAAGAAGCAGATGAGAAAGTTATTTCGCGCAAAGACACAAAGACGCAAAGTAATGAGGGGGTAACTGTTAATGTTAAAAAACTGGAAGAATGGTTGGGGTATTTGTTAACCAATCGGATTGAAAAGCAGTGGAAATCGTTAACGGATACAGGGATTAAAACCTATGGAGATGAGTATCAGATAGGCGGTATTCAATTAGGAAATATTTGGATCGGAGTGCAACCTCCTCTGGGTATTTCTGGTGATCCCATGCGGTTAATGTTTGAAAAAGATTTAACCCCTCACCCTCAATATGCAGCTTTTTATAAGTGGTTACAGCATGATTTTTCTGCTGATGCTGTCATTCATTTTGGAATGCACGGAACTGTTGAATGGTTGCCGGGTTCACCTTTAGGAAATACGGGGTATTCTTGGTCAGATATTTTATTAGGAGACATTCCTAATTTATACATTTATGCTGCTAATAATCCCTCAGAGTCTATCTTAGCTAAACGTCGGGGTTACGGTGTGTTAATTTCTCATAATGTACCTCCTTATGGACGTGCAGGGTTATATAAAGAGTTGATGGCATTACGAGAATTAATTGGCGAATATCGAGAAGATCCTCATAAAAATGAAATTTTAAGAGAGGGTATTATTCAAAAAATTGTTGACTCTGGTTTAGCTGCTGATTGTAAGTTTGAAGAAGGAAAAAAATTGGGCATTGAGTTTACTGTAGAAAATGCCAAGTTGTTCAGTAAACACGCTTTAAGTGAGTATTTTGTCAAGGTCTACGAATACTTACAAATCGTAGAACAAAGACTCTTCTCTTCTGGTTTACATACCCTGGGTGAAATTCCTAATCAAGAGCAATTAGATTCTTATCTAGAGGCGTATTTTACAGAAAAGTTAACCGATAGAGAAAGAAAAGCAATTACGTCTGAGTCTCCAGATTTACAGTATATTTTAGAGTCAGCGAATGGCAAAAAGGAAATGATACAAGAAGCGATTTATATTAGAGACTTACTCAAACAAACCCCCGAAGAGTTAACTAATTTATTACGGGGATTGAATGGGGAATATATTGCCCCTGCACCGGGTGGCGACTTATTACGAGATGGGACAGGGGTGTTACCTACAGGACGAAATATACACGCCTTAGATCCTTACAGAATGCCGTCTCCTGCTGCTTATGAGCGAGGCAGAGAAATTGCCAAAAAAACCATACAACAACATTTAGAAGAACAGGGAAATTATCCCGAAACCATTGCTGTTTTATTGTGGGGTTTAGACGCAATTAAAACAAAAGGTGAATCATTGGGTATTTTATTAGAATTAGTGGGGGCAGAACCGATTAAAGAAGGCACAGGACGCATTGTCAGATACGAGTTAAAACCTTTAGAACAATTAGACCATCCGAGAATTGATGTCTTAGCCAATTTATCCGGAATTTTCCGTGATACCTTTGTCAACATTATTGAACTCTTGGATGACTTATTCCAACGTGCAGCAGAAGCAGAAGAAGACATCGAAAAGAACTTTATTCGTAAACATTATTTACAGTTAAAGCAACAAGGGGTAGAAAATGCTTCCGCGCGACTTTTTTCTAACCCTTCTGGCGATTTTGGTTCCTTAGTTAACGACCAAGTAGTAGACGGAAACTGGGAGTCTAGTGACGAATTAGCGAATACTTGGGAAAAGCGCAATTCCTTTAGTTACGGACGCAAAGATAAAGGACAAGCACGACCCGAAATTTTAAATCAACTCTTACAAACCAGTGAAAGAATTGTCCAAGAAATTGACTCAGTAGAATACGGTTTAACCGATATTCAAGAATATTATGGTAACACTGGCGGCTTAAAATTAGCTGCTGAAAGACAAAGTGGTAAAAAAGTAACCGCAAGTTTTGTCGAAAGCTTTTCTAATGATACTAATCCTCGAAAACTAGAAGACTTATTAAGGTTAGAATATCGGACAAAATTACTCAATCCGAAATGGGCCCAAGCAATGGTTAACCAAGGTTCAGGAGGTGCCTATGAAGTGTCTCAAAGAATGACAGCATTGATCGGATGGGGAGGAACAGCAGATTTTAAGGATAATTGGGTGTATGATCAAGCTGCACAAACCTATGCTTTGGACTCAGAAATGGCAGAAAAATTACGGAAAGCCAACCCGGAAGCATTCCGAAATATTGTGGGAAGAATGATCGAAGCAAATGGAAGAGGTTTCTGGGATGCTGATGAGGAAACTTTAGAAAAATTACGTAACTTATATGAATTAACCGATGAAGAGTTAGAGGGAGTTAGTAATTAGATAATTGTTCATCTTATGATGAAGATATTAATAATGATAATGCAATATACAAATGATCTGCATCTAATTCTAGAGTTTTAATGCGTTCAACTGCATTAGATAATTGTCGTCTCAGTTGATTAATTCGTTTATTTTGTTCTTGTTCACTCATAACTTTGAAATTCTGCTATATTCGAGTTAAATATATCTGCTTTTAGTTTAACTTGGTCAACATTATTTATGATTGAGTTTCTGAAAGCTCTTCTAGTCTTGTAAAAGATGATTTCTACTACCTTATCCACTGAAAATACACCTTTGGTTCTGCAACTTTCACCAGCAATTAAAATGACAGACGAACAATTCTTCGCTTTATGTCAATTAAACCGTGATTATCGCCTGGAACGCAACGCCAAAGGAGAATTAATTATTATGCCCCCCACCGGTTCAGAAACGGGAAATCGCAATGCTAAACTAACACAACAGTTAGGGAATTGGACTGATGATGATGGTACAGGAATTAATTTTGATTCGTCGACAGGATTTAAACTCCCCAATGGTGCAAATCGTTCTCCTGATGCAGCTTGGATGACGTTGGAAAAATGGAATTCCCTGACAGAAGAGCAAAAAAGTAGATTTGCGCCTGTTTGCCCTGATTTTGTGGTAGAAATACGCTCTCCGAGCGATCAACTTCAATCCCTTCAAGATAAACTGCAAGAATATATCGATAACGGAGTAAAATTAGGCTGGTTAATCGATCGCAAAAATCGCCGAGTTTATATTTATCGTCCCCAAACCGCAGTAAAATGTTTAGAGAATCCAATAACTGTCAGTGGTGATCCAGTTTTGTCGGGGTTCCAGTTACAAATGGATAAAATTTGGTAATTAAATTATTAAGCTTATGTATTTATCTGAAGAAAAACAAAGTATTTTAATCACCGGTGGTGCCGGCTTTATTGGCTCTAATTTTGTCCATCATTGGTGTCAGAATTATCCTGATGATCAAGTGACCGTTTTAGATGTGTTGACTTATGCTGGAAATCGTCAAAATTTAGCGGGTTTAGAAGAGAGAAAAAACTTTAAATTTATTCAAGGGGATATCTGCGATCGCTTGTTAATTGATAACCTCTTAAAAGAAGAAAATATTACCACCGTAGCCCATTTTGCTGCTGAATCTCATGTAGATCGTTCCATTCTCGGCCCTGATGCGTTTATTCAAACTAATGTCATTGGAACCTTTACCTTATTAGAAGGTTTTCGTCACTATTGGAATGAGCAAGGAAAGCCAGAAACTTATCGTTTTCTTCATGTCTCTACCGATGAGGTTTATGGTAGTTTAGAAGCCGATGATCCAGCTTTTTCAGAAACCACACCCTATGCACCAAATAGTCCTTATTCTGCCTCAAAAGCAGGGAGTGATCACTTAGCAAGAGCTTATTTTCATACCTATAATGTCCCCACAATTATTACCAATTGTTCTAATAATTATGGACCCTATCACTTTCCTGAAAAATTAATCCCGTTGATGTGTATTAATATTTTATTGGGTAAACCCTTACCCGTTTATGGAGATGGTCAAAATATCAGAGATTGGTTATATGTGGGGGATCATTGTTCAGCATTAGAGACAGTAATTAATAGAGGAAAGCCAGGGGAAACCTATAACATTGGCGGCAATAACGAAGTTAAAAATATTGACTTAGTAACAATGTTATGTGACTTGATGGATGAGTTAGCTTCGGACTTACCCGTTAAACCATCAAAAGAGTTAATTACCTTTGTAAAAGATCGTCCTGGCCACGATCGCCGTTATGCTATTGATGCCACAAAAATTAAAACAGAATTGGGTTGGACACCGCAGGAAACTGTAGAAAATGGTTTAAGAAAAACGATTCAATGGTATCTTAATCATCAAGAGTGGTGGCAACCTTTACTATCAAAAGAATACAAAGACTATTATCAAAAAGTTTATGGATAATATCCCACTGTTTAAGTTTTGCACCAGTCCAAGAAACTGTGTTGTAGAAAATCATCCGTTTTAACTCAATATGACTAAATCTGAACCAATTTCTTATAGTTCTAACTGTTTTACTGTTTTATACATTTTATATAAATCTATACTGACTTCTTCTAACAATTTGTTTAGTGATATGTTGGGCATATCTTAAAGTATATTTTTGTCTTTTTTTAACAAAATCTAACTCTTCACTAAATGGTTTGGAGCATTTTTCGCACTTAAACTGCCTTCTATTAACTCTTAAAAATACTTCGATTTCTCCCCAAGGAATATCCTTTATTAGAGAGTAATGATTTTATGGCTTGATGTCTGAACCCAAAACGAAACTCTGTAAAAACCTTTCGATAAGAAAAGAATCGAGGATCATTAATTAATGGTTCTAACTCTTTTTCAATCTTAATCTCTTCCCTTCTCATACTGAATCTAGATACAATAAATAAACGAATGTCCAATATGATAGATAAATTGTGGAGATTACCTTTTTAGGAACCAGTTCCGGTGTGCCAACGCGCTCGCGTAATGTTTCTAGTGTAGCCCTAAGACTACCTCAACGGGCCGAAGTCTGGTTATTTGACTGCGGAGAAGGAACCCAACATCAACTTTTACGCAGTGACGTTAAAATATCCCAAATTACTCGCATTTTTGTCACCCATATGCACGGCGATCACGTTTATGGGTTAGCCGGTTTATTGGCCAGTTGTGGGTTAGCAGGAAGCGGCCAACCCATTGAAATTTACGGGCCCCCCGAATTAAAAGATTATCTACACGCTTGCGCCAAATACTCCCATTTTAAGCTACCTCATCATATCCGCTTCCATCCCATTCATCCCGGTATTCTCTACGAAGATGCTGAGTTTACCGTCAGTTGTGGCCTACTAAAACATCGGATTCCAGCCTATGGTTATCGTATCGCAGAAAAAGACCGTCCAGGACGCTTTAATGTGGAAAAGGCCAAAGCTTTGGGTATTCCTCCAGGGCCGGTTTATGGGGAACTCAAACAGGGGAAAACGGTGACGTTAAGCGATGGCCGTCGTATTCGAGGGCAAACTTTATGTGGAGAGAAAGAAGTCGGCCGAAAAGTCATCTATTGTACGGATACGGTATTTTGTGAAGGAGCGATCGCTTTATCAGAAGATGCGGATGTGTTGATCCATGAGGCGACTTTTGCCCACCAAGATGCACAACTGGCTTTTGATCGTCTTCATTCCACGTCGACAATGGCTGCACAGGTGGCTTTAGCAGCCCAGGTTAAACAACTGATCATGACCCATTTTAGCCCCCGTTATGCCCCAGGAAATGCCCTTCAGTTGAATGATTTATTAAATGAAGCAAGGACGATTTTTCCTAATACTATTTTAGCTCGTGATTTCATGACTTATGAAGTTCCCAGAAGATCCCAGATTGAAACAAGTAAAATAGGATAATTAAATGGTAAATAAAGTAAGTTGGAGATGAAAAAATGACCACAAAACGTTGGACTGATGAAATGCTCGATGAGTTGGCCTCGAGTGTTGAGCAAGTAAAAGACAGTGTTGCAGAAGTCCGAGATAGTGTTTCAGAAGTCCGAGACAGTGTTGCAGAAGTCCGAGATAGTGTTGCAGAAGTCCGAGACAGTGTAGATGGTTTGAGAGTTACAACCCAAGCATTATTACAAGTGGCTGCTCAACATCAACAAAGAATGGATAGGTTTGAAGAAAATATGGAAAAAATCAGTCAACGACAAGCTGAAAATGATCAAAGATTTAATATCCTACTCGAAGAAGTACGCTTTTTGATTCATGGTAATCAAGATGATAAAACCCAATAATCTCATACCCTTACCTAATTTTGAGGCAACCAAGACCCTTGGCCAGAAATTAGGTCAAAATTTACTTGAAGGGTCTGTTTTGTTGCTTAAAGGGGACTTAGGTGCAGGGAAAACCACCTTAGTACAAGGCATAGGAGAGGGTTTAGGCATCACGGAACCCATCGTTAGTCCTACCTTTACTCTGATCAACGAGTACCACGAAGGACGTTTACCCTTGTATCATTTAGATTTGTATCGCCTCGAACCTGAAGCCGTAGCAGGATTATATTTAGAACAATATTGGGAAGAAGGAGAAGTCTTACCAGGTATTACTGCCATCGAATGGCCAGAAAAATTGCCTTATCTTCCTTTAAATTATTTAGAGATTCAATTATCTTATAGTGAAGGAACAGGTCGTCTAGTTATTTTGCAACCTGTTGGTGATTTTTGTTTTAATTTAAGTCACATTGATTAACCCCGTATCTCAACCCAATTTTTATTATGTTGTTTGAGAAAGTTAAGTCAAAATTTAAGGCTGTTTACATTGTAATAACATTGACGATATCTTGTATCATCCCTGAAACAGTTTACAGTCAAACCCCTGATTCTAGTGCTGAAAATTCCCTTGATTTACCTCCAGAAATTATTAATAATAGTCCTGTATTACAAAAATGGATGAAAGGGGTTCCTGATGTGTTAGAAGATATTAATCATGATCCGAGTTTTCGCACTAGAGTGGGGATCGGATATGCAGAATTCCCCTCTACTGAACATGATGGAGGGCTTCATATTTCTGTGGATGATATCTTTATTGGTCGCACCGGTTTAACGATTAGTGGAGACTACGAAACTTCTTTTGGAAAACGGGACGCAGGAGGGGTTAATTTACAATATTATGTGTTACCTTTAGGTTATTATGTCAATGTTGCTCCCGTATTAGGTTATCGTTCGATTAGTACCAATAATTATTCAGAAGATGGGGTTAATATTGGGGGGAAGATTATCTTTCCTTTATCTCGTTCTGGGGCTGCTGATATTTCAGTTTCTCATACGTTTATTTCCCCTGGAGATGATGATGAAGTCGGTGTTACTAATGTATCTTTTGGTTATGCTGTTACTAAACAAATTCGCCTAGCAACGGAAATAGAAAAACAAAATTCACGGGTAAAAAAAGATAGTCAATTTAGTCTTATGTTGGAATGGATGCCTTAAATTTAAAAATGAATAAAATCAAAGTCTATTTGAAAGTTTTAAAGTTATTTTGGATAACAGCGATCGCAGCAGAATTGGAATATCGTTTAAACTTCTTAATTGCGGTGTTAAGTAGTTTAACAAATTTAACAGGCAGTATTTTTACTTTATTTCTATTTTACAGAACCAATTATACTTTTGAGGGATGGAGTTGGAACGAATCCTTAATTGTTTTAGGAATGTTCACCTTTCTACAAGGCATTTCTGCTACATTATTAGTGCCTAATTTGAATCGTATTGTCGAACAAGTGCAACAAGGAACTCTAGATTTTATCCTCCTTAAACCCATTAGCAGTCAATATTGGTTATCTCTAAGAAGTATTTCCCCTTGGGGTTTTTCTGATATTATTTTTGGTTTACTAATTATTATTTATGCTAGTTTTCAATTAAACTTAAATATTCCTAATTATTTTTTAAGTATAATAACAGTAGGATTTGCTATAATTAGCCTATATAGTATTTGGTTTATGTTAGGAGCGACCAGTATTTGGTTTGTGAAAATATACAATGTAACTGAAGTATTAAGAGGTCTATTAGAAGCTGGAAGATATCCCATTTCCGCTTATCCGACTGTCTATCAAAATTTCTTTACGTTTGTGGTTCCTGTCGCTTTTTTAACCACAGTTCCGGCTGAAACTTTATTAGGAAAAAGTCAAGAAACATGGTTATTATTTTCAGGATTATTAGCCATATTTTTGTTAGTGATTTCTCATTACTTTTGGCAATTTGCCTTAAGATTTTATACCAGTGCTTCTAGTTAAGAGTTAAGTTATCCTAGAGTTAAGTGAGGGGTTTTGTTAGTATCTAATTATGCACCATAATCCAGTCTTCATCAAAAATTTGAGTTATCGTTATCCTGATGGCAATTTAGCCCTTGATAATATTAATTTATCAATTAAAGCTAATGAAAAAGTTGCCTTAATTGGTGCGAATGGCTCAGGAAAATCTACCTTACAATTTCACTTGAACGGTATTTTTTTACCCCAAACAGGAGAAATAACCATAGGAGAATGGACAATTCATAATAAAAATTTAGTCCATATTCGTAACTTTGTCGGCCTAGTCTTTCAAAACCCTGATAATCAATTATTTATGCCTACAGTTTGGGAAGATGTGGCCTTTGGTCCGATGAATAGAGGAGTCAAAGGGAATGAGTTAAAATTGAGAGTATTAGAAGCAATGGAAGCGGTTAATATTGACCCAGAAATCTACGCTTCTCGTAACCCCGATAACCTCTCAGGAGGAGAGAAAAAAAGAGTCGCTATTGCTGGTGTTTTGGCCATGGAACCCCAAGTATTGGTATTAGATGAACCCTCAGCTCAACTTGATCCCCGTTCTCGTCGTCAACTGATTAATTTACTCTATAATTTACCTTTAACCCTAATCGTAGCAACCCATGATCTCGATATGGCTTGGGAATTATGCGATCGAACCATTATCTTAAGTAAAGGTCAGGTAGTTTATGACGGAAGAACTGATAAAATTATGAGTGATCATCGGTTTCTTGAAAACCACGCCTTAGAAGCCCCTTTAAGCTTCAGTCGTCCTTATTGTAACCTACAAGATAGACCCAACGTTGAATCTAATAATGGTAAAATAAGTGAACCTAACATTCTTTTTTGAATTGTTCATTATCAATGGTTAATTAATGAAGCCAACTTTTAAGAATGCAACAGACTGGGAAAAAGCAGAAATGTTGATGCAACCCGCCTTTATTCGGGTAATGGATAACCTTCGTAAACAACTAGAAAAAAGCAATTTGGTGGCTACTTATGAAGAAGTACAAGAACCTTTTCCTGGTTATCAGTTAATCTTAACCCATGAGGAAGATTCTGTTACCATAAGTATCTGGGATATTTGTTTTAAAGTTTGTTTTGTTGATTATCAATTGTCTTCAGAAAATTTAGCTCAAGACAGTATAATAGTAGAGATTGATGACAATCTTTTTAATGAAGAACCCGCCATTAATTGGCAATACTTAGAAACAAAAACCCAAGAAATTATTCAAACTATTATCGATAACTTCCCTAAAATTTGAAATTAATTATGCTAAAAGAATTAAGAGAAATACAAAAGAAATTCGGTGCTATTTTGACAGAAGATGGAAACATTATCGAAAGTTTTGGTAATGATAGTCAGGGTTTTAAAAGTGCTTATGATAATGTTGTGATTTGCGATCGCAGTCATTGGGGACTCTTGCAATTAACAGGAGAAGATCGTTTAAGATTTCTCCATAATCAAACCACGAATAATATTAATAGTCTCAAACCTGGACAGTTATGTGACACAGTTTTCGTCAATTCTACAGGAAGAACCCTCGATTTAGTAACTGCTTATTTTGCAGAAGATAGCATTTTTCTATTAGTCTCTCCTAACCGTAGAAAGTTCTTATATGAGTGGATGGATCGTTACATTTTCCCGATGGATAAGGTGGAAATTAGCGACATTTCTGATAAAAATGCCATTTTTACCATTATTGGGAATCAAGCGACTACAACGTTAAATAACTGGGATACAGCTAATCAAACCATCACTAAATTATTACCTAAAACCCATGATTTTGTAACCATCAATGATGAGAAAATTATCATCGGTTATGATACAGGGTTAAAGCTTCCTGGATATACTTTAATTGTCCCTGAAAAGTTAGCCAAGACTGTTTGGGAACAATTGATTAATTTAGATATTAAACCTATCGGCGATCGCGTTTGGGAACAATTAAGAATTAAGCAGGGACGGCCTTATCCCGATCAAGAATTAACCGAAGATTATAACCCCTTAGAAACTGGTTTATGGTCAACGATTTCCTTTGATAAAGGGTGTTACATTGGACAAGAAACCATTGCTAGATTAAACACTTATCAAGGGGTTAAACAGCGTCTTTGGGGGGTTAAATTGAATAAGTTAGTCACCCCAGGAAGTACGGTGACAGTTGATGATAATAAAGTAGGAATTTTAACCAGTTGTACAGCAATAGAAGATGAGTTTATCGGGTTAGCCTATGTTAAAACAAAAGCAGGTGGAGAAGGATTAAACGTAACCGTAGGAGATGGGAAAGGAGAATTAATTGCGGTTCCCTTTTTAACCCATGAATATTATCAACCAGATTCAAAATAAAATATATCAAAAACATAAAAATGAAAGAATATTACGTAATTTTTGAACAAGCTGGAAATAATTATTCTGCTTACGTTCCCGACTTACCTGGTTGTATTTCTACAGGTAAAACCTTAGCAGAAACAGAGGAAAATATTAAGGAAGCAATTGAATTATACATTGACACACTAAAAGAAGATGGTCAACCTATTCCTGAACCTTCAATCATAGGAAAACCCGTTTCCATAACAGTTTAAAATAGATTAATTTAGTGATACTAGGGATTAGTAGTCATTGATTCCTAGCATCACTATAATATTAATTAACCAATGATTCAAAAGAATATAGACAAATTTCTCCACCACTACAACCAGCGACAATAGTCTTATTATCAGGACTAATAGCGACAGCGTAAACCTTATTTTGATGAGAAACCGAAGCTATACATCGCTTTTCTTTTAAGTTCCATAATTTCAATGTTTTATCCTTACTTCCACTGACTAAAAATGTATTATTGGAACTCAAAGCAATAGAAGTGACTTTATCAGTATGGCCTGTTAAAGTCAGTAACTCTTCTCCCGTTTCCACTAACCAAAATTTAATCGTTTTATCATGACTACAACTAATAAGAACTTTTCCCCTACGACTAAAAAGAATAGCAGAAATACCACCAAACCAGTCAGAATGTCCTGTTAAAATTTTAGTTTTATTATTGGCTAAATCCCAGATTCTTATGGTTTTATCATTACCATCTCCTCCACTAGCTAAAAGCTTTCCATCGGGACTAAAAGCAACGGATAAAACATGATCAGAATGTCCCTCTAAAGAACAAATATTTTTCCCAGTTTCTGTTGACCATAGCTTAACTAATTTATCATGACTTGCACTGGCTAAAATTTCTTGATGGGGGTGAAATGCAATAGCATTTATCTTTTCAGAATGTCCAGTCAGTGACTTAATCTCTGTTTGAGTTTCTAATGACCATAACTTAATTGATTTATCCTTGCTACCACTTGCTACTATGTTTTTATGAGGATGAAAAGCGACACAATTAACTGATGGAAACCAACCACTATCTTTATGTCCTTCAAAAACAATACTTGACTGCTTGTTAATGTCCCAAACCCGTACAGTTTTATCCCTACTACCACTTGCTAACCATACACCATTTTTATGAAATGCTAAAGACTTCACCTTATCAGTATGTCCTGAGAGTCGATACCCGGTTACTAAGCTACTTTCTATCATGAATAAATACGATTAATAAAACTGACTATCTTATTGTTCCCCAAAAAGAACTTAAAAGTAACAGTCAGGAAAGTTACAGTAAAGTATTTTCTTTAATTCCATGAGCCAAAATTCCTAAAATTTTATCAAGATCACTTAAATAATATTCAGTTAAATCAATTTCAACTTGTTCATTTTTCAATCTTAAAAAACGCCAATTAGTTCCTGATGTTACCGTTCCCAAGATACTAGATATGGGTTGTCCTTCCCGTTGATTAAAAATTTGAGCAGCCACCATTTCTACTAAACATTGACCTAACCCTCCAATTAAGTCTTCTTTTTTAGCTTCAACGATAGTAATCACAGGATGTTTAATAAATAATAATTCTTCAGAACCACTAATCAAAAAATCACAATTACCATTTAATACTCTAGTAGAATCAATCGTAAAATCAACCCCAGAAAAAAAACTAATTTTTTTATTAAATTTCTTTCTTAATTCAAGTAAAATCGGGGTAATAATTAATTCAGAGCGAGATTTTTCTGTATTACTTCCTAATGCTACAATCAAATTATCTTCTAAACTATTTTTTAGAAAGTTACTCGCGTCTAAAGGTTCGACATCCTTAAAAAGATCAGGTATTTCGCAAGATTTTAATTCAAATAGTTTTAAACTATCAGGTAATGTAAAATCACTGTAAGACATTGTTTTAACTACTATGGAGACAATAAAGCAATACCTAAACCCCTGCAGTAAATACTTGTTCAGCTATCAGATTTAATTCTGGAAATGCTGTAGATAAAATGTGATCGCCTTTGCGAAATTGTTGGAGTTCGTATTCTTCATTCACCAATTTACAAACTGTAATCGTTGGTTGTTTTGGGGAACCAATATAACGCCGGCCCCCGATTCCCAGATAATCTACAATCCAATATTCATCAATACCTATACTCTCATAATCCGTCATTTTTAACCCATAATCATCTCGCCAATTAGTTGATACTACCTCAACAGCTAAAACAACAGACTCCCCATTCTCAATGACTGATGCTTTTTCCCAATGGGGTTCATTCCCTAAGTTGGGTCGCTTAATCACTGTTACATCTGGTTCGTACCCTGTATTGTTTGAGATTTTGATAATACACTCTCTGGGGATGAAATAAGGAACCTGCATCTTGTCAATCACTGAATTCAAACTTTTAATCAAAAATCCAGCAATTTCTGAATGTTTGCCCCTCGGTTTTGGCATCTCAACAACGACCCCACGCCTTAATTCGTAGCAGCTTTGTGAACTCTCTGGATACCAATCGAGGAATTGGTCGATGGAGATCGCTGTTTTATCAATCTCTGCAATCATTGAGTTCAAGACTCCTCTAAATCTATCAAAACTATATTAACAATTAATATTTTCTCTTTAATCTTAGGCAAAATACCCAAAGGGCGTAACTTTCTGTTAATATCTTAGAGAAACGTTAAGAAACATTACAAATTTATATAAATGAAGTTATTAATCGTCGGTGCAACAGGGACACTAGGGCGACAGATAGCCCGTCGTGCCTTAGATGAAGGACATGAAGTCCGTTGTTTGGTTAGAAATGCGAGAAAAGCAGCTTTTTTAAAAGAATGGGGTGCAGAGTTAATGATGGGGGACATCTGTAAACCTGAAACCCTACCCCCTATCTTAGAAGGAATGGAAGCCGTTATCGACGCAGCAGCAGCGCGGGCTACCGATAGCCTTTCCATGAAAGCAATAGACTGGGATGGCAAAGTTAACTTAATTCAAGCGGTTAAAAAAGCCGGTATTGACCGTTATATTTTCTTTTCTATTCTCGATGCTGAGAAATATCCCGATGTGCCGTTAATGAAGATTAAACACTGTACTGAGAAATTTTTAGAAGAATCAGGCTTAAACTATACTATTTTACGGCCTTGTGGCTTTATGCAGGGTTTAATTGGTCAATACGCCGTTCCTATCCTCGATAATCAAGCGGTTTGGATTACTGGACAAAGTGGACCTATTGCCTATATGGACACCCAAGACGCGGCTAAGTTAACCATTCGTACCTTAGAAGTTCCCGAAACCCAAAAGCAAACCTATCCAATGGTGGGGACAAAAGCATGGACAGCAGAAGAAATTATTGCCTTGTGCGAGAGACTATCGGATAAACGAGTCAAAATTGCCCGTGTTCCCTTGGGACTGCTAAGATTTCTACGTAGCTTTACTCGTTTCTTCCAATGGACGTATAATATTTCTGACCGCCTAGCGTTTGCTGAAGTTTTAGCCAGTGGTAAACCCTTAAATGCCTCAATGGACGAAGTTTATAAAACGCTGGGGGTTGATGCCAAAGAAACGACTACTTTAGAAGCTTATTTTCAAGAGTATTTCAATCGTATTCTTAAAAAGCTCAAAGAAATCGATTACGAAAAGAGCAAGGCGAAGAAGAAAAAGAAAACCCCTTTTAAATCTTCTGTGTAAGTCAACGCTGATCCAGGATAACTTGTTGTGCCAAAAATCGGCATTATTTATAACGATCTCAAACCCGTCGCTTGTAAAGCTGCTCAAGATTTACAAACTCAGTTGACGGAAAAAGGCTGGACTGTTGTTTTAGAGACTGGCCGAGGAGGACTCCTTGGCTATTCTCAGCCCGAAGGTCCTGTCTGTCATACCTCCATCGATCATTTGATTCCCCCTAATTTCGATCAAGATATGGCTTTTGCTATGGTTTTGGGGGGAGATGGTACCGTGTTGTCGGCCTATCGACAGTTGGCCCCCTGTGGTATTCCTTTATTGACGGTGAATACAGGACACATGGGCTTTTTAACAGAAGTTTATCTTAACCAACTATCGGAAGTCTTAGACAAAGTGATAGCAGGGGACTACGAGGTGGAGGAACGTACCATGTTGACGGTACAACTCTATCGCGAGAAAGTTTTATTATGGGAAGCATTATGCCTCAATGAAATGGTCATTCACCGCGAACCGTTGACCAGTATGTGTCATTTTGAGATAACAATTGGTAGACACGCGCCGGTGGATATTGCCGCAGATGGTTTGATTTTATCTACACCAACCGGGTCTACAGCCTATTCTTTAAGTGCGGGGGGTCCAGTGGTGACTCCGGATGTACCCGTGTTGCAATTAGCCCCTATTTGCCCCCATTCCCTGGCTTCCCGTTCGTTGGTATTTTCGGATAAGGAAGCGGTGAGTATTTTTCCTGCAACGCCTAACCGTATGGTGTTGGTAGTAGATGGGAATGGAGGGTGTTATGTGTTACCCGAAGATAGAATTCACGTGGAAAAGTCTCGTTATGCTGCGCGGTTTATTCGCTTGGAAGAACCTGAGTTTTTCCGTGTTTTACGAGAAAAGTTAGGCTGGGGACTCCCTCATATTGCCAAACCGACTTCGGTGGAGTTACCGTAAGATGGACAATACCCACCCGACAATTAAGAAACCACTTCAACTTCAACACTGGGAACTTCTTCCTCTTTTGTCTTATCAAACAGTAGCTTATTATCTTTACAATCAATAAAAATTGTATCCCCAGAATTAAAAGTCATCTCTAATATTTTGGTAGCAATAGGGTTCTCTAATTCCCGTTGAATTGCCCGTTTTAACGGTCTTGCACCATACACAGGATCGTAACCAGAATTCACAATATAATCAAGGGCAGAATCACTCAATTCTATGTTAATATTTTGCTCTTTTAGTAACCGTTCAATGCGCTTAAGTTGCAGGGTAACAATACGTCGTAATTGCTGTTTTTTGAGGGTATGGAAAATGATTAAATCATCAATACGATTCAAAAATTCAGGGCGAAAATGCTTTCGTAATGCTTGCAAAACTTTCTTCTGCATGGCTTCATAATTGTCATCATCTCCTGCTAAATTTAAAATATATTCGCTACCAATATTACTGGTCATCACGATGATAGCATTACGGAAATCGACGACACGACCCTGAGAATCGGTAATGCGTCCATCGTCAAGCACTTGTAATAAAATGTTAAAAACGTCAATATGTGCCTTTTCTACTTCATCCAAAAGGATAACGGAATAGGGACGACGGCGAACCGCTTCTGATAGCTGTCCCCCTTGATCGTAACCGACGTACCCAGGAGGCGCACCAATTAACCGAGAAACGGCGTGTTTTTCCATGTATTCGGACATATCAATGCGAATCATGGCATCTTGAGAGTCAAAAAGAAAGGCTGCTAACGCTCTCGCTAATTCTGTTTTTCCTACGCCTGTTGGTCCCATAAATAAAAAGGAACCAATGGGACGGGAAGGGTCTTTCATCCCGGCCCTAGCGCGACGAATGGCTGCAGCAACGGCGGAAACCGCTTCTTCTTGACCAATAACTTGTTGGTGTAAATGACCTTCTAAGTCTAGTAATTTTTGCCGTTCTGACCCCAATAAACGGTTAACAGGAATACCTGACCATCCTGCTACAATTTCGGCAATATCAGATTCAGTTACTTGTTCTCTTAATAAAGTTTCTCCTTGGGATTGAATATCAATTAATTTTGTTTCTTTTGTTTCTAAATCCCGTTGTAATCCTTCTAATTTACCATACTTTAATTGAGCAGCTTTATTGAGATCGTAAGCCCGTTCTGCTTGCTCAATTTGGACTCTTAACTGTTCTTCTTCTTCTTTTAAGGCATTAATTTCTTCTAACATCTGTTTTTCAGATTGCCATTGATTGCCTAAATTTTCGTGAATTTCTTCTAATTCTTTAATTTCTTCTTCTATCTTCTTTAAGCGTTCTTTTGACGCTTTATCAACCATTATTCCGGGTCGAGTTTCTTCTCCCTCTAACGATAACTTTTCCATTTGTAGCTGCATCAAGCGTCGATCTACATCTTCTAATTCCACGGGTTTCGATGTAATTTCCATCTTTAATTTTGCCGCCGCTTCGTCTACTAAATCAATGGCTTTATCAGGGAGAAATCTATCAGTAATATAACGATGGGATAAGTTAGCTGCAGCGACTAAAGCAGAGTCGGTTATTTTCACCCCGTGATGGACCTCGTAGCGTTCTTTGAGTCCTCTTAAAATTGAGATCGTGTCGTCTACAGTGGGTTGCTTCACATACACCTGCTGAAAACGCCGTTCTAAGGCGGGATCTTTCTCAATATGCTTCCGGTACTCATCTAGGGTGGTTGCACCGATACAGCGCAATTCTCCCCGTGCTAACATCGGCTTTAAGAGGTTTCCTGCATCCATCGAACTCCCTTCCCGTGAACCTGTTCCTACCACGTTGTGGAGTTCATCGATGAAGAGGATAATGTGGCCATCAGAACTGGTGACTTCTCTCATTACAGCTTGTAAGCGTTCCTCGAACTGTCCCCGTAATTTTGCCCCTGCCACTAAGCTACCCATATCTAGAGAGATTAATTGCCGATTTTTGAGAGATTCTGGCACATCTCCGTTAATGATGCGTTGTGCCAGTCCTTCTGCGATCGCTGTTTTTCCAACACCGGGTTCTCCAATTAAAACGGGATTATTTTTAGAACGACGGGATAATACTTGAATAATTCGTCTTATCTCTTCATCTCTACCGATTACGGGATCTAGCTTTCCTTCTCTTGCTGCTTCGGTGAGATCGCGGCCATATTTATCTAAGGCTTCATAACGATCTTCTTGATCTTGTTCGGTGACTTTTTGGCTTCCTCGCACTGACTTTATGGCCTGTTCTAAGTCTTGGGGGTCAAGGTTAAAACTGCGTAAACAGCGTCGTCCAATGCGTTCATCTTCTGCAAAGCCAACCCATAAATGTTCGACTGAGATATATTTATCGTCCCAACTTTCACGGGAAGCATCGGCGCGATCAAGCATTACATCTAAGCTACGTCCCAAGTATAGCTGTTCAACGGTGACAAATTTTGCTTGTCGGTTGGTAAAGGTTTCAACCTGTTGCCGTAACCGAGGGATATCAATTTCGGCCCGTTCTAAAATTCGCAAAGTTAAGCCTTTTTCCTGTTCTAGAAGGGCTAAGATGATGTGTTCGACTTCTAGATTTTGATTTTTGAAGCGTCGGGCGACTTCTTGCGATTTTACGATAGCATCCCAGGCTTGTTCGGTGAACTTGTCAGAGTCAGTAGGTTGCATTAGTGACTAAATTTATCCCTCGATATGATAGCAATCTCTAAGAATAGTATATCAATGTTAGTAGTGACCAGTGATCAGTTATCAGTTATCAGTCATCAGTTAGAAGATTTAATACATTAGTGGACGGAGTATCTTTTTTAACACCAGGAAAGGGAGAAGGTTAATGAAGTTATAATAGATTCTAATTTTTTGAGTTAGTAAGTAAAATAGAGTAAAAAATCAACATCAAGGAAACACTATGACGACAGAACGTTGGAACGATAAAATGTTGGATGAGTTGGCTTCTACTGTGGGTGAAATGCGAGACAGTATCAGTGAAGTCAAAGATAGTGTGGATGGGTTACGAGTTACGGCACAAGCTTTATTACAAGTGGCTGCTCAAACTCAACAGAGAATGGATATGTTTGAGGAAGAAATGGACTTGATGAAACAACAACAGCAACGACACACTGAAGCAATGGAATTGATGAAACAACGACAAGCAGAAAATGATCAACGATTCAATGTTTTGCTAGAAGAGGTACGTTTTCTCATACGAGGAAAGCAAGAAGATTAATCAGGTTACAATCGATTCTCATTTTCTGATTTAGTAAGTAAAATAGAGTAAAAAATCAACATCAA